>Ga0185299_10001535_pt1 | contig 43304 bp, 32 predicted proteins | sample PaiPotPPA55metaG_FD_128002 | JGI IMG/M metagenome (GOLD analysis project Ga0185299, IMG submission 128002) | Iron sulfur acid spring bacterial and archeal communities from Banff, Canada, to study Microbial Dark Matter (Phase II) - Paint Pots PPA... ... | reverse complement strand
TTACGCAAAGGGAAACGAGTGGAGGCATAACTTTGAAGAGTGTAAAGATTTCAGACTTGAAGGAACTCTCGAAGTGCCGAAGTTAAAGACTTCGTGTTCTTCCTTGGCAGGCGCATCCCCGAGTGCAGGTACAAGAGTATAAATTGCAGCGGCTCATTCCGCCGCGGCGTTTTCGTTCGCTTCTGGTTTGAACAACAACGGCGTCGTCGTGGGCTTTTCGAGTTCGCGGGCGGCTAGGCTTTGCTTTCTTGAATCATTTAGTCTTTCTCATGCTACGTCGCGGTCAGTCCCTGTGTCTTCAATGCTGTGATTCGCATTCACCATCGTGAAGAGCAACCCCGACCCGATCGTGACCCACACGGCAACATCCAGCGCCGGCGCCCAGCCTCGATGAACCGCAATCGAGGCGGTCACGGTGGAAGAAACAACTCCTCCGATGCTTCCCACGGTGTTCATCAGCGCGGATAGCGAAGCGGAGTATCCGGGAGCCAAATCGATACACGATGCCCAGAAATTCGCAGCACCGAACATGGTGAAACCCGCAGCCAGAGCAATCATAGGCAGCGCCACCACCGTGAGCGTGAGATGGTTGCCGGTATACAACAACAAGGCAGCGATTCCCATGCCAGTGCATACAGCCACACGCCGCCCCGTGCGGCGATCTGAGACGCGGGCGACGCGGTCAGAAAACCATCCGCCAACGGGAGACAACACCGCCATCGCTAGAAAGGGCGCCGAAGTCCAAGCCGCCGCGTGCATCAGGTCCAGTCCGCGCATTTTCACGGCATAAAAATAGAACCAGTTGTAATAAACGTAAAATGCGTAACCTTGAAAGCCGTAACCCAAAATCAAGGCCCACACCGACAAACTGGAAAACATTTTCATCCATGGGACCTTCGTCGCAGTTCGCTGCGGCCGGGCGTTAGCCGAGTCCCATCCCGGATGAATGATCCGCAACTCCTGCTGGTTCACGCGAGGATTCTCTTCCGGCCAGTCAGTCGCATACCAGTGCCAAAGCGCAACCACCGCGAACGCCAATGCCGCAGAGATTGCGAACGATACCCGCCAGCCCCAGTGAACCATCGTCCAGGCGATGGCGATGGGCGTCATCGTTCCACCCAATCCCAGCCCGCAAACCTGCAATCCGCTGGCAAAACCGCGTTCTCGCAACGCTGTCCAGGAGGCGATGACGCGAGTCACGTTGGAAGAAACCGCGGCTTCCCCGACTCCGGTTAGAAAGCGCACGATTCGAAAAACTGCGAGCGCGCTGATTCCCGTCCCGGCCGCAAATCGGGGCGCAAAAACCATTGCTGCGGATCCAACTGCAAAGCAGAAGATGGATGCGGTCAAGGTTCGGCGCGGACCGATGCGATCGCAAACATATCCCCAGGGAATCTGAAACAATCCGTATCCCCAGAGAAAAGCGCTGAACACCCGTCCCATGGAAATCGTGCTGAAGGAGAATTCTTCTTCAATGTACTTTCCCGCGATGCTCAGGTTCAGCCGATTGAGCGCGGTGACCGCCATGATGGCCATGACGATGCCCATTACCAGCCAGCGGACATGCGTCGGTCTGGCGGCTTCGACTTTGCCGCTGGGTGCGCTGCGTTGCTCGTCCAAGCGGTTCTTCATATCCGAGAGACTTCACTTTCCCGCACGATTCCTTGGTGTTAAAACCGGCCTTCGCCGAGTTGCCTGTCACCGGTCCTTCATCCATAAGTCGGCAATGTAGAGGAGAAGAGCCGCAATAGGAAGTGGGAGGCCCAACCCCTTGAAGGGCCTCCCGTTGTTCGGCTGCTAGAAGATTAACTTCAACCCCAACTGGATCTGTCGCGACGTGGTGGACGTCTGATTCAGAGCTGTCTTGAGCGGAGTGCCGTCGAAGTCGTAAACCGAGTTGTTCTGGCCGAAGGTGTTCAGGAAACCCGGTGAGAGGAAGTTGGTGTGATTCAGAAGGTTAAAGAATTCTGCCCGGAACTGGATATTGAAAGTTTCGGAAATGCTCGGGATCCGCGTGTTCTTGAAGACCGAGAAATCCACCGTGGTAAGCCGTGGCCCGTAGAATTGATTGCGATGAGTGTTGCCTAGAACGTTGGAACAGAACTGAGACCCCGAAGGCGGCGCTACCGGCGATGCTGGGAAAGAATTCGGCGCACAACCAAAAGGATCGGCAGTGGTCGCGGCGGCCAAAGACGTCGGCGCCGTTGGGGGCGTGAAGCAATTCGTATTCAGGTAGTTTATGCCGCCGTGAATCGGATTGCAGCCGGGCAGCAGGCTGGCAAAATCCATGGAGAAATCGCCGTTGAAGCCGGTGCCCAGCGGATCGTTGCCGTCGCCGATGGTGGCGGTGAATGGTGCGCCGCTGTAGGCGGAAACGATGGTTCCCAGTTCCCAGCCGCCAGTCACGGTTGACAGCAAGCGGGAACCGCTCTTAATCGATGGAAGGTTCCAGATAAGAGTGGCGGTAAGTACGTCCCGAATATCAAAGTCGCAAGCTCCCAGTCTCGCGGACTTGAACATCAACAAGGGCACGGCAATCGAATTGAGGAAGGTATCGCCAGTCACCGGGGCAGAACTCAAGTCCTTGCAGTTCCCCAAGGTGTAGGAAATCTGACCCTGAACCCCTCGGCTGAGACTCTTCTTCAGTTGCGCTTGCAGCGAATTATAGGAAGCTGCGCCGTCGTACAGCACCGGACGAATGCCGGCTCCACCTCCCCAATTGGAATCGATGCGTGTGCCGGTTTTCTGATTCGCGCAAGTATTGCCTGCGCCCAGCAGCGAAGGGTCGCAAGGAAAAACCAATCCGACCCCACTGACTGCCATGGGCTGGACCAGGTTGATATCGTCCGCCGCGGCTGAAGTGTGCAGTGACCGCGATCCCACATATCCGACCAGCACCAGGTAACCGGGCGACACTTGGCGTTGAATATTCGCGTTCCAGTTCATTACATAGGGGCGCTTGGGTGGGCATCGATAAAACGGTTTCGAATTTTCTGTTCATTGAAGTTAACGTTGGGGTCGATGCCGCTGCCCAGAGTCGCGCCGGCGTCAGCGCCGATGATCTGAAAGGGCGCAGTGGCAGCCGTGTTCAGCCCGAACTCATAGGGAAGGGGGAGCACGTCGAACATTCCGAAACCGGCGCGCACCGATGTTTTCCCATCCTTAAACGGATCCCACTCGACCCCGAGGCGAGGCTCGAAATCCTTGGTCGTCGGATTCTGCAGGAGAGGGCTGTTTACCCCCACAGGTCCACAGGCCGTCGGACTCGAAGCGCAATTCGACAGGCTGATGATTTCCTGGAACCCGGCTGAGTTCACCGTGTAGCCATTGACGGTATAGCCCGGAACGGTATTTGCGTCTGTCGGCTTAGTCGTCGCCTCATAGCGCAATCCTACATTGAACGTAAGATTAGGCTTGGCACGCCAGTCGTCTTGTATGTATCCGGCGAAAAGCTTCTCTCGCAGTCCCACTTCGTGCGATCCCCCCGGCGCAAGAGCATTGAGCTGATCGGCGGTGTTGCTGAGAAACGCGGCAAGGCTGCCATAGGTGCTCATCCTGCCGTTCGGGCTCAACTGTTCGAGAACGTTGTACTGCATGTATTCAAAGGTAAAGCCGAACTTGATGGAGTGCGTTCCCCGGGTCAGAAAAGCGTCGTCGCTCGCCTGGTATGAGTTCCAGGCATGGGTGAAGCGATTGAATCCGCCCAACCCGAAGGCCGTCGTCAATCCAGGCACGGGAATCTGGGGAGGCGCGATGGCGCCGGGCGCGATGGCGAGTGCCGCGTCTTTTGCCACCGCATCGCCCGACACGGGGTCGTTGATTTTGCCCAAGGCGCGGCTGAAGCCAAGACGGATAGTGTTGACCAATTGCGGGCTGAAAATGTGGGTCTCCTCGAAACTGCCCATCTGCCTGCGCGAGTAAACCCGATGGACCGTGTTACCCAGAGGGTCGGCTTGAGACTGGGGTCCGGAGTCGAAGAAGTAGCCGGCTGTGAGACTGTCGGAATTTGAGATCCGATGATCGAACCTGGTGATGAAATTGTTCTCGTTGGCGATGGTCGCCACATTCACATTAAAGGTCTGGATTCCGAGGCCGGTGATTGGGTCGATCTGGTCCGGCGATCCCGCCGGGGCGACGGGCCATAAGGCCAGGTACGGTTGAATCGCGGGTACGGCCATGGCGCGGGAGACGGCGTCGGGCACATTAATTGTGCCGGAGCCTTCCTGGCTCTGACGGAATCCTTCGTAGGAAACGAAGAAAAAGGTTCGGTCTTTCACGATGGGTGCTCCGCCGGAGCCGCCAAACTGAATACGGCGGAAGGGGGCAATCTTCGCTCCGTCAAAGTAGTTTCGCGCATCGAAAATGCTGTCGCGGTCAAAGAAGAATCCGGTTCCGTGTACTTGGTTGGCGCCGGATTTCGTGATGGCATTGATAATGGCGCCCGATGTTCTGCCGTATTCCGCCGTGTAGCCCGTGGTAATTACGGAAAACTCCTGAACCGCATCCACCCCAAGATTCAATCCCGTGGCCCCGCCCGGAGACGCGTTGGTGTAGTCGTTGATCGAAACCCCGTTGAGACGATAGCTGTTTTCGTTGGGACGGTGTCCGGAGTCGCTCAACTGATTTCCGAAACCTCGATTCCCTTTGTTGGCATTGAACGAAGTGGTCGCCTGGTTCGGGATGCTGACCACGCCGGGCTCAAGGGTTGCCAGACTTGTCCAGTCGCGGCCGTTCAAGGGCAGTTCGCGGACAGTTTTCGAATCCACCGTGGAACTGATCGCCGACGAAGAGGTCTGCACGTCGGGCGGGGCACTCGTCACCTGGACGGTTTCGGTTACCGCTCCCGGTTTCAGGGTAATGTTGAGAGTCTGCTGCGCTCCAACGGTAAGAACGATCCCCTTCTGCTCGGCTTTCGAAAATCCTGTACTCGAAGTAGTGACCTCGTAGTCTCCCGGCAAAAGGTTGGGCGCTGAATAGAAACCGTCGCCATTGGAGGAGACCTCGCGAGCCTCTCCGGTTGCGACGTTCTTGATGGAGACCGTGGCATTGGGGATCGACGCCCCCGACGGGTCAGTGACCGAACCGGAAAGAGTTGCGCCTGCCACCTGCGCTTGGGAGTAAATCGAGCAAAACAGGCTCAAGACTGTGATGAAGGACAAGCACGTCTTGAAACCAACCGCTGACCGCAATCTCTCTTGGATCGTCATCGTGTCCTCGCTTCGTGGCTAGGAATGATTTCTGCCGTGCCCTGCGGAGTTTTTCCTGTCGCTTTGCTGGGAGCCCGACCGCTTCCGACATTTATCGAAGGTCTTCGATCGAACCGGGGTCACTTTGCACAAGGCGAGGGGTCTGGCGCAATCCTTGCACCGTCCGATGCAACACATTTCGACATCACGGGCCTTCTACCTGAAAACAAGAAAGATATAGGTTCTCCTCTCCGATTTTGACTGTAGACTTGTACCGGGCTATACTCGCGCACGGCGTTGGGAAATCATGGGTACTTCGGCAACCGTCTCGAGGGTTCTGCATTTCGGTGTTTTTGAGGTGGATCTCAAGGCATGCGAAATCCGCAAGCACGGCGTTCGGCTCAAGCTCCCCGAGCAACCGTTTCAGGTCCTCTCCGTCCTTCTCGAAAATCCAGGTGAGATTGTCACACGAGACGAATTGCGCACCCGGTTGTGGCCCAGTGACACCTTCGTGGATTTTGACCACGGGCTGAACAACGCGGTCATGCGGCTACGGGAAGTCCTGGGTGACTCTTCGGAAAACCCCCGCTTCGTGGAAACGATACCTCGGCGCGGCTATCGCTTTATTGCGCCGGTTGCGGGCAGCCTTCTCCCGGCGGCGTCCACGATTCAGCCTCAGGAGGAGAGTGGGCAAGTCCCCGTCGAGGTAGCCAAGCCGGAACCAGTTGAAATGCCAGCAGAAGTTCGGTCCAAACCTGCAGATCGCCCCTGGCCGTCGACAGGCCGCTTGGCCGTTGTGGGCGCTGGGATTCTACTCGCATGCCTTCTCGTTGCGGCTGCTTTCTACCGTTACCACCGTACGGCCATTGCTCCGGCGCAAAGCAAGTCGTTGATCGTGTTGCCTCTGGAAAATCTCTCTGGAGACAAGGACCAGGACTACTTCGCCGACGGCATGACCGACGACCTGATTGCCAACCTGGCAAAAATCCACTCTTTGCGGGTCATTTCCCGATCTACGGCAATGAGCTACAAAGGTACTCACAAGCCTTTGTCGCAGATCGCGAGCGAACTTAACGTGGACGCGGTCGTCGAAGGCACAGTTCTCCGGGTCGGCGATCGCGTCCGGATCACAGCGGAGCTGGTGCAGGTATCGACCGATCGTCACCTTTGGGCTGACACTTACGAAAGCCAGATGGGGGACATCCTCGCGCTGCAAAACCGTGTTTCTTCCGCGATCGTGAATGAAATCCGGATCAACCTGACGCCTGCCGATGTGGAACGGCTGGCCAAGACCCCAGCGGTTGCGCCCGAGGCCTACGAAAACTATCTCAAGGGGCGTTACTACTGGAATAAGAGATCGGATGAGAACCTGACCAGAGCCATCGGATACTTCGAAGAGGCCACGCATCAGGCCCCGAACTATTCGCTTGCCTATGCCGGGCTAGCCGATTGCTACGCCATCATAAGCGCTGAGATTTTCGGAACCATGTCCGCATCAAAAGCGGCGCCGCAGGCAAAAGCGGCTGCTCTGCACGCTCTCGAACTCGATCCCACCCTGGCGGAGGCGGAAACCTCATTGGCTACCGTCAGGTTTAACTACGACTGGGACTGGAATGGCGCTGCTGCCGGCTTCGACAAAGCTATCAAGGACAACCCCGCTTATGCGACCGCTTACCAGAGATACTCACTTTACCTGATGGCGATGGGCAGGACGGAGGACAGCGTCGAACAGATCAACAAAGCCCGGGAACTCGATCCGCTCTCCATCAGCATCAATTTTAGTCTGGGATGGCGGTTCTATATGGCGCGACAGTACGATCGCGCCATCCAGCAGCTTCGCAATACTCTTGAAATGGACCCGTCCTACGAACTGCCGCATCTGGTCCTAGGCTTGTCGTACGCCCAAAAGGGCGATTTCAGCCTCGCCCTTCCGGAATTGCGTAAGGCGGTCGAGCTGTCGCACGGAACGCCGTTGATGGTATCGGCCTTGGCAACTTCCTATGCGCGCTCCGGAGACAAGGACGAAGCCGAGAAGCTTCTCGCTGATTTAATTTCGGAGTCGAAAAAGCAATACGTCTCTCCATACTACTTCGCGCTGGTGTATGTGGGTCTCGGGCAGCGTGATAGAGCAATCGATTTTCTGGAACAGGCTTTTGCCGACCGATCCAATGGTCTGGTTTTTCTGAAGGTGGAGCCGGCCCTCGACGATCTACGTTCAAACTCACGATTTGTTGCCTTGGAACAGAAACTCAACTTTCCCCGATGAGGCGGGATTTGCCACAAGCCTGCCCAGGGCGTCGAGCCTCAACTCCCTTGGCTTCACCGGAACTAGCGCATCACACTGGACGAACTCAAGGCCGAAGCTCGGAAACGAGCTGACCGCAACGTCTACCCTTTCAGCGGATTGAACCCGGACGAGGTGCGTGAGGACCCAAAGAAGCGTGGATCAACCCTCAGGGCGGCCACATGGGCAGAGACGCCGGATCGGGCAATCTTCCGAACCGTTACCATGCCATGGATTATTCGAATGGTTTCTGGCGGCGCGGAATTGTCCACTCCATCGTCGGCCAACTGAGTATGAGTAAAAGACTGTCAGTTTATCCAGCGTTTATCTTCTGTGTGGGAAGGTGTGTGCATGCGTAATTTAGCGATTGCGCACGGGAGGATGAAGTTTTGCTAAAGCCTTTTTTGTTAGGTGCCACAACATCCGCCGTTGTCCTTGTGGCTGGAGTTGCCTTGTATTTCTTGGCGGGAATCGCTCCAGCCGCCACAAATGCGGCCCCGATGCCTTTAGAGCACTTCTTTGCGAAAGCAGCCTTAAAGTCTCGAATTAGTCGGGAGAGTCCGAAATCAGTTCCCATGGCAGCGGATGAGGCAACCTATCTTGAGGGTGTGAGGGTTTACCGGGAAGACTGTGCGGTTTGCCACGGTCTTCCGAATGTCCCTCAGTCCGCGATCGCAAAAGGATTGTTTCCAGAAGCGCCTCAGCTTTTCAAGGGAAAAGGCGTAACGGATGACGATGCTGGCGAAACCTATTGGAAGGTAGTGAACGGCATTCGGCTGAGTGGAATGCCCGGTTTCCGGCAATCTTTGTCAGACCGCGAGGCATGGCAAGTGACGCTTTTGTTAGCTCATGCCGATACGCTATCGAACACGGTGCGGTCTGCTCTCACGGCGCCAATCGGGCAACCGAATATCAAGTAGGCCTGGCTCAACTACGCACAGATAGATTGAGACTTATGATGCGATAGCCCACGCTGCTATTGCAGCTTCGCATACTCGGTCTTGGCTTCCTTCAGGATGGGGATGTTGGGATCGGCGTCTTTCCAGAGGGTGAAGAAATCCTGATAAGCGGATTTGGCTTTGGCCGTGTCACCCGAAGCAGCATAGGCCTTCGCCAATTGCAGGCGGGCGAGTGAGGCGAGCGGAAAGTTCAGTGCAACTCCGCGGTGATCGATAAATTTGTGGAATTCGACGGCCGCGCCCGCACCGTTGTGGAGCGCGAGTTGAGCCAGGCCGCGAAAGTACGCCGGACACATGGTTCCGACCTGCAATGGCGGAGGCTGGCCGAATTCGTAGGGCAGCGCCGCTTCGAGGTACACCAATGCCTGGGAGGGATTGTTTGAACTCTGCTCCATCGCGGCCTTCAGCACCGGGACCCAATACACCTTCATCAACGTGTCGGATGCAAAATTCTTTTCCAGTTCGGCGATGATCGGTTTGGCGCGGGGGTCTCCGGTGCGGGCATAGGTGAGAGCGGCAAACAGCTTCACGTCGCGGCCGGGGCTCAGAGACAGCGCTTCGCTGGCGTCCTGCCGGGCTTGGGCTGCATTGCCGAACTCAGCCTCGCGCAGCGCGGCGTTGGCCTGCCACATGGCGGCGGTTTCTTTCGAATCAGCCCGTACGGCGGAGCCGATCGCACGCCGGGTGAAGATGCGCGCGCTGTTCAATCGTCCGTAGTACGCCTCGGTATCAGATTGGAATGACAGCAGGAGGTCTTCGGCGCCGGGTTTACCCGAAGCCCAGGAAACTTGCCGCTCCATTTCCGCGGCATCTCCCTGCAAGAACGCCATGTAATAAAACTCCTGGTGCAGATAGTCACCGTCCAGCTTGCGGTCCTGCGCCTGGAGAAGGAGTTTCTTCGCCTCGTCCGGCCGATTGAGGGCGAGGTAGTCGGCGGCCAGATTCGCGTAACTTATCACCACATTGGAATCCAGTCGCAGAGCATCCAGCGTGCGAGCGATGGCCTTGTCGTACTGGCCAAGCTTTGCCGAAATATCCCCAAGATTGCCAACCGGCACAGAATCGTTGGGGTAACTCTTCGCCCAAAGTTCGTAGACTTGGGTCGCTTCCTCCAGTTCGCCGGTGACGGTGGTGTAGTACATGGAGGAAATGCGGTACTTTTCGCGTTCGCTTACATTGGCGCGCAGGGAGTAGGCTTTCTTCAGGTTCTCGGCCGCCATGTTGGCCTGATTGAGATTGCTGTAGGAAAGTCCGAGGCTGGCGTAGGCTGCGGCGAAATTCGGATCGAGTTCAAGGGCGCGCTTGTAAAAAGGAATGGCGGCGGCATCCCCCTTGGTGCGGGTAGTGGTGACGCCCATGCTGAAAGCCTTCAGGGCTTCGAGCGAAGCGGTGGTCGCCTCCACGGGAACTTCGAACTTCTGAACCGACGACAGTGACTCGCCCAATGTGGTGCGCAGAACCGCGGCGACCTTGCTCAGAGCCTTCAGGACGTCCTGCTTGGTGGCTGCCTCTTCGGCCTGCTTGGCGAGCGTGTCGCCGTTGCTGCAATTGATGGCGTCGACGCCAACTTCGTATTGCCCGCCAAGGTTTGAGATGGAACCCAGCAGGAAGGCCTTGCTGCCGGTGCGCAGGCAGAGTTCCTGCGCGATGTCGCGCGTGATGCGATCGTTTTGCGAACGGCCCATGAGCCGCAAGGTTTCTGCGACTCGGCGATCGGAAAGTATGTTGATCAGGGGAGATTGCGCGAACTGCACGGCCAGCGCCTGCTTCAATGTATCGTCGAAAACAGCGTCCCCGGTCTTGTTGTCGAAGTCGGCGATGACGACGGTGTCTTTCTCGGTGAGCGCGGTTGCCTTGGCGGCGTTGGTGGCCGGCCGCGAGCGCAAGTAGAGACCGGCGGCAACCAGCACGGTGATGAGGACGACCGCAGCCGGAAGCAGAATTTTCCAGAGCTTGCTGCGCCCACTTGCTGGACTTGCCGGCACCTGCGCGGCGCCCGATGGGGAGAAAGCAGAAGTCGAGGAGGCAACTGCAGCCGCAACGCCGCCAGCGATAGGGGAGCCCGAACCGGAAGCCGGCGGCGTAACGGCGGCTTCCTGAGAACCACTCTCCGGCCCCACCGGCATCGCTCCGGTACTTAGCGCTCCGGCACGGCCGGTTTCGGTATCGCGCTTGAGCCTCTGCAGATCGGTCCGCATGTCGGCCGCGTGCTGGTAACGGAGGTTGCGGTCCTTCTCGAGCGCTTTGTTGATGATGTCTTCAAGTTTGGAGGGCAGCGCGGAATTCAAGCGGACCGGCGCGGCCGGAACTCGATTGAGAATCGCGTCGAAAATCTCGGCCGTACTTTGTCCGCGAAAGGGCACCTGGCCCGTCGCCATCTCGTACAGCACCACTCCGAAGGAGAACAAGTCGGTGCGGGCATCCAGTTCGCGGGCTCGCGCTTGCTCAGGTGACATATACGCCACTGTCCCCACGGCCGATCCCGGGCTGGTGAGGTTGGGATCGTCGGTGCGCGTCGTGGTCGCCTCCAGCGGTCGCGCCGCAACCATCTTCGCCAGGCCAAAGTCTAGAATCTTTGCGTGCCCGCGCTTGGTCACGAAAATGTTGGCGGGCTTGATGTCGCGGTGAACGATGCCTTGGGTGTGCGCCGCGTCCAGCGCATCCGCCGTCTCCACGCTCAGCGACAGCAGGGTGTCCAAATCCATGGGGCGGTCTCGGATCACATGCTTGAGAGTTTCGCCGTCCAGAAATTCCATGGCGATGAACGCAAGGCCGCTCTCCTCGCCAATGTCATGAATCGTGCAGATGTTGGGGTGGTTCAGTGCGGAGGCAGCTTGGGCTTCGCGTTGAAAGCGGGCGAGCGCTTGCGGGTCGCGGGCCACTTCATCGGGAAGGAACTTCAAGGCGACGAAGCGATGCAGACGGGTGTCTTCAGCCTTATAGACCACACCCATGCCGCCGCCGCCCAACTTCTCGATGATGCGATAGTGAGAGATGGTCCGGCCGATCATCAGGGGCAAATCTTACGTGGGCGAAACCAGCAAGTCAATGAAAGTCCCTGGAGTTGGCGCGATTTCAGACGTTGACCGGGAATCGGATATTGCTCAATCAGGGTTATGGCATGTTTTCAACGGCCAGCCCTGGAGGAGATTCATTCAGCCAATTCACCGGGGCAATCGTCAAGCCTGGATTTGCCTTGCGAATGCCCATCTTAAGGTAGATAATCCCGCACTGAAAGGAGGTAACTCTGATGCGCAGAGTGCCATTGCTAATAGTCGTTGCTCTGCTCAGCGTGTCCGTAGGCCACACTTTTCCGTCGGAGGCAGACTGGGCGATCAACGCCACCGCAATTGAGGCATGCAGCTGTCCACATTTCTGCATGTGCTATTTCAACTCGCACCCGGCGGCTCACCATGAAAACGGCAAAACTGAACACTACTGCAAGTTCAACAACGCCTACAAAGTCAACCAGGGGCACTACGGCGCCACTAGCCTCGCTGGCGCCAAGTTCTGGATTACCGGTGACCTGGGCAGCGATTTCTCCCAGGGCCAGATGGAGCGAGCTTTGGTCACATTTGACAAAGCTACAACCGCAGAACAACGCCAGGCTCTGGGTGAGATTCTGGGGCATGTGTTTCCGGTAAAGTGGAAATCGTTCAACACCGCAGAGGGCAGCATCGACACCTGGATTTTCGACCAAGACCAGGCGCATGCGACGATCAACGGGGGCAAGACGGCTGAGATTAAACTGAAACGCTTTCAGGGCATGACGGATGAACCTGCGGTGCTCAAGAACGTTAAGTACTGGGGAACGCCACGCAACGACGGCTTCGTGATGATGCCGAATGAGCTTGAGACCTATCGCGAAGGCCCGAACGCTTTCGAGTTCAAGGGCACAAACGGATTCCTGCTCACTTTCGACATGAATTCGAAGGATGTTTCCTCCGGCAAGCCTGCGGGTAGTTACTGACCAACGCCTTTTCTTGATTATTGGATATTGCGCCGGAATTCTTCCGGCGCTTTTGTTTTTTGTAAGCACGACCTGGCTGGCGTGACATCTCTGGGCGACGACGGCCAGGAATATAATGCCGAACAGTTAGTTGGGACCCGGATCGAGAAAAGAGGAACCATGCTTTCAACCAAGGCCAACCGCTGGAGTGCAGTGTTCGCAGTTCTGATTTTGCTTGCGGCGACCATGTCCGCGAAGACACGCGTTGACAAGCGAGCGTTTGGGCACGCGCCGGATGGAACCCCTGTCGATCTCTACTCGTTGGCGGATGGCAAGGTTGAAGTCCGCATTATGACTTATGGAGGAATCGTCGTTTCGCTGCGCACACCGGATAGAAAAGGAAAGCTCGACGATGTGGTGCTGGGTTGTGACTCGGTCGAGAAGTACGTGGCTCAGACCGCGCACTTCGGGGGCATTATCGGCCGTTACGCGAATCGCATCGCTCATGGCAGCTTCCAACTCGACGGCCACACGTACTCCACTCCAAAGAACGATGGCGACAACACGCTTCACGGGGGAATCCGCAGCTTCGACAAAGTAGTGTGGGCGGCCAGAGAGATTCCGGATGGCATCGAACTCACCTATGTCAACAAGGATGGGGATCAAGGTTTTCCTGGCAACCTTTCCACGACCGTGCGCTACACCTTGAGCGGCGGAACTTTGCGAATGGAGTATTCGGCGACCACGGATAAAGATACCGTGCTGAATCTGACCAATCATTCTTATTTCAACCTTGCGGGCCAAGGGAAGGGCGATGTCCTGGGACATGTGCTGAAGATCGACGCGTCCCGCATCACTCCCGTCGATGCGACTCTGATTCCTACCGGAGAGCTGAAGTCGGTCGAGGGCACACCGTTTGACTTTCGAACGCCGCATGCCATCGGGGAGCGGATTGATGCCGACGATCCTCAGATTCGACTGGGTCATGGCTACGACCACAACTTCGTGCTGGATCATGCGCCGGGACAGTTGGCCGAGGCCGCCGAAGTGTATGAGCCGACCACTGGCCGAATTCTGCGTGTGCTGACGACCGAACCGGGAATGCAACTCTACACGGCAAACTTCCTGGACGGATCGATCACAGGGAAAGAAGGTCGAGTCTACAAACGGCGCTATGCATTTTGCCTGGAGACGGAGCATTTTCCGGACTCGCCAAACCATCCTAGTTTTCCCTCGACTGAATTGAAGCCGGGGCAAACGTTTCACAGCGTGACGGTGTTTGAGTTCAGCACCGGGAAGCGCTGATGATCCTGGCGAGCCTCGTGGGCAGCTATGTTCTGCCCCGCTTGGATTAGTACCCATTAGTACCGGCCTTGGTACTTCTTGAACCTACGTCAGTACTTCGCCACTTGTTTTTTTCAGTACCATCGCCTTCCCGAAGTCGGATCCCCTACCCAGATCTCTTTTGAATCTTGTGCTTGCAAGGGGCGGCCCCTATGCTTTGCAACGGGGATTGCTTCGTGAAACGAGTCCGTGTGCTGGTGGCAAATCATCCGCGCCTGATGCGAGAGTTGGTGATGGCTACGATTGCTGACCAGCCCGATATCGAGGTTGTGGGCGAGGTGCGGACCGAGACCGACCTGGCGGACATCGTCGAGCAAGTACAGCCGGATGTTCTGATCATTGCCATGGATGTGGACGAGCCCGAGAAGCGGCTGGGCCAGTGCGGATTTCTGCTGGGGCGGCATCCCGAGATGAGGATTCTGGCTTTGGCGCCGGAACAAAACCGGGGAATCTTTTATTGGGCAGTGGTCGACATTCGAACCAAGGCGCTGGAGAGTTCAGAAGCGGGAATTTTGAATGCCGTGCGGGAGCGTCCGGTCCTGGTGGGCGCCGCGAAGAATTAGATTGAGTTGGAGCCGGCCATCCGGCTCGGCGCAACGCGCCGACCACACTTTTTGCTGCCAGGCGTATGAAAACAAGATGGTTTAGCTCATCAAGCTCCTGTAGCTTAGGGGGCGAAGCTGCACCCGGTCGTCCGATCTAAGACTTTCCTCATGAACCCGCAAGAGCAAGAAACGGCGCGTCCGATGACGATGATGACGGATGTCGCCGCGAACTTGCTCGAAGCCGGAGCGGGACTGAACTGGTACGCGCTCTATACTTGCCCGCGCCACGAGAAATGCGTGGCACAACAGATCGAGGAGCGCTCGATTGCCTGTTTTCTGCCGCTCTACCGTTCGGTGCGCCGCTGGAAAGACCGTCGCAAGGAACTGGAACTCGCTCTGTTCCCCGGCTACGTTTTTGTGCGCCTCGCACCCCAGGACAGGCTTCGAGTTCTGCAATTACCCAGCGCCGTGCGCCTGGTGAGTTTCAACAGCCAGCCCGCCGTCTTGCCGGAGGCTGAAATCGAAGCGTTGCGGCAGCGGCTGTCGGGCGGCGGCGCGGAGCCGCATCCTTACCTGCGCGTGGGCCGCCGGGTGCGGGTCTGCGGCGGCCCGATGCAGGGCCTTGAAGGTATCATCGTGCGCAGGAAAGACCGCTGCCGTGTCGTCTTCTCCCTTGACCTCATCATGCGCTCGGTGGCGGTGGAAGTGGATGAAAGCGACGTGGAGCCGCTGGCTGAATCCAAACGGCGAAGATGAAAACTCCCCAGCCATTCGACTCACAATTCCCGGCCAGACTGGATCAATTCCTCATGCCACAACCTAGATGCTTTCTCTCGCCCCGGCGCAAACCAGCCGCCAGCCTTGCCTTAACCCTTGGCCTCTTGTTGCTTGTGGGTGCAGGGCAGGAAAGGGTTTCGGCTCAGGCCGATCCGCACGAGCGGGACCCGGAGCCGAAGATCTCGCTCTCAGCCGGCACCATCATTGAAATTCTGCGCCGGGAACCGGGCCTGCTGCTCGAAGTGAAAAGATTGCTGGTACGCAAAGCCTACGAGCAGGGACGGCTGCTCGATCCCACCGATGTTACCGATGACGCGTTGTTCGAGTTGCTCAGGGAAGACGACAATGCACGTGTGCTGGCCACCCAGGAAATCGAGAAACGCGAATACGTGCGCCCCAAGCCCACGCGACGGGAGATAGAAAGACAGCGGATCGGACGATTGCAGGCTGGGGAATCTGCCAAGGCTGCCGGGAGCGGGGCGAATCCGGCCGTTCCGAGTGAAGAAGAAAAATACTGGGAGCAACACGAACGGCGGAGCGCGCAGCCAAAGGCGATGGTGCCTCCGGGTTTGGGAGCGGATTCTCGCGCCGACGATGACTTCTCAAGAGATGGATTCACAAAAGATGGATTCACAAAAGATGGATTCGAGCCCGAGCCAGCTAATCCGCTCAATCCGTCGCCGGCGCGACCCGTCATCCCGGCTTCTCCCGACTCCGTCCGCCGGCAGAGCCTGGCTGGCCTGCAGCCTCAAGATCGGGATTCCTACACCGGAGCGCCGCCGGAAGCCGGCTTGCTACCGCGCATTGATCCGAAGGCGTGCCCGGACTGCTAAGTGCCAGTCTGGACGAATCGGGCGGGAACTCGCAGAAATTGAATTCCGGTGACGCTTCGGTTTCGTCTGACTCCGCTGCTTCCGCTTCGCGGCTGAGGGCAAATCCGGCGGGGCAGCTCTTCGCTTCTGCTTCTGCTTCTGCCCCTGCCGAGGCCGGAGCAGGCGCGTGGAACAGCCGGCCCGATACTCGCATGCAGCGGCCGGCGTTCTCCCCGCTCGAAGAAGACCGCCCAGCGATTCGGCGCCGGGCAAATCCATATGCAGAAGTGCCCTCCCTCTACGATCTTTATACGCAAATCTCCCGGCGTTCCCCGGTGCTGACCCGCTTCGGCGAAGACATCTTCCGCAACGGCACCGGGAATTTCGACGAGCTTCCCATGGATCTGCCGGTGGGTCCGGATTATGTGCTCGGGCCAGGAGACGGCCTGAGCATCGAGCTGTGGGGCGGGATTTCCGAGCGTCTGCAGCGCGTGGTGGACCGCGAAGGCCGCGTGGCATTGCCGGAAGCGGGCGCAGTCGAGGTGACCGGCCGCAGTCTGGGGGATGTGCAGCAGTTGGTGCAAACCGCATTGCGCCGAGAATTTCACGAAGTGCACGCCGACGTTTCCCTGGCCCGCCTGCGTACGGTGCGGGTGTATGTGGTGGGGGACGTGTTGCGGCCTGGCGCTTATGACGTCAGCTCGCTCTCGACGCCACTCAACGCGCTCTATCAGGCCGGCGGCCCAACCTCCCGCGGATCGTTGCGGATTTTGCGGCACTATCGCGGTCCGCGGCTCATCGGGCAACTCGACCTCTACGATCTGCTCCTGCACGGAGTTCGGTCGACGCTCGAACGCCTTCAGGCCGGCGACACGATCATGGTTCCACCCCTGGGGGCGGAGTTAACAGTCGAAGGCATGGTGCGCCGGCCCGCAATCTATGAACTGAATCACGAAGCGAACCTTGCCGAAGCGCTCGAACTTGCCGGCGGCGTGCTCACGACCGGCACCCTCCGCCACATTGAGGTGGAGCGCGTCATCGCCCACGAACGCCGCTCCATGCTGCGGCTCGATCTTCCTGAGAAAGATCTTCCTGAAAATAATCTGCCGGAAAATAATAATCAGGAGGCCGTGACCCGGGAGCTCGAAGACTTCAAGATTCAGGATGGAGACAGGATCCGCATCTCACCCATCCTGCCCTACAGCGAGCAGACCGTTTATCTCGACGGCCATGTCGTGCATCCCGGAAAACATGCCTACCGCGAGGGCATGCGCATTACGGACCTCATTGCTTCCTATACCGATCTTTTGCCCGAGCCCGCCGAGCGCCATGCCGAAATCATCCGGCTGACTCCGCCGGACTACGCTCCCCAGGTGATGGCCTTCAATCTCGCCGACGCCCTGGCGGGCAGAATAGACGGAAGTGGAAGGGGCAATCCGACGAGTGATCCGAATCCGCGCGATGCCCGGCACGATGCCCAGCGCAACGCTCAGAATGTGACGCTCCAGCCCTTCGACACGGTGCGCATCTTCAGCCGCTACGATTTCGAGGATGCTCCGCTGATCACCGTCAGCGGCGAAGTACGCCATCCCGGAGAACACGTGAGCAACGGGGAGACGCACCTGCGCGATGCCGTCTATCTGGCGGGCGGCGTCTCGCGCGATGCGCTGCTGACGGATGCGCAAGTCTTTCGCCGCACCCCGGATGGAAAGCTCAAAGTGCTAAGCGTGAATCTGGAACGTGCGCTGGCTGGGGAAGCTGCCGACAATGTCGCGCTCGAGCCCCGGGACCGGGTCTTCATTCACCGCAATCTTTCGAAAGTCGATCCGGCAACGGTAAAGATCGAAGGCGAAGTGGCGCGGCCGGGAAAATATCCGCTCGGCGAAGATATGTCCGCCGCGCAGCTGGTGCGGCTGGCGGGCGGGCTGAAGCGGGGAGCCTTCACCGAAGCCGCCGACCTTACCCGCTACAACGTCGAGAACGGCGCGCAGGTGATCGGAGAACATGTTGCGGTGCCGATCGCCCGCGCTCTGGCCGGGGAAGCCGATACGGATTTCCGCCTGCACGACGGCGATGTGCTGACTATCCGCCAGGTGGCGGGCTGGACGGACGTGGGGGCGCTGATCTCGGTCCGGGGCGAGGTCATGCATCCCGGCGACTACGGCATTCGGGAAGGAGAGCGCCTTAGTTCAGTGATTGCACGGGCCGGCGGATTGCGCGCCGATGCTTATCCCTATGGCGCGATTCTCGAACGCCGGCAGATTCGCGAGCTGGAGGAAAAAAACCGCGCCGCCTTGATCCGCCAGGTGCAGGGGCAAGTCTCCGCGTTCAAGCTGATGCCTGACCCCGGCGACGCCGAAGAAAAACTGGCCAAAAACGCCACCTTGCAGCAGTGGCACGCCACGCTCGACCAGTTGGAGAACCTGCCGCCCACGGGACGGATGGTCATTCACATCTCAAAAGACATTCGGCGGTGGGCGAACACTTCAGCCGACCTCGAAATCCGCGCCGGGGACACCCTGTTTATCCCCAAGACGCCGACCTATGTGATGGTCAACGGCCAGGTGTATAACCCGACCGCCATCACTTTCCGTCCGGGCAAGAGCGCGGGCTGGTATCTGCGCCAGGCCGGTGGGCCAACCCACATGGCTAGCCACAACACCGTATTCGTGGTCCGCGCCGACGGATCGGTGGTGGGCGGAAAGGGCGGCGGAGACTGGTTCACCGGCAACGTGCAGAGCGCCGAACTGCGGCCCGGGGACACGGTGTTCGTCCCCGAGAAGGCTCTGGGCGGTCCACCGCTCTGGAAAAATACGCTGCAGGCGGCGCAGCTGCTCTCCTCGGTCGCCGTGGCGGTCAGCGTCGGGCACGGATTCTGATCTGGATCTTGCTGGCTCAGCCTTCACGGTGTGGACTCTCAGGCAAATTGCGACGGTTTCTTGGTTTCTCATTCTCTTGCTGATGAATCTGCCGGTTAGCTCCGCCGCCCAGACCGCGGCGTCCAGTGACAACGCACCCGCAACTGCATCGCGCGGAGATTCTTTGTTGAAACGATTCGCCGGCGACCAGAGCGCGATCTGGACCAGCCCGTTGCGCCTTAAGCGTAGCGATGCGGTCTGGGCGCTGCCGGCGCTGGCCGGTACGGCAGCGTTGGTGGCGAGCGATTCGTGGTTCTCCAAGCAGGTTCCCTCAGGTGAGATCGCGCGCAGCCGGAGCCTGTCGGATTACGGCGCATTTTCTTTGGCGGGCGCCGCGGGCGGAATGTTCCTCTTGGGAAAAATCACGCACAACGATCATGCTGCCGAAACTGGGTTCCTGGCCAGCGAAGCCGCAGTGAATGCTGCGGCGGTAAATTTCGCACTCAAATCCGCCTTCCAGCGCGAGCGTCCTTACGCTGGCGGCGGAGCCGGCCACTTCTTTGCCGGGGGCTCTTCGTTTCCTTCCGAGCACGCCGCGGTTTCATGGGCTATCGCGGGCGTGCTGGCGCACGAATATCCCGGCACTCTCACCAAGCTGGTCTCCTATGGTCTGGCGTCGGCAGTGACGGTGGCGCGGGTGACGGGCAAGGAGCACTTTCCGTCCGATGCCGTGGCCGGCAGCGCGCTGGGGTATTTCATCGCGCAGCAGATCTATCGCCGCCGCCGCGACCCCGGCGTGAGCCCAGCCGCTTGGGGAAATCTGGTCGAGAGCAATCCGCAACCCCGAGACAAAGTGCGCAGCCCGCGCCACATGGGATCGTCTTATGTCCCGCTAGACAGCTGGATCTATCCATCGCTCGAGCGACTGGCAGCCCTGGGCTACCTGCAGACCGCGCATCTGGGAATTCGTCCCTGGACCCGCATGGAGTGCTCCCGCCTGCTCGAAGAGTTTGAGGAAGGGATAAGCTATCGGCGCGATGGCGTGGAAGGTGCACCAGACCGGAATGAAGCCGACAAGATCTATGCCGCCTTGCAAAGCGAGTTCGCAGATGAGACCGCTCGCCGCAACGGCGCTGCCAATCTGGGCCTGAGCCTGGATTCGATTTATGTAGACGTTACCGGGATTGCGGGCAAGCCGCTCCGGGATGGCTTTCACTTCGGGCAAACCATCGTCAACGATTATGGCCGCCCTTACGGATCGGGCTTCAACAACAATAGCGGGTTCAGCGCCAGCGCCGTGGCAGGCGTGCTCTCGTTTTCCCTGCGCGGCGAATATCAACGCGCTCCGGGCGTGGTCTCGGATCCTCTCAGCGTCCTCGAAGCCACGGCGCTTGAGGACGGAGTCGTTGTCCCTCTACCCGACGGTTCCCGCGTCATCAACCGGTTTCAGCTGATCGAGGGCTCCATCGGACTTACTTTCAACAACGTCAGGGTTTCCGTTGGCAAGCAGAACTTGTGGCTGGGACCCGGGGAGAGCGGTCCGTTGCTACTGAGCGACAACGCCCCGCCCATCACTATGCTGCAGATCGATAACCCGTCTCCGGTCGAGTTTCCCCTGCTCTCTCACTTACTGGGACCGGTGCGGATGACATTCTTTCTGGGGCAGCTTTCCGGGCAAAATTGGGTGTACAACCCGCCCCTGGCAGTAGGACTCAATTCCACAGTCGATCCGCGCTTTCTGGTCGGACCGAATTTCAGTCCGCAGCCCTTTATTCACGGGAACAAAATGAGTTTCAAGCCCACTCCAAACCTGGAGTTTGGCATGGGCGTGACGGCGATTTTCGCTGGGTCGGGACTTCCTTTCACCTGGCATGAGTTTTTCAGAAGCTATTATTCCCACGACGCGAATACCGCGACGAATCCCGCCAAGAGGTTTTCGAGCTTCGATTTCAGCTATCGGGTTCCCGGACTGAGAAACTGGCTGACGTTCTACTCCGATTCGATCGTAGGGGACGAAATTTCGCCCCTCGGTTCCACCCGCCCCATGCTGAATCCCGGACTGTACTTTCCGCAACTGCCCAAGCTCCCCAAACTGGAGCTGCGTCTGGAGGGATTCAAGGCCGAACCGAGGCTCGGCACCATGTATGTTGACCGGCGCTACCGGTCCGGGTACACCAACCAGGGAGATCTGATGGGAAGCTGGATTGGGCGCCAGGCTTTGGGCGGACAACTTTGGATCAAATATTCCTTCACCGCGCGGTCGAGCTTTCAGTTCGCCTACCGCCACCAGGAAGTCGACCGGTATCTCGTCGGCGGCGGACATTTAAATGACTTCTCTCTGGCCTCCGAGGGCAAGCTGGGCGTACGCGTCGCTCTCTCGGCAAAGGCGCAATACGAGGAGTGGAACTTTCCCCTGCTGGCCGCCGGGAAACAATCGAACCTGTGCGCCACGGTTCGGCTGAGTTTTTTCCCCGGTTGGCGGTTCCGAAAGTGATGCGAGAAGGCTGCTAAATGTCTCCGCCCGCGACCAGGACGCGCCCGGATTTTTCCCCAGAGCAGTCCTTACGGGAACTGGGCACGCCCCTGCCCACGCCGGGCGGCGCGCCGGCGAAGCTGATTGGGTACCTGGGTTTGCTCTGGGGCGAACGCCGGGAGGTGGGCAGGTGGACGCTCGGCGGTTTGCTGCTGGCGACCCTGGTCGCTTTCCTGCTGCCCAAACAGTACCAGTCCAGCGCGCAGTTGATGCCACCAGAGACCCAGTCCGGTTCGGGGGCGATGCTCGCGGCCCTGAGCGCCAAGGCCGGCGGAGGTGTCGGTTCGGTGGCGGGAGATTTGCTCGGCGGCAATTCCACGGGAGCTCTCTTTCTCGGCATTTTGCGCAGCCGCACGCTCGAGGAGAGGCTGGTCGAGCGCTTCGACCTGAAACGCGTGTATGGGACGAAGCTCGAAGAGGACGCCCGTACCAAGCTCGCGAACAACACTGGAATCTCCGAAGACCACCGGAGCGGCATCATCTCAATTTCAGTGGTCGATCAGGATCCGGCCCGCGCCCAGGCCATCGCGCAGGCTTACATGGCGGAGTTGGAGCACTTGGTTTCCGAGCTTTCCAACTCAGCGGCTCACCGGGAACGGGTGTTTCTCGAAGGCCGGCGCCAGGCGGTCAAGTGGGAACTCGATCAGGCCGCGGAGGAGTTCAGCCAATTTGCCAGCAACAACACCGCCATCAACATTCCCGAACAGGGAAAAGCCATGGTGCAGGCTGCGGCGGCTCTGCAAGGGCAACTCATCGCCGCGGAATCCGAGTTGAAGGGATTGTCGGAGATCTACACCGCCAATAATGTGCGAGTGCGCTCGGTGGAGGCTCGGGTCTCCGAGTTGCGGCGGCAACTGGAAAAGCTCGACGGCGACTCCGGTCCGGCAAAGACCGATACGGCAAAAAGTGCGAGGGCCAAAAATTCTGGGGTGAAAAATGCTGGAGTGAAAAATGAAGGACCGAAAAATGGCGCGGCCAAGAATAACGGTCCGAAGAGCGAGGCGGCAGCGAATCTTGGTGGGAAGAATGATCCAACCGGGAAGGAAACCCTTCCGGCCGGGCATTCGGGGTACCCTACCATCCGCGAGTTGCCCCTGCTCGGGGTCACCTATTCTGACCTGATGCGCCGCGCCAAGATTCAGGAAGCGGTGTATGAAACCCTGACCCAACAGTACGAACTGGCCAAGGTGCAGGAGGCGAAGGAAACGCCGAGCGTTAAGGTCCTTGATGCGGCAAACCTGCCCGAGAAGAAGATCTTTCCTCCGCGTTTGCTGATCATGGTTTGGGGCACCCTGCTCGGACTGGCCGCCGCCACCTTCAGGGTAGTCTGCGGGAATCGCTGGCGGCAATTGGATTCCGGCGATCCGGGAAAGCTGCTGGCTCGCGAAGTTCTAGAGACCGTGCACGCGGTCATGCCCTGGAAGCCGCCGAACGGGTCGCGGGTCCATGCCTTGACCCACCGCATGTGGACCAACTTCGCCCACCGGAAGCATCCGCCGGCCGCTTCCGCCGCAGTGGACTCAGCCCATGATTGCAGTGGATGAAAGTGGACAGGACCGGCAATCCCGGGGCAATCCCACGCAGGGATGAAATCAGCCAACGCTGGGCTTTCCCGAGAGTCGCTGGGTTCCCGCGACTGCGACTCGGCCAGTTCCGTCAGGTTGGATTCAGCCTGGCCGACCAGGCGCTCTCCGTGGGCGGAATGTTTCTCGTCAACCTGGTGCTCGCCCGGATCCAGAGCAAGGAAGAGTACGGAATGTTTGCCCTGTCCTATTCCGTGCTCGTGTTCCTGATGGGCCTGCACAACGCTGCGATCCTGGAGCCCTTCACGGTCTATGGTTCGGGGAGATACCGCAGCCGTCTGGCGGAATATTTTCAGCTGATGTTTTGGAGCAATGCCGCACTGGGTCTGGTCGCGACCACGCTACTGCTGGCTGTGTGCCTGTCGTTGAGCGGGATTGCTCCCCAGCTCCTGCCACGGGGAAGCGCGGGGCTGGGCCTCACCGTCAGCGTGCTCCTGTCCGGGACGCTGCTGCGCCGCATCTTCTATTTGCAGCGCCAGGCTGCTCTGGCCGCTGTGGCTTCCGGCATTTTCTTCGTGACCGTGGCGGTGGGACTCTGGCTGACGGCCAGGGCCCATGTGCTCGATAGCTTTTCCGTCTTTCTGGTTCTCGCCGCGGGATGGCTGGCCGCGGGCCTGAGCCTGGCGGGCCAGCTGCCCTTCGGCAAAACCCGGCAAAGCTTCCTCGCGGGCGAGCCGGATTACTGGCGCGAACACTGGAAGTACGCGCGCTGGGTGCTGCTTACGGCGTTCGTCTTTCAACTGACTACCCAGGGATACTACTGGCTGGTGGCGGGCTTTTTGTCGGCGAAAGATGTGGCGGAACTGAAAGCCATCACCCTGGTGGTCGCGCCCGCGGATCAGATTTTTATTGCTTTGAATTATCTGGTTTTGCCCCGGCTTTGCGCCCACTACGCAGCCCAAAGAATGAAGAGCCTGCTCTCGGCTTGGAAGTGGTATGCCCTGGCGATTACCGCCGCGACCCTTGCGTTCTTCCTGTTCATCCGGGCCTTCGGGAAGCCCCTCACTCATCTTTTGTACGGCGGCCGGTACGATGACGCCGCTCCACTCGTGAACCTGATGGTGCTGGTGCCGGTGGTGATGGGGGTTGGGCACACCATGAACGCGGCGCTGAAAGCCGCCGAATCTCCGCGGCTGGTGTTCTGGGCCTATGCTGCGAGCGGAGCCGTCACCTTCGTGGCCGGTGCGCCGCTGGTAGCCCGGTTCGGCGTGCGGGGCGCAGTCTACGGCATGCTGCTTTCCGGTGCCAGCTATACGGCGGCTATGACCGTGGGTTTCATTACGCGGATCTGGCGAAGCGTTCCTGCCACGGCTCCCTCCTAGCCCGACGTTCCGCTCCGATCTTTCACTCCGATCATGGTTGATTACGTGGTTGATTACATCCGGAATAACGGCATTCTTATGGCGGTCATCGTGGCGGGAAGCTTTTCCGAGCCAGGCATTCATTTCTTCACGCCCCACGAATTATCGCAACAGCTCGCCTACATGCAGCATCCGGCCGGCAAAGTCATCCCACCGCATGTTCATACCCCGGCTCCGCGAACCGTCGACTACACCCAGGAGGTGCTGGTCATCCGGCGCGGGAAACTCCGCGTCGATTTCTACGATGAAGGTCGCCTCTACCTGGAGAGCCGAATCCTGGGTGCGGGCGACGTGATCTTGCTGGCCGTCGGTGGGCATGGTTTCGAAGTGCTGGAAGACATTGAAATGATCGAAGTAAAGCAGGGACCCTATGCAGGGGAACAGGACAAACAACGCTTCGCCGGAATCACAGCGGAGCAAGTGAATATCCTGCCATGAGCCTGCCCGAACTGATCCCGGTTAATCAAGTGCTGCTCGACGGCAACGAAAAAAAATATCTCGACCAGTGCATCGAGTCCGGGTGGATTTCCTCGGAAGGGCCCTTTGTCCGGCAGTTCGAAGAGCAGTTTGCCGCCCGCATGGGAAGGAAGCACGGCATCGCCGTCTCGAACGGTTCGGTAGCGCTGGATGTGGCCGTAAGCGCTTTCGGGCTGGGGCCCGGCGACGAAGTGATCATGCCAACGTTTACGATTATTTCCTGCGCGGCGGCGGTGCTGCGCGCCGGCGCCCGGCCAGTGCTGGTCGACAGCGATCCCCTGACCTGGAACATGCAGGCAGAACAAGTCCGGGCGCGGCTGACGCCGCGGACCAAAGCCATCATGCTGGTGCACATCTTCGGCTTGCCGGTCGACGCGGATCCCATCCGAAGGCTGGCGGCCGAACACGGCATCCTCGTCCTCGAGGACGCAGCCGAAATGCACGGCCAGACCTACAAAGGCCGGCCCTGCGGCGGGTTGGGAGAGATCAGCACGTTCAGCTTCTATCCCAACAAACATGTCACCACGGGCGAAGGAGGCATGATCCTGACCGACGACGAACGTCTGACGGAGAAGTGCCGCAGCCTGCGGAATCTTTGTTTCCAGAACAAGAAACGGTTTGTCCACGAGGATCTGGGCTGGAATTTCCGCATGAGCAATCTGCAGGCAGCGCTGGGCGTCGCCCAGTTGGAGAGGCTGGATGAATTCGTCTCCCGCAAGCGCCGGATGGGGAATCTATACACTCGCCTGCTGGCCGATATGCCCGGTCTTCAGTTGCCCCTGGCCAGCGTCGAATATGCAGAAAACATTTATTGGGTTTACGGCTTGCTGCTCGAGGAACGGGTAGGGTTCGATGCGGAAGAAGCCATGCGGCGGCTGCGCGCGCTGGGTGTCGAAACCCGGCCATTCTTCTGGCCCATGCACGAGCAGCCGGTGCTCCGGAGGCGAGGGCTGTTTGCCGGCGAGAGCTATCCGGTAGCCGAGCGCCTGGCGCGCCGCGGATTCTACCTCCCGAGTGGTCTGGGAATCTCGGAAACGCAGATCAAACAGGTAGCAGCAAGTGTCCGGAGCGTTTTCGCGTGAGCCCGTTTGGAGATTACGCCTCCTACTACGATGGTTTATATCGCGACAAAGACTATCGGGCGGAGGCGGCGTTCGTGCTTGGTCTGGTGCGCCGGAACTGCCCGCAGGCTCACACTTTGCTGGAACTGGGCTGTGGCACGGGAGCTCATGCCGAGCACTTGAGCGCTTCTGGAGTGCGGATTCACGGCGTCGACCGCAGTCCAGCGATGCTCGAACTGGCCCGGGCCCGGAAAGAAAAGTTGGCCCCGGAAATTGCCGGCCGGATGGTTTTTTCTCCGGGGGACGTACGGCAAATACGCCTCCCTGAAACTTTCGACGCGGTGGTTTCCCTGTTTCACGTGGTCAGCTACCAAGTCGGCAATCAAGACTTGCGGGATTGTTTCGCCACGGCAAAACACCACCTGTTACCCGGCGGCGTGTTCGTCTTTGATTGCTGGTATGGTCCGGCGGTGCTGAGCGATCGTCCCTCGGTGCGGGTTAAGCGCTGGGAAGATGAGGGAACCAGCGTGACCCGCATCGCGGAGCCCACCCTGCACGCCAACGAGAATATCGTGGATGTCCAATACACTCTCTTCGTCCGAAACCGGATCAGCGAAGTAACCAAGGTTTTCGAGGAACTGCACCGGATGCGGTATCTTTTCCTGCCCGAGGTCAGGGCGCTGGCCTCGGTCGAAGGACTGGAACTGATCGAGGCCTGGGCATGGATGTCGGAGAGGGAACCGGGCCTGGACAGCTGGAACGCGTGCGTCGTAGTCCGAGCATGAAGATCCGGGAGATAAAGATCCGGAGATGAAGAAAATTGGCTTGTTCCTCGGCGCTGGACCAGAAGATGGGGGAATGTACCAGTACAGTCTGGCCATGCTGTCCGCCCTGGAGGATTTGCCGGCGGAGGAATATTCGCTGGTGGTCGCCTATGCCGATCCGAACTGGAGGGAGCGCATTTCCCGTCACAATGCGGCCGGCGTTGCCGTCCGCTGGGGAAAAATTGCGCGGATCCTGGCCGTCGTTCCCGCATTTCTTCCGGTGTCCTACCCGCGATGGGGACTCACCCTGGCCCGCGTTACGGGTTGGGCCGACGACCTGATGCAGCAGGGCTGCTCCCTCTGGGTCTTTCCCCGGCAGGAAGTGTGGAGCGCCATGTTTCCACTGCCGGTGCTGGGTGCCGTTCATGACCTGATGCATCGTTATGAACCGCACTTTCCCGAAGCCTCGGGCTACGGCCGTTACCGCTGTCGGGACGCCTACCTGTGCAGCTTGTGTCAGAACGCCCGCGGGATTCTGGTCGATTCTGAGATAGGCAAGCGGCAGGTCGAGGAGTCGTATGGGACGCCTGCCGGCCGGGTGTTTGTCCTTCCCTATATTCCGCCGGCCTACCTTTCGCACAGGGAGGGAAATACTGGTTTTGAAAACACTGATTTCGGAAATGGTGATGCCGAAAACACTGATTTCGAAATCACTGATCTTGAAAACACTGATCTTGAAAACAATGATTTCGAGAAAAGATACCAGTTGCCGCCCAAGTATGTTTTTTATCCCGCGCAATTCTGGGAGCATAAGAACCATGTGCGTCTTATCCACGCTATTGCGGAAGTTCGTAAGGATATTCCCGACATCTGCCTGGCGCTCGTGGGATCAAGGAACAACGGCAACGCCGCGGCTCACCGCGAAGTGAAAAAGCTGGGCATCGAGCGCCAAATCCGGTTCGCCGGCTACGTGCCGGAGCGCGATATGGCGAAGTTCTACCGGAGGGCGCGCGCTTTAGTCCTGCCCACGTTGTTTGGGCCAACCAACATTCCGCCTCTGGAAGCGTTTGCCCTGGGCTGTCCCGTCGCGGTTTCGGGAATTTACGGAATGCCCGAACAGGTCGGGGACGCGGGCCTGTTGTTTGACCCATATTCGGTGGAGAGCATGGCTGGCACGATCCGCCAATTGTGGGTGGACGACGATCTGTGCGAGAGGTTGCGGACCCGGGGTAGAGCCCGGGCGGCCGCTTGGGGACCGGATCAGTTTGCCCGAGCGTTGCACCGCATCATCGAGCAACTGACTTGCTGAACCAGTTCCGAAGAAAACGTACCGAATTCCAGAGCATGAAGACATCTCGCACCAGATCAGGAGTGAAGCGGGTCTGCGTTGCCCAGCCCATTCTCTCGCACTACAGCCTCCCGGTGTTTCTCGAACTGGCGCAGCACTGCGAAGTTGACCTTTTTTTTTCCCCCGCGCCGGAGGAGCTGGGGTTTGGAGACGTGACCTTGCCGGACGCGCCGAACCTCAGATATTTTCCCGTGCGAACTCTTAAAGTTTGGGGCGGCCGGCTGGGGATGTTTCAGCGCGGGCTGCTTCGCCATATTTTCCGGCACAGCCCCGATGCACTCCTGCTGTCTGCGAACTTGCGCGATTTGAGCTTCTGGGGAGCAGTCTTATGCGGAGCTTTCCTCGGCATCCCCGTCCACGCTCATGGCCACGGGCCCTTCAAGAAAAAACGCGTCGGTCTTGTTTACCGGGGAACCATGCGAACCCTGCTGCGGCTGGTCACTTCTTACATTTGTTACGCGCCGGCGGTTCGCCAGTCTTTTATCGATTACCGTTTCGACCACAGAAAACTGGCCGTCGCCCACAATTCCGTGGTTAACCCCTTCCCGGTGCGTCCGGAAGAAAAGCCAGGCAACGAAAGGGGCATCCTCTTCGTCGGCCGCCTGCGCCCTGGTAGCAATCTGCAATTGTTGTTGCGCGTGGTGGCGAAAATACGCGAGAACGACCGTCTGCCGCTGTCTCTGCACGTGATCGGGGCAGGCGAAGAAGCAACTCGTCTGCGGGAAGAAGCTCGGGACTGCCCCTGGGTGTTGCTTCACGGCGAAGTCTACGACCCAAAGAGAATCCGCGATGTCTCTTTGGATTGTTTTCTGGGCTGCTATCCGGGGAACGCCGGTCTTAGCGTGGTGCACATGATGTCGCTCAGCCTGCCCGTGGTTACTCACAACGATCTGCACGCGCACGGACCGGAGCCGAGTTTCATCCGGGACGGAGCCAGCGGTGTGTTGTATGACCATGCCGATCCCGACGAGTCGCTCTACCAGGCGGTGCGGTCGCTGGCTCGGGACCCGACAAGAGTGGCGCTCATGCGGCGAAAAGCCTTCGCCGACTACCAGAGTCTGGCCCATCCCAGCCTGGCGGAAAGGCTTTGGGCAATCATTGAGGGAAACGAAAACCCGCGGCCGGCGGCGGTCTGCGAGGAAGTTCCCACTAGGCGCGGCCCTCCCTTCGCCGACACAAATCGGAGCCGGACATCCCCAGAAACGGACATCCCTAGAAGATGATCGGGTTTTATTTATTCCTTCTGGCGACGCTTCTCGCAACCTACTGGTCGGCGCTTCGCCGTGTGAAACAGAACTCGGTGGGACTAACGCCACTGTTGGGATGGTTGATGGGGTTGGGATTCTTTCTGCTCGGTCCGCTCACCATCGTTACCCTTCACGGTGGGTACGAAATGCCAGCATCGGCTGGCTGGACGGAGGCATGGACCAAGGTCGATCTGTCGAACCCAGTCTTCTTCCGCGCGTATCTTGTGATCTGGCTTTCGTTGATGTTTACCTGTCTGACTGCATTCCTTTTTGGCACCGCGCCCGCTTCGGAGGGCACTAAAAACCTGGCTGTCTCGATTCCGAGACTCGAGCGCGCTGTTCGGATCACCATGGTGCTGTCCATTATTGACTGGGTCCTTCTGGTGTGGCTGGTGGGCGGCTTCGCCGAATTTGCCATTTCCCACTGGTACCTGCGCAACCAGGCGCTTTCTGACCAACTCGGAGGCAGCTTCACCGTATACGCCCGGCTTTCGCTGGCCAATCAGTTGCTCTTTACCGGCGCGGCCTCTCTCCATATGAACCTCGGACTGCGCAACCGAAATGTGCGCTGGGGCTTCACGTCGCTAATCGTACTGTTCCTATTGATCGAGATGGCGATGAGCGGCAACCGCATCTTTATCGCGTTCTATCTACTGGCCTTCTTGACCTCCGGGTGGCTGTACGGGAGAAGAAGGCTCATCGGAACTCTGCTGGTGTGCTCGCCCCTCCTGGTGCTGATTTTCAGTGTGTGGGGCGCAGTGCGGCACGACTTGAGCCGCCTTCCGGATTCAGTGTCAAGCGAGGTGGTCGACTCAGAGGTGAGCAGCCAGGCGCTTTCCAGCCTGATGTATGCCACGGAAGGGCACTCGGTGCTGCTCTTGATGCATATGATCAATGATTTTGGCGGCAGGTTCGCCTATCTTCACGGCAGCACCTACGGCCGGCTGCTTACTTTCTGGCTGCCGAGAAGCGTGTATCCGGATCGCCCTCTGGATTTCACCAGTCAAGCCGCCCTGTGCTATTTGCCTGGAGAAACAACCAGTCTCTGTGCCACGGCGCTCGGGGAAGCCTACGCCAATTTTGGATTGGCCAGCCTGCTGGTCCTGCCCCTCATCACATGGCTCGTAACCAGGTACTCGGCCTGTATCACGAACTGGGCGGGCGGAGATCCGCTGTTGTCGGCAGTTTCCTTTGTGGTGCTCATCTGGTTTGCCCGATGCACGTTTGCGGAAAACGTGTTCAATCTGGCCGGGGCAGCGATACTGATCCGAGTGCTGCGATTGAAAGTGGGATTGGCTCTTCCCGCTCCCGCTGCGGATTAGGGTTTCCTCGTGGTGAACTCGAATGCGTATATCTGAAGCAGTGTCGGAGGCTAGGTTCGCCCCCCCTGCGATCGATGAGTTAGAAGCACTGGAAGCTCGTCGCCCGGCAGAAATTTCCGCTCCCAACGCGGCTTCCTGCGTGGTGTGTACCGGTTTGACCGAAAGCTCCACCAGCGGCTTGTTCGACACGCGCTTCGGCATCGCGGGCGACTTCGAAGTCCGCCATTGTGTCCGCTGTGGATTGGAGCAGCTTTCCCCCATGCCCGCTCCGGCTCACCTGAAAAGCCTTTATGAGCGCTATTACAATTTTTCCGGAGAGTGCGACACCGTCTACACCACGCTCCGTGGATGGTTCTTCTCGTCTTTTCTTTACCGCTGGTGGATTCGTCTCGACGGAGACATCTCATTCCATTCCCGCACCGGCCGCGGGCGACTGCTGGACATCGGCTGCAACGAAGGCAGAACTCTGAAAAACTATGCGCGCAACGGTTTCCAGGCGGAGGGCACCGAGTTGAACGAAACCGCCGCGGCAGTTGCCCGCGAAGCCGGGTTCACTGTCTTTACCGGCCGGTTGAACGATCTCATTCCTGAGGTTCCCTATGATGTTGCCGTGCTCTCAAATGTTCTAGAACATTCTCTTGATCCCAAAGCCATGGTGCGATCGGCGCACGGCTTGCTGAAACCCGATGGCCAGATCTGGATCAGCTGCCCCAACAGCCAAAGCTGGCTGCGTCCTCGGTTTGGCCGATGGTGGATTAACTGGCACGTCCCCTTTCACATCACGCATTTCTCTCAGACCGCCCTGCGCGATCTGCTCGAAGCCAGCGGCTTCCAGCACGTCGAAATCCGGCACATCACGCCTGCACTCTGGGTGGCTTCTTCGGTCATCGCACAGCTCTTTGCCCGCAAGGGCTGCCCAACCAGGCAGTTAAGAAATCCGCTAGTGATTTTCCCGCTCGTGCTGCTGTGCCGGGCTCTGCTTTTCCCGCTGCTTTACTGGGGCAATCGCGCAGGGCGCGGAGATTGCCTAGTTGCGGTAGCAAGCAAGATGGAAGCATAGGGCAAAGCTTCTGCTGTTTTCGGTGGACGCAGATTCTCAACTCTCGTGGTTTTGCCAGACTGGATCCAACTCATGAAAAAGGCCTTAATCACCGGCATCACCGGCCAGGATGGTTCCTACCTCGCCGAACTGCTCCTGGCGAAGGGATACCAGGTTCACGGCATCAAGCGGCGCAGCTCTTTGCTGAACACCGAACGGGTCGACCACCTGTACGAAGATCCGCACGTCCCCGAACGCCGGTTCTTCCTGCACTATGGCGACATGACCGATGCCAACAGCCTGCTCCGCGTGGTGGAACGTGTGCAACCCGACGAGATTTACAATCTTGCCGCTCAAAGCCACGTTGCCGTCTCCTTCGAGCAGCCGGAATACACCGCCAACGCCGACGCGCTTGGAACCCTGCGCCTGCTGGATGCGATCCGGGTTTTGGGTTTAGAAAGAAAAATCCGCTTCTATCAGGCCTCGAGCTCCGAGCTTTACGGTTTAGTGGCCGAGACTCCGCAGACCGAGCGCACGCCGTTTCACCCGCGTTCCCCCTACGGTGTAGCCAAGCTCTACGCCTACTGGATCACGGTGAACTATCGCGAGGCTTATGGCATGTATGCCTGCAATGGAATCCTGTTCAATCACGAATCCCCGGTGCGGGGCGAGACCTTTGTCACCCGCAAGATTACGCGCGCCTTGGCCCGCATCAAGCTGGGCCTGCAGGATTGCCTCTACCTCGGAAACCTTGAGGCTCGGCGCGACTGGGGCCACGCCCGCGACTATGTGGAAATGCAGTGGCTGATGCTGCAGCAGGACGAGCCCGAGGATTTTGTGATCGCCACCGGGGAACAACACTCCATCCGGGAGTTTGTCGAGGCGGCGGCAGGGGAGCTGGACTTTTCCCTGCGCTGGGCAGGCGCCGGAGTCAACGAGCGTGGCTACGACGCATTTGGCAACTGCATCGTGCGCATCGATCCCCACTACCTGCGGCCGGCGGAGGTGGATTCACTGATCGGCCAGGCCGCCAAAGCCCGGGCCAAGCTAGGCTGGCGCCCCGGGGTTACGTTTCGCGAACTGGTGCGGGAAATGGCGGCGGCGGACTTGCAGGCTGCCGAGCGCGACCAACTTGTAAAGACCAACGGCTACAAGGTTTTCGCGCACCACGAATAGGGAGAATGGATCTTTCCGACAAGATCTACGTGGCCGGGCACACCGGCCTGCTGGGTTCGGCCGTGGTCGGGCGTTTGCGGCGAGCGGGATACGAGAATCTGCTGCTCGCGACCCACCAAGAATTAGACCTTACGGACGCGGGCGCGGTGCGGCGTTTTTTTTCCGGGAATCGTCCCCGCTACGTCCTTCTCGCCGCCGCCAAAGTCGGGGGTATCCTGGCGAATAACACTTTTCCCGCCGACTTCATCTTTGACAACTTGAGGATTCAGACCAACGTCATCCACGAATCCTGGCACCATGGAGTCGAGCGCCTGCTGTTTCTCGGGTCCAGTTGCATCTATCCCCGGCTGGCTCCGCAGCCCTTGCGAGAGGAATCTTTCCTGGGCGGCCCGCTCGAGTCGACCAACCGCGCCTACGCCGTGGCCAAGATTGCGGGGATCGAAATGGGCTGGGCCTACAATCGTCAATACGGAAGCCGTTTCCTGGCGGCCATGCCCACAAACCTGTATGGCCCAAGCGACCACTATCATCTCCAGAACTCTCATCTGATTCCAGCCCTGATTCGAAAAATGCATGAAGCCAAGATCACCGGTTGCGGGGAAGTCGTGATTTGGGGAAGCGGGACTCCGCGGCGCGAATTTCTGCACAGCGAAGATGCCGCCGAAGCCTGCATCCTTCTCCTCAACCTGCCGCTGCAAGCCTTCAACGAGCTTGCGGGCCGCAATGACGATGACCAGGACGTTGCACCTCTGGTCAACATCGGCTGCGGAGAGGATATGACAGTTCGGGAACTGGCGGACATTGTGGCCGAGGTGGTTGGGATCGCGCCATCGTTGGTCTTTGATTCCTCGAAGCCCGACGGCACTGCGCGGAAGCTTCTGGACAGCCGCCGTCTGCGAGCGCTCGGCTGGAAGCCGCGAATTGGTTTGCGCGATGGCCTTCGGCAAACTTACGCGGACTTCTGTTCCCGGTTTAACGAACTCCGGATAAACGAACTCCCGCCGAGCGAACTCAATCCGGCTGGCGTTAGGCCGGGCAAATCAGTGACCCAGTGCGCATCCTGATCCACGGTCTCAACTTTGCGCCGGAACTGGTGGGCGTGGGCAAATACACCGGGGAGATGGCGGAATGGCTAGCGGCTCGCGGCCACCAGGTGCGGGCCGTCACCGCTCCGCCGTTTAATCCGGAGTGGAAGGTAGCGCCGGGGTTTTCGCCGTGGCGCTATTCGCGCGAGGATTGCGTTCGCCAGGGCCGGCCCGGCGAAGAGTTGTCGGAAAGAATTTCCGCCACCGGGAGCTTGACCGTGCTGCGTTGTCCGCTTTGGGTTCCGCTGCGGCCGGCAGCGGCAAAACGCATCCTGCATCTGGCCAGCTTTGCCGTGGCGAGTTTTTTTGTCATGATGCGGCAAATTTCCTGGCGTCCCGACGTGGTGCTGGTGGTCGAGCCTACGCTGTTTTGCCTGCCAGCGGCGTTGCTCACCGGACGATTCTGCGGAGCCAGGACCTGGTTGCATGTGCAGGATTTTGAAGCGGACGCGGGCTTCGAACTGGGCCTGCTGAAGTCCGGGTTGCTTCGATCTGCCGTCCAATGGGCGGAGAAAAAATCGATGTCCGCCTTTGACCGGGTCTCGACAATTTCCGAGAAGATGCTGGCCAAGCTTGCCGGAAAGGGAGTAGCTCAGGCCGCGTGCCGTTTATTGCCCAACTGGGTGGACACAGTCACGATCTCGCCTCTGCCCCAGATGAGTCCGCTGCGGGCCGAACTAGGCATAGCCGCCGGGGAGATTGTTGCACTGTACTCCGGAACCATGGCTCGCAAGCAAGGGTTGGAGATGCTGGCGGAAGCGGCTGGCCGCCTGGCCGAGCAACGACGCTTGCGCTTCGTTTTCTGCGGGGAAGGTCCAGGCAAGCCGGGGCTGGCGACTCTTACCGCCCACCTCGCCAATGTCCGGTGGGTTCCGCTGCAACCGTTCGCGCGCCTTAACGACTTGCTGAACCTGGCAGATGTTCATCTTTTGCCACAGAAAGCCGGCGCCGCCGATCTGGTCATGCCCTCGAAACTGACGGGCATGCTGGCCAGCGGTCGGCCGGTCGTGGCCACGGCCCGCCCCGGCACGCAACTTGCCGATGCCGTCGAGGGCCGGGGAATTGTCGTGGAGCCGGGAGACGCTTCGGCATTTGCCGGAGCGATCGAAAAGCTTGCCGAGGACCGCGGCTTGCGGGAACGGTTGGGAAGAAATGCGCGCGATTATGCCATCTCTGAGTTGAAGAAGGAGAGCATCTTATCCCGTCTGGAACAGGAATTGCTCGTGTTCGCGGCTGCGTCGTGATTGAAACAGTCAATGATTCCGCCGTGATTTTTTCGCCGCATTGGAAAAGCGCGCCGTGTCAGGCGGTCAAACGCCTGATTGATGTGCTGGGCGCCGCCTTGCTGTTAATCGCGCTTTCCCCGCTCTTTGTCGTTCTGGCCATCGTTGTCAAACGCAGTTCGCCGGGCAACATATTTTACCGTTGGAGAGTGGTGGGACAGGGAGGCAGGCCGTTCGTCAGCTATAAATTCCGCTCCATGGTCAGCAATGCCGATGACCTTAAGGCCCGGTTGGCGGCGGCCAACGAGATGACCGGGCCGGTCTTCAAAATCACCAACGACCCGCGCGTGACCCGGGCGGGAAAATGGATGCGCCGCTACAGTCTGGATGAGTTGCCGCAACTCTACAGCGTTTTTCAGGGACACATGAGCCTGGTGGGCCCGCGCCCTCCCCTTGCGAGCGAATACCAGTGCTTCACCGGCTTTCAAAAACAGAAATTGTCGGTAAGACCTGGGATAACCGGTTTGTGGCAAGTCAATGGCCGGAACCAGCTCAACGATTTCAATCAGTGGGTGCGCCTTGACCTCGAGTACATCCGGCGCTGGTCGCTCGGGCTCGACATCCGGATTCTGTGGCACACGGTGGCGGCTGTGCTCTCCGGCTCCGGGAAGTAGGAGCCCGCTAAGCTTCGTGAAATCATGCGCGTTCTCGTAACCGGTGGTGCGGGCTTCATCGGATCGCATTTGGCCGACCGCTTCCTGCGCGACGGTTGGGACGTGCGGCTTCTCGACAGTCTGGAGCCCCGGGTACACCCCCATGGCCTGCCGCGCTACGTGCCGGCCCGCGCCGAGTTCATCCACGGCGATGTCAGGGATCGAGCCACACTGCTGAGAGCGCTGCGGGAGGTCGATGTGGTTTCCCACCAGGCGGCTTATCAGGACTATATGCCGGATTTTTCCCGCTTCCTCGCGGTGAATGCGGTCAGTACCGCGCTGCTGTTCGAACTCATCGTCGGGCAGCGGCTGCCGGTGAAAAAAATCATCGTCGCTTCCTCGCAAGCCGTGTACGGCGAAGGCCAGTACCGATGCCTGGATCACGGAGACTTTCAGCCGGTGCCGCGTTCACCCCGGCAATTGCAGCGTGGGGAATGGGACGTCCGATGTCCAAGCTGTGAGGCGCCGGTCGAGGCTCTGCCGCTCGAGGAGCGGTCGAACAATCCTTATAACCAGTACGCGGTCTCGAAACTCGCGCAGGAGAAAACCGCTCTGGGACTCGGCTGGCTGCACGGCATCCCCACGGTGGCGCTGCGTTACTCGATTACTCAGGGCGAGCGGCAGTCGCTTTACAACCACTATTCCGGGGTGTGCCGCATCTTCTGTTCCAGCGCTTTGCAGCGCTTGCCGCTTCGGCTTTACGAAGATGGCCGCCAGACTCGCGACTTTGTGCATGTGGACGATGTGGTCGAGGCCAACATGCTGCTGCTCGAAAAAGACGAGGCCAACGGCCAGGCGTTCAACGTGGGCAGCGGACGCGCCACCACCATCCTCGAGTACGCCCGCTCCGTTCTGGGCAGAATTCCAAGCCCCGCAGGTCTCGATGTTTCCGGCGAGTATCGCCGCGGCGACAACCGGCACAGCGTTTCGAGTATCGAAAAGCTGAAGCATCTGGGCTGGAAGCCCAAGCGTGGCCTGGACGCGATTCTCGACGACTTTCTGGCATGGATTGAAAGCTCCGGCGGCATCCCTGCGCATCTGCCCGACGCCGCCGCCGACATGCGGGCTACCGGAGTGCTGCTCAGCACAACCCATCAATGCCGGCCGTAATTTCAAAAACCTCATCATGACCGCATTCGACGTTCCCTCTTATCTCGAAGAGTTGTCCGCTATGATCGAAGAGCTTCCTGTTCAGTCCATCAACGATCTGGTCCGCGTCTTTCTTCAGGCTTACCACGGTGGCCAGACCATCTTCCTTTTTGGCAACGGAGGAAGCGCGGCTCTGGCCTCGCACATGACCTGCGACTTGGGAAAAGGCACGGCGCCTGCTACTGGCAAGCGCCTGCGCGCAGTCGCTCTCACCGACAACGTGGCTTTGATCACGGCGTGGGCGAACGACACCCGTTACGAAAGCGTTTTCGCCGAGCAACTCGAAAATCTGCTGCAACCCGCAGACGTCGCCTGCGCCATCAGCGGCAGCGGAGACTCTCCCAACATACTGGCCGCTCTGAATTTTGCGCGCCAGGCCGGGGCGGTCACGGCCGGCATCACGGGCTTTCAGGGAGGGAAAATGAAGCCCCTCTGCGATGTCTGTGTGGTGGTTCCTTCCGAGAACATGCAAATCATCGAAGACCTCCACCTTGCGATCGCGCACTCCGTGTTTCGCGCCCTGCGGCACGAGATTCAGGAGACAGACCAAAGTGCCACCATTGCTTTCGCTGACCTCGCCCAAGGATCGCTGCCCCTCGTCGAGCTAAGGGCAAGAGAAATTCAACCGGCGGCGCAGGTAAATAAAGAATTAGGAATGAAAAAGAGACAAAGAGAAAGAAAGAAAGAGAAAGAAAGAATGAAACCAGAGCAGCTTCGTAACCGGATTTTGGCAGCCGACCTGGCATGGATTCCCGTGGCGCTGGCCGCCCAGCAAGCGTTGTGCTCGGGACTGCAATGCGGCCAGCTCCCGCTGGGGCCGTCCAGCTTCGTGGTGTACGTGGTCTGCACGGTTTTCGCATGGGTCCTGCTTTCCGAACACCTGCATTTGGACGGTTTCCGCGGGGGATGGCGTTTGCCGGCCATGGTTTCACACCTGCTGCTCGCCGCCGGCGTCCTCATGGTGCTCCTGCTCGCAGTCGAAGAGGTGTCGGAAACCTACGTAGGAAGACTGACGCTTAGCGTCTTCTCGCTGTTTCTTCTGACTGGCTTCCTCTGCATTCGTTGGTTTGCGCTGCGGGGAGTGTTGCGCCGGTACCGGAACGGCGATGTCCATCGCGTGGTTATCCTTGGCTCCGACCGTTTGGCCACCGAACTATCCGCCAAATTCGAGCAACATCCCGAACTCTTGTGCCAGGTAATCGGGTTTCTCTCCCCGGGAGCGGAGCTTCCGGCGATGCGCCCCAGCCGGTCCGCCGGGCCGGGTCCGGCTACCGTTTCCACCATGGAAGTCGTCGACCTTTTACGTCGGCACCAGGTCGACGAGTTGGTGATGACACACACTCCGGGTTCGAAGGAAATTTTGGACCTGGTTGCGCTTTGCCGTCAGCAAGCGATCCGCGTCAGCCTGGTTCCACAACCCTACGAACTCTACCTTTCGCGACCCAGCTTACTGGACCTCAGCGGCCTGCCTTTGCTCCAGCTCGGGGAGGTGACGCCGCTGGCTTCGGAGCGAATCGGCAAACGTCTTTTGGATCTGGGGTTGGGTCTGGCTTTGGCCGTCGCCACGCTTCCCATTGTTCTGGTTTGCGGCGCGGTCCTCCGCCTCTCCACCGGGCGCGCCTTTCGTTGGGAAACGCGGATTGGATGGCGGGGCGCTCAGTTTTCCATGCTGCGGCTCAACGTGGACCAAAATCTGCAAGAGGGCTCGCGTTTCGAGCGCATGCTGTGGCAGTTCAGCATCTCCGAACTGCCGCAGTTCTGGAATGTTTTCCGGGGAAACATGAGCCTGGTGGGACCGCGCCCGGAATGTCCGGAACGGGCTACCTGCTATTCTGCATGGCACCAGCAACGGCTTTCGGCTAAGCCGGGGATGACGGGGCTCGCGCAAGTGCATGGGCTGCGCGAGCAACACACTTCCGAAGACAAAACCCGGCACGACCTGCAGTACATGCTGCATCCATCGCTGTTGAAGGATCTCTCGCTTCTGATTGAGACGATCTGGACTCTGACGCTGCGCTTGATCAAAATGACTCAGCGCACCCCGACCGCCAGCGGCGCAGAAACGGGCGGCGCACCTCTGACAGTTTTGTATCCCTCCGGCAACCAGCCTTTTCAGGAGATGTTACAGCATGCTCATCGGACGCAGTCCGGTTCGGATTAGTTTTGGCGGAGGCGGCACCGATCTTCCCTCCTACTACGAGCAGTTCGGGGGCGCCGTGCTCAGCACCGCCATTAACAAGTACTTCTACACGATTCTCGGCAACCGCGGCGATGGGCGGATTCAGATCATATCTTCCGACCTCCGCTTGTTCGGCAACTGGACGGACCTCACGGCTCTGCCTGCCCACAACAGCGGACTGGAGATTCCTCTCGCGGTGCTCCAGGATCTGGGTGCGGACCTGTCCGCCGATCTGTTCCTGGCTTCCGAGATTCCTCCCGGTACCGGACTGGGATCTTCGGCCAGCGTTTGCGTAAATCTCCTGAAAGTGCTCACCACGTACTTGCGTTGCCCATTGTCAAAGTACGATCTTGCAGAGCGGGCCTTCCGCATCACGCGCATCGGCCTGAAACGGCATGTGGGCAAGCAGGACGAATATGCCGCCGCGTTTGGCGGCCTCAATTACATCCGCTTCAATCAGGAAGGAAGCGCCCAGGTCGAGCCTCTGCACCTTGATCCGGGTGTCCTTGCTACACTGCAGTCGAATCTGATGCTGTTTTTCACCGGAGCGGCTCATCATTCCTGGGACATCCTCGCCGGTCAGGAAGAGTCCACCCGGCTTCCGGCGGGACCGGCCGTGGAGGCTCTGCATCAGGTAAAGGAAGCTGCAGCTCTGATGAAAGAGGCTCTCTTGTGCGGTGACCTGGAACACTTCGGCCATCTGCTCGACGACGCCTGGCAAGCCAAGAAGCGCGTGTCGAATCGGATTTCCAACCCCCACATTGACCGCCTCTACCAGGCAGCGCGCGAGCACGGTGCGCTGGGCGGCAAGATTACCGGCGCCGGCGGCGGAGGATTTCTGCTGCTGTACTCCGAGCCCGCTTGCCACGCTGCCGTACGTTCCGCAATGCAGCGCGAGGGTGTGCAGGAGATGGCCTTTACCTTCGACGGCCATGGCGCCCAAGTCATTGTGAACGATCCTTTCATCGATCATGACGAGCGGGCTGGAACGCGATGGACCTTCCTGCCTCTGGCGGTGGCGGCGGTCTGAGATCCGTCTGACATTTCGAATCGTGAGACTCCACCTTTGAAAGCGTTCTTGCTGGCCGGGGGGCACGGCACACGGTTGCGCCCGCTTACCGACTCCTTACCCAAGTGCCTGGTGCCGATCCAGGGCCGGCCTCTGCTCGATATATGGCTCGATCTCTGCGCCCGTGCGGGCATTTCAGATGTCCTCATCAACCTGCACGCTCACGCGCACCCCATCAAGCAGCATCTCCAGCGGAGCGGTTCGCCGGTGAACGTCCGTTTAGTCCATGAAGAGCGGTTGCTGGGCTCAGCGGGAACGATTGCGGCAAACCGGGCCTGGGTCGGTTCCGATTCTGCGTTCTGGATCTTTTATTCCGACGTGCTCACCAACACGAACTTGAGGCGCATGAGTGATTTCCATTCCCATCATGGGGGCATCGCGACTCTCGGACTCTACCAGGTGCCGGACCCCTCGCGCTGCGGTGTGGCCATTACAGACGAGCTGGGAGTCATCATCGACTTCGACGAGAAGCCTCAGACCCCGCGCAGCAATTGGGTCTTCTCCGGGCTCATGGTGGCGGGGCCTGGTTTCTTCGACTTGATCCCATCCGCCATCCCGGCAGACATCGCCTTTCATGTCCTGCCGCGTCTGCTCGGCAAAATGCGGGCCTACCCCATCACCGACTACTTGCTCGACATTGGAACTCTGCCCAACTACCAGGAGGCGCAGACTACGTGGCCGGGTGCTGGCTGGGACACTGCTCCGTCGGACTATAGGGAGGGTCAAACCGCTGGCACGTTTCGATCGGCGGGCCGTGGGCGTAACCCGCAGGGCGCCTTATCCGAAGAAAACTCATGATTGGCGGACAACTGCGCGGCGTCATCTTTGACATGGACGGAGTCCTCGTAGACAGTCATGCGGTGCATCGCAGGGCTTGGCAATTGTTTTTCCACACGCTCAAGCGCGAAGTGCCGGAGGAGGAGTTGGAGTTCATTCTCGATGGCCGCAAGCGGGGCGATATCCTGCGTCATTTTCTGGGGGATTGCCTGGATGCCGAACTCGAAGAATTCGGGAGGCGCAAAGACTGCATTTTCCGGCAAATGCGGCTCGAAGTTGCTGCGCTTCCTGGTGTGGTCCGTCTGGTGCGCGAGCTGCATCGCAGTGGCGTCACTCTGGCTCTGGCTACCTCCGCCGGCCGCAGCCGCGCTCACTCGACGCTGCTTGAGTTGGGATTGCTGAATTGCTTCCAGGCGGTTGTGACTGGGGAAGAAGTCTCTGTGGGCAAACCGGACGCCTCTATTTACCGGCTGGCCTGGAACCGCATCGAGATCGAGCCAGAGTTCTTACTGGCGGTCGAGGACGCCATCTCAGGAGTTCGGGCGGCCGCGGGTGCCAGCTTGCGCTGTGTTGGGGTTGCGTCGCATGAGACGCCCGAAAACCTTACTGCCGCAGGCGCAATTCACGTGGTGCGTGACTTCGAGTCCGTTTCCGTCGACGAACTGGAACGCATATTGCTTGGTTGCAATCCGGCATCTCGTCAGGCAGCGGTCGCAGGCGGCGGCTAAACGTTGAGGCCCTCGTTGCGGCACACTTCCACGATCGAAAGCCGGTCTGGCGCTCCCACCTTGCGCAGCATGCGGTGCACGTGGTTCTTTACAGTCTGTTCCGAGAGATTCAGCCGCCCGGCCATTTCCTTGTTGGTGAGACCCTGCTGGATCAGGCCTACGAGTTGTTGCTCCCTGCGGCTGAGCCCAAGGCGGTTCTTGAGGTGCAAGCTCGGAATGGCGGGCTTATACCGCGCTACCCACTGAAACAACAGGAAGGAGAGCGCAGCCGGGCAAACCGCCTCGCCCGCGGCCACCGCCCGAATGGTCCGTGCTACTTCCACGGCCGAAGCGTCTTTGAGTATGTAACCTACCGCGCCCGCCTGTACCACGCGCAGAAAAATGGCCTCGTCGGTCTCCATGCCCACCATCACCACTCTTATGGCGGGGTTCAGTTGATGCAGTTCGCGCACCACGCCGTGTTCCGCCAGAACGGGAGCAACCGAATCGAGCACCACTACGTTGGCATGAGTTGAAACAATCTGTTCAAACATGTCGGGGCCGTACGATCCCGCTCCGACGACTTGGATGTCGTCCTTCTTCGAAAGAATGCGCAACAAGGCTTCGCGCAGCAGCCGATTCTCTGCCAGCAAGAAAACTGCGGCACCCGGTCTCGAAAATCCTGAAACTAGAGTTCCCATCCGCTAACCAGCCTCGCCCTGGCCTCGTCGCCCTGCCTGAAACACCCTCACGCTAACTGCTGCTCCGTTTATAGCTCACTTTCAAACGCTAGCTGCCTCGCAAACCCGAGGTCAAGGGGAAAGCTCGTTCCGGCGAGCCGTTGTTCCTGCTACGGGAAGGTCCTCCTCTATATTCCCGAAAAAGGTCTGAGTCCGAGCCCAATCCGTGCTCAACCGCGGTCTTTCCTCCCCAGATTTTTCAATTACAAAGTTAGTGGCAGACTGAGTTGACCTCGGTCTGGCCTGTTTTGAAATGGCACGCGCGAGTTATTCTCGATCCTTGCTGAAGTCGGATCAGGGGGACTTACGGCTGCTCGTCTCTGCCTGCTGAAGCGCCTTTCGATAATCGGGATCATCGGGCGAATACTTAACGGCGGTGCGCAATGCGCTGACCGCCCGGTTCCGGTCCCCGTTCTGAAGATAGATTTGGCCTATCTCAAAGTATGCGTCAGATTCACGGGGATTTACGATCGTTACCGTGCGGAATGCGTCCAGCGCGTGGTTTGTTTCGCCTTGCTTCTCTAGAATCTTGCCGAGAACATAGAGATAGTCGGGGTTGTACGGGTCCGCGTGAAGGGCGGACTCGATCGCTTGACGCGACTCGCTGATCTTCCCCCGGGAAAAATCGATCTTGGCCTGGAGGGCAAGAGCGGGTCCATTTTCCGGGTCCTCAGCCAGTGCCTGACTTATCAGAGCGAGGGCCGGAGAAAGTTGATTCTTGCGCGCCAGTTCGCCCGCATCAACGGCGAGATGGTCGGCGTGCATCTTGCGCGTTTTCGATTCTTGCACGCTTTGAGACCGCTTCGCGTATTCGTTCTGCAACTCTTGTGCACGCTGGTCTTGCCCCGCACATTCATAGGCGCGCGACAGCAGATAAAGGTCTGTGGGATCGACTCCTTCCGACTCGGCAAGCGACCGGAGCAAGCCGATGGCCTCGTCACATTTGTTCCCGTGGAGGGCCGCCTTCGCAAGGAACTCCCGGGTTTGGGTGTTGGGCTCAAGCCGGTATGCGGCCTTCGCGTCCTGATAGGCGCGTT
>Ga0185299_10001534_pt1 | contig 43388 bp, 41 predicted proteins | sample PaiPotPPA55metaG_FD_128002 | JGI IMG/M metagenome (GOLD analysis project Ga0185299, IMG submission 128002) | Iron sulfur acid spring bacterial and archeal communities from Banff, Canada, to study Microbial Dark Matter (Phase II) - Paint Pots PPA... ... | reverse complement strand
AAAATCGATGATGCTCGGTCATACGACCTTCCAACGCTAATTTCAATTCCGGGATCTTGTTCCGCAGCAGCCCTTTGGACATCTCTGCCAGCCGGGCAGCGTCTTGCTCCCCAGCAAGCATCGCCTCCAAGATAGCTCTCCCCGACGCACCCAAAGCATCGGTCGCTACCGATGCCAACTTAATGTTGGCATCCTCCAGCACCTTCTGAATTCGATTCGCAATCCGGTTGATCTCCTGCACCAAACTCACGCGATACCGCGTGAGGTCACGAAGTTCACGCGTTGGTTGCGGGGGCACGAAACTCCACGAAGCAATCCGTGCGGTAGCAAGTCCGCGATCCATTCGCTGTCTTTCTGGTCTGTCTTTCTTCCGGGCACCGCTTTGATATGCTGCGCGTTCACCAGCAACGCCTCGAACTGTTCCGCGAGAATATTCCACACCGGCTTCCAGTACACGCCGGTGGACTCCATGGCCACATAAGCTACCCCACATTCTTGCAGCCAATCGGCCAACTGAAGCAGATCGTGAGTGAAGGTCCCGAAGCGCTTCTTCTCTTTACGGCTCTTCCCCTGGCCCTCAGCCCACAACACACCTGCGGTAATACTCTTCTTATGTACGTCCCAACCACAACAGCAGGGATAGACAACTTCCATCGCGCGACTCTTTTCCACCGCGCGGCGTTGGACGCTTCGAAAAGCGAAAATCTCCTACGCGTGCTCTCCGCAACTTCCAGAGGCTACAATTCGTTGTCCTTCTCAGCGTCCCAGCCCTACTCGTAAGCGGGCTTAACTAGCGCCAGAGTAACTCAACCTCTATCGCCACGTGGCTGTACAAACGCTACACCGTCTCGAGGACATTTTCATCCTTCGTTGTGGGCCCGCAGAGGACCATGCCCTACTCGTAGCGCAGAGCTTCGACGGGGTCCAGTTTGGCGGCCTTCATGGCAGGCCAGACCCCAAAGAAAAGTCCAACACTGACGCTGACGATCAGGCCGGCCGCAGCAGCCCACACTGGGACGCTGCCATGCCATTCCAGGGTCAAGCGAATCAGCAATACCAGGCCGTTGACAAGGATGAGCGCGATGATGCCGCCTGCGCCAGTCAAGGTCATGGCCTCGAGCAAGAATTGCCAAGTTATGTCCTTGCTCTTGGCGCCGATCGCTTTGCGGATGCCGATCTCGCGGGTGCGCTCGGTCACGCTGACCAGCATGATGTTCATTACGCCTACGCCGCCGATCAGCAGACCTACGGAACTGAGCACTACCGCAGCCAATGCTACCATTCCGACGATGCTGTGAAATTCTTGCACTTCCTGCTGGGCGGTGCGAATTACGAAATTGTCCTTAGCGTTGTAAGCGACGTTCCGGCGGCGGCGCAAAAGTTCAGTGGCCTGATCGACGGACTGATCGAGCATGTTGGGGTAGGCCTGAAAACGAATATTGTTTTCATAGGCTCCGGGATAAATTTTGTGGAAGGTGCTGTAAGGGATGAGCACGCGGCGGTCTTCATCGCCCATTCCGAAACCGCCTTTAGGCTTTTCGACCACACCTATCACCAGGAAGACCGAACCATCGATCAGGACGTCTTTACCTACGGGGTGGCCTTCCGGGAAGAGGACGGGTGCGACGTTTTCGCCGAGCATGACCACCTTTTCGCGGTGGATATCATCGCCTTCGCTGATGAACCGGCCAGACAGGGTGGCGGCGTTGGCGTAGACCTGGCCGAAATTCGGCTGAACGCCGCGAAAATCGATGGCGGTGACTTCGCCGGCCTTGGTACGCACGGTGTGGTTCTGCTCCCACCAAATCAAAAACACAGTGACGTTCTTTATTGCCGGGCAGCCATCTTTCAAGGCATCCGCGTCTGCCAGGGTGAGGGGCTTGCGCAAGCGCTCTTCGAGGGGGCGAGTGTTGCCGTGGGGACCCTGATCCCAGCGGGAAACAAAAGCGGTGTCGGCGCCAAACTGTTTGATGTTTTCCTGGATGGTGTCGTCGAACCCGGTGATGAGGGCGGCGACCAGCATGATGACACTGACACCGAGGACCACGCCAAATACGGTAAGGGCACTGCGCATCTTGTGAGCGCGCAAGGTGTCCATGGCCTGTTTAAGATTTTCACCGTGGGAGTGGGCCATGATTATGCCTCAGCCGTCCGCGCGCAGGGCTTCGATAGGATCCAGTTTCGCTGCGCGCATCGCAGGATAAATTCCAAAGAAGAGACCGACGGCGGTAGAAACGCTGAGCGAAATAATCACGGCGCTGAGCGGGGTTTTTACCGGGATGGGAGTCACTGCGCGGACCAAGGCAACGAGTCCATAGGCCAAGGCCAGGCCCATCATTCCGCCCACGGCGGCAAGCACGGCGGATTCGGTCATGAACTGCAAAACAATGTGTTTCTTTCTTGCGCCTAGAGAGCGGCGTAATCCGATTTCGCGCGTGCGTTCGGTCACGCTCGCGAGCATGATGTTCATGATTACGATACCGCCGACCACGAGGAAAACGGCAGTCAGGGCTACCGCAACAGCGAATAGATTGCCAGTGATCTGATTCCACAAAGCCATGATGGAAGCTGAACCAAAGACAGCAAAATTGTCAGGCGCATCATAGGGAAGATGACGCCATGCGCGCATGAGCATGCGGGCCTCATCTTCGGAGGCCTGCATGACCTCGGAGTTCTGAGCCTGCACAAAGATGGTCAACCAATCGTTCTGCTTATGCCAATCTTTGTAGTAGGTGGTAAAGGGAAGCAGAATGTAATTGTCCTGCGACTGGCCAAAGGCGCTGCCGATTTCGGTAGCGACGCCGACGACTTCGTAGGTGTTGGTGCCGGCGCGAATGGTCTTACCGATGGGATCGACGGTGGGGAAAAATTTCTTCACTACATCGGTGCCGATAAAACATACCGGCGCGTGGTGCAAATCGTCGCCCTCGGTCAAGAACCGGCCAGCGGCAAGATTCATGTTCCGGATCTCGGCGTAATTGGGAGTGACACCGGTGAGGTCGGTGTTTTCGAGGAGGATGTTACCGGAACGCACGTCCATGGTGCGGTCATCGGTGGCAGCCACATTGGCCGCGCTCTTCATATTTTCGCGGAGGCGTTGATACTCCTCGAGGGTAACCAAAGGGCGTTTCTGGGCCTTTATCCAGGCGTCCTGACTGGTGATGATGCCGAAACGGTCGACCAGATACACGTTTGCGCCAAGATTGGCAACCCGGTCGGCAACGTAGAAATTCAGCCCCGCGACAACGCTCATCACCGCTACCAGGGTGGCTACCGCCAGGATTACACCCAAGAGGGTCAGGAAACTACGCAGCTTGTGGGCGCGCAGGGCATCCAGCGCCAGGCGAAAGGTCTCGATGACGGTAACAGCGGCCGCAGCTATGCGGCCACGGCGCTTGCGCGCAGATACAGCTACCGTGGGCAAACCGGTCAAGCGATCAACAGGAGCTACCCCCAAAACATGGCCTCCGATTGTTACTTACTACGTGGAGGGACGCCAAAACATTCCCGCAAGCCTTATCTATTAGACGTGTGAAGTGCCGGTTTTATTACCTGTTCAAGCTATTTTAGCGCCTTTTGAACCAGGATGGAGGTTCTTTGTGAGGCCACGTTGACCATTGCCGCATTCCGCAAAGGCGTGCGGTATGGCGGTGCCGAGGGACGAAAAACTCGTGCAACAATTGAGCGAAGGGGCGAATCCTATATGTTCGACCTAGTCCGCCAATAAGCCATGCATATTGCCGCCCTTCTGCTTGCCAGCGTTCTTTTCCTGTTCGCCGGGTCCAGTAAAACTACCCAAGAAGCGGTGGCTGTCCGTGCCGCGGACAAACCTAACGATCATGCGCTGTTTGACCGCGTCGTAGAAAACCAGAAAAAAAGCGATGCAGCGATGGATCAATATGAACGGCTGGAGCGCGAGGAGATCCATAAAGTAAACGGAGCAGACCAGTCAACAGAAGTGAAGGTTTCGCGGGTCGTTCCAGCGGGTACCGGAGCAGCTCACCTTCCGATGGGGACCGATGGCAAAGTCTCAGACCAGAACGCCTATCGCGCGGAGCTCGAAAAGCTCGAGAAGGCGCTGGTGTGGGCCGCCGAGACCGGCCGGACCCAACGGGATGCTTACGAGAAAATTGCGAAGAAGAGGAAAGAGCGCGACGAGCTTATCGGTGCGGCGCGAGCGGCTTTTTTATTCACCTTGATCAGCACTGAGCAACGGGACGGCCGAGTGCTGCTGAAATACAGCATGAACCCGAATCCAGCGTTCAAACCGACTTCACGCGCAACCTCTATTTACCCGCGGGTTCGAGGAACGGTGTGGGTTGATGAAACCTCCGGGGAACTGGCGCGCATTGAGGGAGAGGTAACCGAGGATATTTCTTTGGGACTATTTCTAGCCAGAGTGTACAAAGGAAGTCGTTTCATGCAGGAGCGGTACGAAATGGTGCCGGGGGTGTGGCTACCTTCTTTTTCGCAATACGACTTCGATGGGCGTAAATTTCTTTCCAGCTTCTCACTGCATGAGCGGACATTTTATTCGCACTACCGGCGAGTGGGTACTCCCAAAGAGGCGTTGGAGTTGGTGCGCGCTGAATTGAAGGAGATGAAACCTGGCGGGGTGGCAAGCAGATAGGATTTGTGAGTCGCGAATTTTGAATATCTAAACGAGTGATGGCCGTTTCAACAACCCTGCCCTCAGCATTAACCCTTGCTTATAAGGACAAGCCTACAATTTGATCAGGCTATAGATTAAGGGGGGATATGAAAATCCTCGTCATGACGGCGGCGTTTCTACTGTCTTTCGGCACATCTCTCCGTGCAGGACAATCGGCCAATTCGGGCAGCCAGGACACTTCAGACGCGGCGAAAACGGCCGTGCCATCGTCTAGCGGTCCGGCGGAGACCACAGCGGATAAAGCCAAAACCAAGCCGAAGAGAGTTTGGACCAATGAGGAGATTGCCGGTGTGGGCGGCGATGGAGCTATTTCCGTAGTCGGCAAGGCGGGCGGCGGGGATTCGAATCCGTCATCGAACAACTCCCAGAAAAATGTGGCGGTCTTGGGTGCCCGGTACAAACAAGCCGCCCCGTACCGGGATCGGCTTCATCAGCTGAACAACCAACTGGAAACTATAGACAAGAAAATCTATGAGCTACAAAATTTTAAGGCCGATAACAGCAGCCCGTCGGGTGGAATAAATATGCATCAACGCTACGACATGACACCTGTGGAAGAGCAAGTCAAAGAGCTCGAAGAAAAAAAGAAGAAAGTTAAGGCGCAGATCGATGCGGTTGAGGATCTGGCGCGTAAGAACGGATTTGAACCGGGGCAATTACGCTGAAGTTTCTGGGTGTTACGATGCGATTATGCAACCGATAGAGATTGTTGTTATTTGGAAACTGCTCCGATGTTGATGCTTCTTTTCCCGATGTTTGCGCACCCAATCTTCGTGATTGCCGTAGTTTTAGCAGTTTTGTTGCTGTTTGCCTACCTGCGAAAGCGCGAGGACCTATAGAGCTCTGGACGTCCCGAAGGTTGGCAATCGAGGAGATACGAAGGCGGCGTATATTCCGAAAATGGTTCCATCTCGCATTTAAGGGCGATTTGAAGGACCGCTAAAGCGTATCAATCTCCGCCGCAGGCGAATCCAATGACTTGGCGCGCGGGCGCCCGGTTGTTTCTTTTTGCCCAGGCCTGCGAATTTTCGGCCCTGGCGCGCACAGGGCGTTGGCGAGCAGGAAATTTCTGATGCAATTTTTCACGTAGCTTTCGGCGGGCACGAAACAGACGCAGGCGCACGGCCACATTTGAAATGCCCAGGTGGTCAGCGGCTTCTTGAGTCGAGTAGTTCAAAACATCCATGAGCAGGCATACCTGGCGCAGGTCGGGACGTAGCTCCGAGATCGCGCATGCCAACAGGCGACGGGATTCCTGGCGCAGAAAACCTTGTTCGGGATTAGCTCTGGCCGAAGGAATTTGTGCAGACCAAGGTTCATCGCAGGAATTACTGGATTGTTCCAGGGAAAAGATTTTGCCTTCGCGGCGACGCCGGATTACATCGATGGAAGCGTTCCTGGCGATGCGTGAGACCCAGGCGTGCATATCATCGTGCGGACCGGTTTGCGAGCCGATAAACTGATCGAGACGCGCAACGGTTTTGAGCAAGGTTTCCTGTTGTACGTCTTCCGCGTCGTGAACATTGCCGGTTAACCTGAGGCTTGAGCGGTACAAGCCAGTGGCATAAGGCATAACCAGCTGTGCGAGCGCCTGACGATCGCCGGCGCGGGCGCAGCGCAAAAGCGCGGAACGAGAATGCCAGTGTTGCAAATCGGTGGAAGCGCTCACGTTTACCCCCGCGTTTTCTATGGTGTTCATACCTGATGTGAGTGGCAGTTTCCTGCCCACCTAAGGTGGCGGCGGAACGTACACAAAACAAGGCACAATTTGGCCGGAGGGTTGTTGCTCCCGGCTGGGATTTGACCGCTTCTGGGATTTGCTAACGCGAAATCGGTCAATCAACTTTGCAAGGGATTACAAATGTGGGGGATAGACTCCGGCGAAACTTTCATTGGCATTCGAAGCAGGATCAAGGCTTGCGTACTGATACAGCAGTGTGAGGGAGAGGGGAAGCGCAGGCTTCCCCTCGCTTACACATTTTTAGGCGGTGGCGGCGGAAGCTTCTTTCTCGATGGGGGCGCCAATGAGGTTTCCCCACTCGGTCCAGGAACCGTCGTAATTGCGCACCTCCTTTATGCCGAGAAGATACTTGAGCACGAACCAGGTATGGGAGCTGCGCTCGCCGATGCGGCAGTAGGCGATGACTTCCTTGTCGCCGGTAATGCCTTTGGAGCCGTAGAGCTGCTTCAAGGCGTCGACGCTCTTGAAGGTGCCGTCTTCGTTAACGGCTTGCGACCAGGGAATACTTGCGGCCCCGGGAATGTGACCGGCGCGTTGCGCGGTTTCGCTCATGCCCGGAGGAGCGATAATCTTGCCAGAAAATTCATCCGGGGAGCGGACGTCCACCAACTGCGCTCCAGATTTACTGTTCACGGCAGCGAAAACATCGTCGCGTTTTGCGCGGATGGAAGCGTTGGGGGTCTTCACTCTGTAGCCCGCGGCACTGACGGTGGGCTTGGCGGTAGTGAGCGGGCGCTTTTCTTCCACCCACTTTTTGCGGCCGCCGTTCATGATCAAAACTTTGTCATGACCGTAGTATTTCAGTTGCCAGAACGCCCAGGCGGCGAACCAATTATTATTGTCGCCATAAAGCACGATGGTGGTTTCGGGAGATATTCCAGCTTTGCCAAGCAGGGTTTCAAAAGCTTTGGGATCGGCGAGATCGCGCCGGATAGCGTCCTGCAATTCGGTTTGCCAATTCCAGGAAATTGCTCCGTCGATGTGACCCTGGTCGTAGGCGGTGGTGTCAACATCCACTTCCACCACACGAATTCCCTGATCTTTAGCATGGGCTGCGACCCACTCGGTAGTAACTAAAACTTCTGGATGAGCATAATCGGACATGTTCGGTTCCTTCCTGGATTTAGAATCAAAAAGCGTAACGCAGAGCGGGCCGTGAAGCATCACTTTTTTTCGGAACGAGAGATGCAGAGCCGGGCGCTTTCAGTCTCAGACTTGAATGAGCTGGCCTTCTCGCGATTCCCATTCGATGCGCACCAGCCAATCGAAGTGCATCCCTTCAGTTTTGAGCCAAGCTTCCAGGGCTTCTCTGGAATCGGCACGAAACTCCGCGAACATTTTCCCTTCAAGCATGTTCACCATGACGCGTTCGGCTTTGGCCGCATGACCCGCTTCCATTCGTTGCATCAGGGCCTCAGCACCCTGGCGTGTAAGGCACGCCAGCGTATGCTGGCTTAAATAAAGTGGCATCAGCGCTCCCGAAGATTGAAATTCGCACATCGATCAAGATTTAGATGCGCAGGTTGGATGCCCAGATTAGACGCCTCATGTACCTGTACCGATAGACAGTTAGTTGCCGCAACACACGATTTGTAACGCGAATCCGGCTACTGGTCGGATGGTACTACACTCATGTGAGAATCCATGGAGCAATGGGAACATGAGACATTCTTTTGACTTTTTGGTATTGGGCTTCTTGGCCTTGATTCCAGGACTCACCTTTGGCGGCCCTTGCGCATATGGCGGTCCGCAGCGAGGACATAGCGCCGAGCTTACCGGTGAGGTACTCGGTCCCACCGGAAAACCGGTGGCGGGCGCGGTGGTGACTTATCAATCGGGCGGTGGACACACGGCTCACGTGGTGCATACAGATGCGCATGGGCGGTTTACGATCATCAAATTGCGCCGGGATAACTACGATTTACGGGCCTCCTCGCATGGTTTGTGTTCAACCTGGGAGAAAAACGTGATGGTGCGGTCCGGTGAGGTGAAAACAGTGACTTTGCGTTTGACAGATGGCGCAGAGGAGGCAAATTCGCCGGTAGCTACTGCTCCCCAGTAAAGACGATAGACACAGCCTGGGGGAAGTACTATGGCGCGAGGTTTCAAGAGACACTAAATGCTATTTTAAGTAGTTTATAATCTGTATATTACAGCGTAACTGCTTTCAAAGGCCTTTCGGCCTCAGAGTAGTACTAGCTGGTGGGTACTGCGGCTGGTGGGTCGGATGCTCCATTGAGGAGCACGGGCCAGGTCTGTAACTTACTAAGAACGGGTTGGGGGCCGCGCGGGGACAGCGGCTCCGCAAGGGGTCGTGTGCGAGCTACCCAACCCGCCAGTCTCTTCTGGCAGTCGCTTCCAGCATCAACCTAGCGTGGAAGTAAAGCGTGGATGGCTCTTCAGCGCAGTTCTCGTTCTTACCCAGACAAACGCACAAGTGGTTCACAAAATGTAAAAAAATTTGATCTTTGCCGACTGCCGGGATTTACGAATTGGCGCGGCGGCGTTTTTTTTTCTGATCGGCAACTTCGTTTAACCACTCCCACGTCACTTGTGCATTGCGATCCCAAGTGTGATTTTGCGCGGTGCGGGTGGCGCGCTCTCCTAGTTGCGTGCACAGCGTTGGGTTGGTAATCAACGAGCGTAACGCGGCGGCCAGTTCGTCGGGGTTTTGTGGATCGCGCAAAATTATGCCGTCGGCGCCGTCGGTAATGATTTCATGGGCTCCTGCACGCGCACTGGCGATGACGGGCAAGCCACCGGCCATGGCTTCGAGGATGGGCAAGCCGTAAGCGTCTTCTAACGAGGGGCCGGCGTAAGCATCCGCCGCAGCGTAAAACTGCATGACGTCGGGTGACGGCGGCAGAAAACTTACGCGGTTCGCGATTCCGTACTCGCGAATCATTTTGTCGTAGGGCTCGCGGACATCTCTGCCGACTACGAGAAGTTTCCACGGCAATTCGTGGATAAGAACTAGAGATTGCAGCAGAGCGGCGAGGCCTTTCGTTCTCCAATCATTGCCAATCAGCAACAGGGCGAAGTTTTCGGGGGAAAGTTGGAAATTTTTGCGCGCGGCGGGGCGTTCCGCAAGTCTTCGCGAGACACAGAAGGCTTGTACATCGACTCCGTAACGTATTACGCGAATAGCGGGCGGCTGAAAATATTTTTCCAGTAATGTCGCAGCGGAAGCTGATATCGCCGCCAAGGAAATTGTGGGGCGGCGGTAAATCCGGTTTTCGAGGGTCATAATCAGTCGATAGTAGGCGCGACGATGGGCCAGGCGGGGCCAAGCGATGAGCGGCGTGCTGCGAAAATTTAATTGCGGCCGCACCTGACGGTAGAACTCATGAAATACAACGTGGACGCTGATGGCGTCGGCATCGCTGGCATTGATGCCTGGGGAATATAACAGATCGTAGTTCTCGTGATGGAATGCCGCATCCCACCAACGGCATAGACGATTAGCGAAAAACCAAAAAATATATTGCAGCAAATGGGGGCCAGGGATGGACGGAACCTTGTGCCAAGACAGGCGGTTGTCTGATCTGGTCACCGCGTCATGCTTGGGCGATTTCGCGGTCGGGGAATACTTGTACGGCGTTACGCCGTGCAAGTCTTGAATTCGCTGCGCGTAAATATGAATTTCGGCTCCGGGTTGGAGCGCGAATCTCTCCAATTGTTCGACGATGCATCGCTCGGTGCCGTGGCTGCAATCGAGAAAAGGGGAAATTACCGCAATGCGCACTAGCGTGGCCGGAGACGAGGATTCCCCGATGGGGCGGATACGTTAGCAAATTGTGAGGAGAGAGGGAGAGTCGGCAAACGGAATAAAATCCCAAGCAGGGTCCAGAAATAGGCGTTGATCACGAAATCCTCGTAGGCCTGCATGGAGGTGAAGGTCATCGGCAACAACAATACGAAGGCGTAAAAGAAGATGGCGAAGGCGATGGGAAACCAAGCTGAGCCTTTCAATTTTTTAACGACTTTCCAGGCGGAAACGATGATCGCGATACTCATGACCAGCCAAAGAATAAGGCCGCCAATTCCCATTTCAACGACCAGCGCACCGAAGCCGCTCTCCACGCCGATGCCCATCGGGGCGCCGTGAAAAATTCTAGCTACGTATTGAACTCCGAGGGAGCTGGTTCCGATGCCAAAGCCATAGGGCCAGCGATCATAGTTGAAAGCGCCCAAAAAATTGCGGAGTGGGTAATCCCAGGTGCGGCTCTGTAATTCGCTTGAGGAGCTGCCGGGGGTTAAAGTTTCGGAATAAATTGCCAAGCGAGCAAACAGAGCATCCGGAAAAACAAAGAACAACGTTACTATGGCGAGACCAATGGCAAGTGCGGCGCGCTGCACAGTGCGGAAAACGCGAATCACCTCGCGCTGGCGCCAAGGCGCTCCCCACAGGAAGGCAGCGATGATGAAGAGTGCCTCTCCGGCGGTCCATAGAAAGACACCGCGAGAGCCGGACAACAGGACCCCGGCATAGACGACCGCCAGGGAAATAAAAGCAATATTGCGTCCACGCCGGTGACGCAGCAAAAGATAGCCTGTAAAAGCCAATGTCAGCACCCAGGCGATGAGCAGATAATTGGTGTAGCGACCGGTGCTAACGAACACCGAAGGCGCACGATAGGAAACGAATCCCGTTATCGGAGAAACGCGATACAACGTGCTTAATTCCCGGATATCGTCCGCGGGCCTGGCGGGATTCAGGAACGAAGGGCCTATAATCGATTGGGCGACGCCCAGGGCAGCAATGACCAGCGCGAGTATGGCATTTACGCGAAAAAATCGACGAAGATCCGCTTCAGAATTAAAGAGCGCATAGCCAACAAAGTATAACGGCATGTACCAGAAAAAGAGTTTGACCCCCATGAGGCCGTAAAAAATGGTGGAGGACGCGGGGTTAAACATTTGCATGATGCCAAACCACACCAGCAACATCGCCGCCACGAAAAAAGGCGGGCGCACAATTTTTGTAGTCTTCTTGCGGCGCACCGCGATATAGAAAGAGATATATACAATGGCGACCAGGACATCCTTTGCAAAAAACACGGCCATATTGTTGCCAAGATATTTGCGGGCCAGGTCTTCGAACAGCAACCAGGTAAAAAACAAATAAACGCCATTTCGCCAGTTATTGAGGATGGCAACGATAAAAACGCTGCCGACGGCCAGCAGGCCGATATAAGCAAACCCCGATATGTCTCCAGCGAGCACCAACTCGGAAAATTCATACGCGGCGCCGGCAAAGATGAGAACAAACACAAATGCCATCAAGAGTCTGCGTGAGGAGTCTGGAGCCGCCATTGTGGAGCGAAAATTCAAGCTGCTGCCTCAGGAACCAAAATCAGAAAATCGAGTTTCAGGGTTGCCGATATATGTTCCAGTGAAAAACCATTTCATGTCGACCACGCCGACAATCCGGTTATGAACCCATGTGTAAACAATCTACCAGGTCCAAACGACCGCCACATTGCGGGCTTAATTCTTTCGATCGCGCGGTCGGGGTCCGCGGTAGCCAAATAATTCGGGATTGGTCCGAACTCCGGGTCAAACGGAGACTGACTGTCGCGCGCCAACTGGACGCCACTAAAAGTTTCGACGATACCAAAAACGGCATACCCAAAAGACTTCAGGTATTCATGCGTGGGCGCAGGGTAAGAAGTCTGTTCTTCGAAGACGATATCACGCACGGCATGTCGTTTCAGCAAACCGGCCGTGCCCCGCAGCACATTCAACTCTTGCCCCTGCACGTCCACCTTCATCACGCCAATGGTCGCGGTATCGCCTAAAATTTCATCCAGAGTGCGAACTGGCACCTCAATATGGCGAAGGTCTTTAGCGGACTCCGCCTGGTCCGAAATCCACGCGGTTCCCCGGTTATTGAGGAACCAGTCATTCATATGAAGCAAGGCCTTCCCTGGTTCCTTTCCCAGAGCGGCTTGGTGAAGGTCAAACGTACCGCATCGGGGGTCTTTTCTCCAATGCGCGACGTTTTCTCGCAATGCCCGAAAAACTTCCGCATTGGGCTCGAAACAAATCACTTTTCCGTTTGGACCTACACGGACACCGAAAATACTGGCCATGTATCCGATGTTCGCGCCCGCATCGATGGCCAAATCACCGGGTTCAGTCAGGCGCCAGAGCGTTTCCGTCACCCCAAGTTCATATAACCCCTGGCTGGCTATGTTATGTCCCACCGCCTCTTGCGGATCTATTTTGATCGGTAGGCCCCAAGGCAGCGCAATGAGAGCTTCTCTTCTGGTGCGCCATAAAAATTCCAGCCGCAACCTCTTTATCATTTGTAACGGCTGCAACAGATACGGCGGTGTAACGAGTCGCAGAAGGCTTCTTGCCGTTAACATCAGATCTCCGGGTGGGTGAAAAAAATCCTATTCAGGTTGCTGGAAAACAGTTCGACGGCAGTTCTACGATTTTTCTTCAGAAAGTCTGTTCAAAAGTCGCTCGTTCACCTCAAATGTGGATTCGTGAAGGAGTCCATTATTGAGCGGGTTCCAGCATAGAAGTTATTATGTTCTGTGGCTAATGGAATTCCGAGACAATATTTTTGCTACGAATTTGGGCGCATCTGCTGAAAAATATGCGCCGTGGTCACGCGGCGCGGTGTCGCTCGGGTAGATGTTACGGTGGTCCGGGTAAAATTATATCTCATGGAATGCATGGCAATTCTGGGACGCCGTGAAGAACCTGCGGATGGAGTGCAGGATTATTGCCTCTATCTGCGGGACGCGCTGGCGAATGAGGGAGTAAATCTAACGCTGACGCAGGTGAAATGGGCGGAAATTGGGCACAAGGCCAGCCGCCAGGAATTACGTAAAACCGTCGATGGAAAGGAAAATGCGTTTTTCCTTGTGCAATACACGGCACTGTCGTGGTCGCGCCGTGGGTTTGCGCTTCCCGCTGTGAGGATTTTGAAATTATTAAAAAAGCGTGGCACGCGAGTCGCAGTGGTATTTCACGATCCGGATGGTTATGCGGGAGACCGCGCCGTGGATCGCTTTAGAAGAGCTGTTCAACGCTACACGATGAAACGGCTGGTGCGTCTGAGCGATCTGGCGATTTTTACTCTACCTCGCGATAAAATTTCCTGGCTTCCAACGGACACCCGGAATTTTGTTTTCATTCCGGTGGGCGCGAATTTGCCGACTCCCGAAACAGCGTGGGAAGCGCAGCGCAATCCGACGGCGAGCAAACCGGTAGTGGCCGTCTTTTCTCTATCCGACGAACCAACATTGGCTAAGGAAGTGAGTCACATTACAGCCGCGGTGAGCAATGCAGCTAAGCAGGCAGGCCCGTTGGAGCTTGTGGTACTGGGACGAAACTCAGAGAGTGGTGGAGCAGCACTGCGGTTGGCGCTTGCCGGCTCGGACGCGGTAGTGAGAATTCTTGGACTGATATCCGCGGATGAAGTGGTGCGGGTTCTGGGCACCAGCGATGTAATGTTGTTTGCGCGCGGAGCGATCTCAAGCCGGCGTGGCAGCGCCATCGCCGGGATAGCGTGTGGATTGCCCGTCATTGCGGAAGCTGGATGGGAGCTCGCGGCGCCGATCACGGAAGCGGGCGTGGTTCTAGTGTCGGCGGAATTGGTGCCTCAGGGGTTTGGGGCGGCTCTGGCGCGGGTATTGAGCGATTCGTCTTACCGGGCGTCCTTGGCGGAACGGAGCCGCAATGCGCAGAGCCAGTATTTTTCGTGGAGCGTGATCGCGCGACAGTATGCGCAAGCAATGCGAAGGGTCGGCGCTGCGCGAGAGTAAGGCGCCGTTGTGTGCTAGGCAGCAGACCGGTATTGAGGGCGGTACGGTGTGTTCCCACCTTTGTACGCCTGTGCTAAAATGCCTAAGTTTTGCAGGGGTAGCGGTTCACCGTAGTCTCCGCAACGTGTATCGAGCGGGCCATTTGGCATGTTTTCGTGTCCAGGGTCTGTCACTAACCCAGCACTGACAACCGCAGATTCGTGCGGAAACATTTAACGTATAAAGAGGACGTGTCATGTCCGGGCATTCAAAATGGGCAACCATCAAGCACAAGAAAGCGGCTACTGACGCCAAGCGTGGCCGCATTTTTACTCGAGTGATTCGCGAAATTTCCATTGCCGCTCGTATTGGGGGCGGCGATCCCAACACCAATCCGCGACTGCGGACCGCAATTCTCGCCGCCAAAAACGAGAATATGCCGGGAGACAATATTGAGCGCGCGATTTTGCGCGGTACCGGCCAACTGGAAGGCGAGCAATACGAAGAAGCGGTGTTTGAAGGATACGGACCGGGCGGCGTTGGAATGCTGATTCAAGTGGTAACCACCAACCGCAATCGCATTGTGGGCGAGTTCCGGCATTTGATGAGCAAGAATGGCGGGAACATGGCGGAGGCTGGAGCGGTGGGGTGGATGTTCAGCCGCAAGGGCGAAATTACCGTGGCGAAGGAAGCGGCGAGCGAAGATAAGCTGCTGGATATTGTTTTGGAAGCTGGCGCGGAAGATATGAAAGACGATGGGTCCATTTGGTACATCGTGACGCCGCCAGAGGCGATGGACAAAGTAAAGGAAGCGCTAAGCAAGGCAGGAATTACCGCGGCGTCGGCGGAAGTTGGCATGGTGCCACAAAATTACATTAAGTTGACCGGCGCGCAGGCCACGCAGATGGTGCGTTTGGTGGAAGCACTGGAAGAGCACGATGACGTGCAGCATGTTTATGCAAACTTCGATATCGACGAGTCTGAAATACAGGCGGCGGTAGGGGCGAATTAAGCCGCTTTGCAGTATTTTTCTCACATTTTTATCATGGGGAATGATCCGATCGGCCGGCGAGTAGTATTGCGCCCGCCAATTTTTGTTTGGGGACTCTCTGGGTCTTCTTTCCTGCGCAACGGCGTGGAATTTTCTGGCGGGGATATGTGGAACGCCGTAGACTTGTGGCCGTGAGCGGCAACCACGGGCCAAATCAAAAACCTGCTTTCTTTCGCGTTCTGGGTGTCGACCCAGCAGCCGCGGGTCCCACCGGTTACGGCATAGTGGAAAGCGACGGGCGCAAGTCGCGGATGGTGCACTACGGGGCGCTGCCCATTAGCGCTAAGCGTCGCAAGGAGTCGAGTGGAGCGGCGTTGCAGGATGTACACGCATTACTTTCGGGGCTGATCAAAAAATACAAACCTGATGCGATGGCGGTGGAAGCAGTATTTGCCGCGTTGAATGTGCGCACGGCGCTGCGGCTGGCAGAGGTGCGCGGGGTGGTACTTCTGACAGCGGCGCAGCATAATATTGTGGTGCACAGCTATTCTCCGCGAGAAGTAAAGTCCTCGGTGGCGGGATATGGCCACGCGGATAAGCGGCAAGTACAGGAAATGGTGCGCGCGTTGTTAATGATGGAAGAAATTCCCGAGCCCTCGGACGCGGCTGATGCGCTCGCGGTGGCTTTGTGCCATTTGCAGGCCGAACAGACACGGCGGAGATTCAGTTTACCGCAGATCAGCAAACAGCCTCGCCGTGCACGCGGTTCCTCGGCGATAGAAGGGGTGGGCGCCCTATCTGCGGTAACGGGCGCCGTAAAGGGCTCCCCCGGGACGTTCACCAACCTTAGCAATCTTCGGCGCATCGTACCGACACGATGACGAATTACCGTACCTTAGCGCTAGTTATCGCTTGCGGGGTTTCCGTGTTGATGGAGCCGGGTGTAGGCGCTACGATGCTTGTCCCAACTTCCGGCAACGCGACTCTTCTGGCTACTTCCGCCGCTGCGGCACCCACCGAAAGCGCAAAACTTACGTTCCGGCGAGTGTTTAAATCGAGTTCACCGGAATTCATCGAAATTGTAGTGTCCGAAGACGGTCATCCGGCGACTTATGACATTCGGCAGTTGGATGAAGACGCCAGCGCGTTGCCGTTTGAGATCAGCGCCGGACTTCGGGCACACATGTTCGACTTGGCGGCGCAATTAAATCATTTTCAAGGGCAGGATCTGGACGTGCACAGGAAAATCGCGAACCTGGGCGAAAAAACCTTTCGTTGGGAAAAGGGTGCGAGCGTTCACGAGGTAAGATTCAACTACACGTTAAATTCCGCGGCGGCGCAGTTGTTGCAGATTTTTGAGGGGCTGGCGCGGCAGCAGGAGCACGTGATGCTGCTCACGCGCCGGATGAGGTACGACCGCCTGGGAATCAATGATGCGCTACTGCAATTCGAAACGGATTTGAATCACAAATTGCTGCCGGAACCACAATGCGCGCTGCCGATGTTGGATGAGATCGGCAACGATGCGCGATTTGTGGATATTGCGCGGCAGCGGGCGCGGACTTTGGCTGAACGGATCCGCCATCCAAGCTAGGTCTTAGATCCCCGTAGCAACGACTGCTGCAATCTTTCACTTCGATTGATTTCAAATATAAATCGTGCAGGGAAATTTATGCGGAAGCGACGACGGGCTGCGGCGCCGCAGCAAGGTCGCGTAGCGCGGTGACGTACGGCGCGCGGGCCACGCCGCGTTCGGTAAAAATTGCGGCTATGTAACGTGCAGGCGTAACGTCAAACGCAGGATGCGCGGCGTGAACATCGGGGGCAATCCTGATGCCCTGCAAATGCGTGACTTCCAATGCGGAGCGTTCTTCGATGGGAATGTGGTCACCATCGGGAATGGACAAATCAAAAGTGGAAACTGGCGCGGCGATGTAAAAGGGCACGTTATTTTCTTTGGCCAGCACGGCAATTTGATAGGTGCCGATCTTGTTGGCGGTGTCGCCGTTGGCGGCGATGCGGTCGGCGCCGGTAACAATCGCTCCCACTTTTCCGGTTTTCAAAAAATGTCCGACCATGTTGTCGGTAATTAATGTGAGCGGAATACCGCCCTTGTGCAGTTCCCAGGCGGTCAGGCGTGAGCCTTGAAGATACGGGCGCGTTTCTGGGACCAGGACGTGGAGCTTTTTGCCTTGCTGATAGGCGACGCGAATCACGCCCAAGGCCGTTCCGATTCCGCCGGTAGCCAATGCGCCGGCATTGCATTGGGTCATTACCTCGCCTTGTGCGGGCATGAATTCCGCGCCGTATTCGCCGATGGCTTGATCGGTAGCCTTTTTTTCGAGGTGCACAAATTTTGCTTCTTCCACCATGGCGCGCTTGATTTCAGGGAGCGGCTTGGATGTGGCGCAAAGTTCAGCAAATTTGCGTTTCATGCGTTCTAGAGCCCAGAAAAGATCGACGGCGGTGGGGCGCGTTGTCGCGAGAGTGCCGCAGATTTCCGGGAATTCAGATTTCAATGCGTCCACAGTTGTCGCATTCGAATGCAAAACTCCGAGAGCCACGCCCATAGCGGCTGCTACTCCAATGGCCGGGGCTCCGCGGATGACCATTTCGCGGATGGCTTTGGCTACATAGCGGTAATCGGTAAAGGTGTAGCTGATTTCTTCCGTGGGCAAACGACGTTGGTCCAGCATGACCACGCCTTCGTCGGTCCATTCAATGGGTTGTGCTACGTACATATTTCTTAGGTTCTCGCAGAGCGCGCTAATTGGCGCTGACTAAATTGTAGCGAATGTTCTAAACAAAACGAATTATCGTTGTGCGTCACGGCGACATCGGCATGTGTTGAAAGCCCCTGGTGGCGATGATGGAAGTCAGAGCGATCATGGAGTTGTAACCTAAATGGAGCAGGAAGCTGGCTAGCACCGTGCCGGTGCGAGCCCGCGCGAAAGTAAAAATCACGCCGACCAAAGTGAGCAGTGCGACCAGCCGGAAGGTCCAGCCAAGCTGGGAGCCGTGCATTAAACCAAATAGCACGCCGGTAATTAAAATTCCCGGCAGCACGCCGAGGGATTTGGCGAAGAGTGGATAAAGGTAGCCGCGAAAGACGGTTTCCTCTACGAGCGGCGCGACGAAAACGGCCATGGTCATCAGCAGGAATGCGCCGGAACGATTTTTAAAGATTTCCTGGATGGGCAGGTGTTCGGTATTTTTCATGTTATAGCTGGCCAGGGCCACAAAAATGGCCAGCCCGCAGCCGGAAAAGAAATACATCCAGCCGCTAGCGGTGCCGGCGGCGGGATTGGCATTCAATTTTCGCCACCCCAGCGAGCGCCAGAAGGGCACGTCACGCAAGACCGCGAGGGTCACATATAGGAACAGGAAGAGCAGGGCGTACCAAAGCACATTGCTTTCAACAAGCAGTTGCGGGCTATTTTCGAACACGCGCTGCACCTGAATGGCGCTTAGGTGACGATTCGCGGAGACGTAAAAGACAAAACCTAGCTGGACGATCATCAGGCTGGCAAATCCGAAAAAAATAAAAATGATCAGGTGCGGCCAAGACCAGGAGACTCGCAGGTCTTCCGGCAGAATTCGCTTGGCCTGGAAGGCGGGGATTGCGGCAGCCATGGGATCGCCTGCCAAAACCTGCGCGGCGGGTTGAGATTCACCAGCTGGTTGAAGCGCGGGCGGAACAATGTCAGCCGCAGAGTCAGCTGCAGGCTCGGCCGGAGGCTCCAGCGAAGGGTTCACGGAATGATCTGGCGTTCCGCTTTCTGGGAGTTCGTCGTGATCGTTCATTTTGTTTTTTTCTTTGCGCTACGCTTTGGCCAGCCCGAAGCCAGCGCTGCCGCCACCAGCGGCATTAGCAGTTCGTGATGTCCGGTGATGGCGTACCCTTTCGATTCTACTCCGTGACGTTTGCCGGCGGATAAAGTAGGGCGCTTCACCACATTTTGTAGCGGGCGATAATGCTGGATGAAATCGAAATTGGCAGTGGTAATGGGCCGCAACGGCACGCCCAGATTGCGCACCACGGCGACCGCTTTCAAGAAAATCTCCGGCAAAAGAACCGCCGAGCCCCAATTCATATATACGCCGCCGGGATGGATTGATTTCACCAGCGCGCAGAAGAGGCGGAAGTCCTGGTAAGTAGCGGCGCCCAAGGCAGCACCGTCGGCGGCCGGATGCATGTGGGGGATGTCGGCGCCGATGGCCAGATGAACGGTGATGGGAATGCGACGGCGATAGGCTGCGGCCACCACGCTGCTCGAGGCGTATCGCGCTTTAGCAGCGGTGCTGGTTAAGAATTGGCCGGCACCTTCACCATAACCGATTCCGGAACGCGCGGCATTTTTGGCAATTTCGTTGAGTTGCTCGCCGGTTTCGCGTGCCATGCCGAATTGGCCTGCGTTGATGCCGGCGTCTACGTCCTCGGAAGTGTTTCCCGCGATGGCGAGTTCGAAATCGTGGATTAATGCGGCGCCGTTCATCGCGATGCCGGACACAAAGCCGCGTCCCATCAGATCGATGAGGATCGGGCCGAGGCCGACTTTGATGACGTGGCCGCCGATGCCCCACAAAATTGTTTTTTTGCTGGCGCGTGCGCGCTGAACCGCGCCGAGCAATTGGCGGAGATCTTCAGCGGCGAGAAAATTGGGCAGCGAGTCCAGGAATTTTGAGATGGAGATGTTGGCGGCGGGCGGCGTTGCGAAGTCCGCGATGTTTATTTTACTTTTGCGCGAAGCGAGCGGATAGGTACGCACGGCGCCAAACTGCAACGGCACGGTGGAATAAGTGCTCATTGGGGCAAGTTCACTGTAGAAAGCCCGCTGTGTGGATTAAAATTTTCACGATGCTTTCCCTGCTCGCGCAAACTGACTGACCGTCGCTGACATTTGATTATCGCTCATGGCCATTCGAACCGGAGCCAGGGGGAAAGCCGTTGGTGTTCAGAACACGGGCCAGCGCTTGGCCGGTGTAAGACTTTTTGGTGCGCGCCACTAATTCCGGCGGGCCTTGCGCGACTATACGTCCTCCACCTTCGCCGCCTTCGGGACCTAAATCTATAATCCAGTCCGCTTGTTTGATGACGTCGAGATGATGCTCGATGATCAGCACGGTGTTACCGAGACTTACCAGCCGCTGCAACACCGCCAAGAGTTTTCGCACGTCGTCAAAATGCAAGCCGGTCGTGGGCTCGTCGAGAATATATAACGTGCGGCCGGTCTGGCGCTTGGAAAGCTCACGGGCCAGCTTGATGCGCTGGGCTTCGCCTCCCGACAAGGTGGTGGCCGACTGGCCGAGGGTCACGTAACCTAGGCCGACTTCCACGAGGGTGGCAAGTTTCTGCTGAATCTGGGGAATATTTTCCAGCAACTTGAGCGCTTCAGAGGCGGGGAGATTCAACACATCGCTGATGGAATGCCCTTTGTAGCGCACCGCCAGGGTTTCCGAATTGTAGCGGCGGCCACGGCACACTTCGCACATGACGTACACGTCGGGCAGAAAATTCATTTCGATGCGCCGCAGGCCGTCGCCCTGGCAGGCTTCGCAGCGGCCGCCTTTCACGTTAAAACTGAAACGTCCGGGTTTATAACCGCGTTCGCGCGAATCCGGAAGCATGGAAAAAAGATCGCGAATCGGCGCGAAAACGCCGGTGTAAGTTGCAGGATTCGAACGGGGAGTTCTGCCGATGGGCGCTTGATCGATCTCGATTACTTTGTCGATCTGTTCTGCGCCAAGAATTTCGCGATGGGCGGCGACCGGCTCCATGGAACGGTAAAGTTTCTGGGCCAGCGCGCGATAAAGAATGTCATTGATGAGCGTGGACTTTCCCGAGCCGGAAACTCCGGTGACCACGGTTAACAGACCGAGAGGTATGGCGACGTCCACATCTTTTAAATTATTGGCGGTCGCGCCGAGGACCTGGATAGCTTTGCCATTGGGGCTGCGGCGTTTTTCCGGAACAGGAATTCGCAAGGTGCCAGAAAGATATTGGCCGGTCAAAGACGCGCTGGTGGCCTCGATGACCTCGGGCTTGCCTTGCGCGACCAAGTAGCCGCCGGCATCTCCTGCGCCGGGACCGAGATCGACCACAAAATCGGCGCGGCGAATGGTTTCTTCGTCATGCTCGACGACCAGCACGGTATTGCCAAGATTGCGCAATTGCTCGAGGGAGCCAAGCAGGCGGTCATTGTCGCGGGCGTGCAAACCGATGGAGGGTTCGTCGAGCACATAGAGCACGCCGCGCAAACGCGAACCAATTTGCGTGGCCAGGCGAATGCGCTGAGCTTCGCCGCCGGAAAGCGTCGCGGCGGAACGATCGAGACTCAAGTAATTCAGTCCGACGGCCAGTAGAAAATCGAGGCGTTCGCCGACTTCTCCGAGTGGGCGGGCGGCAATTTCTTTTTGGCGGTCGGTCAGCTGCGCGAGAATTTTGTCCACGGCGGCACGAGCTTGGGTAAGCGAGAGCCCGGTGAAGTCGGGGATCGACAAGCCGCCAAGTTTCACGGCCAGCGAACCCGGGCGCAGACGCTTGCCGCGACACACGGCGCATTGCGTGGCGGACATGTAGCGGGTCATCCACTCGCGGTAGGAGTCGGAGCTGGATTCTTCAAAATTGTTGTCGAGAAATTTAAGGATGCCCTGGAAATGGAAACCTTTTTCGCTGCGCGCTTTCTTGTTGTCGGAAGCGGCTTCGTCTTTGGAGGCGCGGGCGTTGGAAGGCGGGTAGCCGTAGAGCAGCATGTTTTGAACGCGCGGCGGAAACTTTTCGAACGGGGTGGCCAGCGAGAATCCGTGCGCATAGGCGGCCAGCTCCATAGTGCGTTTTAATGGCGCGGAGGCCGAGCCTGGGCCGAGGCCGCCTTCGAATAACGGGCGGGACCAATCGGTGATTATTTTGGCGGGATCGAAATCATATTTCGAGCCGAGGCCGTTGCAGGCCGGGCACGCGCCGTAGGGAGAATTGAAACTGAAGGAGCGCGGCTCAAGTTGTGGAACGGAGATTCCGCAATCGGGGCACGCCAGCTTTTCGGAAAAAACATACTCCTTACCGCCCACGACGACTACGGTTACGAGGCCGGACGCTAGTTTCAGCGCGGTGGCGATGGACTGCTCGAGGCGGGTGGCGATGCCGGGCTTCACCAGCAGGCGGTCGATCACAATTTCGATAGTGTGATTTTTGCGTTTGTCGATGACGGGAAGCTCGTCGAGGGGAAAGAGCTCGCCGTTGATGCGCACGCGGACGTAACCATCCTGCGCGAATTTTTCGAGCTCCTTGCGGTAGGCGCCTTTTCGTCCACGGACGATTGGCGCGAGGATCATTACGCGGTCATCGGGCTGGCACAGTTCGCCATGCAGGATGGACTGAACGATCTGTTCGCTGGATTGGCGGGTGATGGGCTTGCCGCAATTGGGGCAATGCGGGGTGCCGACGGAGGCGTAAATAACGCGCAGGTAGTCGTAAATCTCGGTGATGGTGCCTACCGTGGAACGCGGCGAGCGCGTGGTGGTTTTCTGCTCGATGGCGATGGAGGGCGACAGCCCCTCGATCACGTCGACCTCGGGGCGCTCCATCTGGTCGAGGAACTGGCGGGCGTAGGCGGACAGAGATTCGACGTAGCGGCGCTGGCCTTCGGCGTAAATGGTGTCAAAGGCCAGGGAGGACTTGCCGGAGCCGGACAGGCCGGTAATGACGGTCAGAGAGTTGCGCGGAATCTCGACGTCGATATTCTTCAGATTGTGCTGGCGAGCGCCGCGGATGACCAGTTTCGTGAGGCCCATGTCGGGATCTGCTCCCTCCACAGGAGCCCGTAGCCCCAGTGAAGAAAATTAGGAGCACAATAACTCTTCACCATAGCAGGGAGATTTGAAGCGGTCAAACGGGCCAAGACAATGCATCAGTTTTTGATAGGTGCATTAAATCAGGCATCTAGGGTTGTAACCAGGCAGGAAGTGCGTGTGGACTAGGCTTTTGGCGCGGTGACGGTCACTTCTTATTGCTCAACTGCGACACCTCGGCGAGGCTTGTCTGGTCGTCGTAGATCCCGGCGGCAATCACATATGGGGTTCCTTTGGCATTCAACAGATAAGTGAGCTTGCGTGAACCCTCTTTCTCCCCGGGCTTCGCCCACCAATATTCGATCCAGACGCCAGAAGGCTTCTTCGCGGCATCGCACCAGCCTTGGGGGAGGACGCTCTTGCCCCTGGTGTCCTTGATCGACAGACTGTCCTGGCCTACTAACTCCGGCTTGAGGGGGTGAGCCGCCATGACGTTCTTGTCGCAATCCTCGACGAAGATGTAGGTGTCTTTCCACACCCATGGACTCTGCTTTTGGTTGAACTGTGCCAAGTCACCCGTCTTCGACAGGGCGTTGGCCGCTTCCTTTACCTTGGCAAAGACCTCCTGAGCGGTTGCCTTGTCTTGGCTCACGGCAAGGCTAGGCAGAACACCCATCAGGAACGCCGCTCCCAGAACAACGACGATTTTGCTGTTTTTCATACACCTGCTCCTTCTCAATTCTGTGGTGAATGACTTATTTGTCCCCAAGGCTTTGCGAGGATACACCCCGTCGGTGGTGTTGTGGCGAAACATTTGAGGGCGTTCCACGTTAGCTACGATAGACCCCTTTCAATACGGCCCCTTACAACAACTAGGAGGGAATATGAGCTCAGCCTATAACCGAGGGAGAGTCGCTGGATTCTGGTACCTGCTGCTTTGCGTTGTTGGTCCGCTGCGGCTTATGTACATCCCCACGAAATTGTTCGTGCACGGAGACGCGGCCGCGACGGTCAACAACATCGCCGCGCACGAGTGGCTCTTCCACTTCGGTATTGTTGGCGACTCGTTTAGCGTGGTCGTTCTGATTTTCCCGGTGCTGGCCTCCTACCGGTTGTTCAAGGACGTCGACCAGTACCTGGCGATGTTAGTGCTGATCGTCGGCGAGATCGCCCTCATGCTGTGGCTGGTGATCAAAGGCTCCAAACCGCAACCGCAGAATGCGGCGGCCGTATCGCCGGCGGATGCGTAGCGGAAAACTGCCGTTGCTATTGCATCTCTGCAATACTGTGGCATTATCAGCGCATGGGAAATAAAGACTCAGGAAGACGCGAAAAAAAGAAGCCGAAGAAGCAAACTCCTAAACCGACGGCTGCCCCGACTGCCAACGTGGTACGGCAAGCGCCGACACGCCCTTAACCCAAAGCTGTAAGGATGGCCGCGCTTGGCCCGCGTTCAGCGGATTTGCTTTGTCGCGCTTGCGCGAAGCAGGCGAAGCTGTCTGTAGTGATGGCGGCCGTGCACCACATGGAGCTTTCTCCACTGCGGCGCGGTCAATGGGCCCAGGATGGGGTGGTCGAGGACGTGGACGCGGCCTCCAAAGCGCGCTTCACACTGCGCGATAATCGCATCCATCTCCACAATCTTCGCCCCGAATTCTTCGCGCACCTTCGCCACTGGCAAGCCTTTCGGTACCGTCACCGCGGGGGCTTGGACTCCGCCGGGCATGTGACCCAATCCCACGACGACGAAAGTTCGCAGGCGATTCTCCATTGACGGCCGTGAGCCCAACGGCTTTCCAGCAGCCATTACCCTCTCAAAGCCCTTGATGGTTCCGGTATAGGTGAGATAAAGGTGCTCCAATAGCTGCGCGGCGCACCATTTGCCCGGAAGGTGCCAAGTCCATTGGTCCCTCGACATACCCTCTACGACCGACTCCAGAGACGCTCTCAGTTTGCCCAGGCGGGAATCCATAAGCTTCCTCGCTGACTCGCATGATTGCTGATGCGGTTCAGGTTTCTAGCATACCGTAATCACTGTAGGCCATTCTTGGCCTTGGTAAAAATTGGGACCAGGACTGCTTTTTTACCCTGTGGAATCCTTTACATTGTTGTAACTAAATGGCTTATGGATGGCGCGCGGGTTGCACCACTAAAGAGCGGTGGGGGAAGTGAACCGAGGATCCCTTTAGGGGATTGAGGGCTGGGCCGGTTCACATTCCCCCCTATTTTTTTCCCGCCGCTTTATAAACCCAAAAACCATGAAAAACGGGCGGGCCTAGCTTTCTAACATTTGTGGTACGGAAATGTTGGCGGCGACGTCATGGTCGCGGGTGACGTAATCGCTGAGGGTCAGCGCCAGCATGATAGCCAGCCAGAATACCGCGCAGATGATCACCAGTTGCGTGCGTTTGGGGCTGTAGCGCGCGTGCATGAAGTACAGCACCACGAGGGTGGCTTTGAGCGAGGCGATGGCCAGGGCGATGACGATGTTAAACGGCCCGAGGTTTACGTAGGCAGCGGCGACGGTGGCCGCTGTCAAAACCATCAGCGAAAGAAAAATGCCCACGTAAACCTTGGGCGGAACAATGTGCTCGGACACGCCGTTCTCCTATCGGCTCCTATTGGGCTGCTACTGGTGCCGGTCGATCAAATACAACAGCGGAAACAGATAAATCCAGACGATGTCCACGAAGTGCCAGTACAAGCCAATCATTTCCACCGGGGTGTTATATGTGGGCGTGAAGCGGCCAAGCATCGATTGGCGGATGAGCCATAGCAGCATTCCGGCGCCCACGATCATGTGCAAGGCGTGCAGTCCTGTCATTCCGAAATAGAGAGAAAAATATAGCTGCGCGTGGGCATTAAGATCAGGGTCTTTTGCGAAGGCCTTACTGAGCTCTTCTTTTTCGGCTTCGATTTCCTTGGGATCGTCGTTGGGCGAGGGATGCTGCGCGCGATAATCAATTTGAAAGTGGTAGCCGGGGATCAAGTGGTGATCAAATTTCTGTTTGTATTCGATGACTTTTACGCCAAGAAACGCAGTGCCCAGAATCAGAGTGGCGACCAGAAACCCGGTGGTGGCCTTTCTTTTGCCGACGTGAGAAGCCCACACAGACATGGCCATGGTCAAGCTGCTGAGGATCAGGATGACGGTGTTCAGGCCGCCGAGTTTCAGATCAAGAGTATTGCTGCCAACTCCAAAAGCTGTGCCGTAATAGTGGCGATTTAGGGTATAGGTCATGAACAGGCCGCCGAAGAATAAAACTTCGGTGGCCAGAAATACCCACATGCCCAGGGCAGCGGATTCCTTCTGCTGCTCAAGCGTTTCGAATTGTCCGTACAGTTCGCCGGTGCGATGCACGCGGTCTCCTTGTCGTAGAACTCGGTTATAAAACTCGCCGGCGATGTGTTCGCATCAACACCAGCCGGCACAAAATCTAAACTCGGTTAATCGTCTCCGTGAGCCGGGGCCGGCAACTTCCCGGCTACGATATGATCCAGCTCAAGATCGGGACGAGTCTCGAAATCGTAGGCCTCCCAGGTGACTTCCGGGGTGACCAGGAAATTTTCGGTAAGCGGCGGCGAATCCGTTTTCCATTCGAGGCCTGTGGCTGGCCAGGGGTTTGGCCCCGCGACAACACCGTATTTGAGGGACCACACCAGATAGATCATGGGCAGCAAATATCCCAAGGCCAGAATGGATGCGCCCGCGGTGGACATCACGTTCAGCACCTGAAATTCCGGCGGGTAGGAATGATAGCGGCGGGGCATGCCGAGATACCCGAGGATAAATTGCGGGAAGAATGTCAGATTGAAGCCGGTAAACAAAATGATCGCGGAAACGCGCGCCAGGAATTCGGGATAGAGCCTGCCGCTGATCTTGGGCCACCAGAAATGAATACCGCCCAGATAGCCCATGACCGCGCCGCCGACCATGATGTAGTGGAAATGAGCCACTACGAAGTATGTGTCGTGGATGTGAATGTCCAGACCGAGGCACGCAAGGAAAAGTCCGGTGAGTCCGCCGATCAGGAATAGTCCAATGAAACCCAGGGCGTAGAGCATGGGGGTATCCCAGGAAATGGAGCCCTTGTATAGCGTGGAGGTCCAGTTAAAAACTTTGACGGCCGAGGGGATGGCAACGAGATAGCTGAGGAACGAGAAAGCCAGCGCGGCGTAGACAGATTCGCCGGTGAGAAACATGTGGTGGGCCCAAACGAAAAATCCGATTACGGCGATGGCGATACTGGATCCGGCGATGAAGGAATAACCAAAGATCGGTTTGCGTGCAAAAGTAGGAATGATTTCACTGATTACACCCATGGCGGGAAGAATCATGATGTAGACGGCAGGGTGCGAATAGAACCAGAAGAGGTGCTGGAAAAGTATGGGGTCGCCGCCGAGCGCAGGGTTGAAGAAGCCCAGGTGAAACATGCGCTCGAGGCCGACAAGGAGCAAGGTGATGGCGATGACCGGGGTGCCCAAGATGAAGATAATGCTGGTGGCGTATTGCGCCCAGACGAACAAAGGTAAGCGGAACCAGGTCATGCCCGGCGCACGCATGGTGTGGATGGTTACTACGAAGTTGAGGCCAGTAAGGATCGACGAAAAACCATTAATGAAAATACCCAGAACGGCGGGGGTGACCGCGGAATTGGAATAGATGCTGCTGAGCGGAGTATAAAACGTCCATCCGGTATCGAGACCGCCGGTGGCGAAGGAGTACAAAACGAAGGAGCCGCCGATCAAGTAAATGTACCAGCTCAAAAGATTGATCTTGGGAAAGGCCAGGTCTTTCGCGCCAATCATGAGCGGCACGAGGAAATTTCCTAACACCGCCGGAATGGAGGGGATCAGGAAAAAGAAAATCATGGCCACGCCGTGCATGGTGAAGAGCTTGTTGTAGGTTTCCGGGGTAACGAGGAAGCCCTGCGGGGTCATCAGGTGGATACGAATCATGGTGGCGAAAATGCCGCCCACGAAGAAGAAGAAGGTCACGGAAAAGAGATAAAGGAGAGCGATGCGTTTGTGGTCGGTAGTAAGTAGCCAGGAACGAATGCCGTAAGTGGAATTCAGGTAATGCTCTTCCGGTATTTTGTATACCGTTGCGGTAGCGGAGCGCGTGCTAGTTGGCGTATCCATACTTATTTCTTCCCCGAGGCTGGTGCAGTCCCCGCGCCAGTAGGAGGCGGAGGTTCATTCTGCAAAGATTTTATGTAGCTGGTGAGGGCGATGATCTGTTCTTCCGTTAATTGACCCTGAAACGAGGGCATCAAGGGCTGATAGCCGGCCACTATTTTCGCGTTGGGCTGCAGAATGGATTCGCGAATGTAGGCGTCATCGGCGGTGACGGTTTTGCCGTCGGCGAGCAGCACTTGATGGTCATACACGCCGTTCAAGGAAGGTGCGCGGCCTTTGCCATCACTGAAATGGCAGGTGATGCAGGCTCTTGCAGCGAACAGCTTTTGGCCCGCGACGAGCGGGTTGGCTTCCGCGCCTGCCGCACCGGAAAGCCATGCGGCGTAATCGCCCTGCTCCATGACGGTAACCCAGCCGGTCATAATCGCATGATTGGTGCCGCAGTACTGCGAACAATACAAACGATAACGCCCGGCTTTCGTGGGACGGAACCACATGGTGTTGTAATGGCCGGGCACCACATCCATTTTTACGCGGAACGCGGGGACGGAGAAATCGTGAATCACATCCTCGCTAGCCATGATCAGCCGGACGTCGCGACCTACTGGCAGATGCACCTCATTAATTTCTTTCAAGCCGTTGGGCTGCTGTACCTTCCACATCCATTGTTTGCCGACGACATAAATGTCCAGCGTATCGCCGGGAGAATGGCGATAGTCCACGTAGACAACCGCGCCCCACGCGAACATGGCCATAGCAAGAACCAAAGGCACCGCGATCCAGGCGGTCTCAAGGAGCATGTCACCATGAATAGGCACGCCAATTTCGGTCTGATGTTTGCGCTCGTACTTGAAAAAGAAATAGATGACAGCGAAGGTTATCGCGACGGCGAAAAACACGCAGATGGCCACGATGAACAACATCAGCAAGTCCACGGTGGGCGCGAAGTTGGAAGCTTGCTCCGGAATTAGTGGGAATTGCGCCTGCACTTAGTGAGCTCCTCGTTCATTTAAAGTGCCGGCCGGCCGAGCGCGGTTCATGCCCGCGTGGGCCGCGTCACGCCGGCGAAAAATCAGAATGCCGCCGACGATGCAAAGTACCGTGAGAATCCCGCCCAGCCGGATGATTTTCAAAATGGAAGCGCTATAGGTGGCGGAGCTTGGATCGTACTGGTAGCAAAACAAAAGCACGTGATCGATGGGCGTTCCAATTTTTCCCGCAGAGGCGTCGACCAAGCCCAAACGCATATCGCGGCCTGGGTATTCGACACCATAAAAATAGCGCGAGATTCGTCCATCCGGAGTGAGCAACATGATACCGCTGGCGTGCGCAAAAAGATTTGTCTTGGCGTCAAAGGAGTAGCGGAAATTGGCAGCTTTGGTGGCAGCGTCGATGCTCTCGCTAGTGCCAGTCAAAAAATGCCAGCCTGCGGCGGTCTCTGGGCGCCTGAAATGGTCCAACGCGGACTTCTTTTTTTGCGCGGCCACGTCTGGAGACTCGCGCGGGTCAAAGCTGACGAAGACCACTTCGTAATCGCGGCCCGGCGTAAAGGACAACATGCGCAGCGCACCTACTACGCCCTGCTCCACCTGGTTACACAGCATCGGGCAGCCGTAATACACAAACGCAAGGACCACGGGCTTCTGCCTGAAATAATCGCGCAACTGTACACTGCTGCCGTTTTCGTCGACGAACGGCAAATCGAGCGGGATTTGCGCGTTGAGTTGCGGATCAAATCCGACATTCTGCAGCTGAGCGGGCATGGTTGTGGAATTAACGCCGATATTGCTGGGAACCGCCTGGCCGCGCACAATGCCGCCGCTGACCAGCAGTACGGCAACGGTCGCGATGACGCAAGCTCTATTCATGAATTACTTTTTCTCCGGCGCTGCTGGTGGTGTAGCCGGCAAACCTTTTTGCGCGATGATCTTCATCGCTTCCTTCACCGGGATTTGCGCGATGCCGGCATTCTGATCGATCCAGCCATATTTTTCGTTGGCCTCATTGTCGGCGTGAACTTTATCGCGGTGATCTTGTTGCGGGTCGACATCATGGCCCGGAACGCCTTGCAAGCGCGGCTCCGGCGGCAATACGCGGTAATCGCGGCCCATGGCGGCGCGCGCGGGCATCATGGGAGCATCTTCGCGCGACACAAAACGTTCTGTATAACGAAGTATGTATATGCAGATGAAAAAAGAGGCGGCCACGGAAATGGTCAGGGCGATCAGATACCAATAAATGCTACGCACCTGCACGTCGCGCGTTTCGAACGCAACGGTATCGTTGTGCGGTAATTCTCCATGGGCAGCGTGAGCGCCTTGCACAGTGGGATCCGGGCGACCTGTGGGTTCGAGATGTGGATCAGTGCTCATGATGAGCAATGGCCTCCGCAAGCTTGGGGTCGCCGAGCGGCAGCAACGGCAGCTTTTGTAGATTAAAGGCGAAAAATGCGAGCCACAATCCGATTAAAGCGATGGGCACAACGAAATCAATCCAACTGGGAATCGCGCGGCTGGTGAATTCCGGTCTGGTCATCCAGAAAAGGTCGACGAGACGCATGACGATCATCCAGATAGCGACTTTTGGCAGCAAGCGACGGTTGCGCTTCAAGTCGCGCGAAAGCAGCAGGAAGAACGGCACGAAAAAGTGAAAGACGAGCACGATGACGGCGACAACTCCCCACTCACCGTAAAGGCGCGAACGATAAAACGTAATTTCTTCCGGCTGATTTCCTGACCAGATGATCAGCAGCTGCGAAAAATCGAAATAGGCAAACAACATCACAAACGCCAAAAGCAGCTTGCCCAGGTCGTGAATGTGGCGCTTTTGTATTAGGCCGGCCATCGGGGCGGTATGTGAAAGGAGAACCACCACAGCGATCATCAGGGACATGGCGGAAATAAGCTGCCCCGCTACAAACAGGAAACCGTAGATCGTGGAGGCCCAGTGCGGAGAAATGGACATCACCCAGTCGATGGCTGCAAACGTCATCACGAAAACGTAAAGAATAATTCCCGGCCCGGCGAGCATCTTGAAGCGCCGGCGCAACGCGCGGTCGACCTGGTTGACGTCCTGTTCCCGAGACCAGCGATTGAAAATAAACATCAATCCAATCCACACGACGAAATAAAGAAACGCGCGAATGTAGAACCAATGAGCGGTGAGGTAACCCTGCTGCATGGCAGAGAGCGGCTCCGCCCGAACTCTCTCGGGATCAAGCCACGCGCCGTAGAGATACTTCATGCCAAAAATGATGGGAATGAACAAGACGGCAAGAAGCGGCAGCGTACGCGTGGCCGATTCCAGCGGGCGACGAATGACGATGCCCCAATGGCCGCCGGTCAGATGCTGCAGCATCAACAATCCCAGGGAGCCAAGAGCGAGCCCTAGCACCAGCAAATAGCCCATCAGGTAAGACGGAAAGAAAACTTGTGGCGATTTTATCGCGCCGAAGATGCACACCAGTAGAGCAATTCCGCCGGCTCCCAGCGCGTTGCGTTGCAGGCGGCCCACGCTATCCGGCGCCCTGTATTCCTGCGCCGTCATTTCGTGGTGTCTCCTGAATTTAATTTTTCGCGCACATCGGGCGGCAAATCCGCGACACGCGCATTGCGAGAAAGTTGCAGAGCTCGCACGTAGGCAACGATGGCCCAGCGATCGCGCGGTGGAACCTGCGCAGCATAGTTGTACATCTGACCGAAGCCATTGGTGATGACGTCGTAAATGTAGCCATTGGGTGCTTGTCGCAAGCGATCCTGGTGATAGGTTGGCGGACGCTTCATACCACGCATAACGATCATGCCGTTGCCGTCGCCCTGAATGCCGTGACAGGGTGAGCAGAAAATTCTGTAGCGTTCTTGGCCCCGCTCCAACAGCGCGTCGTTGACGGGCATCGGAACGTTTGTGGAGTCTTTGGTGACCATCAATTGATCGTTATCCATGGAACTACGTGAAACGGTATTTTCCACCGGCGTGCGCACGGAACGGCCATCCGCAAAAAAATCAGAAGGTGAAAGCGGTTTGTTTTTAGGCTGATTTCCCATGTCCTGGTGAAGATGGTCGCAACCGGCAATAAAAAAAAGAGTCCCAGCAACACCCGTGAGCCAGAGCACGCGCCTGGAAAGCCGCAATGGCGCGACGCTACTCATGACCATGCTCCAGCGGACCATCTTCTTCGATCACCTCGGTGACGTGTACGGCGTCGAGGCTTTGTAAAAAGCGCGCGCTTTCCGCCGCGCTGAATTTTGGGTCGATAGCCTCGATGCAAATGAAAAATCGATCGGTGCTGGCGCGGGCAGCAAATCGCGCCACATTGAAAACCGGATGGTACGGATGCGGCAGCTTGTTCATCGCCAGCATTCCGAAGACAGCGAAAGTCGCGGCACCGAGAATCGTCAATTCGAAGGTGACGGGTATGAATGCGGGCCAGCTGTTGAGAGGGCGCCCGGCTATGTTCATGGGATAAGCAAATATGTTGACCCAATACTGAAAGCCGAAGCCGGTTAAGCCGCCTCCGAGGCCGCCCATGAGGGTTACGAGAGGAACCCAGGAACGGCGCAGGCCCATGGCTTCGGATAGACCTTCCAGGGGAAATGGCGAGTAAGCGTCCATGTTGCGGTATCCGGCAGCACGAACTTTAGTTACCGCGAGGAGAAAGTGTTTCGCATTTTCAAACTCACCCATGACGCCATAAAGGTGGGAGCGGTGTTGTTGCATTACTCGTGCTCCTCTTTATGGAGAACCAGCTCACGCATTTCGGCGATGGAAATAGCGGGAAGCACGCGCACAAACAAGTAAATCAACGTGGTGAAGAGACCGAGGGTGCCGATGAAAGTGGCCCAATCCCAGACTGTCGGAGAGTAGCGGCCCCACGCGGAAGGCATGAAGTCGCGCGTCAGGCTGATCACCACGATGACGAAGCGCTCCAGCCACATCCCAATATTCACGACGATGGACATGAGGAAAAGCACTGTGACGTTAGTGCGCATCGTGCGTATCCACAACAACTGCGGGGTCAAAATATTGCAAAGAATCAAGGCGTAGTAGAAGTGAGAGTAGGGCCCATGAAGCCGCTGTTGTACGAGGAATACATCGAATTTCTGACCGCTATACAGGGACATAAAAAATTCAAAGAAATACCCATAAGCGACAATCAATCCAGTGGCAAGCATGACCTTGGCCATATTTTCCAGATGGCGCATGGTGATGAAATCTTCGAAGTGATAAAACTTGCGCAGCGGAATGGCGATAGTCAGCACCATAGCGAAGCCGGAATAAATCGCGCCTGCCACGAAGTAGGGCGGAAAAATCGTGGTGTGCCAGCCGGGAACGATGGCAATCGAGAAATCAAAGCTCACCACGGTGTGAACGGATAAGACCAGCGGAGTAGCCAGCCCGGCAAGCAACAAGTATGCGGACTGATAACGGTGCCAGTGGCGCGCGGAACCGCGCCAGCCCATGGCCAGCAATCCGTAAATTCTCTGTTTCCAAGCAACAGTCGCGCGATCACGGAAGGTCGCCAAATCTGGGATGAGGCCGACGAACCAGAACAGCAGCGAAACTGTGCCGTAAGTGGAAACCGCGAACACGTCCCAGATCAGCGGGCTGCGGAATTGCGGCCAGATGCCCATGGTGCTGGGATACGGGAACATGTAGAAGGCCATCCACGGGCGGCCAGTGTGAATCAGCGGAAATAGGCCGGCGCAAGCTACCGCGAAGAGCGTCATGGCCTCTGCGAAACGGTTGATGGAGGTGCGCCACTGTTGATTGAGCAAATAAAGAATGGCGGAAATCAGCGTGCCCGCGTGGCCAATACCGATCCACCACACGAAATTGACGATAGCGAAGCCCCAACCGATGGGAATGTTGATGGCCCAGATTCCAACACCTTTGATGATCAGCCAACCGACAGCGACGGTCAGCATGCCCAGCACGGAAAATGCGACTGTAAAACCAGCAAACCAACCCAAGGTTGTGGGACGAGTTAAGACCGGCGCGCTGATCTGCTCGGTTACGGTCTCATAGGTATGACCAGGTCCGATGATCGGAATCTCCGGAGAATTGATGGGCGGTTGCGCGACGCTCATGCTTTCTCCGTAGTAGATGGTGTGAGATCGGGATTGGGATTACGCACTGCAGCGAGATAAGTTGTGCGCGGGCGTGCATTCAGCTCGCCCAAGATTGAGTAATTGCGCTGCTGGGCCTTCAGCTTCGCAACGCGCGTCGAAGAATCGTTGGCGTTGCCGAAAATGATGGCTTCGCTGGGGCACGCGGCCTGGCAGGCAGTGACTATTTCTCCGTCGCGGATGGGGCGATTTTCTTTTTCCGCGTCAATGCGCACGTTATTGATGCGTTGCACGCAGTACGTGCACTTTTCCATGACTCCGCGGCTGCGCACGGTGACTTCCGGATTGCGCAGCAGCTTCAGTTGCGGCGTTTCCCAGTCCTGGAAGCGCAGGAAATTAAAACGACGAACCTTGTAGGGGCAGTTGTTCGAACAGTAGCGCGTGCCGATGCAACGGTTGTAGGTCATATCATTCAGACCTTCGGCGCTGTGCACCGTGGCGCCCACAGGGCAAACCTGTTCGCACGGGGCGTTTTCGCACTGCATGCATGGGACTGGCTGGAAAAATGTTTCGGGATTGGCCAGCGCGTCGTTAGTGTTGGTGCTCGGATCGTTGGTGGCGGTTTCGGCCAGGTAGTAACGATCGATGCGAATCCAATGCATTTCGCGGCCGCGCATCACCTGGTCTTTGCCGACCACAGGAATATTATTTTCGGACTGGCAAGCGACCACGCAGGCGTTGCATCCATTGCAACTGTTGAGATCAATGGCCATGGCCCAGGCATAGCCGGGATAGGCAAATTCCTTGTACAGCGTGAGTTCCTTGGGCGGCTGCTCGTCTTCTTTGTGCGCGAAGGCAGGATTTTGTTTGTACTCGTCCAGCGTGCCGCTAGCCAGAATTTTCCGGCCTTCCATATTGAAGTGGTATTGCGTGCAGGCCAGCGGATAATCGTCGCCGGTTTTCCTGACGCTTCCGCCGGTGGCAGCCCACATAGCGTAGGAACTACGCACCGCGTAGGCGTTAAATCCTTTGTTGGAGCCGCTGTAACCGGCCTTTTTGCGCCCGTAACCCAAGGGAAGGACCACGACGCCGTCAGCTTGCCCAGGCACGATCCATGCGGCGGCGGTTACTTTGCTGCCAGAAAGAGAAATGTCGATGACATCGCTAAGGATTTTGCCGTGCTCGCCGCCGCGCGCACCGACTTTCTGTCCCAACCCAAGTTTTTCGGCGGTCTTGGGGCTGACCATCGCGGCGTTATCCCAAGTTAATTTGGTGAGCGGCTTGGGAAGTTCCTGCAGCCAACCGTTGTTGGCGAAGCGTCCGTCGTAAACGCTGGGATCGGGGCGGAAAATAAATTCGAGCGCGTCGGTGGCGGTAGGATTGGTGGCCGGCAAGGTCGCGGCGGAGGCAACGCTAATTGGATTTAACGTGGTGTTTGCGACGACGCCGTCGTGCAGCGACTTGCGCCAGAATTTTTCGAAGTCAGCGCCAGGGTGCGAGGTCTTCAGGCGTTCGCGCATTGCGTCGTAAGCGGTGACGCTCGGCTTGTCGCTGAAGGCCGCAAGAAACTCATACGCCGAAATGGTGTTATACAACGGGGCGATGAGCGGCTGGACGATGCTTAATGTGCCGTCAAAAGCGCGCGCATCGCCCCAGGCTTCCAGATAGTGCGATTCGGGGATGTGCCATTGGCAATACTCAGCGGTCTCATCGAAGTGAGAGCTCAGATGAATAACGTTGCGGACTTTTTTAAGCTTGGTTGCGAAATCAAAATCGTGTGGAGCGTCGTAAACGGGATTCCCACCGACTATCAATAAAGTATCAACGGTCCCTGCGGCCATGTCATCGCAAAGGCTACGCAGCGACTCCAATTGATTGACCGGTGTAGCTTCCACGGGGTCGGTGTAGTAAACAGTGTGGCCCACGTTTCCGAGCGCGGCGTTCATTGCGTGAGCCAGCGCATGAATCTCTGTGGGCTGATGTTCACCGGGAATCACCAGGCAAGCTGCCCGATGCGCTTGCAACTCGCCGTGAACCGTCTCCAGCCAGCGTTGCGCCGCAGGAGGCATTTCCGCAGTGCCGCCCAACCCAATTTTGGCGGCCAATGCTCGAGTGAACAATCCGACATCGCTGGAACGCAGCGGCAAATGGTGGTCCGCGCTGGCGCCGGTGATTGACGGCGTGGGCTCGACGACATACAGCCGGTTCATTTCTGAAGATTCATTCTCCAGTTTGCGGCGGCGGTAAAATTCCTTCATGTAACGGATATGACCAGCGCCCTCGGCCATGAAATCCGCGTCCAACGAGAGGATCACCTCGGCTTTTTCTGGACGGTAGACAGGGTTGACGTAGCGTCCAAAGGCCATTCGCGAACCTTCACGCGCGGCGTCATTTCCGGCCGATTCCCATTGATGCCATTTGGTCTTGGGATACAACTTGGTGAGCGCTTGAATCTGTCCGCTGATAAGCGGCGAGGTGATCGTGCCGGTCAGGACGCGGAAGCCTTCACCGTTCATCGTTTTCATGGCGGCTGCGGTGGCTTGCGCCAGCTCCCGAAAGGCTGACAACGAGCTGACGGCGCCCAGTTGAGTGGGCACCTGAGCGCGATCGGGATCATACAAATCCAGAATAGAAGCTTGCACAAAGGAATCGAGCGCGCCGCGGCTTGATGGATGATCGGGATTGCCCTGGATATTGGTGGGCCGGCCTTCGTGGCTTTCGACTAATACACCGATGGCATCCGCTCCGAAAGGCATCACGGTGGCGTAATACTGCGGTTTGCCAAGAACTAGCCCCTCCGGCTGAGTTACATAGGGGACGATGTGTTCTTCTGGAGCTTTGCCACAGCCAGAGAGCCCAGCAAAGGCGAGCGAGGCGGCCATCAGCTTCAGGAAATCGCGACGATCGACCGATTCATCCCACTCCGAAGCCTGGCGCGGAAATTCGCGATGGAGCAACTGTTCGAATTGAGGATCGTCGGCAAGCTCTTCCAAAGTGCGCCAATATTGCTTGCCGGTTTTAGATTTGAGTTTTTCGCGCACAGCCGCCAGGTCGAGCGACTGCATGGCATTGTTATTTACGCCGTGAGCATTATTCACAGCTTCATAATGATGGTCGTGATCATGCGCGTCGTGATCATGCGAATCATCATGTTCATGATGACGGTTATCTTTCAAGCCGTGTAATTTCGTGTCGATGTTTTCGTTCTCTCGCATACCGTCCATTAACGATGACAGGTTGAGCAGCTGGTCAAGTCGAGCGTGCTGCGAAGATGATTTTGCTCCGCTATCTGCTTGCCGATTTCGGCCTGATTGGCGGGTGGCTGCCAATTCATATTGGTGATCTGATCGTGTGGCCGCAAATTTTTCTCAGGACTGCGATGGCAATCCAGGCACCAGCTCATTGTCAATTGCTTGGCTTGAAACATGAGGGGCATCTGATCGACTTGGCCATGACAGGAGGAGCAGCCAATCCCCTTATTCACGTGAATGCTGTGATTAAAATATACGAAATCCGGCAGCCTGTGGACCTTTACCCACACTATCGATTTATCGGTGCGATAGCTTTCGCGCACCGGCTCCAAGTATGCAGCGTCTTTAAACAGCACCGAGTGGCAATTCATGCACGTCTTGGTAGGGGGAATTCCAGCTTGCGCGGAGACTTCCACACCGCTGTGACAATAGCGGCAGTCGATGCCATCGTCACCGGCATGATGTTTGTGGCTGAACTGGATGGGTTGGTCGCGGACGACGTTCTGGCGAGTGTAATAAGGGGCGCGCGCAAACATCAAGATGCCAGTGAGCCCCAACGTCGCCGCCAAAACAGCAAATAGAAGACTGAATCTAGCGACGGAATTTGCGCTGCGGTGAAAAATCTGGGCCATGTTAATTTTGTACGTGAGTGTGGGAACGCACCGAAAGGGAAACGGCTACCTGAGCGTCCACAACTCTGTCCGGGAAGTGCATGCCCGGGTCCGTTAACGCGATAGTGTCCAACAAAACATTCTGGAATGCAACAAAGTATGCAGCAATTTGTCACCGAAATATCTGTTGAAGACAACGATAAGTTCGAATTTTGAGAAATGCGCCACGATATTACGTCTGATTCAAAAATGGAGGATTAGTTAGAAGGAATTTACGTGAAACCCTAAAAAAATCCCGGGGGCAGACGGTGCCCGCCGCTATAACGACTCGCGAATCGAGGAGGGTTGCAGTCTCAGGTAAACTAGCATTTTTAGCTGGACGGTTTCTGCAACTTGCCCATGAACGCGGCATCCAGGCTGTGGAATTCGTCCAGGTCCAGCGGCCGCCACGCGCCACCCAATTTTTGCAACGATGTTTGCACCTCCGGTATAGACCGGCCCGTTAAAATCTTGCGTAATTTTGCCCACTCCTGGCACGCTTGGGTGCACTCTTCAGGACTGGCGTCTCCGCGAAATGCTCTAGCAGCGCCGGGGGGCGAGCCGTACTCATCTATGAAATCCTCGTGCAGGTAACCAGAGAAAAATTCTTTAAGCGTCGGAAATTGGCCGGGGTCAAATCCGGCAGTTTTTTCCTTTTTCTGTGGCGTCATCGCCGGTCCTCAGGATAACTGGTTAAGACGTAAAAACTATTTGGGCCGTCGGCTTTCAAAACAATAACCGCTTCAGTGGCGGGAGACGAGCTCTCGTCTCCGTGCCTCATACTTCTTCCGATCATACGGCTGGCCTCAAAGTGTAGCGCCAGGTTCGGGCGGCGGTAACCTCGTTCTTCCCAGCGCGCGATTTTGTCATGCTCCGCGCGCAAAGCCTGGGCCACCGTTTCTTCGGCTATTTCGCGATTGAACCACGTGGAAGCCGCGGAAATGTTTCGTTCCCGGTCCAATCGCTCGCGTAGTTCCTGGTCGGAACGGCCGACATGTTTTTCGAGAGTGTGACCGCCACGGGCTTCGTCGCTTGCCAAATCATATCGCGCAGCGTCAGCGGGTGGACCGTTCTGGGCGCTTTTTGCCGCGCTGGGCATCTCGCCGCGCGGTATTTCTGGCAAGCCAGGGTTAGGCGCCGCACCGCATCCGCTAACCCAGAAGAGCAGAGTAAAAAAACAAACTGCGGTTAATAAGCGCTTCATTCGCTGCAAACCCTCATGGGCATCTCCACGGCTACAGAATTGCTGAGCAAATGGTGGCTGGAAGAGAAGTCGATAATCGAATACACCAGCATAACCAAAATGGAACACGGTGGCGGAACGCGCCTGATAGAAGCTGCTCCGGAATAAAAGGGCATCTGTTTCCCCTTGAATTGGAGTATACCGTTTACCTGGTGAAGAGAATTATGCCGAGGTGTGAAGATGCCATCGCATAGCGACGTCGCGAAGCGGATTTTCGATGATGCCAAAGAGCATACCAGCCAGCACCAAGACTCGGCACACTGGGACTTACTTAACGGGCTGTCCGAGCTGTGCCTGGCGGTTGAGTCGTTGGAAGTTGAAGTGGGACAGCTGAAAGCTGAACTCAAAAAACTTCAAAAATGAATTTACTCAGAGAAACGCGAGCGAGGTAACATTTCGGGCCCTGGATTTGGGCGATCGGCAGAAACTTCCGACACTCACACGCGTACAGTAAGTCCACGCCTGCATGTTAAGATGAAAAAGAAATGGGGCGTGGTCCAACTGGTAGGACACCTCACTGTTAATGAGGACGGTGAAGGTTCGAATCCTTCCGCCCCAGCCAAATTCACTGTTCTATTCATCGTACAGAATAGTGCCAGGTTCACCCACATTCGCATCGACGCAGCTGTGCGTGTTCGGTAGTGTGGCTTGACGTTATAGGCGCGACCGGACGGTTTAAGTTCTTCATCCGGCGCTGGGGAGCGGCAAAACGGCGACGAGGCGGGTGCCGTGACCGTTCGAGTGCACGTCTAGATGGCCGCCAAACTGGCGAACCCGTTCGCGCATGCCCCGTAGTCCTACACCGGTAAGTTCTCCCGAAGAAATTTTTGATTGGATTTGTGTGGGCATGCCTTTGCCCTCGTCGGCCACTACCAGAGTGATTTCACGAGGCGAACGGTCGATCTGCACCAGCGCCGTAGGACTCTCGGAGTGGCGGTGAATATTGGTGAGAGATTCCTGCACGATTCGGAAAATAGACAGCGCCATATCACGCGGCAGGGCTTCGCTGAAACCGCTAGCCAATTTCGCCTCCACGGAAACTTTGCTGCGGTCGCAGAAACCGTCTATGTACCATCGCAACGCCGAATCCAGGCCCACCTCGTCGAGCAGCGGCGGATGAAGCAGGTGCGACATGGTGCGAATCTCGCGGGAAGCCTGCTCAATCAATGCCTGATTCTGTTCCAGATTTTGCCGGGCTTGCTCGCTCAGTTTTTCTTTTTCGCTGACGATGTTGGCCAGATTCATGCTCATGGCTACGACGAGCTGCCCGACGCCGTCGTGCAACTCACGGGCGATACGCCTGCGTTCTTCATCCTGCGTTTGCAATAATTTTCCGGTGAGCTCCCGCAGTTTGGCGGTGGCGTTTTGCAGTTCCAGGGTGCGCTCGGAAACTCGCGATTCCAGGGTTTCCACCAATTGTTGAAGCTGGCGCTCCGCTTCTTTGCGATGTTGAATGTCTAGATTAATTCCCGCCCAATAAAGTATTTTCCCCTGGCTGTCGCGGATGGGTACGCCGCGAGACAGGACGTGATGCCAATGGCCTTCGGCCGCGCGAACGCGCGTTTCCCGTTCCCAAGGGTTACCTTCGCGTACGCATTTTTGCCACGCCTCCTTGGTGGCATTTGCTTCTTCAGGATCCATGGCATAAGCCCAACCATATTCCGAGCATTCCTGCTGGGTAAGACCGATGAGCTGGAGAAAAGAAGGGCTGGCGTAGACGTTTCGTCCCTGATCGTCGCAGATCCAGACGCCGTAATCGATGGACTCTCCGATGGCACGATAGATTCGTTCGCTCTGGCGCAGCGCTTCCTCCGCTTGCCGCCGCTTGGTGTCATCCCGAAAACAAACAACCATGCCACCGGCTGCACCTTCGGTCTTAACCGGGGAAGCACTGAACACCACCGGGAGGAAGGTGCCATCTTTCCGGATAAAGAAATCTTCCTGCTCGCGAACTGGTGCTCCGCCACGCAGTACTCGCAGAAGAGAACAATCTATCGCCGCGTACGGCGAACCGTTCGGCCGTTGGTAATGAGTTTTCTCGTGTATATCCTGGCCCAGGAGCTCAGTAAAGGACCATCCGAACAGAGCTTCAGCCGCAGGATTCATGTACGTGATCCGCCCTTGCGCATCGAGCATTACCAACCCCTCGGCCATATTGGTCATAGCCGAGCGGAATCTTTCCTCGCTTACGCGGAGAGCTTTTTCGAAGTTCGCGCTGCGTTGCAGAACGTCGGCAGGATCAAGACTATGACTTGCATCAGCTATCGCAGCGGCTTTAACAAATGGCTCGCCTTTGTTTACCTTCGCGATGGCCGCCAGTAATTCCTTGGCGACGGTGGATTTCACGACATAAGCGCGGGCGCCGGCATTGAAGGCCTGCCGAACCATTTCAGGCGCCTCATGCTGACTGACGATGACGATTTCTGTGTCGGGAAGGAGGCGTTTGATCTCGCGCGTGGCATCCAGCCCATTCATCTGCGGCATGGTAATGTCCATGACGATGATGTCGGGGCGCAGGACCCTGGCTTTTTCTACGGCGTCTTTTCCGTCAACTGCTTCGCCGCAAAGAGTTAATGAGGATTCCGTGGCGAGCACCGAGCAAATGCCTCGCCTTACCACTTCGTGGTCATCAACTACGAGAATTCGCATTCGTGCTCGTCCTCGGTCACTGTTCGGCTGGCGAGCCACTCGAGCGCTGACGACTCACACATCGCGATGCGACGCTGGCACAGTCACAGGCAGGTCATAAACTGGGAACGCGCCCATCATATGCAGTCGAGCCGCATGGCCCCATACAGGATTCACTGTAGTGTGCTGCAAAACGTGAAATTGTTTGGTTCACATCCGCCGACCAAGTCGTCGAACGCCAAAACTCAACCCTTCTCCGTCGGAAGGCCAGCGTCGCGCCAACCTTTCCAGCCGCCGTCCATCGATTCCACATTGGTGTAGCCCATTTTCTGGAGGCTCTCAGCCACGAGCGCGGAGCGAAATCCGCCGCCGCAATATAGAACAAGGTTTGCGTCGGTTTGCGGCACGCGCTGTTCAATGTCGCGTTCAATAATTCCTTTGCCCAGGTGTAGGGCGCCGGGCAAATGGCCTTGGGCCCATTCGTTATCCTCGCGCACATCGACGAGCGTAATATTTTCGCCGCCGTCGATGCGGCGTTTCACGTCAGCGACATTAGTTTCCTTAATCTTGGCCTTAGCGGCTGTCACAAGTTTCATAAACTGCGCTGCATGTGCCATGTGGCCCTCCGAAAATTATCTGTGACTTACAAAAATAGCCTAGCACGCGACCGTAACCCGGAACAAAGCGCAGGATACTTAACTGAATTAGATTGCTTTGGCGCACCTTGGTGTTAATAGCCACGATGGGCGACAGTCAGCGCTTGATTGTTGGCGACGCAATTCCTGGCTTGATTGCGGCTGTTTTAGTGGATGCTTTAGCGGGTGGCAGTTTGCAAGCGCGTTCTACTTGGGAACCAACAGAGCCGGCGCGGAAGCGGCTGGATTCACGTACGCGAGTACGCACTCCATCGATCACCGCTGGAATTGGATCTTGCGGAACGCCGCGAATGGTAAAAATCATCAGCACCGCTTCGCCGGGAGAGTCCACGCTGGAGCCGATGCCCACGCCTTGTACACCAGCCTGCTTCATTAGAGCTTCAACGTGGGCGGTGTGCACCACTTTGACGCGCGCCATCTCCGCGTCGGAAACGGAGTACACCAGTTGCGGCGTCGCTACTGATTTCTCCAGCATGACGCTGTCTTCCGCTGAAATCGCTCCGCGCTTGGCAAAAAGCGGCTGCTCGATTACGCGGGTTCGAACGCCGTCAACCTGGGTAGGTAAATTCGTTCGCGATTCTCCCTGGGTCACAAAAAACAAAATCGCCGCTTCTTTGGGATTGTCATAGCTCTGGCCCACGCCGACGGCCTGGACCTCGGGATAAGCCAACAATTCCGGGGCATGAAGATCGCGCGTGGCGGTAGCGTTCTGTATAACTTGAGCTGCAACGGAACTTGGCACCACGGTCTTTGCAGATTGCGGAGCAGTGGGCAGCGAGCACCCGACGACCTGGTGAGCAG
>Ga0185299_10001533_pt1 | contig 43390 bp, 36 predicted proteins | sample PaiPotPPA55metaG_FD_128002 | JGI IMG/M metagenome (GOLD analysis project Ga0185299, IMG submission 128002) | Iron sulfur acid spring bacterial and archeal communities from Banff, Canada, to study Microbial Dark Matter (Phase II) - Paint Pots PPA... ... | reverse complement strand
GACCGTCGCTCTAGCCACCTGAGCTACGCCGCCGATCCGGAAATACGCGGAAGGAAAACAGGGACAGCCCGGAAATAGGCACCGAATCCCGCACACGCGGGTGGACGCGTCCCTCCTGCATTCTAAAAGTGCATGGAATGGAGTGTCAAACGAACGCACTGTCAAACCGGCAAGCGCCATGCGAAACTGGGCGCATGAAAGTCGTCGCTGTGATTCCGGCGCGGCTGGCTTCGACGCGCCTGCCCCGCAAGATGCTGCGCGAGATCGCCGGCGTCCCGTTGCTCGCTTGGGTGTATCAGGGTGTGCGGCGATGTTCGGCGCTGGACCAGGTCGTCGTCGCCACCGATTCGGATGAAATCATGCGATTCTGTGAGCAGCAGGGCTTTGTCGCACGCATGACTTCGGCGGAGCATCGGTCGGGCACCGAGCGGGTTCATGAGATCTCGACCGCGATTCCGGCGGATGTTTATTTGAATGTTCAGGGCGATGAGCCGCTGACTCGGCCAGAGCATATCGAGAGCATGATCGCGGTGATGCAGGGTGCGGAGGTCGAGGTCGGAACGCTGAAGACGCCTGCGGCGGTGGTTGACGTCAACAATCCGAGCGCGGTGAAGGTGGTGACGGACGCAGTCGGGCGCGCCTTGTATTTTTCGAGGGCAACCATCCCGCATGACCGCGACGGAGTGCGTCCGCAATACTACAAACATCTTGGGTTCTACAGCTATCGCAAGGACGCGCTGGACAAGTTCGTGCGCTGGCCGGAGTCGTCGCTGGAGCGGAGCGAGCGACTGGAGCAGTTGCGTTTTCTCGAGAACGGAGTTCCGATCTACGTCGCTGAAACGCCGTTCGACACCGTGGGCGTGGATACGGAAGAAGATGTGCGGCGGGTCGAAGAGATTCTGCAAGCGGGATCGGACAACGCGAACGGCGGATGAGATGTCAGCACGCGGACAGAGCCTTGCCCTGAGCGAAGTCGAAGGGAGTGGTCCGCGCCACACGTTCAGAGTGACTTTGCCCAGGCTTCGGCGGCGGCGACTCGCTTTACGATTGCAGGATGCGAATGGAGAAACCACTCGACCCAACGCGAAGGCGTTTTTTCGGCGAGATTTTGCTCAGCCAACTTATTCATCGCCGAAATGAAGGGCTCGACGCTGGCCACCGACTGGAAGCAATAACGGTCCGCCTGCCGCTCGTTGAAACGCGAATAGGCGTTGAGCGCCGGCATCAGCAAGAACGAGAGCACGGTTGAGACCAGAATCAGGAGCGGCAGGTTGGCGAAATCGGACATGGTCTCGAACATGTTGCGGCGTTCCACGGCGTAGCTGAGAACATTGTTGGCCAGCCAGAAGCCGAATAGCGTGATTCCCGCCTGCACGAAAATACTCTTCAGGATGTGCCGGTGCACGTGATGCCCGAGTTCGTGGGCGAGCACGGCTTCGATTTCGTCGTCAGAATAGTTGTCCAGCAAGGTATCGGCGAGAATGATGCGCCGGGTCGCGCCGAGTCCGGTCAGCGCGGCGTTGGCCTTCTTGCTTTTCTCAGAAAGATGCCACTTGTAGACGCCGCGTACGCGCGTGCCGGCGCGTTCGCTCAGGACGATCAAGCGGCGCTTGAGTTCCTCGTTTTCGAGTGGTTCGAATTTGTAAAAGATCGGAAAAAGCACAACCGGCGCGAGTTGCGCGAGCAATACAACAAGCCCCAGAAAAACAGCCCACGCGATCACCCACCAGTACTGCGGGGCCTGGCGTATGAGCATGTAGAGCAGTTCCACCACAATTGTTGCCATGACCAGGCCGAGCAGCAGACTCTTGCATTCATCCCAAAGCCACGAGCGGAGTCTCTGGTTGGAAAGGTTATAGTGATGCTCGAGCCGGAATCCGTAGTACTCGAGCGGAAGTCCAAGCACTTTGCTGATCAGCATCAGCATCAGGACGTAGAGGAAAACGGCGAAAGGATAATTCTGCGAAGCGCCACGCTCGGCGAGGTCGCGCAGCGTTCCAGTCCAGCCGGCGGCCAGGAGCACAACGAGCAGCCCGAGGCCGATCACGAAATCGCCGATGTCGAGCCACCGCTTAATGCGGTTGTAGCGGCGCGATTCCGGAGAATCGGCGAGAACCGGTGCGATTTCTGTGGTGGCCATCATCGTGTGAGAGTCGTCCCTATCCTATCGCGTTCGAAGGATGTCCTGCTTGCGTAGGGACAGCCGCCCTCGGCTGTCCCGGGCAAAAATCCCGGGTAAAAAAGTGGCGTCCCGGACGCGCGCCGCGCTGCCGACATTCGCTCGGATGGAAAGTCGGGGGCGGCTGTCCCTACGCGTGCTTTACGAATCTTTCGCCGGCTTCAAGAATTTCTTCGACCAGTTCGGGTGTGGCCGCTTCCACATAGCATCGCAGCATACGCTCGGTACCAGAGGCCCGAAATAAAACCCAAGGGTCAGCGCCGTTACCATTTTTGGGAGCGTCAAGGAAGAACTTCACGCCGTCGCGATTCTCCTTGCGCAGGATGGAATAAGCGCCGAGCTTGGTAGTCTGCGGATCGGCAGCGCGGCGGATAGCGCTGTCCTTGAGCTCATCGGAAATGTGCAGATCGCGCCGGCCATAGTAGTGCGCGCCGAATTCGCGCTGCAAGTCGGCGACCAGCTGGCCGAGCGGCTTTTTCTCTTCCGCCATCACATTCGCCAGCAGGAGCGCGTTGAGAATGCCATCGCGTTCGGGAAGAAAGCGCCCGTATCCGATGCCGCCGGATTCTTCCCCGCCGATCAGAATTTCATGGTCCATCATCAGATCGGCAATGTACTTGAAACCGATGGAAGTCTCGTGCAGTTTGCGGCCGTGCCTGGCGGCGATGCGGTCAATCATGCCGCTGGTGTTGAAAGCGCGCACCACGTCGCCAGGCCACTTCTTGTACACCAGCAACCAGTTCAGCAGGACGGCAAAGCACTTGTGCGAATCGACGAAGCTCCCATCTTCGGCCACAGCCCCGATGCGGTCAGCATCGCCATCGGTGACCAGGCCGGCGTGGCATTTTTCTTTAACTACGGTTTCCTGCAGGAGCGCGACGTGGGGCAGAATCGGCTCGGGATTAATGCCCGGAAATAGTGGGTTCACTTCCTGGCGGATCGCTACGTAGCGGATGCCGTGCGCGTCAAATATTTTCGTCAGAACTCCGCGGCCGGAACCGTACATGGAGTCGATGGCAAACTTGAAATCCCCGCGGCGGATGAGATCGAGATCCGCGAACTGGGAAACCGCTTCGACATAGGCGGGCTTCAGATCTACCTCTTCGATTCTCGCCGTCGGGATTCTCGCGGGGGCACCACTCATTCGCGTTCCGTGCGAAGGAGTGGGCGGTCGGCCGCTCGGCACGGCGTCTTCACCCAGTTCGTCTTCGATCGACTTCATGATCGCGGGCGTGGCCGACCCGCCAAACTTTGCTTTGAACTTCACGCCATTCCAGTTCCATGGATTGTGGCTCGACGTGACCATGACGCCGCCCGCTGCTCCCAGCTTTTTGACGTTGTAGGAAACCGCGGGCGTCGGCACGTAGTCATTGGCCAGCAGAACTGGAATGCCGGCGGCGGCGATGACTTCGGCGACGGCACGAGCGGCGCGGTCGGACAGGAACCGCGTGTCATAGCCGACGACAACGCCGCGACTGGGGTCTTCGTGCTTGAGGACGTAGCCGGCAATCGCGCCGGCCACGCGCCGCACGTTCTCGAAGGTAAAGTCGTCGGCGATTAGGCCGCGCCAGCCGTCGGTACCGAATTTGATTTGGGTCATGGTAGTTCGTCGTTGGTCATTGGTCGCTGGTCGCTGGTCGTTAGCGATACTCGGATTCTCGTCCCCAGTAAAACGAGGGATCTGCGTTTTACTAACGACCAGCGACCAACGACTGCCTTTCACACCAGCTTATGGAGCTTCTTCTCATCCAGATGCTTCACCACTTTGCCAACATCCTGCGACTGGTCGAGCGTGGTGATGAGCAGGGCGTCTTCGGTCTCGACAATCACCAGGTTGCTCACGCCGACGAGGGCGACAAATTTACCGAGCACGTGAACATAATTGTTCTGCGCGTTCAGAGTAAATCTGCCGGACGTAGACACCGGACTCCCGCCGCCACGTTTTGCCTTCGCGACGTGGTGCTCATGCAGCGCAGTCCACGAGCCGAGGTCGTTCCATCCGAAGTCCGAGGGGAGACAGAAGATGCGGGACTGCGCTTCTCCCTTGGCGGATCGCGGCTCCAGCACCGCATAGTCAATACTGATGTTCTCGCACTTCGGATAGAGCTTTCGAAAAGTCTCGGCGAGTTTGCGCGTGCCATTAGCGGCGGCAATTTTTTCCAGGAGAGGTGCAGTATTAGGCAGATGCTCGCGTAGCGCGTTCGCGAGCGTGTCGGCGCGCCAGAGGAACATGCCGCTGTTCCAGAAGTAATTGCCCGCGTCGAGAAACCGCCGGGCCAGGCCGAGATCCGGCTTTTCGGTGAAGCGGCGGACGCGCAGCGAGCCATCGTGATCCGGCGCACCGGCCTCGATATAGCCATAGCCGGTCTCGGGGCGAGTCGGGCGGATGCCGAGCACAACAATGTTTTCTCCAACAGCGGCAATCTCGATTCCTCGGCTGAGAGTAGCGCGGTATTGGGCCGGATCGGCGATGACGTGATCGGAGGGAAACAGACCGAGCACCGCCTCGGGATCGTGACGAAGCAAGAGGAATGCCGCCAATCCAATCGCGGGCGCTGTATTGCGCCCGACGGGCTCAGCGATGATCTGCTTCGCGTGAAGCTTTGGAAGCTGACGAAGAATAGCGGGACGAAGATCGTCATTCGTGATGATCCAAAAACGGCTAGGCGCGGCCATGGGTGCCAGGCGCGCTACGGTTTGCTGGATCATGGTGTGCTTGCCGTCGAGCGCAAGCAGTTGCTTGGCGCGGCGCTTGCGGCTCAGCGGCCAGAACCGCGTGCCTCGGCCGCCAGCCAGAATCACGGGATAGAAGTGCGGGTTCGCTTTCACGTCGTAGAAAGCCTACCATCTGCGCACCGGGCGGCAAAATCTTCACCACAGGGAGCACAGGGAATCACAGGGGCAACCTGGGCGCCACTAATTTGTGCCTGTCCCTGTGCACCTCTGTGCTCCCTGTGGCAAAGATTTTTGCCTTACAACCGGGTCGCGGGCTCGGGCATAGTCCCGCTGGGCACGGAACTTTTCAAAAATTCGACCGCCCACTGCGGGCGAACCGTGAACCCTTGCAGCGCAGCGGGGATCACGACCGCGTCGCCTTTAGCCAACGTCACCGGGTCGCGGCCTTGCGCCTCGACAACTCCGCAGCCTTCAATGGCGACCAATATCTGCACCGAAGTCTTGCCCTCATCGTCGGTGGTTGAGAACTCCTGCGGCTCTTTCAATTCAAACAGGTCCACCGCGAAGTAAGGCGCAATGATCATCGAAGAGCGCCGGCTCTTGCCGCCATTAATCGCAACCGGCGCGGGGCGGATCACTTTGCCCGAAGCAGTGCGTTCCTTGACCGAGGCAAGGCCGCGCTCCAGATGCAGCGGGCGCGGGCGTCCGTAGTCGTAGAGACGATACGTGGTATCGGATTGCTGCTGCGTCTCAACGATGACGGAGCCGGGTCCGAGCGTATGCACCGTGCCCCCGGCTACGTAAATCATCTCGCCTTGGTAGACGTTGATCCAGTTGAGGAGCTCTTCCGCGCGCTTTTCATGGATGCTTTGCTCGAATTGAGCGCGCGTGACTCCGGGCTTCAGTCCGAGCGCAATCTGCGATCCGGGCTTGGCATGGGCCACGTACCAGCATTCGGTTTTGCCCCAAGGCTCGCCAAAGCGTTGCGCGGTAGTGTCGTCGGGATGCACCTGGACAGACAGTTTTTCCTCAGGAAACAGAAACTTCAGGAGCAACGGAAAGCGCTGCGGATCGCGCGCAGACGTTCCCACGAGTTCGGAACCGAATTCTTTGCTCAAATCTGCGAGCGAACGTTTCGCCAGCGGACCGTTTGCGACCACGCAGTTGTCACCCGTGAGCCAGGCTTCTCCGATGCGCTCGTTGAACTTGTGATTCGGATAAATCGCGGAAAGATCGAGAGTGCCCCAGGGGCGCGGGTCGAACGCGGCCGACATCAGGAGTGGGTAGAGTTGGGGCATGCGAGATTACTGTGAAACGAGTGCCGTGTCCGACAAGTTGCTGGCATAAATCCAAATTTACGTAGCGAATTTACAGGACACGATGTTACAAGCCGCCGAAGAACTTCCTCATCCGCTCCAGCGCCTTGTCAAGATTTTCCATCGAAGTCGCATACGAGAAGCGAACGTGCTCGGTCGTCCCGAAGCCTTCTCCTGCCACCGTCGCAACGTGCGCCTGATGCAGCAACCCGTGCGCGATGTCAGCCCCTGAATTCATTCCGCCCTTACCGAAAAACGCCGAAACATTCGGATACGCATAAAATGCCCCTTCCGGCATGGTGCACTTCACTCCCGGAATCGAACGCAAGCCACCCACAATGTGGTCGCGCAGCGTAATATATTCCGCACGCATGTCGGCCACGCACAGCTGCGAACTGCTCAGGGCCGCGACCGCTGCCTTCTGCACAATCGACGTCGGATTCGAAGTGGACTGGCTCTGCAGCTTCTGCACGGCCCCGACTACCGCGGCGGGACCGAGCGTGTATCCGAGGCGCCAGCCAGTCATGGCGTAAGTCTTCGAAAGCGATCCGACCACCAGAAAGCGTTCGCGATATTCGTTCAACGATCCAACCGAGAAATTCTTGCCCGTGTAATTGAGATACACATAGCACTCGTCGGAAATCACCCAGATGCCGCGCTCATGCGCCAGCCGCATAACCGCGGTCATGTCCTCAGGATTCATCACCGCGCCCGAAGGATTCGAAGGCGAATTCAGAATAATCAGCTTCGTTTTCGGCGTGATCAGCCGCTCCACCATCTGCGCGGTAACGCGGAAGCCCTGCGACTCGTCGGCTTCGAGCAGCACGCAGTTGCCGCCGACGTAGCGCACCATGTCCTTGAACGAGACCCAGTACGGCACGGGCAAAATCACTTCGTCGCCGTGGTCAACCAGCACCGAGATGACGTTAAACAGCGCGTGCTTGCCGCCGACCGAGGCGCACGTTTCCTCGCGCTTGTAGGCGGAGCCGAAATCGGCCGCGTGCCGGCGGATGATCGCATCCTTGAGTTCGACCGTGCCGCCGACCGGCGTGTACTTCGAGAAATTTGCGTTAATGGCCGCGATGGCCGCGTCTTTAATGTGCTGCGGCGTCGCGAAGTGCGGCTCGCCCGCGGTCGCGTCAACGACGTCGATCCCCCGCTGGCGCAGCTTCTCCGCCTCGGCCACGGCGGCCATGGTAGCGGAGGGCTCGATGCGATTGATGCGTTCGGTCAAGCGGACGGGATGGGTGACGGGCGTCATTACCGTGCTCATGATTTCTTTGCTGTCCTCATAATTTCTTTTTTCTGAACTTGCCCCTGCCTTCGGAAGGCGTCTTGCCCGCGGACTGCTCGCGATTCGCGAACTTGTGAGCCACATCTATTTTCTCACGAAGCTTCTGCTCAACGAGGTCAGGCACCAGGCATTCGATGGATCCGCCGAGTTGCGCCACTTCGCGCACCAGACGCGAACTCAGGTAGGAATACTTTTCAGCGGGCATCATGAACACCGTCTCCAGACCGGGCTGGAGCTTGCGATTCATCAGCGCCATCTGCAGTTCGTACTCGTAATCGCTGATCGCGCGAATGCCGCGCAGGATCGCCCTCGCCTCGACCCGCAGCGCGTAGTCCACCGTGAGGCCATCGAAAGTGTCCACCGAGACATTGTCAAAGCCCGAGGTCATCGCCTCCAGCATCTTGCGGCGGTCGGCCACGCTGAACAGCGGGTCTTTCTCGGGATTCCGAAGAATGGCAACAACTAGTTCGTCGAAAATCTTGCTGCCGCGCTCGATCAGGTCAAGATGCCCGTTGGTAGGAGGATCGAACGATCCGGGATAGATAGCTTTGATGCGCTTCACGGGGGCCTCGGATGACGACTGGGTCAAGGAAAAGAGGATTGTATGCGGGCGCAAGCGGGGATGGCAATTCGAGGGCGATGGAGCGCCGGGCGTCCCCGCCCGGCCACTTCGGACTGGATGGGCGAGGCGCCCGTCTCTCCATCGATTAACAACTTCCACCGGACGTGGGCGGACGAATGCGTCCGCCCCTACGTGAGCATGGCTACCGTCTCGCCGGAACCTTCCCCGCTTCCGCCGCCGACGGCATCGTCGTAACCCGTCCCTGCGTACCGGTAGCTTGCGCCGGCACCGCAGTCGCAGCCGGAGCCGCCGCTGCGGCCGGAATCATCCCCAGCGCTTTGCGCACTTCGGCATCCAGCTTGGCCATCGTGTCTTTGTTTTCCTTCAGGAAGCTGCGGGCGTTCTCGCGTCCCTGCCCGATGCGCTCGCCTTTGTAGCTGAACCACGAGCCCGATTTCTCCAGAATATTTTGTGCCACCGCCAGATCGATCAGGTCGCCTTCGCGCGAGATCCCTTCGCCATAAAGAATGTCGAACTCCGATTCGCGGAACGGCGCCGCCACTTTGTTCTTCACGATCTTGACTCGGGTGCGCGAGCCGGTGACCACGTCTCCTTCTTTAATGGCCGCGATGCGCCGGATGTCAATGCGCACCGACGAATAGAACTTCAGCGCGCGCCCGCCAGTCGTGGTTTCCGGATTGCCAAACATGACGCCAATCTTTTCGCGGATCTGATTGATGAAAATCAGGCAGGTGCGCGACTTGGCCACCGTCCCCGTCAGTTTGCGCAGCGCCTGGGACATCAAACGTGCCTGCAGGCCCATGTGGCTGTCGCCCATTTCGCCGTCAAGTTCGGCCTTCGGAACGAGCGCCGCCACCGAGTCCACCACCAGCACGTCAATGGCATTCGAGCGCACCAGCGCTTCCGTGATTTCAAGCGCCTGCTCGCCATAGTCGGGTTGCGAGACCAGCAGGTTGTCGACGTCCACGCCCAGTTTCTTGGCATAGCCCGGATCGAGCGCATGCTCGGCATCGACAAACGCCGCCATGCCTCCGGTCTTTTGCGCCTCGGCAATCACCTGCAAGGCGATGGTAGTTTTGCCGGAAGACTCCGGACCGAAGATCTCCACGACACGCCCGCGCGGAAATCCGCCCACGCCCAGCGCGGCATCGAACGAAATCGCGCCCGTAGAAATCACTGCGATCGGGACGATGGCTTCCTTCGACCCCAGCCGCATAATGGAACCTTTTCCAAACTGCTTTTCAATTTGTGCGAGCGCGAGATCGATTGCTTTGACGCGCTCGTTGTTACGCTCTTCGGTCCTGCTCCGTTCGTCGGCCATAATGGCTGCTCCTGTGTATGAATCTGGAATTCGGGGTACGAATCCCTCGTAGCCTACACCCGCGGGCTGGAGCGGGAAGTGCCGGCTGTCACATCAGTTTGGTCAGTTTAGCACGAAGCGAATAAAAGGCGAAGCGTAGAGTTGCTTGCACTGGTTCGGGGAACGCCGTCCCCTGCGTTCCCCCGTGCCCTCTGTGGTTGAGAATTAAGACGGTATGCTCAGGCCTGGACCATGGGAGAAACCCAGATTCCCCACGGCACGGTTCCCCGCTTCTTGCTAGACTCTCCCAATGCAAGCATCACGTAACGGCAAAAGCTCTGCCCAGAATAAGATCGGAGGCCCGTCCCTTTACCTGGTCGCCACGCCCATCGGCAACCTCGAAGACATCACTCTGCGCGCCCTCCGCGTCCTCAAAGAGGTCGATCTGATCGCCTGCGAGGACACACGCCAGACTCTCAAGCTCCTCAGCCATTATGGCATTCAGACGCGGCTGGTCAGCTATCATGAGCACAACGAGATGACCAAAGCCTCCGAGTTGGTCGTCGACCTCGAAGGCGGAGCCAAGATCGCTCTGGTCACCGACGCAGGCATGCCCGGCATCTCCGACCCGGGATTCCGGCTGATCGCGCTAGCCATCCGGCATCACGTGCCGGTCATTCCGATTCCCGGAGCGTCAGCATTCCTGGCGGCGCTGGTCGCGAGCGGTCTGCCCACCGACTCTTTCCGCTTCAGCGGCTTCCTCCCAGCCAAATCAGGACAGCGCCGCAAGCTGCTGGAAAGCGTGAAAGACTCGCCGCGCACGCAGGTCTTCTACGAAGCTCCCCACCGTCTGCTGGAGACTCTGGCGGATGTCGTCGAACTTCTGGGGAACGACCGCCACGTAGTGGTTGCACGCGAAGTGACGAAACTACATGAAGAGTTCCTGCGCGGGCGCGCGCGAGAGATTCTCGGGCAATTCAAAGCCCGAGGAGACGTAAAAGGCGAAATCACGCTCCTGATCGCCAAAGCCGAAGAGGGAGCAGCCCCGTCCGCAACCGAGAGCGTGAGCGTAGCCCAGCGCGTGCGCGAAATCATGGCTAAAGAGAAGGCAGACGAAAAGTCCGCGCTGAAGAAAGTAGCCAAAGAGCGCGGCATCGGGAAGAGCGAAGCCTATCGCGAGTGGCAGCGGGGGAAGTAGCAGCACGAACTTGCGCGTCACCACGAACCGCGTGGGGACGGCCGCCCTCGGCCGTCCAGCCGAGCGAATGCTCGGCTCGCTGACTGAGGCACGACTCCCCACCCGGCGAATTTCACAGGAATTCCGTCGTCTTGCAAATCGAGTAATATTGATTAACATTAATCAATCCTATGAAAACGATAGTAAACCGCCTTCCCCTGACCAAAGCGCGTGTGAATCTCGGCCAGGTAGTGCGTCGCGCCCACGTAAACCGCGAATTCTTCATCCTGGAGAAGGACGGCATCCCCGTCGTAGGCCTCATGCACGTGGACGATCTTGAGGACTACCTGGAAATGCGGAACCGCTCAGTGAAGGAACAAATTCAGACGAGCACGGCAGAGTATCGGCGCGGAGCGGCGCGCCGTGCGCACGAATTCCTGGCTGAACTGAAAACTCCGAGCAGCAAGCGCAAGAAAAAGTAAGAGCAAAGCGTCATGGCCGGACCGTTTCGAGTCCTCACCACGCCCGCGTTCGAGCGGGAATTCCGAGCGATCTCCAGGAAAGACTCCGCCCCCGTCTGCGCCCTCGAAGAACGGATTGAGATTCTCAGCAACGATCCCCACAACCGCAACGGACGCTACCAGATAAAGAAGCGCGCCGGTTTGAAGCTCGGTGAAGGACAGTGGCGTACGCTGGAGAGATTACCGCCTGCGTTACGATATTTTTGGAAGCGAAGTCGTACTGCACTCCTTCCGGCATCGGAAAGACGCGTAGGGCATTGCAGCGCCTGGGACACTGAAAAAAGTATCGGCCCGCGTGCCCAAACTACTACTTCCCCGCCAACTCCTTCTTCACCGCCTCGCTAACTACCTTGCCATCCACCCGCATCCCCGCCGCCGCGAAGCGCGCCATCGCGGCTTTCATCACCGTCCCCATATCTTTCAGGGCAGGAGCGGGCGTCATCTCGGCTATCGCCACGCGAACTCCGGCTACGATATCGTTTTCGCCGGCCTCCTTAGGTAGATAAGCCTCGATCAGCTTGATCTCGGCAGCTTCCTTGTCGGCCATCTCCTGGCGCCCGCCCTTGGTGAACTGCTCGACCGAATCTTTGCGCTGCTTGATCAGCGTCGAGAGCACCTGCTGCGATTCCTTGTCGTCGAGCGGCGCCATCTTGTCGATCTCGCGGTTCTTGAGCGCGGTCTTAACCATGCGCAGGGTGGAGAGCCGGTGCTCTTCGCGGGCCTTCATGGCCACGACAATGTCTTTCTGGATCTGGTCGATTAGGGGCATGAGGGGATTATAGAACGCTGCAAAGGTTAGAGGTCAGAGGGCAGATTGCAGAGGTTAAAACCTTATCCTGAAACCCCAGAGTTTGTGGCGAGTGATTCTAACCTCTCCAATCTGACCTCTGCCCTCTGCAATCACTTTCCGAATCCGGTTGCATCCCTTATTCTGATTTATTCCCATGCTCAAGAAAAACAGGCTCTTCACTCCCGGACCGACGCCACTGCTGCCGCAAGCCCAGACGTCGATGGCTTCCTATAGCGCGCACCATCGCACCGCCGATTTCCGCGCCCTCTTCACCCGCGTTCTCGCCGACTTAAAAGAGTTCATCGGCACGAAGAACGACGTGCTCGTGCTCTCGTCATCCGGCACGGGTTTCATGGAGGCCTCGATCTCGAACCTGACTTCTCCCGGCGACCGCGTGCTCGTGTTGAGCTCCGGAAAATTCGGCGAACGATGGACCTCAATGGCGAAGGCGTTTGGCTGCGCCGTGGAGACGGTGACCGCTCCCTATGGCGAGACCATTTCGCTGGAGGAAGTGCACCACAAATTGACGCCGGAGATCCGCTGCGTTTATGTGCAAGCCACCGAAAGTTCCACGGGCGCGCGGCATGACGTCGAGGGGATCGCGAAACTGGTGCGGGCTTTGCCCGATACTTTATTTGTCGTCGACGCGATTACCGGATTGGGCACAACCCGCCTCGAGGTAGACGCCTGGGGAATCGACGTCATCCTTGGAGGCTCGCAGAAGGCGCTGATGATCCCACCGGGATTGGCCTATGGCGCCATCAGCGAGCGGGCGTGGCAAAGAATGGAGACGGCGAAGTCTCCGCGATATTACTTCGATCTGCGGAAGGAACGAAAATCGGCGGCCAAGGCGGAGACGGCATACACGCCCGCGACTTCCTTGTTCGCGGGACTGGCCGCTGCGCTTGATTATGTGCGTGAAATGGGAGATGGGAGCCTTGCGGCGGGGCGCAACGCGCTGATCGCAAACGCCGAGTTGTGCGCGGCGATGACGCGTGCCGGCGTCAAAGCGCTGGGGCTGAAATTATTCGCGCCGGGCTCTCCAGCGGCCGCGCTGACCGCCGTCGCTGCGCCGGCCGGCGCCGATTCCACCGCCATCTGCAGACGCTTCCGCGAGCAGTTTGGCGCGGTCGTGGCCAACGGGCAGGCGGAGATGAAGGGACAGCTTTTCCGCATCGCTCACATCGGCTACTACGACTATCTGGACACGGTGGGAGTGCTCGCCGCCCTCGAACATGTGATCGCCGAAGCCACGGGGAGCAGGGTCGAGTTTGGATCCGCGGTGCGCGCGGCGCAGGTAGTCTATGCGAAGGCGAGAGGCGAGAGATGAGAGGTCAGAGGTCGGATTGCAGAGGTTAAAAACCGTTGCGCACACAACGTCGCCGAACCTGGGATTTTCACCTCTGCAATCTGACCTCTTACCTCTGACCTTACTAGGAGTCCAGCGCTTCCCGGCGCAATTTGCGGCTTTCGGCGAGCAGCGACATCGAGTGCATCAAGTTCTGCAGCGTGACAATCCCGACCAGATGCTGTTCGTCGACAACCGGAATGATGCTGAGATTGTTCGCGGAGAGCTTGCGGAAGGCGGAGGCGAGCGACTCCTGCTTGGCGGCAACTTCGAAAATGCGATTCATCACAGCCTGCACGTAGCCGTTTCCCTCAGCCCGCAGCGCTTCGAGAATTTTTTGCTTCGACACGACGCCCACCATGTCGCTGCCGCGTACCACCGGAAAATCATCCTGCAGCGTGTGCACGGCTTTTTCGAGCGCGTCCTCTAGCGTGTCAGCGGGCGAAAGGGTGGCAAAGTCGGTGAGCATGACCTCTTCCAGCCGCACGCTTTGCAGGACGGATTGAAAAACCGCCGAGCGCTCTTCCAGTTGTGCGCCAAAGAAGAGGAACAAGCCGATCATCACTAGCCACCAGTTGCCCATGAGCATTCCGACCATCATGAACATGATAGAGAAGACGTGGCCAATGCGGACGGCGCGCTGCGTGGCTTGAACCATGTCAGTGCGGCGCGAAAAAACAGCGCGCAACACGCGCCCGCCATCCATGGGATACGCCGGCAAGAGGTTGAACAATCCGAGGTAGAGGTTAGACCAGACTATGCTCCGCAACAGCGCGCTGGAGTGGAGCAGCGGCCTCGCGGTAAGCGAAAAGCCCGGTATAACGGCAAGCAAAACGATTGCGGATAATCCAGCGATGACAAGATTCACCAGGGGTCCCGCCACCGCGATTCGGATGTCACGCTTCCAGGCGTCGATCGAATCGGGAATGGCATGCGCTTCGTCGAGGATGGTAATTCCCCCGATTGGCAGCAGGATGATGCCCTTCGCCGGAATGCCCGAACCGCGGGCCACCAGAGCGTGACCTAATTCGTGCAGGACCACGCTGCCGAAAACGATGCCCACCAGAGCGAGCCCGCGCAGGGCGGCGCTGGCATCCTGCGCAGCGGCCTCGGTGCTCCACACGAAAGCCAGCAGAAACAGGAAGGTCAGATGAATGCGAATCTCGATTCCGAAAAGACGTCCGACCGGGATGGACCAACTGCGCATCGACATGCCTACCAGTATTCTATCTGTATTAGATTCCGATTCACGCTGCAGAGTTGCGAAAGGCGAATCGGAAGGGCTCGGCCGAAGGGGGTATCTCCCGTAGAGACGCGGCTTGCCGCGTCTCCGACAGCCGGCCCAAGCAGGAACGGCGCGAGCGGAGACGGGGCAAGCCCCGTCTCTACGGGAGCGCTGTGAGCACGAACCTATGAGAATAATTGCAGGACAGTACCGCCGCCGGACATTGCGGTCTTTGCCCGGAATCGAAATCCGCCCGACGGCGGACCGGCTGCGCGAGACGCTGTTCAATGTGCTCTGCGCGGGCGATCCGGCTGCGCTGGCGGAGTCGACATGGCTCGATTTGTATGCGGGGACGGGCGCGGTGGGCATTGAGGCGCTGAGCCGCGGCGCGCGGATGGTGTATTTCGTCGAGTCGTCGAAAGCGGCGGCGGAAGTGATTGCCGGGAACCTGAAGTCGTTGGGGATTGCGAGCGGGTTCCGGATCATGAAGGTCGAGGCCGGAAAAGCCTTGCGGCAATTGGAGGCGACTGGGAGCGTTACAGATTTCGTGTTTCTCGATCCGCCGTACTCGGTGCACGACGAGTACGCGAAGACGCTGGCGGCTCTTTCGGAATCAAAATTGTTGCGCGAGCGGAGCACTGTGATCGTGGAGCATGAAAAGAGGTTTGATCCGGGAGAGGCGTTTGGGGAATTGCGCCGGTATCGGAAGCTGGTGCAGGGAGAAGCGGCGCTGAGCTTTTATCGGCGCGGGTAGCCTTGCGAATCGATGGAGCGACGGGCGTCTCGCCCGTCCCGCGTGCGCCAGCATCATCTTGGCCGGGCGAGGACGCCCGGCTCTCCACGAAAAGGGTCGCTATAATCACTACGACATGGCTAACTTTCCACCGATTGACGAACAACTGGCATACATCAAGAAGGGCGCGGCGGAGATCGTCAAGGAATCCGAACTGCGCTCGAAGCTCGAACGCTCGCTCGCTTCGGGCAAGCCGCTGCGAGTGAAGGCGGGCTTCGATCCGACCGCGCCCGATCTGCACCTGGGGCACACGGTCCTACTGCGCAAACTGAAACATTTTCAGGATCTCGGACACACCGTCATCTTCCTGATCGGAGATTTCACTGGAATGATCGGCGATCCAACCGGACGCTCAGCGACGCGGCCTCCGCTGTCGCGGGAGCAGATTGCAGAGAACGCCGAAACCTACAAGACTCAGGTTTTCAGGATTCTCAGCCCGAAAAAAACGGTGATCGACTTCAACAGCCGATGGTTCTCGAAATTTTCTGCCGAGGATTTCATACGTTTAGCCGCGAAGTACACCGTCTCGCAGATGCTCGAGCGTGAGGACTTCCACAAGCGCTTCCGTGACGAGAAGCCGATTGCTATGCATGAGCTACTGTATCCGCTAGCCCAGGGATACGATTCGGTGGCGCTCGAAGCGGACGTGGAATTAGGCGGAACCGATCAAAAATTCAATCTTCTAGTCGGGCGCGAACTGCAGCGTGCCTACGGGCAGGAATCGCAGGTGGTACTGACAACGCCGATCCTCGAAGGCCTCGACGGCGTGAACAAGATGTCGAAGTCGCTGGGGAACGCGATTGGCATTCACGAGCCGCCGCTCGAGATGTACGGCAAAGTGATGTCGATCTCCGACGAGATGATGTGGCGGTATTACGAGCTGCTGACGGATGTGCGGACAGAGCAGATCGCGGCGATGAAGGCGGATGCTGCGAGCGGTACGGCGCATCCGATGGCGCTGAAGAAAAAGCTGGCGCAGTCGATTGTGGCGGACTTTGACTCCGCGGAGGCAGCAGCGAAGGCGGCGGAGGATTGGGCAAAGCAGTTTCAACGGCGTGAAGTGCCAGACGAGATCGAGGAAATTAAGATCAAATATGGAGATGTAGCACCTGGCAATGACGTTGCAGCAACCCAAGCCCCCGCCCCCATTCGTGTCGACAAACTCTTGCTCCAATGTGGACTAGCAAATTCCGGCACCGAGGCACAAAGAAAAATCAGATATCACGAAGTCTATCTTGATTCAAATCCAGTTGTTCATCCCATTGTTGTGGCTGCGACGTTTCCCTTCGCTGTAGTTGTTAAGGTCGGGCGTCGCATGAAAAGAGTGGTCGTAACCCTTTCGTAGCTCCGGAGATCTTTGGGGTACCCCTGTCCGATCTCCGCTTGCATCGATGCGAGCTGCACGATTCTCACCGGTGAAATCGAGCGACGACGCGATTGGGCCACTCCAGACCGCAATTTTTTCGCAGTGGTTTCATAACCAGTTAAATACTCTTTACTACGCCTGGTGGCCAGAAGGTGAAGTTGACATTGTTTCACTAAGCGCCGATACGCAAAAGGCGGCTTGGGCCGTTGAGGTGAAATGGTCGGACCGCTACTGCGACAGACTCGAAGAACTGAAGAGCGTAATCAATTTTTGCCATTCCAACAGATTGGTGAATGTTCTGGTTACATCGAAAAGCAAGGCATTGATTTGTAGAGTGGATGACGTAACGATAGAATTCGTGCCCGCAAGTTTGTACTGTTACACGCTGGGATTCAACGCGATTCATTCGAAACAGATACGCGATGCCGAAAGTAGATTTGTATACGCCTCCGAACGAATGTAAACACTTTGCTGCGCCACCAACCACCAACGTGAGCAGAGCTGACACTGTGGTACCCCCGGTTTCGTTCGCAAACCTCAAGAAAGCTTAACGGTGGCCACACTGCAACTGGCCGAACGTTGCTCGGCTGGACGGACGAATTTGTCCGTCCCTACTTGGTCTGCGCCAATCCCGGCATCTTCTCGTGCCATTCTGTCGCTTGTTCGTAGACCTGCGCGGCTTGCAGCAATACGATCCCGCGCCCGGGACCGGAGGCCAGTTGCAGGCCGATGGGCAGGCCATCTCTTGTAAATCCGCACGGTATCGAGATTGTCGGAATCCCCCAGACATTGAAAGGCCGCGTGTTGCGCAGCATGATCATCTCTTGCGCGCGCAAGTCTTCGGGACGCTTTAGCAGATCGGCAATCACCGGCGGCGGAATCGGAACTGTCGGCGTTAGCAGCACGTCCACTTCATCGAATACTTTTCGGATCGCCTCACGTCTCGCACGAAGATCGTCGGTGGCGCGGAGAACATCGTCCGCCGAGATGTTGGCGCCGGCCTGTATGCGAGCGAGCGTCGCGGGCTGATAAAGTTTGGGTGAGCGCTCGACGAATGGTTTGTGATACGCATAGGCTTCGGCGCTCGCGAGCGTGCGGTCGGTGGGGACTTCGAGTTTGACATCACGAATCTCGACGCGTAGTGCGGCGAAGACCTGAATCGCTTTATCGATTGCATCGGCAATGTCGGGATGGAGGCCGTCGAAGAAGAACTCTCGGGGCACACCGACGCGCAGATTCGGTGGAAGCTCGTCGAACGCTGAGATGAAACTGGGCTCAGCGCAGGGATCGGCTGAGGCTCGGCCCGTCATCACTTGCAGCATCAAAGCCACGTCATAAACCGAGTTTGCGATCGGGCCGATGTGATCGAGCGACGGCGACAGCGGGATGACCCCGCGCGTGCTCACGCGGCCGTAAGTCGGCTTGAGCCCCACGACGCCGCAGTAGGCTGCGGGCAAGCGGATGGAACCGGCGGTGTCGGTGCCGACGGCGGCGAAGCCAAGAGCGGCGGCAACACTGGCGGCGGAGCCTCCGGAGGAGCCGCCAGCGACCCGCGTCGTGTTCCATGGGTTGTGAACCTCGCCAAAGCAGCTGATGATCGAGCTGCCGCCGTAAGCGAATTCGTGCAGGTTCTGTTTGCCCAGAAAGACTGCGCCTCCGCAACGCAGGCGGCGGACGGCCTCGGCGTCTTCGCTGGGCACGCGATCTTTGAACTGCGCGCTGGCGGCGGTGGTGCGGACTCCGGCGACATCGATAATATCTTTGAGTCCGATCGGGATGCCGTGAAGGGGGCCGAGATAGGCTCCACGGAAGATTTCCCGCTCCGCAAGACGGGCCCGCTCAAGAGCCGATTCGGCTGTCACCGTGATGTAGGCGTTGAGCGCTGGGTTGAGCTTTTCGATGAGCACGAGGCAGTGGTGCGTGAGTTCGACCGGAGAGATTTCGCGGTCGCGAATTTTTCGGCTCAGTTCGCAGATTGTAAACAGCACTTGTTCCTCGCTCGACCGACGCGGCGCCTGAAGGCGCAATTCTCGACGTTCAATTGCGGTATCGCTAAAGCGATACCCGCATACGAACCGCGCGGTGCTTGCATGCGAACCTACTCTGCTTTGGCCGCCTGTTGCCCCGCGCGTTTGCCAAACCATTTCACCACAACATAAACGACTGGGCCCGCGCCAAGTGCCCACGGCCCCCATCGTATCGCGATCGGATCACTGTAACGCAGAACGACGTAGGTCATGGCGAGCGGCATGGCAATCACGTAGATGAGTCCGAGGTTGCCGCCGGGGATGCGGAAGGCTCGCGGTAAATCGGGGCGTTTGCGGCGCAGCCCCCAGGCCGAGAGGACGGTTAGCACCGTGGTGGCGGCGCGCAGCCAGACGTAGATGCTAATCAATTCGCCGAGCGAATGCAACGCCAGCGAGGCGTAGATCGCGGCGGAAATCAGGATCGCGATCCAGGGCGTGCCGTAGCGCGGATGCCGGCGGGTGAGGAACGGCGGCAGGTACCCGTCTTCGGCGAGCGCGAAGGGCATGCGGGTAGTGGTGAGCACGGTGCTGTTGAGCAGTGCCACGTTGCCGACCATGGCGGCGATCGTCATCAGATTGCCGAGCCAGGGGCCACCGATGAGTAGAGCGGCGGTGGAGAAGTATCCGTCTTTCCATTGCTCCCAATTGCCGAGTGCGGCCAGGGCAGCGAACGTCGGCAGGAAGTACGTCGCGATGGAAAGGGGAACCACGATAGCAAGCGCTCGCGGATAGCTGCGTTGCGGGTTCTCGACTTCCTCGGCGACAGATGAGAGTTGCTCGTATCCGGAGTACAGCCAAAGGCCCAGGGCGAGGCCCACTCCGAATACTTTGGAAAACGCCTGGTTCGGAGGAACCAGCGGCACAAACGGATTGTGATGCCACCTGGCGAGGCCAAGGACGATCATGGAAATCACGGGAATAAAAATAAATATTTCGAAAACAGTAGCGGCTTTGCCAACCATCTGAATCCCGCGAATATTGATCCACGCGATCAGGGCGATCAGGATGAACGAAACGAGCCAGTGCTTCCAGCCGATGATCTGCGGGAAGTAGAAAGTCAAGTAGTCGGTGAAGAGCACGGCGTAGGAGCCGCCGAGAAGGAATGAGGCGGACCAGTTCCACCATCCGGCAAGGAATCCCCAGAAGTCTCCAAAGGCGGCGCGACTCCAGCGATAGAAGCCGCCTTCGACAGGCATGGCAGTGGTGAGTTCGGCGGCAACGAGCGACACCGGGATGCACCAGAAAAGCGGGATGAGCAGGTGATAGAGCAGGGTCATGCCCGGGCCGCTGGTCGTGACCATACCTTCGACACCAAACGGACCTCCGGTGGTGTAGGAAAACATCACGAAGACGAAATAGAAAAGGCTGGCCTTGCGGACGGTCGAAGTCGAGGATGTGCCCGGGGCGTTCACGATGAAGATGGCGGCCAGTGTACCGCAAACGCGCCGAACGACCGGGGATCTATGCGCCGATCCCTAGCGGAAGACAAAGAGGAAAACTGCCTTGCTCAAGCTCGAGCAACTTGCGCTTGATGTCGAGACCGCCGCCGTAACCGCACAACGAGCCACTCGATGCGATCACCCGGTGGCAGGGGACGACGATAGCCATCGGATTCCGGTTGTTGGACATGCCGACGGCGCGGTAGGCCTGCGGATGGCCAATCGCTTGGGCGATGTCGCGGTAGCTGCGGGTTTCGCCATATGGAATTTTGAGCAGTGCACGCCAGCAAGCGAGTTGGAATTCGGTTCCACGAAGATCAAGTGGGAGGGAGAACTCGCGTCGCTCACCCGCGAAGTAATCGTTGAGTTCGCGAACATAGGGCGCGAGCGCCGGTTTGGACTCACGCAACTGAGTCGCATCGGGATTTAGTTTCTGCACACGGGCTTCGAATTCGAGCCGCACCAGACCTTTTGTGGAAGCGGCGAGAAAGAGCGGGCCGACGGGCGAAGGCGTTCGGAAGTAGAGCAGAGTTTCCATCTCGCGAAGCAGGATAGCACGATGTCGTGTGGTGACGGGGCTGTGCCCCGTCCGCTTCCACAAATAAAAAAACCCTCCCGTTTTCACAGGAGGGCTTCCAAGGGAGGGTACTTCTACTTCGGCTGCTGTACTTCCTGAGTCGACGTCGGTGTGCTGCTCGTCGAAGCAAGCTGCTCCAGGTTGTTCTTCAGGAGGCTGATTTCGACGCGTCCACCGGTGATGCGCTTCGGCTTCGGCGCGGTCTCAGTTCCCGCGGCCGCTGTAGCCGGCACCGGCGCATTACCCATGCCGACGAGATAAATCCGGTAGACCGGAATGTCATGGTTCAGCACCAGATAGCGGACCACCGACTCGGCCATCTTCTGCGAGTTGGAGATCGCCACCTGTCCATGACCCGAGGAGAAGCCCTGCACTTCGACGACGTAACCACGCTGACTCTTCAGCGGCGTAGCCATTTCATCGAGAGCCGACTTGGCGTTCTTGCTCAGCACCGTCTGTCCGGGCTTGAACAGGATTTCGGTCTGGGTCGTGGGCTGATACTGATCGATGTTGGTGACCACCTGCTCGACCGTATTCAGACGGGTGTGGGCCTGTTCCGCGGTCTGCTGCGCGGCCTGCGCCTTGTTGCCGGCGTCGATGGCATGCTGATCGGCCTCGTTGGCCTTCGCCGAAGCGAGCTGGATCCCCTGCTGCGCGCGCGAATCGGTATCCTTGATCGACTTGGTGTTGGTCGCGGTCAGTTCATCGAGTTCGTTGATGCGGTCGCGGATCGGCTGGGTCTGGCGCGCAACGTATTTCTTGCGCGCAAACGGATTCATGTGACCCCAAAAGCCTTCGCGGGTCTCCGGTTGCAAGGGATCTTTGCCGGTGGCGCTGTCGGCCTTGGTGGCCGTCTGGGCCGCGGGCTGAGTCGCCGAGGGTTGAGTCTGGGGAGTGGAATTATCCTGCGCAAAAACTGGCACAGCTAGGATTCCGGCCAGCAGCAGAGCGAAGACGGTGCGGTTTTTCATTTTTACTTCCTCCAAGTGGGGGAGTGGGGGAGCCACTCCAAGCGCCTTCCGGCGCGATTTTAATTGCGTCTTTGACAGAACCTGTAAACTTTCAGAAGGCAAGCGCCAAACGCCACAGGTGTCGCAAAAAACTTGCCTCAAGAAGCCGGCCTTAACCTAACGGGCCTGCATTTCTATAAACAGTTTGGATGCCAAATGCGGGGGGTTCGGGGGTAGAACGCAAGTGCTTTCTTTTCATAGATATTGTACCTCGTCGTTCCCCCGCGACGCACGGCGCTTAGCGGTAATTTTGGCGGGGGCCGATATAAAATGTGCGTGCACAAGTAGTATTCTTCCACGGGAGCCTTGGATAGGTGAGCGACTGGAAAGGCGAAGTAATTTGCCCCTCGAAAACATGATATCAGGTTGAAAGATGGGGGTTCACTTTCGCCGCGGCTTCCTACCTGCAACAATACTTCTCATACTGCTGATAGATGAACGGATCCGTCATCCCTGCGATGTAGTCGCAGATCACGCGGGGCAGCGGCTCCTGGGCGGCTTTTTCGCGGTAGTTGCGCGGCAGGTCGTCGGGTTCCTCCATCCAGTGGGCGAAGAGTTCTCCAGTGATGCGCTCGGCGTCTTCTTTCTCTCCCGCGAGCGCCGGACTATAGTAGAGATTCTCGTAGAGAAAGTCTTTCAAACGCCGCCGCTCCTCTTCGACCGGCGGGCTGAACGCCGCCAGCCGCTCGGTGTGACGCCGAACATCTTCCAGAGAACGCACGCCGGCCGCTTTCACACGTTGCGCCCCGTTCGTAATCAGGTCTCCGACAAATCCATCGAGAATGCTCTTAAGCGCCTCGTTAAAAACCAGCTTCTCGGCAACGTCGGGGTACTTGTCCTGGGCCAGCCGAAAATGGCGCTTAAACAGATCAACGCCATCCGCGATCTGCTTGACCGTGAGCAGCCGCGCTTCGTAACCATCGTCGAGATCGGCGGTGTTGTAGGCAATCTCGTCGGTAAGGTCGATAAGCTGCGCTTCGAGCGGCGGCCGCAGATCGAGCAGATACTCGGCAAGTTCCGGATGTGGCCCAGCATCGTAATCGCGCGAGTGCTTGATGATGCCCTCGCGGACTTCAAAAGTAAGATTCAACCCGCGGAAAGCGGCGTAACGCAGTTCGAAGTCTTCGACAATGCGGAGCGCGTGCAGATTGTGATCGAACGAAAACCCGTGCTGGCGCATGGCGGCGTCGAGCGCTTTTTCTCCCGCGTGGCCAAACGGAGGGTGGCCGAGGTCGTGAACCAGCGCGAGCGCCTCCACCAGATCGGTGTTCAGTCCAAGTTGCGCGGCGATGGTACGCGAGATCTGCGCGACCTCAATGGTGTGCGTCAGCCGGTTGCGGAAGTGGTCGGAGTAGCGGCGGGTGAAAACCTGTGTCTTCGCTTCCAGACGGCGAAAGGCGCGGGCATGGACCACACGATCACGGTCGCGCTGAAAGTCGTTGCGGTAGGGATGCGGCGGCTCAAGATGGCGGCGTCCGCGGGAGTTTTCTACGCGCACCGCATAGTCGGCGAGCATGGCAAAAGTCTAGCATTCTTCATTTTGATTTGAACGGCGAAGGCGATCCGCACTCCAGACTGAAACCTACTGCATCCGACGCAATTGTTGCAGCACGTCCGCGGCCTTGGGAATCTCGGAAATGGTGGCGGAAACCTTGCGCCACCGTTCACGCCCGTCTTCGTCGATCACAAAGGTCGTGCGGATGGCGATATCGGTGTCACCTTTACCATGCGGGTGAAGCAGCCCGTATTGCCGAATCACGCGCGCCCCAGGATCGCTAAGTATGACGAACTGGTGGGCAGCCTGCTTGTCCCAAACCAGGTGCGCATGTTCCTGATCGTCCACGCTGATCGCTATCAGGCGCGCTTTTGCCTGTTCGAATTCACCGGCATGCTGCGCGAACTCGCGCAGTTGGCGCACGCAGATCGGTCACCAGTAGCCACGATAGAAAACCAGCACGACGCGCGATCCGCGCAGGCTTGAGAGAGTGAAGGGCTTGCCATCCTGATCGTTCAACGTGAAGTCGGGAGCCGGTTCGAGGCTGGTGAACGACGACTTCGGTGTCGGCAGGATCATCTTCCAGGCGACCAGAGCCGCAGCCAGCAAGAGGAGTGAGAGCGCGGTCAGAAGGATCTTGCGGCGTCTTGACATGGCTTCGAGCGTAAGAGAACCGAAAACGCACCAATCTAAGGCTTCCTACTACTTCGCGCCCTCTTCCCTGGCCAGCTTCATCTTCGCCGAATCGAGCTTCTTCTGCACCCGCGTCTGGTCTGCCGGATCGACTTCCGCGGCAATGGTGCGGTTCCACTCGATGAGCGCGCGCTCCCAGTTGGTCGCCGCCAGCTTCAGCCGCCCGGTTTTCTGGTACAGATCGCCCAAGTGATCGTGGACTGTGGGATCGGTATTGATTTTCTGCGAAGCCTTCAGCAGATTGTCTTCCGCCAATTCATATTTTCCCAGGCGAAAGTAAGCCCAGCCGAGCGAATCGAGATAGGCGCCGTTGGTGGGATCGAGATCCACGGCGCGCTTGATGTATCCGAGCGCTTCTTCGAGCTTCGTGTTCTGGTCGGCCAGCATGTAGCCCAGATAATTCAGAGCCGAAGCATGCTCTGGATCGCTGGCCACGACCTTCTTGAACTGTTCTTCAGCTTCGGCGTAGCGCTTCTCACGCTCAAAAGTCGAACCGCGGAGGAACCAGACATACTCCTTGTCGTCCGTTTTGCTCGACAACTGCTCGGCTTTGTCGAGCGCCTGCTCGGCATCGCTGAACCGGCGCAGCCGCGTGTTCATCTGCGCCAGGGCAATATAAACTTGGCGGTCATCGGAGCTGGACTTGGCGTTGGCATCTCCCTTCAACATCGCGCGGACATCCCTCAGCGCCGTGTCGGCCTCGCCCATATCCGCTTGCTGCGACGCCAGCACCATTTTCAGATCGCGGCTGCCGGGCAGCTTCTGGACCGCTTCTTTGGCGGTGTCAGTGGCCTTCTGCCATTCCTTGGCTTCGCGCCAGGTATCGATAATCTGTTGATACCCGCGCTCGATGTTCTCGTCGCCGCCCAGGGCGATGATCTGCCGGAAGATCTCGTTAGCGGCCTGATTGTTCCCTTGGTCGCGATAGATCGAGCCCAGCCTCTCGAGAAACACCGCACGGTTGCTCTTCTCACCGTTCGAGTACTTGCCGTCGGACTTTTCCGATTTCTTCAGCAGGTCGCGCATGATCGGAATAGCTTCGTCGTAACGCCCCTGCGCCTGGTAGATGGCGGCAATGTTGTATGGAACTTCGACCGAGTCCTGCACCATGGACTCGGCCTTTTTCAGATTGTCGAGCGCGACCTCGAATTTGCCCTGCTTCCGGTAGATTTCCGCGATGCGAACGTAGGTTTGCGCATCTTCCGGATTCGCGTCCGCGATCACTTTATATTGTTCGAGAGCCGCATCGGCCTGGCCATCATTCAGCAGGTTCTGCGCAAGGCCGCGAATGGCGTCCAGATTGTCGCGGTCCAGTTCAATCGCGTGTCGATAGGCCTCGACGGCGTTCTTATATTGCTTTTGCTGCTCGTAGGTATAACCGAGCGCCGAATAGAGTTTCGCCGAGCGCTCCGCGTTCGGTACCGAACTGAGCACCTGAGTGGCGCGAGCCGTGTCGCCCAGTTCGTTATAGAGATAGGCCAGGGTTGTGACCGCCTCTTCGGAGCCCGGCTGGAGCTTTACCGCGGTCTTGAATTCGTTCTCCGCTTTTTGCAGATCGTTGTTCAAGCGATACAGGCGTCCTAGGAGCAGATGGTCATCCATGCTGTCCGGTTGCAGGCGGATGATCTGCTCATACTGCTCGATCGCCAGTTTCAGCACGCTCTCCGAACCGCTGCCCGCCTGCATGTCGCCGAGTGAACGCAGATAAATCCTTCCGAGCAGACGGCGGGCCTCGAGATTATTTGGATTCCGCTTGATGATGTCCTGCGCCTCGACCACGGCGTCGCGAATGCGGCCGGTCTTGGCATAAAGCTCGGCCAGGCCGGAGGTCAGGTACGCGGAGGTCGGGTCAGCATCAATCGCGGCGCGATATTCCTCTATGGCTTTATTCGCCAATTCGCTGCGCCCGTAAGTGGCCACTTGTTCCTCGTACATGTGCGCCAGGGCGAAATGGTAATAGGCGGCGGCGCGGTCGGGCGTCTTGCCCTTGGCAGCGGACTGGGCGCCGGCGGCAACCGGGGAATCCGCGGCGTGAGCGGGCTGGTTCTGGGCCAGTAAAAAAGACCCCGTAACGACGACACTAACTATCCACAACTGTTTTTTCATGAAAAATCCTGCACTATGTAAATCGCAGTCCACACACTCGTTTTGATGCAAACTAATTGGATGCTGATCCGCGGCCACCCGGATTTCCTTATTCTACATTCGGCGGGCCTTTCGATGGGCAGAAAGCGTACGACGGATATGAAGCCGGAGGTACACAGGCTTTAGGAGGCACTGCCGGCGCTTCGCAAGTGGGGAGAGCCGGGTTTGCCAGTGGAGCGCCGGGCGCGTCCCCGCCCGGCCACGTTTCTGCCGGACGGGCGAGATGCCCGTGCTCCACTATGCGACTGTGACCGCTCTAGTGTCTGAAGTGCCGCACTCCCGTAAAAATCATGGCCATCCCCAGCCGGTCCGCAGCCTCGATGACCTCTTGGTCGCGCACCGAGCCTCCCGGCTGGATAATCGCGGTAGCCCCCGCTTTGGCGATTTCCTCGACCCCGTCCGGGAAGGGGAAAAAGGCATCGGAGGCGGCCACCGTCCCCTTCAGCGGCAACTGCGCCTTCATGGCGCCCACCTTGCACGAATCGACGCGGCTCATCTGTCCAGCGCCGACGCCCACCGTTTGCCCGTCGCGGGCATAGAGAATGGCGTTCGACTTCACGTGCTTGCAGACCTTCCACGCAAAAAGCAGCGCCCGTTTTTCCTCCGGCGTCGGCGGACGCCTGGTTACAACTTTCAAATCGGACTCGGCCAGCTGGTGCAGGTCGGCATCCTGCACCAGCATGCCTCCAGAAATGTTCTTCAGAACCCAGTTTTGCTGTCCCGCGGGAACTTCGACCAGCCGCAGATTCTTCTTCGAAGCAAACGCGGCTTTAGCGCCTTCGTCGAACGCAGGAGCGGCGATCACCTCCAGGAAGAGCTTGGCCATTTCGTGAGCGGCCGCCGCATCCACGGTGCGGTTCACTCCGATCACTCCGCCAAACGCTGACACCGGATCGCATTCCAGCGCCCGCAAGTACGCCTCGGCGACAGTCTTGCCAGTCGCGGTTCCGCAGGGATTTGTGTGTTTGATAATGGCGCAGACCGGCTCGTCAAATTCCTGCGCCAGATCCCATGCAGCCTGCAGGTCAACAATGTTGTTATAGGAAAGCTCTTTGCCCTGCACCTGACGCGCGTTCGCCACGCCCGTGCCCGAACCGTCCGCATACATCGCGGCCCTCTGGTGCGGATTCTCTCCATAACGCAGGTCTATCCTCTTCTGAAAAGACAGCCGAAGATTTCGGGGAAAGCCTTCCGGTGCGTGCAACGTGAAGTCGCCGCCCACGCGCTCGAGCGTCGAGGCAATGGCGGAATCGTAGGCCGCAGTCATCGCAAACGCTTTCTGCGCCAGCCGCCATTTCGTTTCCCGGGACAGCGCGCAGCCCGAGTAGGCCATTTCCTCGGTGATCGCGCCGTAATCGTCGGGCGAAGTGACGACCGCGACATCCTGAAAATTCTTCGCCGCCGAACGAATCATCGAAGGGCCCCCGATATCGATATTTTCAATCACTTCCTCGAAGTGCACGCCCGGCTTAGCGGCGGTCTTTTCGAAGGCGTACAGGTTGACCACCACCATGTCGATGGCCGGGATGCCGTGCTCGGCAACCGCCGCAAGATGCCCGCTGTCTTCACGGCGATGCAGGATGCCCCCGTGCACCTTCGGATGCAGCGTCTTGACGCGCCCATCAAGCATTTCAGGAAAGCCGGTCAGTTCGGAGATATCTCTTACAGCAATGTCGGAGTCGCGCAGCAGTTTCGCCGTGCCCCCAGTCGAAACCAGTTCCACTCCGAAGGCGGCGAGTTTGCGGGCGAAATCTACAAGTCCGGATTTGTCGGTGACGCTAAGAATTGCGCGCTGGATTTTGGACATGAGGCCCCTCGGGAGCGAAGGGAGATTTTAGCAGTTTGGGTCGGAGTTCTCAGTTCAGTTCTCAGTCTTCGAAGCGCGAGTCCCATTCGCAAGCCTGGAGAAAAAACAAGCAGGAAACAGGCAACCACAAATGGCGTCGATCATCGGAAGAACTGAGAACTGTTCTACGTTTTCGCCTTCGCCTTAAGCTTCGCCTGTCCACCCTGCATCTCGACCGAGTACACCACCGTATCGCAACCGTGTTGCTTTCGAATCTCGCTCGTCTTTTTCTTGACGAAGGCCGCGAAGGAATCAAGATTGCCAGAAACTTTTTCTCCGGATTTTTTCTTGGCTTCGGTCAGCGCCTTGTAGAGGGATTCAACCTGCTCCCGCTCGGCCACCGCACCGGAGCACTGCACCGAGAAAGGCTGGTCACCCTCTGACGGCGCCCCCGCACCCGCAGTTTGCCCCTTGCGCGCGACGCCATACACCGGATGGTGCTTAGCCTCGTGCTCTTCGGGCACGCGCACGCCTTGCACCGAGAGGATCGCATCCGCTGGCCGGCGATAGCCCTCTTCGCGAATCCGCATTTTCTTGCGCCACAGTTCGGCTTGAACCGCGTAGCGCTGCGCCATCTCGTTGTACCTGAAGCGGTGTGAAAAACTCATCCGCGCGCCATCGCTGAACTTGCGGATTAACGAGAGCACTTTCCATTCGACGTCGGTGGGAGGCCGTTTGGCCGGATTATTGAAGAAAATCTCGTACTCGATCTTCAGCCGGCGAAGTTGCTGATCGAGGAGATTCAGTTCTTCATCAATGGTCACAAAGATTCCCCAGTCAATAGCTTAGCGTCCTAAGGATGGCTTGGCGAGGTTCCCGCCGGACACGTCAGGGATGGTACGAAAGTGTAAGAGGAGCCGTCAGCACTCAGCTAGAGCCTAATGGGTTTAGCGGCTTGTGAACCTGGACGCATGCAAACTGTCTACGTGACGGCTGATGGCTGACGGCTGAGTGCTGGCTTACTTCGCGCTCGATGCCATCTTCTTCACCATCGCCAGCACCAGCTTCCGGTCACTGTCATTCAGATTCGCCGAATACCGCCGCATCTGGCTCAGAAAGCGGACTTCATCGTCGGAGAGCTGTGGCAACCCCTTATGGCCGTTGCTGTTGCCTTCGGAAAAGAATTGCGATAACGCCAAATCCATCGCTCCGGCAATCTTGGCCAGCGTGTCCAGCGAAGGGATAGTGTGGCCATTCTCAACGCGCGACAGGTAGCAGCGCAACAGGCCAGTGCGCTTTTCGATGTCGCCCTGTGACATGCTTCGCTGGAGCCGGAAATTGCGGATGGTCTCGCCGATGTTCATAGGTAAGCGACTAACTCAATCCCAGGAAATGAACGTCCAAGTCAAGATTTGAAGATGCGTGCATAGTAACCAGAGTAGTACCGTCTGGCAAGTGGAAATTCCTGGCGTCGTGCCGGCCATTGGTTTCCGGAATGTCTATGGGAGCGGAACGACAATGTTTTATGAGAACTGGCATTCGTTCGCAGGCTGTGGAAAAACTCCGCCTTCAGCATGACGCAGCCTGCCTAAGGGACCAGCGCATCGAATGCCAGGCGGCTCCGCAGTTTTTTCAGCCGCGCCGCTTCCCAGGATACTTGTCACGCAAATAGCTGTTTCACGGTCTTCATCATAATGAATAAACGGCCTATGATTGTCGGAAAAGGAATGAATCCGAAATGCTGGTAAAACCGCTCGGCCTGTTCATCAATGGCCTCGACCACAACCGCCACAGCCGCGATTGGGCCGGATTGCCCCTGGGAGCGATGTAGTGCATCCATGAAGAGAAACTCACCGATGCCTTCCCCATGATGCCTCTCGTCAACCGCCAGATGGCCCAGCAGCGTCGCGGGGATCAGGGGATAACGCGGAAGCTTCTTCGCTATCTCCGGAGGGACCATCCCCACGTCGATGCCGAAACTGGACAGCGTGTAATCGCCCAGGACAGCGCTTTCGCCCGCGGTATCAAAACAAAGGGCACGGCGCATCCACGCCGCAGATCCTGATTCGCCTGCTCCTTGAGATAGTGGTCGAGTGCGCTATTGCCGCACGAGAAGCCCTCGCAATGCCGTACATGTCAAATGTGTGGACAGGAAGCGTGACAAGCCAGTCCTGACCCCTGAGACCTGACACCTGCCTTTAAGGTGTCCCCTCAAATAGCGGCCAAAGATGATCGGAGGTGACGCGGTAGATCGCATAGGCGCTGCCACCGTCGGAGGTGCGCCGGAAGAGCAATTCGCCGCGGCCGTCGCCGTCGGCATCGACCGCATCGATCAGCTCCATTCGCGGGGAGGCGTCGAGATGTCGCGAATCCGTCTGCGAGAAAAATAGTTTTTTTAACTCGCCTTCGAGATTGGTGCGAGCGATCAGCGTGATCTCCTTTGGTTCTTCGAAGCTTTCGCTCGCTCCCGCAGCCGGGCGAGTTCTGGCGGAGAGCACGAGCACCGGCTGGTTCGAATTGGAGAGATCAAAGATGCGCAACCTGACATCGTCGAAGTCAGGCTTGGGCAATTTCCCCGCGGGTTTGCCCGAGAATTTGTGAGCGGAGGCCGTCTTCTGCGTGGGCGCAACCTCCTTGGTCGCTGTGCCTGCCTGGCTGAGAAGCTGCGTCGCGGCCAGAGCAAGCATCTTGCTGCGATAGCTGGCTTCTTCCGCCGGCTTCATATCATAGGTGTAGGGACGCGAATCGGGCCCACCGGCATCGGAAATCGCTGGGATGAAAGTGAACTGCGGCGAAGGCGCGTCGGAGTTGGTGGCCGTCTTCCCGGCGAGCTTTCCCGTGCCCGAGGATGTTGCCGAGGGCGCCGCGTCCGTCAGAGGGTCGAACGTCTGAAAGGGCTCGCGGCGCGCACTTGAGTCCGGCTTACCGCGTCGCAGCCGGGGACGATTCGGATCCTCGATTGGCTCGTCTGACGCAGAACCAGACGAAGACGCCTTCGCGGTCTCTGGCATCGTAGGCGCCTTTGCGTCTTCCGGCGCGCTAGCGGGCGGCGCAGTAGCCGGCGGCGCCGCAGGAGTCGCGGGCTTTTGCTGGTCTTTTTTATCTTTATTTTTGTCTTTATCTTTATCTTTGTCTTTATCTTTATCCGAGCCGCTGTCGGAGTCTGCCTTATCGCTGCGGCGGTGAAGTACGGGCGGGGCGTCTTTGTCTTCGATCACAGGCGTCGAATACTTCTTGCTTTTCTCGGGAGCCTTCATTCCGGCGGGAAGCCACGTCCCTTCAGCGATCCAGACGTGGTTCAGTTGTCCAGGTTGCGTGATCGTGAAGACGCCCTGCGACACGCCGCTGCGAAAACCTTCGTAGACGATACCGAAGTCGAGAGCCATGGGAACGGGCGCAGCTTTATATGAGCCGGCATCGTAAAATTTTCCGTCCATCATGATGGCAATGGGAGTGAGGCGGGCTTTCCCCTTGGGCGAGAGCTGAATGAGCCCAATGGCGCGCGGCCCCTTGTTAGACGCCGGTTTGTGCCCGTACTGCGGCATCGGACCTTGCGCTTGAACCCGTGAACTACCGAGCAAGCTTGAAGCGGCTAAGGTGACGGCGAACATCCGGTTGCGATATAACTTGCGATGTATCAGCGAGCGGCGAGGAGAAAATTCCATGGAAGTTAATGATAAATCCCCAGACTTCAATACGACGGACGAGAACGGCAAGGAGGTTGCCTCAAAAGATTTTAGAGGCAAGACGGTAGTGCTTTATTTTTATCCCAAGGCCGACACGCCCGGGTGCACCAAGGAGGCCTGCGGCTTTCGCGACAGCTATTCGGCGATCAAGAAGACCGGCGTCGTGTTGCTCGGAATATCCGCCGACACAGCCGCCTCGCAGAAGAAGTTTCAGGACAAGTTCAGCTTGCCTTTCCCCTTGCTGGCCGATCCAGAGAAGAAAATCGCGAATCAGTTCGGCGTGGTCAAAGAGAAGAACATGTATGGCAAGAAAGTGAAAGGCATCGCGCGGACAACTTTCGTGATTGGCCCCGACGGCAAGATCAAGCATATCTTCAATAACGTGAAGGCGGAAGGGCACGCGGACGAAGTGCTTGCGTACTTGAAGAGCGCGGCGTGAGAAATGCGCCGAGACTGTCAGTGGAGAGCGGGGCGTCCCCGCCCGGCCACCTCGGACCCGGACAGGCGAGGACGCACGTCGCTCCTCCACCGAATGAATGGGCGCGTGGTCGAGTGACTTGGCTGAAAGCGGAGTTCTTCAATCGTGATCCGCGGCGCGTGGCGCGGGCGTTGCTGGGCAAGTTGCTGGTCCGGAAAACGCCGCGCGGAATTCTGGCGGGGCGAATTATCGAAACCGAGGCATATCTCGGCAAAGGCGACGCAGCAGCGCACGCGGCGGCGGGCCGGACGGCGCGGAATGCCGTTCTGTTCGGTCCTCCCGGTCACGCCTATGTGTACTTCATCTACGGCAATCACTATTGCCTGAACGTTTCCTGCCTAGCAGACGGAGTGCCCGGATGCGCGCTGTTTCGGGCCCTGGAGCCGGTGTTGGGGATCGCGCAGATGGCGGAGGCGCGAGGGATCGAGGTAGCAAAAGAGATTGACCTCAAGAGGATTTCCTTCCTCAAAAAGATTTCTTCCGGCCCGGGACGCCTGGCCGAAGCCATGGAAATCACGCGCGAGCGGGACAACGGGAAAAGCCTGGTAAGCCAGCGATCGGACCTGCGCATTGTCGACGACGGCTATCGAGTGCGGCGCGTGACGGTCACGCCGCGCATCGGGATCGTGAAGTCCGCCGAGCAGCCGCTGCGTTACTTCATCGCTGGGAATCCATTTGTATCCGGGCAGCGTGTTCACTAGCGCAATCTCTCGTACTCCGCCTTCGCTTGCTTCAAGACGGGCAGATCCGGATCGGCGTCTTTCCATGCGGCAAAGAAGTCCTGGTAGGCGGACTTGGCCGCGGTGGTGTTGCCTTGCAAAGCGTACGCCCGTCCAAGGCCCAGATGGGAGAGATTGTAGGTCACATCCAGAGGGGCAACCCCGCGGTGGTCGAGAATCTTCTGATATTCGGCCGCCGCCTTTGCGCCCTGTTTCGAGCCCAGGAAGGCCTCGCCACGAATGTAGTTGACCCAGTAATGCGCGGAGGCGGGTTCGCTGCCTAGCTCGTAGGGCGTGGCTGTTTCCAGCCGCGCTACGGCCTGTGCTGGCTGGTTGCGCTGCAGGTCGCTCGTGGCCTGGGCGAGGGGAACGAAGACCTTGTTGAGCAGGGTATCGGCGGGATACTCGCGGACCAGATCGTCCGCGACCTTCTGGCTGCGCGCGGTGTCCCCGGTCCGGGCCAGCAGCTGCATGACAGTTGTCCGGGTACCGCGGTCCTGCGAGAGTGCGAGAGCATCCGAAATTTCCTGACGCGCTTCCTTGAGGTTGCCGAGTTCCGCTTCGCACTTAGCCTGCTCAGCCTGAATGATGCCGTTGAATTCCTTGTATCCCAGGCGCCGGGAGGCACTTTCACTTTGGGCGAAAGCGTCGCGGGCGGGCTGCAGCCTGCCCAGCGCGCACTCGGCGTGGGCGTGGATCAGAAGCATGATGGGTTCGTCCGGCTTGCCGGCAGCCAATTCCAGTTCGTGGCGCTCGGCGGCTTCATCGCCGCGAATGAAGGCGAGGTCGAAGAGCGTGAAATGCACCGTGCGGCCCATATTCTGAGCGGCCGCCTGCTCGGCCACCGCCCTGGCTTCGTCGAAGCGATTGAGGCGTTCGTAGGCGTCGGCAACATTCTGAAAGGCGTAAACGTCTTTGGGATCGATGCGCATAGCCTCGCTGGAGCTGGCCAAGGCCTTCTCCTGCTGACCGATGGCCTGGTAACGCAAAGCGAGGTTGTCGCGAGGCGCAGCGTCGCGCGGGTAGGTTTGCACCCACTGTTCATAGATTTCGATGGCCTTCCCCAAGTCCCCGGTGACAATGTCATAGTAATGCGAGGAGATATAGAGCCTTTCACGTTCGCTGGCTCTCTCCTTCAAATCGAAAGCTTTGGTGATAAAACTGTCGGCCAGCCCCTGCTGCGTAAGATTGTTATAGGCCACGCCCAGGGTGGCATGCGCCATGGCGAAGTTGGGATCGAGCTCGACGGCGCGTTTGAGGTGGGGAATGGCCTTCGCATCTTCAAGTCTCTGATGCTCGGCCTGGCCAAGGCTGAAGGCCTGCAAGGCTTCGAGCGACGAAGTGGTGGCCTGTTCGAGCGGCGTGGCGAACTTCTGCACCGAGCCGATGGACTCGCCGAGCTTGCCCCGCAAGCTGGAAGCGGCTTGGTCGAGCGACTTGAGGACCTGCTCCTTGCTCTCGGCTTCTTTCTCTTCGCGGGCCAACACGTCCCCGGTTTGGGCATTCAGAGCGGAGAGGGTGATGACATAGTGCGTGCCCAGGCTCGCGATCGAGCCGGTGAGCATGGCCTTGGCGCCCTCGCGCATGCAGATCTCGCGCGCGACGTCGTTGGTAAGGCGTGCGTCGGGAGGGCGGCCCATGAAGCGCAGGGCATCGTGGATGCGGGATTCGCGCAACAGGTTCAGGTAGGGCGATTGCTCGAGTTGGACCGCCAGCGCCTGCTTCAGGGTTCCATCGAAAACGGGATCGCCGGTTGTGTTGACGAAGTCGGCGAGCACCACCGTGTCTTTTTCGGTCAGCGCGCTGGCTCGCCGGGAACGGAAGAATAAGCCTCCGCCAATCAGGGCTGCAATCAACAAAGCGGCAGCGGCGGCGGCAATCGTCCACGACTTTTTCGGGACTGCTGGAATAGCGCCGATGGCGGGCGTCACCGCTCCCGAGGAAGCACCCGACGAAGCTGCTGCCGCCGCCGACCCGGATCCGGACGCAGCCACAGGCGCTACCGGCCTCGATCCCGAATCCGGCGCCGCTGCCACCGATCCGGAACTTGCCGCCACCGCGCGTCCTGTGTCGGTATCGCGCTTCAGGCGTTGCAGGTCCGCCCGGATGTCCGCCGCGTGCTGGTAGCGCAGATTGCGGTCTTTCTCCAGCGCCTTGTTGATGATGTCCTCGAGCTTCGGAGGCAGGTCGGGATTCAGCCGGATGGGAGGAGTCGGCGCCCGATCCAGGATCGCTTGAAAAATCAGCGCCGACGTGTCGCCGCGAAAAGGCAGCATCCCGGTAGCCATTTCATAGAGCACGGCTCCAAACGAAAACAAGTCGGTTCGCGAATCCAGTTCCCTTCCCTTTGCCTGCTCCGGAGACATGTACGCCACCGTGCCAATCGCGGAACCGGGACTGGTCAGGTGCTCCTCGGCGACCGAGGTCTCCACGGTCACACCGGAAGCCTCCGATGGCCGCGAGGCGGGCCCTGTGACTTTTGCCAGGCCAAAATCCAGGATCTTGGCATGACCGCGCTTGGTCACAAAAATATTTGCCGGCTTAATATCGCGATGCACGATCCCCTGCGTGTGCGCCGCATCCAGCGCATCGGCAATCTCGATACCGAGCGAAAGCAGCGTCTCCAGCTCCATTGGACGGTTGCTAATGCTATGTTTCAGCGTCGCCCCGTCGAGGTACTCCATGACGATGAACGCCTTGCCGTCCTGCTCACCAATGTCGTAGATGGTGCAGATATTCGGATGGTTGAGTGCCGACGCAGCTCTCGCTTCACGGCGGAATCGCTCCAGCGACTGCCGGTCCTGCGCCACATTCTCAGGAAGGAACTTCAGTGCTACGAAGCGGTCAAGGCGAGTGTCCTCGGCCTTGTATACGACTCCCATGCCTCCGCCGCCGAGCTTTTCGACGATGCGGTAGTGCGAGACAACCTCACCAACCATTCCTTCCCCCGCGCTGGGCTGAAATCTTACGGGCGACTATCGGTCAAGTCAACCGATTGGCTGGTAGTATGTGGCGACGGGAAAAACGGCTCCTCCCCGGTTGCGGCGAGAAAACAGACCCAGAGGGCGGGACAGAGCGCTGGTTGCGAATTTAAAACAACTACACGATCGCCCGACCGCAAGTGCCAATCTCGCGAATACAATTAGGATCCCGGAGCCCATAATGTTCAGAATTTGGCTGCTCTCGCGGTGACTTTTTCCTTTGCTGATCGGCGCGGTCGGTTCCCACTAACGAAAGATCCCGAAAGAAGATAAATCTTGTCGCCTTTGAAGTTAACGGCTAATCCGTTCGACCCCCAGCGGATGAAGCGACCTGGCGGGTTGAACCCAGGTTGTGCGCTAGTGGGAAAGGGAATAGCAGCGACCGGAACATAATGTGTCATGTCGAACACCTCGACCGTATAGTTCGAGTTCCCCTGCCCTATGTACTGTACGAGCGAGAATACCGCGTTGAGTGTAGAGTCGGGAGTCATCGGTCCACCCGCCTCGAAAATGCCTGCGGGCAAGCCGGTCGCTGGATCGATCGCGTGGAAGCCGTCGTCGGAGTAGACCAATCCACTCCCTCGATCAAAATGGATTCGCCCCGGATTCCAGAACACCGACGGGTAGTCTTGGTTCAGCACAACTCCGGAAGAGGTGACCGTGAGTGTGTAGAAATCGAAGCCGGTAGTGGAGCTGTTCGCCGCATAGATCGCGGTTGCGTCCTTTCCCCATTGTATGGAATCGTAGCTATCGCTGGTAGGCCCCCAGCCAGGCGCGATGGTGGGCCTTTGTGTCCCGTCATCGTAGATTGCGATTCCACCCTCGGTATCTGGTTCAAGGTTCAAGATTTCGCGCGAAACGGCGGTGGTGTGTGGGGCGCCAGGAGCGACTTCAATGTCAAGTGCAACGTATGGTCCATCGTAAGGATCAGTGCCCACTGAAAAACTGATGTCGGGCGTCAAGCTCGGGAGGATGAAGCGTTGCACTGAATTGCTTCCATCCATTCCCACATAGAGAAACTGACTGTCGTCGGAAATCGCGAGCGCGTTTGGTTCATTGCCAGTTTGGCAATTTGTTATAGCCTGGGTTGTGGGATTAAGAACGCAGACTTGGTTGGGGTTGGTGCTCGCAGAACTCGGAACGGAAATGTACAAAACCTGATTGACCGCGTCCCACACTATCTCGTTTGTCGACTGATTCACAGCTGTCGGCTGATATAGAATCTGAAATTCAGCCGCGTTGGACACGATACCGTCCGGAGTCACAACAGTAACGCTGGCATACCCAGGTGTTGTTAGATCCGAAGCATTGACTCGAGCGGCCAAGAAACCCTGAGAGGTATCCGTGCGAGGGCTGCCATTCCACTCGACAGTATCCGAGTTTGAAAGCCAATACCCACTCAGGTCCACCAAGAGACCGTTACTGCCAGCCATTGCTGAATTTGGATTTAGCGCATTGATGGACGGAATGGGTGGAAGCGAGGCTTGGAGAGCAATAGAGAAAGTCAACGTGCTCGACGAACCTCCTCCAGGACTCGGAGTTACCACAGCAACCGACACTGAGCCGACGGTCTGCACATCGGCAAAGTCGATTTGTGCTTGCAACTCGTTACTTGAAACGAATTCAGTCTGGCGAGGAGTTCCATTCCACTCCACCGTCGACAGAGAGACAAAATTAGTCCCTGTCACGGTTAATGTGAATCCGTTTAAGCCAACCTCCCCAGCGGCCACGGCGCTTGGACTCAATGCCGTAATCACAGGCGCAGGATTCGAAGCTTGCGCTAACTGCCGTCGAATAGGTTGCGTGGTGTTCGGCCTTACCTTAGACTTGACTCGCTCCTGTATCCAAGCTCGTCGAGTAACCCATCTCTTCTGCACTGGCATTGATGCAAGCCGATTCTTCATCTTCCGTGTAGATTGACTCGAAACGAATGTGCTGTCGTTGATAACGTAGATGAAGCCAGCATCGTCATTAAAAACCAGCCCCGTGGTACCCCAGCGCATGAAACGAAGCGGATTGCCACGGACATTCGCAATCGTTATCTCAGCTATCGGCGCGAACGTCGTTAGGTCGAACGACTCAATTGCGAAGGTAGTTGATGGTTGACCATATATTTGGCCAAAGAAAAATGCCCGATTTAGAGCTGAATCCGGAACCATGTAACCGGATGCTTGGAAGCTGCCGACGTGCTGGCCGTTAGCTGGATTGACGACGTATCCATCGTCGGTATAGACCAGACCGGTGCCGCCGTCGTAATGCATTCTGACGTAAAAGTCTGAAAATTCATTCTGATAATCCTTGCTAAGAGTTACTCCGTTGGAGTTCGCTGTTAGAACGTACAAATCGAAGCTCGAAATTTCACTGTTGATCGCATATATGGTCGTATCAGAGCCCCATTGTATTGAGTCATACAAATTTCCTGAAACCTTCGATCGCATAGTTTCGTCATCGAAAATCGCCATTCCGCCGAGCGCGACCGGGCTCACATTGAAGGCGCCCCGTGAAACCGCCGTGGTATGCGGCAAACCCGGTGCAACTTGCAAGTCAACGCCAAAGTAGGGTCCTTGCGGATACGGGCCTGCCCCGAGGGAGTATTTAATGTCGGATGTTAAGTTGGGCAACGTAAAACGTTGGACGGAAGAAGAACCGTCCACCCCAGCATATAAGAACTGATTGTCGTCAGACAGAGCTAACACATCCGGCTCGCTGCCGGCAAACTGCGCAGCTTGGATGCTTCCGGTAGCCGGGTTCAAAGCTGCAATTGTATTCCCGTTTGAGGATGCCAGGCTGGGCACAGAAAGGTAAATGACTTGGTGCGTTGCATCCCAGACCATGTCGTTGGCCAGTTGGCTCACGACCGTTGGCTGATAGTTAATTGCAAATGAGAACGGCGTGGAGACTCCCCCGCCGGGGCTGGGATTGAGGACGGCCACGGAAGCTATCCCTGGATCGGCAAGTTCAGTCGCTGAGATCTGAGCCTCCAGTTGCGAAGCAGAGAGGTAATTGGTAGGAATGCTAGCTCCGTTCCACTCGATGGTAGAGGTTGGAAGAAAACTGGACCCATTCACCGTGAGGATCAAATCGGGGCTGCCCGCGTTGACTGAGGATGGATTGATAGACAAGGCGGTGGGTGCCGGATTAGACGTGGGATTGATGGCGAACTCGGCAGTGCCTGAGTTTCCTCCGCCAGGAGGCGGATTTGTGATGCTTAGTTGGGCTGAACCAGAGTTAGCGATATCGGTCGCAGTAATCTGCACCTGCAGTTGAGTGCTTGAGGTGTAAGTCATCGTTAGGGCACCACCATTCCAAAGTACGGCGGATGAGGACATGAAATTGTATCCGGTGATCGTCGCTGTGAAGGCGTTTCCACCAGCGTTCGCAGAGTTCGGGCTGAGTGAGACGATAGCTGGCACCGGGTTACTGGGAGGTGGCGGAGGCGAACCGCCTCCCGACGTGCCAGAGCCGCCGCATCCGCAGCCGACGACGAATTGCACTACAAGGAGAATCAGCGGCAGATTAGGTCGAAACGGAGTTGGTCGTCGCACATCTGCAAGGAGATTTCCGGGTTTGTTTCTCGCCCCAACTTTCGAAGTGTCGCAGAGCATAAATCCTCGTACATTCTTGCAGCACCTCACGGAGCAAGGTCCCGCACTCATTGTTTTTGTTTTCCGGTCGGCGGCTGCTCTTCACACGGGACCGCACGGCCTATAAGCGACCGCGAGATGACTAATGAGGGTAGCGCGGAAAGTGTGGGACTGCAAGGACTGGGGAAACGTTTGATGGTGTAAGTACGTGTCAACGTAATCATCAGGTTACAAGCGGTTACATTTCAGGTGAATTGCGTCAATTCACATATTAGGTCCAAATCGGTAGGTGCTTCGCCTTTGTGTCGGACCCGTTTCAACAGGGAAATGGCCTCAACCGCCCGTCGCTGCTCGTCGGTAGCCAATCGAACGTGATAATACTCGCTGGTCTTGCCGAGGGCTGGACTCATGCTTCCGACCTGTGCAATTTCTACGTCGAAGTGGGGGCACATATCGGCAGCGAGCCGAACGGATCCATCACAGTATTGAGCATAGGCACGAAGACGATCCTGAGGAATTCCTCTGAAATTCGCTCCCAAGACCTTTTCAAGTTCAGGCGGAGTCAATTTTGGAATTATTAGTTCAGGAGCCGGAGTACTGATTCTCTGTGTGCTGTTGTCAATACAGACGCAGCGAATGCGGTCGCGAAAGTTCATTAGAATTCGCGAAAGCCGCTCACGCGTTTCAATCGAACACTCGTCGCCACGGTGATGGCGTGCGCTGTCGGATCGTTGACGAGCATGTTGGCAAGGTCGCGAGCGTCGTCCTCGCTGGTCAGATAGAGGCATAGGCTGCTTGCTGCTGGCATATCCTGCAAGCATTCGAAGGTCACTCTAGTTTCGCCCGCGCCAGCGGTCCCGTAAAGAGTAAGAACTGGTGATCGAACCTCTATTTCAAAATCTACGTGCACGAGAACGCTGGCCTTCGTTGCGGCAAATCCAGTCGATGGAACGAAAACCGGCGTGATACCGCTAGCTGATTGCTGCCACCTATCGAAAATCAGCACCTTCTCATCGAGGTGCGGACGATATTCCAAAACCAGGCCAGGGAACGAATTCGGGAGTGTCCGAGTACTTGATAGGGACCGTTTGCGCTGTCCGCGAGTTTGTTCGAGATCGTCGCGTAGCCATTCCCGCCCCGCCTCGCGTCGCCCCCGGCCCTAGGGTCCAATTTGGGGGGGGGTGGAGCCGTTTTTCCCGTCGCCACATACTAGCCGTCAACCGATTGGCTGGGCGGCGAAAGGATCGGAGCACCAGATGTTCCTATGTTCCGGCAATTCAAGGATGTGAAAACAGAAGTCACGTTCTGGAATCCGAACCGGCTCCCGGGCGTGGCAAGCTCGCTTCCCCAGTCGATCGAGGATCGGCTTGCGTCGCGAGGGCGCTGGCACCTCTGGATTTAGGGTCAGAAACGCCACCTGGAGTTCGAACCGCCGACGGAGATTCCACGCCCGGTCGATTCAGGAATCAATCAGGCTCGAGTTCTTCCCGAATCCCCCTGTGCCCCTCTGCGCCCCCCGGTGGTAAAGATTTGTGCGTTGGTTCGTTGAAATGGACGGGCGAGCCGTGCCTTGTCACTGACTAATTCGGGTTCAGAACAGTATTGTCGATCAGGCGCGTGGATCCGGCAAAGGCGGCAACCGCGACCAGTGTCTTTTGCGAGATCCGTTCAACGGGATCGAGCGTATCCGGATCGACGATCTCGAAATAGTCAAGCACGACTTGCGGCTCGCGTGCAAAGACCTTTTTGGCGGTGGCGATCAACCGAGCCGCGATTCTTTCCCCATTTTGAAATTCCTGCTGCACCTGCTGCAACGAACGCTGCAGCACCAGCGCTCGGCCGCGCTCTTCTCGATTCAGGTACGCGTTGCGGGAACTCATGGCCAGGCCATCGGATTCGCGCACGATGGGGCAGGCGACAATTTCGATGCGGAAGTTCAGGTCTTGCACCATCCGCCGGATCAGGGCCAGCTGCGCCGCGTCCTTCTGCCCGAAGAACGCCGCGTCGGGCTCGAGGATGTGAAACAGCTTGGCGACGATCGTCGTCACCCCGCGGAAATGTCCGGGGCGCGAGCGTCCGTCAAGCTTTTCGCTCAGGCCTTCGACCAGAACCCATGTAACTTGGCCGTCCGGATAAATCTCTTCGACGGACGGCGCGAAAAGGATCTCGATGCCCTCTTTTTCGAGCAGCTGGCAGTCGCGATCGAACTGCCGCGGATACTTCGACAAGTCTTCTGTGGGGCCGAATTGGGTGGGGTTGACGAAAATGGAAACGGCAACGGCGTCGCACCCTTTTGCGGCGCGGACCAGCGATAAGTGCCCTTCATGCAGAGCGCCCATCGTCGGAACCAGACCGAGGCGTTTGCGGCCCGCGCGTGCATCCCGGCAGGCGGCGCGAGCTTCCGAAATGGTGGCACATATTTTCATCTACCCGTAGAGACGCGGCTTGCCGCGTCTCCTGCCGCGTCCAAAAGACGGCGCAAGCCCGTCTCTACAGAAGACCGTCAGGGCGCCTCGCGGACTTGCACATCCAAATCTTTGAGGGTTCCCAGAAGCAGGGCACGATTCTTGCGCAGGTCCGCTTTCGTCTGTTCCGACGGATTTTTCGGAGCGGCCTGGGCGACCAGCACAACGCGGCCATAAGGCCAGGCGCTCGACGGAAGAGCGACCAACTCCGCCGGGATTTCTTCCTGCGTCAGAACGTGGATCTCGCGATTAGAAAGATCGACGAAGCCGATCCCATCCTCGCGAACCACCAAATAAGGATTCTTCCAACCGGTCAAATCGCTGAAGTTCGGATACTTCGAGGGATCCGGCGCGGGAATGGACTCGAGCCCGGTCGGCTGCGGCGTTTCCGTGGTCTCCGGCTGCGGGGGCTTGGAGCAGGCCACCAGGGCTCCCAGCAGGACGAAGCAGGCAAAGAACACGTAGGGACGGACGCATTCGTGAGCCTGCCCGCTTTGCCGAAGCTCCGAGCGAAGCCGAGGGGGAAGTCGAAGGATCCCGCCGAGCGCAGCTCGGCAGAGGGTGATGCGTTTTTCGAAAATGTTCCGCACCGAGTTCCGCACACTGTTCCCGCCGGTATCTAGACCATGCCTGAGAAGGCTTCCCCCTGTGGTCCTTCCCCCGTGGTCCTCTGTGTCCCCTGTGGTTAAAGCCCGCACGCTAGTTCGCACAACGTTTTCTCCGTCCGCCATTATCGCCGCAGGGCGTGCTTGCGGTGGAGTACCGTTTCGAGTGCGGCCTGCGTTTCCTTCGGCAGATGGTAGGACTCAGCATCGTTCGGGAACTGATGCGAAACCACGTCCGCCTTGAACGCCAATATGGATTGCGTGATCAAGGCAGCCGCGTCTCCGTAACGGCGAACAAATTTTGCCGGCTGTCCGAAAGTCAGGTTGACGAGGTCGTGGAAGACCAGCACCTGGCCGTCGCAATCCGGACCAGCGCCGATGCCAATGGTCGGCGTTTCGATCTCAGCCGTAATCATGGCCGCGACTTCGCGTGGAATGCCTTCAAGCACAATACAGGCCACGCCGGCGCGGTCAAGCGCGACCGCATCCCGCATAAGCTGCTCGATACCGCTCAGAGTCTTGCCCTGAACTTTATACCCGCCCATCACGTTGACCGATTGCGGAGTGAGTCCGATGTGTCCGGCGACGGGAATCTCCGCGTCGATCACGCGCCGGATCACATCCACGCGCTTCTCGCCGCCCTCCATCTTGACGGCCTCGGCACCGCCTTCTTTCACGAAGCGGGCGGCGTTGTTCATCGCGTCTTTGGGGTCAACCTGATACGAACCGTAAGGCATGTCGGCAATCAGCAGCGCGTCTTTCACCCCCCGGCGCACAGCCTTGACGTGGTGCAGCATCTCGTCGACGGTGACCGAGAGCGTGTTCTCGTAACCAAGCATGGTCATGGCAAGCGAGTCGCCGACCAAGGCAATGTCGATGCCGGCCTCGTCGACCAGGCGCGCGGTAGCGTAGTCGTAAGCGGTCAGGCAAGTGATGGGATCGCGTTGAAACTTCTTTTCGCGGAGAGTGGCAGTGGTGATCTTGCGGCGAGGTTCGCCGATAGGCGTGAGACTCACGATGTCCTCCAGTGCCCCTCCGCAAACTGGGCGGATAGAGCCTGTATGCATCTTTTGATGATGCTGGGGGGATTATAGCTGCAAAAGGGTCGTTGGTCGATAGTCGATGGTCACTG
>Ga0185299_10001530_pt1 | contig 43437 bp, 32 predicted proteins | sample PaiPotPPA55metaG_FD_128002 | JGI IMG/M metagenome (GOLD analysis project Ga0185299, IMG submission 128002) | Iron sulfur acid spring bacterial and archeal communities from Banff, Canada, to study Microbial Dark Matter (Phase II) - Paint Pots PPA... ... | reverse complement strand
GGAGTTCCGATGAAGCCGCCGACATCGGCGCCGCAGAGACCGAATCCGCTAAGTCCCAAATTCAGCAGCATCGCGGTAGTGGAACGAAGGTGATTCCAGGAACTGGTGTTGTCGCCCGTCCAAGTCGCGGCGTAGCGTTGGCCACCGGCGTAAGTGGCCCGCGTCAAGACGAACGGCCGTGAGTCAGGGTCAAGTTTCAACAAACCCTCATACGTGGCGCGGGAGTTTTCCATTCCGTAGACGTTGTGAATTTCAAGATGGTCCGCGGTACGGGGTCGAAAACCGGGCTCTTCGATGCGATGCCGGGTACGATCGGGCATCGTGTTGTTGGGAGTAGAAAAAATGGACGGTTCGTTCATGTCATTCCAAAACCCAGCGACGCCCTGCGACAAAAAGTCTTTGTACAGCGTGCCCCACCATTGCCGGCCGCTCGGCCGAGTGAACTCGGGGAAAACCGATGGTCCCGGCCAGACCGACCCGACGAACGTCGAGCCATCCGGATTCTTGACGAACTGATCTTCGGCCAGCCCCGAGTCGTAGGGTTTGTATCCGGCGCCCGGTAATTTGGGGATGTGCAGATCGGTGATCACAACGATGTGGAATCTTTCCTTCCGGAGGTCGGACAGCATTTGCTGAAAATGCGGAAATTGGGTGGTGTCCACGGTAAATGGCCGATGCTCTTTCTGAAAATCGATATCGAGGTACAAAACGTCCGACGGAATCTTGTCGGCTCGCAAGCGATCGGCAATTCCGCGCAGTCGAGATTCGGATTCATAGCTGAAACGGGATTGTTGAAAGCCAAGCGACCACAGGGGAGGAAGCGGCGGCAGGCCCGTCAGCCACGCATACGTGCTCACGACTTTCTTGGGATCCGGGCCGTAAAAAACGTAGTAGTCGATCGGGCCGCCTTCCGACCCAAACGAATACATGCCCTGTTCCACCCTTCCAAAATCGAAACTGGTCGACCAAGTGTTGTCCAGCAAGAATCCCATGGAGCGGCCGGCACGCATGGTCATGAAGAACGGAATGCTTTTGTAAATAGGATCGGTAGTTCCCTGAAAGAGGAATGCATCTGTATTCCATAGACGGAAGGCTTGCCCGCGTCGATCCAGGCTGCCGACTTTGTCTCCGAGGCCAAAATAGTGTTCGTCCTCCGGCATGTTCTTGAAGACGCGAAAGGCATCGCCATGAAATTCCGCCGGCCAGCCTGGCGCATCTTCCTGTAGCACATCGCCCTGTAGATCGGACACAGAGAGACGGAGGGTTGATCGGTCGATTCGGACGCGCAGCGATCGAGTGTGGAAACCGACTGTGCCGCCTTCGGATTCCTGGGTTACGTCAACACCCTGATGACGAATCTCCGTGGGAACAGCCCAGGAAGCGTCTTCTGGCAACTCTGACGTCGCGGAAAGTCGAACGCGCAGGACATCGTCACGTAATGCGAACACCTGCAAGACCATCTTCCCATTGCGCAATTCAAGGCCATTGTGGAACGGTCTACTTGTGGGGGACCCCGCCTGTGAAGATGCGCTTTGCGCAGCGTGAAGTTTCGCCTGACCGAACGCCAAGCCAATCCCGATTGCGTGAAAGCCTAGGTAAAAGCAAACAGCGAGAAACCAACGGCGACAGCGTCTAGCCATTGTCAGATTCGGAATTTTCATCCTGTTTCCTGGTATTGGGCGGCGAGCTGAGAGTGCGACCGACGCTATTGCTTCCTTCCGTGACTTCACTGGAGTTGAGGAGGGAGGCTCGTCTTTTCCGGACAGCTGATCAACCCTCGGTGATCGACCGGTCTAATACTGATGCTGGCATTATGAGTGGTGTTCCTCCCTGCAAGTTTCGGATCAATCGCCTGGCAGGCTGAGAATATCCTCAACGTGGAATCTCTTCTCTCAACCTGCCAAGCGACACTCCCCGGGGTAAAGGGGAGCAAATCGTCCGCGCTGAATCTTTTAGAAGTAAAACTTTCCGGCGAACTGCACGCTGCGCGCCGGGTAGGCGCCGGTTATCGTTCCGAAATTACTGTCACCCAGATTGCTGTCCGGCACGAAGAAGTTCGGATGGTTCAGGGCGTTGAACATTTCCACGCGGAACTGCAATCGCTTGGTCTCGGTAAAGTTCCAATACTTCTGGATACCCATGTCCCAATTGAAATAACTTGGAGCGCGGAGATTCGACAAGAACCTCGCGGAGTTTCCAAAAGTAAACGGCGCGGGCTGCGAAAATGCCGCGGGGTTGATCCAATCATTGATGGATTGGTGATCGGGAACCGGGTTCACTCCGGGCACAATGTTGGGTCGTTGGTTGAAGCCGTAGCTGGCGGTGCCGACAGTGTTGTTGGAGGCCGGGGTGATGGAGATAGGCAGTCCCGAATGTGTCGTGAGGATTCCAGTCCACTGCCAGCCACCAAACATGGCATTCATGGGCTTGTTCCAATCCCCACCGAACTGCTTATGTTGGCCAAGTGGAAGTTCATACGCGTAGTTAATAACAAGGCTATGGGTCAGGTCGCTGGCATCGACGGAACGCTCAGCGGCCAAGTTATAAGAATTCCGGACGCTGCTGCCACTGCCCGGAAATGCCCAGCCAGAAGACCCTTGCGCGTTGTCGATGAACTTGGAGTAAGTGTACGAAGCGCTGAGTTGCAGTCCAGCATGCCAGCGGTGGGTGTAGGTAGCTTCCAACGCATTGTAAGTGGAGCCGGCGGCAGCAGGCTGCGCCTCAGTCACGCTGCAGTATTCAGGGAAGGGGCGCAACAACTGCGCCTGAACGATCGTCTTCTGGTCGAGACCACACCCGCTCGATTTGATGGCGCCAAAGAATGGATTGGGCACCTGCGCATTGAGTTGATTTCCCATGGCCAAGTCAGCCACCGGGAATTCGTTCCACTCCCGATATTGAGCGAGTACATGCACGCCATGATTGCCAACGTAGGTGACGTCCAATAAGTCGTTGTTGGTGAGGCTGTATTGAACGCCAAACATCCATTGCTGCACATACGGAGAGTGGCGGATGGGGTTCACGACGGGGTTGAGTCCAAATCCGACGTCGGTCAACCCGCCCAAGGTGTTGCCAGTGAGTGGCACCTCGCCATTGGGAAACGCGCTTGGCAAGCCCAAAGCGGTGTTTCCGCTCAACGTAGAAGAGGGATTCAGGCCGCCATTGAGGCTGGTGACCCACGGTGTGCCTTGCGAGTAGCCGGTGTTAGGGCCCTGGTTGTAGTAGCTGGGCACATAGAAGACGCCGTACCCGCCGCGAAGGACGATTTTGTCGCGCAACTGATATGCGGCGCTGATGCGCGGGGCAAAGTCCTTGTGCTGCGTATTGTAGAGGCCTCTGCGATTGCTGGAGTTGAACACCAGTTCGCCCGGAACGTTGAACCCCACCGCCGAACTGATGGGGTTCAACGCAGTGAAGTTAAAGTATTGCTGCGCGTTGACCCTTTCCGTGGGAGCAGTCTGGATTTCGTAGCGAAGTCCCAGGTTTAGAGTAAGTCGCGAAGTCGCTCTCCAGCCGTCCTGCAAATACCAGCCGAGAAGGTGCTTACGGGTTGCCGGGAACTGATTAAAACCTGTCATAGTGTTCCCACTCCCGGTGCCTAGGAGGAACGACGCGAAACCGTTTCCTGTGCCGAAGGTATCAAGATTCGGATCGGGTCCTGCTGTCGTGATGGTTTGGAAGGGGAGCACCGTGTTCGCGTAGTGCCCGCCATCCAGGAACGCCCAGAAATCCGAAAAACCAAACGCCAACGTGTGCTTCCCCTTCACCTTGGTGAAGTCGGAGGCGATAGTATAGATAGTCTGCGGAACGATGTAATTATCCAGGTTGGGTGGGGCGCCGAGTGTGGCATAGCTCTGCGGCTGGATCTGTGGGAACGACGGAGCAATCGCGTCGATGAAAGAAGGGAGTCCCAGAGTGGAGGACTTAAAGCCGAAGCTCTGGGTGGTTGACTGCTCCACGTGGCGGTTCACGCCAAAATTCAACCCCATGTCAAACGTTGGACCGAAAACGTGATTGTAAGCCACGTTCGCGCTATAGCGATTATTCGGGGCCGTAACACCGGGCCCGCCCGCATCTGAGGCTCCGTAGTAAGTCGGCGAGTTGATTTTCGATTCGTATTTCTGCGACCAACGGCCGGTGATGCGATCCTTGTCCGAGAAATTGTGGTCGATTCGAACGGAGTACTCGTTCGAATGCGCGGCAGCGGCGGCGGCGGCGGTAAAGTTGTTTACGAGCGCACTGCTGGTCGCCTTAGGCCAATACGAACCGGTAGCAATGTTCTTAGCGATGGTGTCGAGTAGATTTGCAGGAATGACGTTGCCGGGAAAAGGGTCACGGACGAAACCCGTGGTCTGTCCCGGCGGAAGATTCGAGGCGACCAGCCCTGTGGTCGGATCAATTTGCCCTGCGGTGACTTGACGGGTGCTGAACGGATTGTAGATCGCGCCCGAATTCACCGGGCGGCCCAACGCATCGAAAACGAGCTGGTTGGTCTTGGGATCGACAGCCTGGGGACCCAGCAACGCGGAGAAATCGCCCGTGCGTTCTGCATCGGTAGGCACCGTGGCCACCAAGGTTGCCGGCGTGGCCGACCTCAGTCCTTCATAGTAGCCGAAGAAAAAGGTCTTGTTCTTTCGGATGGGGCCGCCGAATGTGCCGCCAAACTGGTGACGGTGGAAGTCTGGCTGCTTGCCGCCGTTGAAATAATATTTGGCGTCCAAACTACTATTTCGATAGAACTCGAAAGCATCCCCGTGGAATTGATTGGAGCCCGATTTGGTCACCACATTGACTACGTTGCCGCTGCTGAAACCGTATTGCGAGGTGAACGCGTTGGTCTGAATTTTGAACTCTGCGACGGAGTCCACCGACGGAACATAGATCACACCGCCCCAATCGAGGCGCGTGTCCCAGGTGCCGTCAAGCAGATACTCAGCGGTGTTGAAAAACGTCCCTCCAAAATTGAGGAATGAAACGTCCTGATCGGCGCTTCCGGAAATGCCAGGGGCTCCCACAATCTGCAACTCAGCAGCGTTGCTTACCGAAGAGTTCAGCACCGCCAACCCGATTACGTTTCTCAAGTTCAATGGAAGTTCAGACACCTGCCTCGCGGAGATGTCGGAACCAATGTTGGCATCTTCGGCGTTCAATAGGGGAGCCTGCGACGTGACTTCGATATTTTCGCTGACTGCGCCAATGACGAGATTCACATTTTGGTTGGCGGACTGGCCGGCCGCCAACGTTATGCCTTCCTGCTTACTGTGCTTAAACCCCGGCGCCTCTACCTCCAGGACATAGTCGGCGGGCGGTAACAGCGTGAAGGTATATAGACCGGAGTCCTGGGTCGTAAAACTCCGCGTCGTGCCTTGGGAATAGTTCGTGAGCGTTACCCTCGCGCCACTCACGGCCTGCCCCGTGGGATCAAGAACAATGCCGCTCAATGAGGCGGTAATTTGTGACTGACCAAACAGCGGTCTGCCTGCTGCAAGCAGCAGCGCTAGGGCCGCGAGTGCAAACCGCAACTTCCAAACTGGTCCTTTAGCAAACATGAGCAAATCCTCCAAGGACATCCCGGCTCTTGCCTGGATTCCACCCCGAAATGAACAACACCCTGAACGAGCTTTCGCTGTTCGAAAGGCATCTGCCTCCCAACCCGGTTGCTGAGGCCGAAGCCCACAATTAAAAAGACTGGTGTCACGTATAGAAAACTTCGCTGAGGCTGGCAATGCTTTGCTGGTAAAGCAGGAGGGGTTAACCAGGTAAAACTCCGGACTTCGACGATATACTCATTGTCTGCAAGGACTTGGGAGGCGTGAGCAGTAACGAAAAGAGACCGTTAAGTCGGCGTTTTACTTGCGGTACAGCGAAAACCGCTGTAGCATCTGTGCAAATTGGCTTTTTCGATTGCCCTAAATTAGTCCTAAGGTGCTCTGTTGCGTATGTCGCAACAGCAGGTAGTCGGTCTGGGACGGCGGGAAACTTTGTTAACAGAGCACGCGGCAGAGAGCTGGACGCCTTCCAGTGAAGCCGAAAAAACGGCGGTGCTTCAACAACTGGAGAAGTTGCTCGCTACCCCCTTGTTTAATTCCAGCAAGCGCTATCCCAGCTTCCTGAAGTTGGTCGTAACACGCACTTTAGCTGGGCAAACCGATCAACTTAAAGAGCGAATCCTCGGTATAGAAATTTTCGGCCGGGCCGCCGACTACGACACGAATACGGACCCCATTGTGCGGGTCACCGCTGCGGAAATTCGTAAGCGCATCGAACAATATTACCAAGATCCGAAGCACAGCCAGGAGATCCGTTTGTTCCTTCCTGCGGGCTCGTATGCGCCGCAGTTCTCATGGCCAGGACATCCCGCCGGGTTGTCCGTCGGGACGACGGAGTTGCCCATTCCCGCGAGGGCCACACCCCTGGATATTGCTTCATCCACCGTTTCCGCGTCGCCTCCAACAAAACAACGTTTCGTTGCCGGCACAAGGCTCGCCGTGGCGGTGGTTTTGCTGACCGTTTTGGCTGCTTCCGCGATGGCCTGGTACGCTTACCGCACTACTATTCTCAAACAGTTCTGGCAGCCGTTCGTGAGGTCCTCCGAGCCGGTGCTTTTCTGCATCGCGGACCAAAGCCAGTACTCGACCATCCGCCTGCGTGATGCGGCAGATCCCCAGCGCTATATCACGCTGAACGACAGCATGGTCACCATTATCATTGATGACGTGAGTCCTCTAGTGAATGTCGCGGGCTTGCTTCGCACCTACGGCAAGACTTACCGGGTGTTGGGAGAAACGGGCACTACCCTGACAGACCTTCGCCGCGGACCTTCCGTATTTATCGGAGCGTTTGACAATGGCTGGACCCTGCGGCTTACCGGTCCATTGCGTTTCCATTTTGCAAACGACGCTGCGATGACCCAATTTTGGATTGAGGATCGCGCGAACCCTGGAAAACACGATTGGGTGCTGAATCGTTCCGTGCAACAGGAAACCGGGACTTATAAGGACTACGCCATCGTGGCGAGGGTCGTGGATCCCAACACGGATCAATACGTAGTAGTCGCCGCGGGTATCGGCAGAGGCGGCACCATCGCCGCAGGCGAGTTTCTGGTAGATGAGCGGCGCATGGAAGATATGTTGGAGCTAGTGCCGAGAAATTGGAAACAGAAAAACATGGAGATCGTGCTGGAAACTCAGGTCATTGAAGGCCGCTCCGGACCGCCGCGCGTCACCGCAGTCCATGCTTGGTAGTTCCAAAGGCGAGCGACTTCGTAGGACACATTGGTTCCACCCGGTGACCCGGCGGCCAAGCGAAAGCCACAATGAAAATTGGACGCCTGACGAAAAAATCACCTCGCGCCAAGTAAATGATCAGAAGCCTGTTGCACGACTGGCAGTGTGGAGCCTTGAGCTACATCGGTAACCGCAATCCCGAAACCATCTGCTTCAAGCCCAAACGTTGGTCCATGATCCAAAACAGTTTCATGTCGCGCGCGAACTCCATCGTAATTCCCGGTGGCAAGCTCGATTTAGCCATGCAGCTCATTCTCACTCCATTGATCCTTCAGCTCGTGGACCGCAAAAACAGAGCATCGTAGCCGGCGCATCCGGGTCGCCGTTTCCACGCCCTTCTCTAACCGCAATTCCTGTTGCTGTGTAGACTCGATATTTAACGATTGTTGGGAGACCGAATGGGAGCAAGAAATAATTCGCGAATCGGTGCGGTGATCCTGGCGGCGGGACGTCCTCGCGAATGGGGGAAGCAAAGCAATTACTGCGCATGGGCCAGCGCACTTTGCTGGATCAGGTGGTGGAAAACGTTCGCGGCTCCAAAGTGGACGATTGTCCGCCACACAATCCCTCTTTTCAAAGATCCCCGTGTCCGCAAACTCTTTCCATGATGCCGAGACTTCCGCGTTAGACTGGCGCGATGAAATTGACAAGCCTCGCGGCCATAACTGTATTGGCGGCGTGTTTGCTTCCTAGTCGCTACGTGGCTCTCGCGAACCCGCCACAAGCTCCCGCGAATCCTTCGCAATCTCAACCGAGCGTTCAGCCCAATGCAAAACAAGATTGGCCAGCCAACGGCGGCGGTCCCAGCAACGCCCACTATTCGCCACTCGCGCAAATCAATCGCGCCAACGTCACTCAGCTTGAAGTGGCGTGGTCTTTCGATGCGCAAGAAAGCGGCGGGCTGCAAACCAGCCCGATCATCGTCGACGGCACGCTCTACGGAATTACGCCTACGCAAAAAGTTTTCGCACTCAATGCTGTTACCGGCGCACTGCTGTGGAAATTTGATTCCGGGATCATCGGCACGCAGCCTGACCGCGGCCTTGCGTTCTGGTCCGACGGAACCGACAGGCGCATCCTGGTCGGCGTGATGCACTTCGTTTACGCGCTGGACGCCGCTACCGGTAAACCTATTCCAACTTTCGGCAAGGACGGCCGCATCGATCTGCGCGAAAATCTCAGCCGCGACGACCCGGCGCCCTTTGTCTCGCTCACCAGCCCAGCGGTCGTCTACAAGGATCTTTTCATTGTTGGCGGTCGCAACGCCGAAACCCTTCCCGCACCTCCTGGCGACATTCGCGCGTTTGAGGCGCGCACCGGAAAGCTCCGCTGGACGTTTCACACTGTTCCGCAACCCGGCGAATTTGGATACGACACCTGGCCCAAGGACGCCTGGAAGTACACCGGTGCCGCCAACAATTGGGCCGGAATGGCCGTCGACGCCGAGCGCGGCATCGTCTTCGTTCCCACAGGATCCGCGGCGTTTGATTTTTACGGCGCGAATCGCGTCGGTGACGATCTCTTCGCCAACTGCTTGATCGCGCTCGACGCCGCAACGGGCAAGCGACTCTGGCATTTCCAGGGCGTGCATCACGATATCTGGGATCGCGATTTCCCTTCGGCGCCGGTGCTGCTTACGGTTCAGCGTGACGCCAAAAAAGTTGACGCCGTGGCGCAAACCACCAAGCAAGGTTTCGCCTATCTTTTCGATCGCACCACCGGTGCTCCGCTTTTCCCGATCAATTCGCGCAAATATCCGGCCAGCACGATTCCTGGTGAAGTCGCGGCGGCGGAGCAGTCTCTTCCCGCCAAGCCTGCGCCCTACGCTCGCCAGCTTCTCACCGCGGCGATGCTCACCAACCGCTCTCCCGAAGCGCACGTTTGGGCCGTCGAGCAATTCAAAAAAATCCGCAGCGAGGGCCAATTCGTGCCCTTCAGCGTTGGCTTCGACACCATCATTTTTCCAGGCTTCGATGGCGGCGCCGAGTGGGGCGGGCCCGCGGTGGATCCGGACACCGGCATCCTGTACGTCAATTCCAACGAAATGGCTTGGGTCGCAGCGCTTGCGAAAAACACCGGCGAAAATTCTCCGAAGGCTACCTACCTCAGCCAATGCGCCATCTGTCACGGCGAAAAATTGCAGGGTTCGCCTCCGGCGTTTCCGTCGCTCGTCGATGTTGGCGGGCGACTGTCGCCGGGTCAGATCGCCACGACCATCAAGAATGGCAAAGGCCGCATGAACGGGTTCCCGAATCTGTCGGCCGATCAACTGCAAGGGCTCGTCGATTTTCTGATCGGCGCGGAGAGCAAAGAAGTAGTCAGCTCGCTACCGCCTCCTCCCGGCATGGACTATCGTTTCACCGGCTATCGCCGATTTCTCGATCCCGACGGCTACCCGGCCATTGCGCCTCCCTGGGGCACTCTCAACGCGATCGACCTCAACACCGGCGAGTACGCCTGGAAAATCAATCTCGGCGAATATCCCGAGCTGGCGGCTAAAGGCATGACCAACACTGGCAGCGAAAATTACGGCGGGCCCATCGTCACAGCGGGCGGACTGCTCTTCATCGGCGCGACCAATTACGACAAAAAATTTCGCGCCTTCGACAAGTCCACCGGCAAGCTCCTCTGGGAGACCAAGTTGCCTTTCGCGGGCAACGCTACCCCCGGCACCTATCTGGTGAACGGCCGCCAATATGTGGTGATCGCTGCAGGCGGCGGCAAGGATCCTCGTTCCCCCTCTGGCGGCGTGTACGTAGCGTTCGCGCTCCCAAAAATGTAGGCGCCGGACTTCAGGGGCTGAAGCCCTTTGAAAGCGCCTGCTACGTCGGGGTTAAAGCCCCGACCTCCTAAGGAATCTGAAGCCTGGCTTCCTGGCGAACTTGAGTTTTTCACACGGGCTCCCTCCTCCTTGTGTTCCGAGTGTTCCGACCCGGTAGAGGGCGGCACGACCTGCACGGCTTCGCCTTAATTTCGCCTTTGGCACCCATACCCCCGGGGCATTTGTAAGACTATCGATCGAAAGGGTTTGCTGGATGAGGCATTTTTGTAACTTGATGAAAACAATGCGTGGCGGCTCGTAGACTACGAACAGGGTGCGGCAGTGGCACTCCGGGTGTAAACTTTCACGTCATTCCCGCCTAGTATCCGCAGTTTGTGCGACCTCAACACGCGGGCGGCTATTTTCGCAATGTAGCTTCTATCAGGCCGTGGGGTTCGTCGGTTGGGAGGAAGACTTCGGCGGGATTGTCCATGCCTAGGGGGTCGAGGTTTACCAGGTTGAAGTGTTTGTTGGGTAGGGAGAGGTGGATTTCGCGGACGTTTTCGAAATTGTTTAGGACGGCTTCGCCCATGGCGTAGAGGGTGTGTTGGAGGGAGAGGCTTTTGTGCTCGGCGAAGGTTTCCAGGAGCATTTGGCGGACGCCGTGCCAGACTGGTCCAAACTCGACCTCATCGCCGGGGTAGAGCCAGTCGGCACGGATGGATGTGGCCAGGATGCGATTGCGGTCTTCCTTCAGCGTGGTGAACGGATCGCGTAGAAAATCCTCGAAGACGGAATTCGTTGTTTTCATCACGACCAGGTCGTCGAGGCCTGCGCGGATGGTGGTCTCTTCGCGCGTTCCGGTCAGTAACGCGATCCGCTTTTCCCCGCCGTTGCGCATGAACGCGGTGGCGTGGGGCTTTCCGCCGAGTGGCAAGCGCGCCCACAAATTTTCGGCGATCTCGATTTGCACGCGAGATACTTGCGGGTTGTACGTGAGGAAATGCTCCAGCAGGTGCAGGCCGAATTCTTCGGGTGTTTCGATGGAATGCTGGCGCGCCAGGGCGTAGACGGTGTTCTTCATGGTGTCGGTGGGCAGGATCTTGCGGTTGTCGCCTTTGGTGTGGGCGGTCTCGAAGTCGCCTTCGAAGCGGATGGCCACCGTCAATTCGCGGATGTCGTTGCGGCCTTCCTGGCGTTTCACGCGCAGCAGGCGCACGCGGGATTTTCCGTAACTGTTTTCGCCGAGATGAATGGCCATGCGTCAGCTCCCGCGGTACGTGGAATATCCGAATGGGCTCAGCAGCAACGGAATGTGATAGTTCTGCTGGCAATCGAGCACGGTAAAGATGACGCTGACCTGCGGGTACAACGTCGAGGTCTTGCGATCCGAAAAATAGGCGTGGGTGTCAAAGGTTAGCCGGTAGGTGCCTTCGACCAGAGTGACCCCTCCCGGCAGCTCGCGCAAGCGGCCATCCTTGTCGGTCTCGCCGCGGCCGAGCAGCTTCCAGCCGGTGCCCACCTCCTCTACTTCGAGGAGCACGGGGACGCCTGCGGCGGGTTTTCCCAGGGCAAGGTCGAGGACGTGCGTGGTGATTTGGCCGGTCTGTTTTTCCCTGGTGGATGTGTCGCTCATGATGTGAATAATTTCTCCAGGCGAAGGCGTGTGATCTTGCGCTGCTCTTCGGCCGCGACGCGCAATTCCTGTTCAGGATCGTTGGGCAGACGCCACCGCAGACTGCTCAGGATTTCGTCGCTGGTTTTTCCAGTGGCGCAGATGAGAAATACGTGGCCGAATTTGGCGCGATATTCTTCGTTGGCTTTGGCTAGTTCCGAGAGCGTGACGGCGTCGGCTTGCTGCGCTACGGATTGCTCGTTTTTGGACCAGCGGCGTGCGGTTGCGGACTGCACTTTCTGGGCGCGCTTGGCTCCGATGGCGGGATGGTGGCGGAATGCTTCCAGCCAATCGTCGTGGGAGAGCGCGGCCCAAACCTGGTCGGCGGTATCCAGTACAGAGGCGGTATCCGGGAAGGGCACGCGACTCAGCATGTGCTCGACCCAGGCTTGCGAACCGCAGCAATCGAGAAGCATCGCGCGGGCTTGGGACGGCGAGGCGCGATTGAGTAGCTCAACGCCTTGCGCGCGGCTTGTGGGTTTTGCAGTGGTCGAGGCGCGACCGAACAGACGCAAGCGGCTTACACCGCCGTCCGGATAGATATTTAAGCGCACGTGGGTGACCACGCCGACATCATTGACTTTGCTGAGAACATGGCGGAAGTTGGCCTTTAGCTCGGTTTCCGGCAACACGTTTTTCCACGTAGGGTGTTTCGCGAGGAAATCTTCGCCGGGTTTAACGGCGACGTGACTTGCCTCGAGCGAACAGCGGTCGGGATAGTTGCCCTTGAAGTGCGCGGTGTCCACTTCGATGCGTTGGATGGTGCCGGGCACTCCGAGTTTCAGAATGACCCAGTCGTGGCCGGGGCCTCGGCGGCGCTTGGTCTCCCAGCCGTCGCCCATATTTTTCGCGCGGTAGGGCATGAGGAGATTTCGTGGGGAGCCGTAAAATTGATCGCTGGAGGTGACCACGGTGCCGCCGTTTTCTACCGCTACCAGATCGATTTCTGGGCGAGAAATTTTCTTGGCATCGGGGACTGCCTCGCCGTGGACGTGCAGGCGGGCTACGCCGCCATCGGGATAAATCTTTAGTCGCAGGTGCGTGAAGCGCGTGTCGTTCGCGACCGCGAAGAAATTTTGCGAATCGCCTTTCAACGGGGCTTGCGGCAAGACTTCCGTCCACGCGGTCGCGGAATCTTTGAGGCGCTTGCTTTCCTGCGTGTAGGGGGCGGTTCCGAGATCGCAGGCTTCCAGCGAAAAGTGTTCCGGATAGTTGCCTGTGAAGAAGCTGGTGTCAACCACGATGCCGCAGATCACGCCGGGCAATCCTAGTCTAACGATGCACCAGTCGTAGCCGGGGGTGCGGCGGCGGCGCGTTTCCCAGCCGTCCATCCATTTTCCGCGCGAGGTGTATTTTCCCTCGATGAAGATGGGCTTCGACTCTTTCAGGAGGTTTTCCTTGGGGGCGAAGAAGTCATCGTTGGCCGCGAGGACTCTGCCGCCGAGGCGCGGGGCCGCGAGATCAGCGAGTTGCGTGAAGTTTGGCGTGGATTGTGGCGTGAGCTGAGTCATGGCTGGCCCCGGCGGAGGACGCGACCGGCAGGAGAGGCGGCGAACTGCCCGCGCTCAAAAACTTTTTGTCCGCGCACAAGTGTTGCCTCCACTACACCGGTGAGTTCGCGCCCTGCGTAGGGAGTAAGCTTGTGGCGATGATGGAGGCGGTCGGGTTCGACGCGAAACTTTGCGTCGGGATTGAAGATCACGAGGTCCGCGTCGCAGCCCACCGCAATGGCTCCCTTTCGCTTTTGCAGGCCCGCTAGACGCGCGGGGCCTTCGCACATCCATCTCATAATATGCGTGAGAGCATAGCCGCGCGAACGTGCTTCCGTCCACACGACCGGCAGGCTGACTTGCAGCGAGGCGATACCGCCCCACGCGCGCATGAAGTCGCCTTCTGCGCGGAGCTTCATTTCGGGAGGGCATGGCGAGTGATCGGAGGCGATCAGATCGATTGTTCCGTCGCCGAGAGCGGCCCAGAGTTTCTCGCGATTTTCGCGTTCGCGGATTGGCGGGGCGCATTTGAATTCGGTGGCGCCTGCGGGGATTTCTTCGGAGGTGAAGGTCAGATAGTGCGGGCAGGTCTCCACGGTGACATTTGTTTGGGCGGACTTTGCGGTTGACAACATGGCGATGGAATTTGAGGACGCGAGGTGCACGATGTGGACCTGGGCGTGAGAGTCGCGGCTGAGGCGCAGGAGTAGGGAAATGGCTTGGTCTTCGGATTCACGCGGCCGGGAAGCCAGCGACGACGCATATTTGTGTGGAGGATTGCCGGGTGCGAGGTGTTGCAGGGCGGCCTCGATGGGGCCCGGCAATTCCGCGTGGGCGAGCAAGGGGGCTCCCATCGAAGCGAGTTCCGGGAGGACCGCGCGCAAATCCGATTCGGCGACGTGCGCAAATTCCGGGACGCCGCTGGGGACCAGGAAACACTTGAAGCCGAAGACGCCGGCATCCCACAACGGAGCCAGTTCGCGCTCGTTGCCGGGCACGACGCCACCCCAGAAACCTACATCGACCCACAACTTTCCTGTGGTTGCGGCGAGTTTTTCGCGATAAGCGGCGGCAGTGGTTGTGGCGGGAATGCTGTTCAGCGGCATTTCGATCAGCGTCGTCACGCCTCCCGCTGCGGCCGCACGCGTTGCGCTGGCAAAACCCTCCCAGTCGGTCCGGCCCGGCTCGTTGATGTGGACGTGGGTATCGATGATGCCTGGCATTACGGCGGATTCGCTGGCGTCGTAGATGGGCCAGCCGTGGGGAACGTCGTCGAAGGCTGAGACTTTCGTGATGATTCCTTCGCGGATGTGAATGGAGGCGCGGCGTTCGCCCTCGGGGGTGAGTACGCGGCTGCAGCGAACGACGAGATCGGCGTCGTTTGGGAAGCTGGAGGAATTGTTCAGGAGCGTGGGCATGGCGAGTGCGCGTTAAGCCGATAACATTTCGCAAAATTCGGCCAGGAGATTTTGCGCGACGCGGCGGCGGTAGCGTGCGGTGGAGCGCATGTCGTCGATCGGAGCGATTTCGCGGGCTAGAACCTCTTGCGCCGCGCGCAGGGTTGCGGGCGTCAGCTTCTCTCCGCGCAGTATGTTTTCGGTTTCGGTGGCGCGCAAAACCGTGGGGGCGACGCTGCCGAGCGCGATGCGGACATCGGCGATGCGCATGGCGTCGATGCGCGCGGCGGCCGCGAGGCACACTTTCGAGATGGCTTGCGCGCGGCGCGTGCCTACTTTGCGGTAGTAGTGGCGCCATGATTGCGTGGTGCGAGGGAGGCGGATGCGGCGAATGAGTTCGTTGGCGCGCAAACCGGTTTGTTTATAGCCGGTCCAAAAGCCGTGATAAGGCACCCAGCGTGAGCCGTTCGCGGAGACGAGTTCGAGCTCGGCGTCGTAGACGAGCAGGGCGGGTGGCGAATCGGCGGCGGGCGAGGCGTTGGCAATATTTCCGCCGAGCGTGCCGCGATTTTGCGTTGCAACGCTGCCGGTTTCGGCTGCGGCGCGGCAGAGTAACGGAAACTCGCGCGACAGAACTTCGCTGCTGCGTACGTCGGTGTAGGTCGTCAGCGCGCCTAGGGTGACATGTTCGGGAGTTACTTCGATCCCGCGCAGTTCCGGCAATTTCCAAATTCTTAGAAAGCGGCGATGCGGAAGTTTTCCGGCTTCGAGGAGCACCATCAGATCGGTGCCTCCTGCAAAGGGCTTCCAGGCTCCGGGTTCCTGTGCGAGGCGCTCGAGTGCTGCCGAAAGATCGCGGGGCATTTCCATTTCATACGCGGGAACATAGGACCTCAACGGCGGGGCTCCGCGTGTGGCGGCTGCGTGGTGCTGGCGCGGACGGCGGCGACTACGGACTCGAAGATTTTTGTGTAGCCGGTGCAGCGGCAGAGATTTCCGGCTAGGCCTTCGCGGATTTCGGCTTCGGATGGTTGGGGATTGCGGTCTAGAAGATTTACGGCGGCGAGAATCATGCCGGGAGTGCAGATGCCGCATTGTGCGCCGCCGTGGGTGAGGAAGGCTTGCTGGACGGCGTGCAACTGAGGTGCGGCGTTATGCAGCAGATTTTGAGCTGCGACTCCTTCGATGGTTCGGATCTTCGCGCCTTCGGCCTGCAAGGCGGGAACTAGGCAACTATTGACGAGGGCGCCGTCGAGTTCGATCGCGCAGGCGCCGCATTCGCCTTCGCCGCAGCCTTCTTTCGTGCCGGTGAGGCCAGGCTGCTCACGCAGGACATCGAGCAGGCGCGCCATGGGGTAGGCTTCGAGGGTCACCGGGCGGCCGTTGATTTCGCATTGCACGCCGATCTTGCGGGTCGGGTTAGGCGCGCGAGCGGCCGGCTCGCGGGAGTCAGGCATGCACGCCCTCCAGCATTTCGAGAAGGACTTCCGGTGTGACCGGAATGCGCGTGATGTTTGCGCCTGTTGCGTTTGCGATGGCATTGGCAATCGCCGGAGCGGTGCCGTCGAGCGGGAGTTCGCCGATGCCCTTCGCGCCGGCGGGCCCGCGCGCGTAGGGAATTTCTTCGAAGAAAACACGTATCGGCGGAACGTCCATGGACGTGGGCATGATGTAGTTGGTCATCTGGCCGTTGCTCATGCGGCCTTCCTGCCAGACGACATTTTCGTAAAGCGCGAAACCGATGCCCTGCGCTACTCCGCCTTCGATTTGGCCGGCGGCGAGGACCGGATTGATGACCTTGCCGACTTCTTGCACGGCGACGAAGTCTTCGACGCGAACTTCGGCGGTGCGGGTGTCGACGGAAACTTCGGCGACGTAGACCGCCCAGGCGTATGCGCCGTAGGCGTCGCCTTGGTAGCGGGCGTCGTCCCAGTGGAGATCTTGCGGATGTTCGTATTTGATCAGGGACTGCAGCTTGCCGAATTTGGAAATGTATTGTTGGCAGGCGTTGGCAAAATCGACCGCGTTGTAATTTGGTTGCAGGAAGCCTGCGTCGAAGAGTGATTTCTGGACGGCGCGGGCGGCGGATTCGACGAGTTTGCCGACGATCATGGTGGTGCGTGACGCTACGGTCGGACCGCTGTTGGGAACCATGTCGGTGTCCGGCTGCATGATTTCGATGCGATCGATGCCGAGGCCGAGAGTTTCGGCGGCGATCTGCGCGAAGACGGTGTTGGTGCCTTGGCCCATCTCGGTGCTGCCGGCGAAGACGCGCACGCGGCCGTCCGCGGTGAGGTCGAGCGCGGCTTCTGACGCGAGACATTCTTCGCCGGAGCCGGTGAATCCGGCGCCATGCAGAAATGCGGCGAAACCGATGCCGCGCTTGATGGCGTTGTGCGGATTTTCTTGCTGGAAACGTTGGCGTTTGGCGTGATAGCTGCTTAGTTCCAGGGCGCGATCCATGAGGCGATCCATCTTGACTGTTTCGCGGATTACTTGGTGGACGGCGAGCGTCTGGCCTTCGTGAATGAAATTGCGGCGGCGTAATTCGTCGGGCGCTACGCCCACGACTTCGGCGACGCGATCGAGATGGCGTTCGAGCGCGAAGACGCTTTGTGGAGCGCCGAAGCCGCGGAAGGCGCCGTGCGGCGGCATGTTGGTGGCGACGGCGCGGCTGCGAATGCGGACGTTTGGGCAGTCATATGGGCCTGCGGCGTGGATGGTGCCACGGGAGAGGACGACCGGCGAAAGAGTTTCGTAGGCGCCGCCGTCGATGGTGAAGTCGATCTCCATGGCGAGGAGTTTGCCATCGCGCGTGACCGCGGTTTTGTGGTGCGTGCGCGAGGGATGGCGTTTGGTTGTGGCGGTCATGTCTTCGGCGCGGTCGTAGATCATTTTTACGGGCTTGCCGGATTTCCAGGCGAGGAGAGCGGCATGGCCGGCGAGCATGGAGGGATATTCTTCTTTGCCGCCGAAGCCGCCGCCGGTTTCGGTTTGGACTACGCGGATGCGGTCTTTTGGTAAGTCGAAGAGGCGGACTAGGGCTTTGTGGACATAGTACGGGCATTGCAGGGAGCCCCAGACGGTGACGCCGGCGCGAGTGGAGTCGGTGGAAGGCGAAGAGCCGGCTGAAGACGAAAAACCGGCAGGGATGCCGGCGCTACCAGTTGGCGGCGGGGTCGCTTTGCCCGGATTGGCTTGCGCGATCATGCCTTGCGGCTCGATGTAGAGCTGCTCTTGGGCGCCGGTTTCGTAGGTGCCTTCGACGATGAAGTCGGCTGAGGGCCACGCGGCGTCCACGTCGCCCTTTTCTACTTGGAAGGATTTGAAGATGTTGTCTTCGCCCCAGATCACTTGCTTGCGCGCGAGGGAATCTTCCATGGTGAAGATGGCGGGTAGCGGGTCGATTTCGATTTGGACGGCGCGGCGGGCTTCTTCCAGGAGATATTTGTCGGGATGGGCGAGGAGCACGACTGCTTCTTCCGGGTGATTGACGAATTCGTCGGCGAGGCATGGCTGGTCTTCGATCAGCAGGGCGATGCAGTTTTTGCCGGGGATGTCTTTTGCGGTGACGATGGTGAATTCGGGCCAGGGAATGGCGGGATCGAAATAGATGGCGCGGATGTGGCCGCGTGGTTTCGAGGAGCGGACCGTTGTTCCGTAGAGCATGCCGGGGAAGGAGAGGTCGTCGATGTAGCGGGCGCGTCCGGTTACTTTTTCGCGGCCTTCTTTGCGGGGGACGGAGGTTCCGATGATCGGTGCGTGGGGCACGGGGGTCCTTGCGAGATCGAGATGGCCGCGCGACTTGGGCGGTACGAGAAGAGTTTAGCGCAGGCGCGGGGGAATTGGGCGAGGATGGGTGAGCATTTGAGTGGGGCGCAGGAAGATCGTGCTTGGGTTGCGGGGGACACAGGCCCTTCGAAACTCAGGGTAAACAGGAGTGCCTGTGCTACCTAGAGGCGGTCGGGGGTTAGGATGGCGGTCATTTCGAGCACGCGGGCGTAGTAGTCGTGGTGCTTGAGCTGGGCGCCCGCTTGCTGGTCGACGATGAAGGTTACGTCGGGGTGGAGTTGCAATGCGGAGGCGGTGACGGAGGCGGTGACGGGGCCTTCGATGGCTTGGGCGATGGGGGTGGCTTTTGAGGAGCCGCTGGCCAGGAGCAGGATGCGTTTGGCTTCGAGGATGGTGCCGATGCCCATGGTAATGGCGCATTCGGGGAATGTTTCGCCGGCACCGAAAAACTTGCGGTTGTCGTCGATGGTTTCCTTGCTGAGAACTTTCAGGCGAGTGCGGGAGCCGAGGCTGGAGGTGGGCTCGTTGAAACCGATGTGGCCGTTGCGGCCGATGCCGAGGATTTGCAGGTCGATGCCGCCGGCGTCGCGGATGGATTGTTCGTAGGAGCAGCAGTAGCGGTCGTAGTCGGCGGCGATGGTGCCGTCGGGGATGTGGATGTTGGCAGCGGGAATATTGACGTGAGCGAAGAAATTTTGCTGCATGAAGTGGTGGAAGCTCTGCGCGTGGCTAGCGGGGAGGCCGAGGTACTCGTCCAGGTTGAAGGTGACCACGCGGGAAAAATCGAGGGATTCTTCGCGATGCAAACGCGCCAGCTCTTTGTACATTTCGAGCATGGTGCTACCGGTGGCCAGGCCTAGACGCAACGCGGGGTTCCTGCGGACGGCGTTGGCGATGATGCGGGCGGCTTCGCGGCCGAGTTCTTGTTTGCCGGGTCTTAGGACGAGTAGCATGGATTAAGATTTTGCGCTTCTAGCTTAAACCGATTTAAACATATAATTCCAGCCGCCTGGTGATTCGACGAGGCTGCCGACGGGCTCGTTGCCCCGTTAATGGCGAGTTCGGCGACTCGGATCGGTTGAGGTCCTTCGCTTCGCTCAGGATGACAATTTCTCTTCTGTGGCTACCAATCGCGGGACTAAAGTCCCGCGGCCACATAGGGCTTGCCCGTCTGGCCACGACGACCTTCGCGTAGGCATCGCTTCAGACGAAGAATTTGTCACCGCGAAATACAGTATTGGGTCTACACTTCCGGGTCAATGTTGTTCTTAAGGTGAAAAGCTGCGATGGCGCTTAACGCGACTGACTGGATTGTGATTGCCGCGTACCTGCTTTTGAATTTGTTGATCAGCTTGTACTACCGGCGGCGCTCTTCGGGAAGCACCGAAGAGTTTTTTGTTTCTGGGCGAAATGTGTCGTGGTGGCTGGCGGGAACTTCGATGGTGGCCACTACGTTTGCCGCGGACACCCCCTTGTTTGTTACCGGCGTGGTCGCAAAAAACGGGATTTCCGGGAACTGGATCTGGTGGTCGCAGTGTTTATCCGGGATGATGACCGTTTTCTTTTTTGCGCGATATTGGCGGCGCGCGGGAATTCTTACTGACGTGGAGTTTGTGGAGCTGCGGTACGAGGGAAAGCCGGCAGCGTTTCTGCGCGGTTTTCGAGCGATCTATTTAGGCGGGTTGATGAATTGCCTGATCCTCGGTTGGGTGATCAAGGCGATGATCAGCATCACGACGGTGTTGCTGGGGGACGCTATCGCGCAGGGGCGAGTGTTGGAGATCGGCGTCGGCGGGCATACTTTTTTTCACTACACATTTGGAGAGCCTGCACATACGGGATTGCTGATTTGCGTGCTACTGCTGGTGCCGTTCACGGGAATTTACACGTTCATTGGCGGGCTTTGGGGTGTGCTGGTGACCGATCTGTTCCAGTTTATTTTGAAGATGTCGATGATCATCGTGCTGGCGTGGGTGGCGGTGTCGAAGATTGGCGGGATGACTTCGCTGAAGTTGCAGCTCTCGCATGTGGATGAAGCGGTGCGGCAGACGGGGCAGACGACCGGATCGGTGACGGCGTTCTTTCCGTCGTTTCATCTGGGATGGACAACGGACGCGCTCTGGACGCTGCCGGTGATTACGTTTGTGCTCTACCTGGGAGTGCAGTGGTGGGCTAGCTGGTATCCGGGGGCGGAGCCCGGCGGCGGGGGGTACGTGGCGCAGCGGATGTTCAGCGCGAAGGACGAAAAGAATTCGCTGGGCGCGACGCTGTGGTTCAACATCGCCAACTACGCGATGCGATCGTGGCCGTGGATCGTGACGGGTTTGGTGGCGGTGGCGGTGTATTCGCCGCACGGAGGATTGCACCCGAGCGCGGAATTCGCGGCGGAACCTGAGAAGGGTTACGTGATGGTGCTGCGGGATTTTTTGCCGCCGGCGCTGCGTGGCTTGATGGTGGCGGCGTTCTTGGCGGCCTTCATGTCCACAGTGGGCACGCAACTGAACTGGGGGACCTCGTACTTCATCAACGACTTTTACCGGCGGTTTGTGGTGCGCAAAGGCAGCGAGAAACACTACGTGACGCTCAGCAAATTGTTCATCGTGCTACTGGTGATTTTGAGCGGGTACACCGCGGCGCACATCACTTCGATTCAGTCGGCATGGCAGCTGCTGTTGGGGATGGGGGCGGGCACCGGCGGCGTGCTGATGCTGCGGTGGTATTGGTGGCGGGTAAACGCGTGGAGCGAAATCTCGGCGATGGTTGCGGCATTCGTGGTGTCGGTGTCCCTGCAGCGCATGCAGTTTTCCGGCAACAGCTCGGTGGTATTTGCGAAGTCGGCGCTGATCACGACGGCGGCGACGACGGTGGTGTGGTTGGTGACGACTTTGCTGACGCGGCCGGAATCCGACGAGCGGTTGCTGAAATTTTACAGGCGCGTTCATCCCACGGTTCACGGGTGGAAGCGGATCGCGTTGCTGGCGCCGGAAATCAAGCCGGTGCAAGATTTCAAGGCGAATGCTTTTGATTGGGTCATGGGTTGCACGCTGGTATATTGCTGCATGTTCGGAATCGGGGAACTGGTGTTGCAGGCATGGATGACGGGCTTCGTGCTGCTCGCGGTGGCGGCGCTGGCGGGATATTTTATTTACTGGAGTTTGTCGCGGCGGGGATGGGAGACGCTGTCGGGAACCGCAGACGACGAACCGTTGCCAGTTTCCAAGGGCACGATCGGTTTGCAAGAGGGAGATTGAGCGAGGCGAGGGTGCCTCATATCTCTGCGGTAAAAACGAAAGGGCGGAGATTTCTCTCCGCCCTTCGCGTTTTGATTTTGGGTTTGAGGGTTGCTCAGTCCTTGGCGCGGTGCGGAGTCGCTTTTTGCAGCCGCGACAGCAGGAGATGCGCGGATTCAGGAGCGTGCAGCCGCGATTCGGTGATGATGTCTTCGGCAGAGATGGTCTTGCCGTAGACGCGCTTGTTAGCATCATTGTCGGGGCGTAGCGTCGAGCCTTCGAGAGAGATGCCGGCGAATACGCCGCGCGCTCGCGAATAGCTCAACATTTCGGCCCGCAGGCTGGCGTCCGTATCGGCGGAAGCATCGCGGCCCTTGGGACCCGCTGCGACCGAAGCGTCGGCGCCGAGTTTAACCTTGCTGTGCAGCACGCTATCGGCGCCGCGATTGTTCATAACGAGAATGACGAAGTCCGTCGCCTGGCCGCCAATCTGGAGACCGAAGCTGCCGCCTTCGAGAGCCATCATCGTGGGTGCGCCCCACGGGCCGTCGAAGTTTTTACCGGTCCGGCAGGTCATCACGCCGCGGCCGTAACTCCCGCCGACGATAAAGGCTGCCTTGAGAACGGAAGGAAACACAATCACGCAACGCGCTTTGTCGAGCAAGTCCTGGGGAATGCTGTCCGGAATGTCGAGAATTTCCTGGATTACGGTGCCCGCATTCTGGATGCGGTCGTTGTCTTTCGTGTCCTCATCTTTCGCCTTGGCCGAGGACGCTGGCGCAAGCGCCAGGCCCGCCAGCGCAAATGCGCCCACCAACAACGTTGCAAAAAACTTCTTGTTTAACTGCTTCATCCACTGTCTCCTTTTTCCGTCTTCGTTTGGCCCGAATTCACGAACAAAAATCGTTGCCGCAAACTAGCTCTTGCGGTCCGACACCAAAATGACGACGCCGCCGATCAGGGCTAGCGCACCCAGGATCGGAGGGAGCGCTACGGTGTGGTGCTCTTGCTTGGTGGCTTGGATCGGGCCCATGTCCAATACTTTCTTCTGCGTTGTATAGCTGAAGCCCTGATAAACCAGGGCCAGCACTCCAAGCACGATCAAGATAACTCCCAACGGCTTCATAAAACTCCTCTCCATGCTGGACCGGCTGCTACACGCGGCAAAGATCCGGCGCTAAGTCAGGGACGCACTTTTCCGGATGCGGAGCTAGATGCTACGTTCGCCGAAGCAGATGTCCGACCAGCGTCACCAAGAACAGAATCAAAAATAGGTAAAAAAGAATCTTCGCGATTCCCGCCGCCGCGACGGCTATGCCTGTGAAGCCCAAAAGAGCAGCCACCAAGGCGACGATGAAAAAACCCAGTGCCCAGCGCAACATCGAAACCTCCTGACTGAGATGTAGGATAAAACGCTCGAACGAAGGGCCGGAACCGGGCTAAGTAACGACTGATGGGATTGACCCCGGCCACGATTCTCCTCAGTTGTACAGAGATGCGGCTACAACCTCCATACGGAAGAGACCGTAGCTCTGCCAGAGGCATCGTGTAGCGTTTTAGGTGCAGTTTTCGGGGGATTGAGATGCCTTGCGGCGTACCAGAAGGTGGTCGCCAATTATAGGCGGAACAATGTAAATAGTGCAGGGCTGGCGGCGATCGTCGCGTGGCGTACTAGGACCAGGAAGACTCGTAAGTCACCTGCTTACCGCAATTTGAAAATGGCAGACAGTGCTGTGCCAATGGCTCATCGGATGCACCGCTGTAAACCGAAATAACCAGCAACGGTGTGGGTTTGAATGGCGTCCCATGGGCAGGACGCATAGGACTTGCGGTTGAGTTATTAATGGGAAAGCAGTCTTGGGTGTCCAAGAGGGACTTCGCGAAAGCCGGGCGGGAATCTGAGGAGATAAAATAATGGAACCCTTACGAGTGTTAGTCGCGGACGACCACGAAATTGTGCGCAAAGGGTTGCGATCACTGCTCGAAGCGCAACCTGGATGGCAAGTCACGGCGGAGGCCAGCGATGGCCGCGAAGCTGTGGAGAAGGCCAAGGAAATGAAGCCGGATGTCACGGTGCTGGACATCAGTATGCCGTCGCTGAATGGGCTGGAGGCGGCGCGGCAAATGATCAAGAACGACGCGCGGGCGAAGATCTTGATATTGACGATGCACGAATCGGATCCTTTGATCCGTGAGGTGCTGGACGCGGGTGCGCGGGGTTATGTGCTGAAATCGGATGCGAGTCGCGACCTGGTCACGGCGGTAAACGCGGTGCGCTGCAACAAAACCTTTTTCACCGCGAAAGTGGCGCAGATTGTGCTCGACGGGTACCTGGATAAAAAGACGAAGAAGGTGGATGAGAGCAAAGACGAGGTGCGCAGCCGGTTGACTCCGCGGCAGCGCGAGATCGTGCAGTTGCTGGCCGAGGGGAAGAGCAGCAAAGAAGTGGCGGTGGCGCTGGGGCTCAGCGTGAAGACGGCCGAGACGCATCGCGCGAATATCATGCGGCGGTTGGATTGCCACTCGGTGAGCGAGTTGGTTCGGTATGCGGTGAGGAACAATATTATCGAGGCTTGAGTAATCGGGCTTGGCCTCGGCTTGCCAGGGACACAATCTAGCGCGGCGATAGGGCGTATTTTAGTCTCCGGATCGTATAGTTCCTGTGTTTCCTTGGACTGCCCATTGCGAATCGTAATTCTCTGCTTGCCAACCTCCCGCCTCGGGGAATCGGGGACGGCTATTTGCCAGGTGCAAAGAGCCGGCAGGATACCGGCGCTACCAGTTCAATATTGGCTACATCTTGGTGGCAAGGCCCACTAGGTGATTTGCGGTATTCACTGCATGACCTCGCGGTGGTTTGCTACTGGCGTAGCAAAGACCCAAGAACCGAGGAGGTTCCATGAACTGGGATCGAGTTGAAGGAAAATGGAAGCAAGCCGCTGGCAAGATCAAGGAGAAATGGGGAAAGTTGACCGATGACGATTTGCAGGTGATTGGCGGGAAGCGCGACCAACTGATCGGAAAAATCCAGGAACGCTATGGGATCGCGAAGGACGAGGCCGCGCGTCAGGTGGATGAATTCTCGCGCACGTATGGGACAGATGAGACTACCACTCGCGAGAAAATGCATCGTGCGGGCGGAGCCTAGAGTTAGTTGAACTGCATAGCGCCTGAGGATAGGCGCATCGGAGTATTATTTTGCCGGAGCAAGTTTCGCAACTTGCTCCGGTTTTTTTTCTTCTCAATATTGCGAGATTTGGCATTGGAAGATTTCGCGCGCGCTGGCAGAGTTCAGTCGTTGCCCATTTCGAACGGCCGATCATAGCCCGTCATTTCCAGATAGCCCGTGCCGGTTCGGGGCTGGCGCTGCTTCTGCCCCGCGAACGTAACGGCGCCTTCCCAATAGCTTGGCGAAATTTGATGGAGGCTCGTTAGCTCTTGCGAAGGCAGTGGCGTCTTTGCTTCCAGCTCAACGCCTAGTCGCGGGACCGATATTTTCCAACGGATCGGATACGCGGTTTTTGTGGCGGGGCTGGTCCAAGTTTCGCCTTGAGGTTGTAGCGTGAAGTCGCTCGAACGCAAATGCGTGGACGTTCCTTGCACGTCGACGAATGTGCCGGCGGAGTAGGGGTCGGCGGAGCCGTCACTGCGCAGGATGCGGAAGAGCATCAGTTCGGTGTTGTCGTCGAGCTGAATGCTGAGCCAATCCCAGCCGACTTGATTGGTCTCGAGCTGATGGGTGAAGAATTCGTGGTCCATCCAGGCCAGGCCTGTTACTTCAAATGTTTTACCTGAAACGCTGATGCGGCCGTTCGCGGCGAGCCTTGTTAGCGAAATATAGTGTGAAGCGCGACCTGGCCCTTTAGCTTTTTGGCTGACGCCATCTTCGCCATTGATTACGGGAGGTTTTTCGGAGCGGAGAGCGAGCTGCAGTTCGAAGCGGGCGTCTACCGCCTGCATCTTCTGTTCGGGGCCTTGCCAGTGAACTTGCCAGTTGCCGTTCCAGATGTGGCCGTCCCTCGCGCTGATTCCTGCAAGTCCTGGACCCGCGCGGCTGGTGCGCTCGGCGTGATAAAACTTCTGGCCGTCCAGATCGCTTAAGGCTAGATGAGCGAGATAGAGGTCGCGCACGTCCCAAGGTTTCGTTTTGGCGGAGTCGCGATTCACGCCTTGGCGGAAGAAGGTGAGCTCAAATCCGAAACGACGGCCCTCCGCCGACTTCACATTACCGGTGTAGTACCACCATTCGGTTTGGAAGTCCGGATGATCGAAATGATCGCGGGGAAATTCGTAGCGATAGTCGGGCAGAGCGGCGCGGTAGGGCTCAAGCGATGTCACCGCCGCGGGCCGCAATACGAGGAGAGCTGTGGCTAAGCACGCAAAACTATTCCTCATGCACCACCTCAATGGGGTTCAAGCGCACTGCGACGTTCGCCGGATATAGGCCCGCGAGCACGGTCGCAGCATAAACAACGGCCAAAGCGCTGAGAAGTACGGCGACCGGCCAGTGGAAGCGGATGGTCCAACCGAACGATTGTTTGTTGATGACGAAGACGAGAATCAGAGATAGGGCAAAGCCGAGCGCGACGCCCGCGAATGTTGCGAGCAGGCCGAGCAAACCCGCCTCGACCATAATCAGCTTGCGGACTTGCGCGGACGCGGCGCCCAGAAAACGAAGCAGGCCCAGTTCCCGGCGACGGTCGATGACCAGCGCCAGCAACGCGCCGGCCACGCCCATGACGGCGACGAGGACCGCCACGGCCTCCAGAGCGTAGGTAATCGCGAAGGTGCGATCGAAAATGCGCAGAGCCTCGCCGCGCAAATCGCGATTTGAAAAGATGAGCACGCTGTGCCCGGCCGCCGCTTGTTCGATTTCCGCGCGCACGGTCTCCAGCGGCACGTCGGGCGAGATGTAGATGGCCAGATTCGAAGGAGCCGGATCGGGCAAATAGCGAAGAGCGGTGTTGCGATCCATCAAGATACCGCCGCGTTCGCTGGAATAATCGTAGAAGACATCTGCGACGCGAAACGCGGTTTTCGTATCGCCGAGCGGGAGCGTGATCGTGTCGCCTCTTTGAACGCGATGCTTATTCGCAAATGGCTCGCTGACGATGACGGCGTTGGCGTCGCGAAGCTCGCCGAGGACATCGGATGTCGAACGCCCGGAGAGAAAATCCGCTTTGTGATACGACCGCAATACGCGCAGCTCAACCGAGCCCAGCCCCGCGGGCATGCCTTCGTAACTAATTTCGTATTCGCGCAAACGGTCTATGGTCGCCACGCCAGGCAATCTCGCAATTTTGTCGGCGAGTTCCGGCGAGAGCGTAGGATGGCGGTCGGCGGCAGCCTCACCCGCAGGACGCAAGTACAGATCGGCGGGCAACTGATCGCCCATCCAGAGAAGCACGGTCTGTCGAAAACTTCCGACCATGATGCCGACGGCGGTCATCATGGCGATCGCTGTGGAGAGCGCGCCGACGAGCACCGACGTGCGCCGCAGCGATGCGGACAAGCTGCGGGAGGCGAGTGTAGCCTCCACGCCCAATATTTTTCCGAGCAGATGTGCGAACAAGCGCATCGTCACGTCTACCAAAGCAGGAATCGCCAGGGCCGACGCAACGATCAGCAGCAGAGTGGCGAGATAACCGAACAGCGGCTTAGCAGCTATCGCAGGAGCGCGCGAAGCTACCGCCGCGCCGATTCCGAGCAGTACTGCATAAAATAAATCGCGCGTCTTGTGAACGCGCGCGGCGTATTCCCGCCTCCCACGCGCCATCGCTTCAACCGGTGGCACAAGCGACGCTTCGCGCGCTGGAGAATATGCCGACGCGACTGAAACTCCGACACCAATGATCATTGCGGTCAGCACCGCACCGGCATTCAGCTCGATCGCTCCCGGCGTGCTGCTGACGTACAAAGCTTCGACAGTTGCCGACATCAGCCGCACCGCGCCGCTGGCCATCAAGCGCCCCAGCGGCAGGCCCAGCAGCGCGCCAATCAAGGCGAAAGTTGCCGACTCGCCCAGGAACGCAGCGAGAACCGTGCCCCGGCTTGCGCCGAGGGCGCGAACAATTCCAATTTCCGCGCGCCTGCGCACCACCGACACCGAAATCGTGTTGTAGATCAGGAAGGCGCCAACCACGAGGGCGATGTAACTTAATAGCCGCAAGTTCCAGCGAAATGCCGCCAGCATGCGCCGGTTTTCGATTGTGCCGGTGCCCGCGGTGCGCACTTCCACACCTGGTGGGAGCGCTTCCTGCAAACGCCGCTGCCATTGTTCCAGTGATGCTGTCGATGGTGCTTTTAATAGGATGCGATCCACGCGCCCGTAGCGATTCAGCGCGTACTGTGCTGCCGCGAGGTCCATCACGATCGCGGCGGCGTTTCCGTTCGCATCCGGGTAGACGCCGCGCACGGTGTATTCGCGCGCCTGGTCGTTGATCAGCAAGGTGACGCGATCGCCTGGTTTCCGGCCCAAACTCTGCCCGACCCAGATACTGTCGTAGCGGCCGAGATATTTCAGCGCGTCTTGCGGGCGTTCCATGCGAAAGCTGGAGGTGATGTCATCGTGCCCCTCGCCCTCCGCGATCAAATCGAGTCCCAGCAGAGGAAAGCTATGCTTGGTGTTCGCCTCGATCGCGTAATCTTCGATCCGCGGGGAAATTCGCAGTGGATAGGGAAGCGCCGAAAGTGTGCCAACCGCGCGTTCGGGCACGCCGCCGGACGCTATGATTTCGAGATCGTTGTCGCCGGCAAGCGTTTCCATCGACGAGCGGAATGATCCCGCGGCTGCCGTGCCCGCAAGATCGATCGCCAGGACGACAGCTACACCCAGCGCGATGGCTAGAACCGTCAGCGAGGTGCGCACTGGCTCCTCAATAAGGGGCCGAACCATCAAGCGGTAGAACAGGAGCAGGCGTGCCATTTCAGCGACGGAGCATCTCCTGAATTTTTCCGTCTTGGAGCCGCACCACGACATCGGCGAGCGCGGCGGCTTCCACGCTATGCGTCGCCATAATCGTGGCGGTATTTTGCTCGCGCGGGAGGCGGCGGAGCAATTCCAGGATGATGTTCCCTGTGGCGGAGTCGAGATTCCCCGTGGGCTCGTCGGCCAGCAGCAGACTGGGGCCGTGGATCAACGCGCGCGCAATTCCTACTCGTTGCATTTGTCCACCCGAAAGCTGATGAGGGTAACGATCGCCGAGGCCCTCCAGCTCGACCCATGCGAGCCGTTCGCGAGCGGCCGCGCGCGCATCGGGTTTGCCCGCGAGCAGCAAAGGCAGCTCCACGTTCTCGAAAACGGTGAGCGTGTTCAGCAATTGAAATGATTGAAAAATGAAGCCGACCTTCGCGCGTCGCAGCTGCGTCAGTCCGGCGTCTTTCAACGAAGAAGTTGGCACACCGTCGAGCAGCACCTGGCCGGAAGTCGGAAAGTCCATCGCGCCCGCAACATTCAGCAGGGTCGATTTGCCGCATCCGCTCCTGCCCACCAGCGCCACAAATTCCCCGCGAGATACTTCGAGCGAGAGTCCATCCAATGCGCGCACCGGCTGTCCGTCTGACGAGTAGTCCTTGATGACGTTCTGGAGGGAAAGAATGGGCATTTGGCAGGAGTTTACGATTTGTAAGGACGAGACTCTTTCCGTTGCCGAATCCGCCATTGTGCGACAACCATTCTACGCTATCGCAAACGCCCATTGAGCCTTCTTTCCCGCTGGTATAGACTTCGCCGCGCACGATTACCGCACGATTTCGTCGCAAGCACGGCATAGCTGGGTCGCGAACGCTGGTTCGCGTCAAACAGGGTAGCGTGGTCGTTTGATGCCCAAGGGCGTTGCGCTGCTGTCGGCAAACTTGCGGGCGTGTGCTTGCAGTTTTGCGTAGAAGTCAGGGGAGACTCGGATGCTCTTGGCATCGGGGATCACGGTCACGCACCGGACGCTCGCGCCGGTTGACCTCGTGATCATCGCCGTGTACTTCATCATGGTGTTCGGGATCGGCTTCTACTTTTCCCGAAAAGAGCGCACTTCCGAGGACTATTTCCTCGCCGGGCGCAACATCGGGTGGTTTGCGATCGGCGCGTCGCTCTTCGTTTCCAATATTTCCACGGAACACTTTATCGGTCTCGCGGGGTCGGGCGCCACGTCCGGCTTGGCCGCGGGAAATTTCGAGTGGGAAGCGTCCGTCATCCTGCTGCTGCTCGGCTGGGTGTTCGTGCCGTTTTATCTGCGATCGAATGTTTTCACCATGCCGGAATTTCTGGAGCGGCGATTTAATCGTAATTGTGCTACCTATCTCGCGTCGATCTCCATCATCGCCTATATCTTCACGAAAATTTCGGTGCATTTGTATGCTGCAGCGATCGTGTTGGAGCGCGTAGTCGGGTGGAATCAGTGGACTGCCGCGATCATCCTGGTCATTGCCACGGGCATCTACACCATTTCGGGCGGGCTCGCGGCGGTCATCTATACCGATCTCGTGCAAACTTTGATTTTGCTGGCTGGCGCGATTGCTTTGACTTTGATTGGTTTGGACAAGGTCGGTGGGTTTGCCCACTTGCGTGCGGCGGTTCCGCCGAGCTACTTCCATATGGTCAAGCCCGTCTCCGATCCCGACTTTCCGTGGACGGGAATTTTCTTCGGCGCGCCGATTCTGGGCATCTGGTATTGGTGTACCGACCAGGTCATCGTCCAGCGGGTCCTGTCGGCGAAGGACGAGGGCCACGCCAAGGCCGGCACCATTTTTGCCGGCTACCTGAAGATTCTTCCCGTATTTCTTCTCGTGATTCCGGGAATGATTGCTTACGCGTTGTATCCTCAGTTGTTTACCGTCGTGAATGGCGCGGTCACCAACGGCGACATCGCCTTTCCCACGGCGGTGGTCAATCTTCTTCCAACAGGCTTCGTTGGATTGATGATTGCCGCTCTGCTTGCGGCACTGATGGGCGCGATGAGCTCGGTTTTCAATTCGGCTTCGACGATGGTCACGCTCGATTTTTACAAGAAGCTCCGACCCGCGGCGAGCGAAAAGCAGCTCGTGACTTTCGGGCGAATCGCCACCGGCGGAATGGTAGTACTTGGTTTATTGTGGGTTCCCTTCATTCATGTGCTTAGCGCCCAGCTGTGGGTTTATCTCCAGAGTGTGCAGGCGTACATCAGCCCGCCGATCGCGGTCTGCTTCATCTTTGGTATTTTGTGGCCGCGGCTGAATGGTCAAGGGGCGATCACGTCGTTGCTGGTGGGGTTCGTTCTCGGCGCGGTGCGTTTTGTGCTCGAGGTGCTGGACAAGTCGGCGCACTATCAGTCTTCCGCGATCCGTGGTCTGATCGACATGAATTTTCTGCACTACTCCATCGTAATGTTCGTGCTGTGCGCGCTGGTGCTGATCGGCGTGAGCATGCTCTTCCCGGCTCCCGAGCGCAAGAAAATCGCCGGACTCACATTTGCGACGGTGGACGAGAAGCTCGACACCGTTGATGTCAAGACGGCGCACCTTGCAAGAGAGACGCCTGCGGAACATCGCGTGAACCTCGCATTTACGTATGTGTTGCTGGCGACCGTGCTGGGTCTATGGATTTATTTCCGATAATCCCCAGCTTGGAGGCTTACACTGGGTTCGCTGAAGGCAGGCTTCGTCGAACATCGGTCGCGGTAAATGAGCACAAGAAACGAGATTGAATCTTGGCAACCTCGATCCAAACTCTACGTCCAAACGTCTCCCAAGACGCAGCCCTGCGTAAGTTCTCGGCGATGGGACTCAGTGCGCTCTACCGGCGTGTTCGGATAGGTCCACTGCGACGGATCGCAGCCGTTTACGTTCCGTTCTTCCTGTATCGCGTTCGCTATCAGCTCGCACGCGCGCCACAAGCGCGATTTTTTGCCATCGATGCGGTGGATGGCTCGCTGGACCTTTTTGAGTTTCCCGATGTCCCAAGTGGAGCGCAGCTTGTCGCGGTGGAAACGCGAAATCGCTTGCCCGTCGGTCTCACGCACGAGCAGGCGCAGGCGATGTTGCACGAGAAAGTTCTGCGTGTCATCTTTCAGCAGGGCTTTTTCAAATTGCGAGCATCCCATCTGGAATGCACGCACGAGGCCCTCGAATTGCATCTTCCTTATTGGCTAGCTTTTTATGGGGACGAGACTCCACGGTGCCGCGTGATGGACGCTGTGCGGCGCCGCATCGAGGGAGCCAAAGCCTCCGCTTTTTTTGAAGAGTGGCTGGCTGCGTAAGCCGAGCACGTCTGACAGCAAATCCCGGCAGTCGAAAGACAGATAGAGAATGTCGCATCCTGGAAAAACGTTGAACGTCACGCTCGCCCGCACGGCAACTTTTGCGCTGTTCGCGGCGGCCGCTTCTTGCGCGCCTACATTGGCGGAAGGCTGGCAGCACCTCGGCGCGGTGCAACACGTCGAGAAACTTCCCGATGGTGTCGAACTCAGCGCAGGCAGTGCGAAGGTGCGCATCACTGCGTTCCGTGACGGCGTAATTCGCGTGCGCGTCGCCCCTCAGAGCGCTTTCCCGAAAGATTCCTCGTGGGCGGTTATCGAACCTCCGGAAGTCCCGCCGGTAAAAGTGGAAGATGCGAAAGATGATGTTCGCCTCTTGGCCGGGAGCGTCAACGTCATCATTCACAAATCACCTCTCCTCATTTCTTTCACCGACTCACAAGGTCGCGTCGTTCTTGAAGACGAGCCCACCTTGCCGATGGCCTCAAATGGCCAGCGCATCCGCATCTGGAAGAAGATGCCGCCCGATGAAAGCTATTTTGGCTTGGGTGACAAAGCAGGCCCGATGAACCGCCGCGGCCGCTCCTTCACAAACTGGAACACGGACGCCTTCGGGTGGGGCGAATCCACCGACCCGCTCTACAAAACCATTCCGTTTTTCCTCGGCGTTCGCAAAGGCTCGGCGTACGGCATCTTTTTCGACAACACTCACCGCAGCAGTTTCGATTTTGGCAAGGAGTCGCCCGACTATTTGTCGTTTGGCGCGGAAGGTGGCGAGCTGAACTATTATTTCTTCGCCGGACCCGACCCGAAGAAAGTCATCGCGGAATATACCGCGCTCGTCGGCCGTACGCCTCTGCCGCCGCTGTGGAGCCTCGGTTACCAGCAATGCCGCTACAGCTACTACCCCGAAGCGCGCGCTCGTGAAATCGTGCGGCTTTTCCGCGAGAAGAAAATCCCCGCCGACGTGATCTATTTCGACATCGACTATCAGCAAGGCTACGCGCCATTTACCATCAATCGCGAATATTTCCCGCACTTCGAGCAAATGATCGCGGACTTTCGGGCCCAAGGCTTCCATACGATCTTGATCACCGATCTCCACATCAAAAAAGATCCGGGCCACGGCTACACGCCCTACGATTCCGGAATCAAGCAGGATGTCTTCGTCAAGAATCCCGATGGCTCCATTTTCGTGGGGAAGGTGTGGCCGGGTGACAGCGTATTCCCCGATTTCACTCTTTCCCGCGTGCGCGATTGGTGGGGCGGCTTGTACAAAGATTTCGTAAAAATGGGCGTCGCCGGCTTTTGGAATGACATGAACGAGCCTTCCGTGTTTGAACGCGCCGACAAGACCATGCCTCTCGATACCGTGCACCGCCTCGACGACGGCACGACCCTCGATCATCGCGCCATCCACAATGTCTACGGCATGGAAAATGCCCGCGGCACGTACGAGGGCGTGCGCAAACTGCAAGCAGATGAGCGCCCGTTCGTGCTCACGCGCGCCGCGTATTCCGGCACGCAGCGTTACGCGGCCACCTGGACGGGCGACAATAGCGCCACGTGGAACCACATTTCGATGAGCACGCCGATGCTCCTGAATCTCGGCCTCTCCGGATATGCGCTCGCCGGAGACGACATCGGCGGTTTCGCCAGCTCGCCTCCGCCCGATCTGCTCACGCGCTGGTATGAGCTGGGCGTGTTCAATCCCATTTATCGCGACCACGCCGCGAAAGGCACCGCCGACCACGAGCCGTGGGCCAGCGGCCCCGAGCAGGAAGCCATCCGCCGCCGCTACATCGAACTGCGTTACCAACTGCTTCCGTACATTTACACCGGCATCGAAGACATGAGCCGCACCGGCATCCCTTTCATGCGCCCGATCTTCCTCGAGTACGCGCAGCAGGAGAATTTTTACAACGACGATCGCGATTTTCTTTTTGGCAGCGACCTTTTTGTAGCGCCAGTCGTCACAGAGACCTTGGACGCGGAAGAAATCCAGCTCCCGCCAGGCGATTGGTACGACTATTGGACCTCGCAGAAACACGAGAGCAAGGAAAAAATCGCGCTGCACCCCGCCCTGGACGAGCTGCCACTGTACGTGCGCGCCGGCGCAATCATCCCGATGCAGCCGATTGTGCAGAACACCGAAGAAAAACCGAGCGGGCCCCTAGAAATAAAAGTTTACGCAGGTGAGGATTGCCGCGGCTCACTTTACGAAGATGACGGCCACACCTTCGCCTATCAACGAGACAAATTCCGCAGGACAAATTATAGCTGTCAGGTTTCGCCCGGCTCCGTGACGATGATCGCAACAACGGAGAAAAACTCGTTCCAACCGTGGTGGCACGCCGCGCGCATAACAATCTTCGGCGTGCCCGCCGAACCCAAAGAACTCCGCATCGGTCAGCAAGCCACCCGCGATTGGCGCTACGACGCCAAGTCGCACTCTCTGACCACGACGGTTCCCGACGCCACAGAAAACTGGACTATCCGCGCAGCCTTCTGAAGCGCTGATGTAGGTCCCTCGGCTTTAGCCTGGCAAGCCATTTCAATATTTCAATTCAAAACAAAAATCGATAGCGACTTAGCCGGCGCGCTAATCCGAATCTCTTTTCCCGTAATCTCCGCCCGCCCGTCGCCAAACAGCGCTTTCACACCGTGCAACTCTTGCGCAGGCGTGTCGCTCAGCAAAACTCGGAAATCCCGCGCCTTCACCGAATTATTGAATGCCACCAACACACGTTCTTCGTCAGCCTCCCGCAAGAATACATACCCCGACTCATCCGACATCAAATGCCACAATCGTCCCCTCGACAGCGCGACATGCCCCCTCCGCAAACGCAGTAATGCCTGGACGTAAGCAAACAAAGCCTGCTGTTCAGCCGTCCGCCCGGTCTCCGTAAACGCATTCCGAGAATCACCTGTCCAGCCGCCCGGAAAATCACGCCGGTTGTCCGGATCCCCGCCACCCGTCATCCCAATCTCGTCGCCGTAGTACAGCTGAGGAATCCCGCGCAACGTCAGCGTCAAGCCGAATGCCAACTGCAAATCCGCCAGCGAACTCCCATATTTGCCGGCAAATCGCGGCACATCGTGATTTCCAAAAAAAGTCACCAACTCGTCGGGCCGCACATACAACGAATCGTGCCGCAAAATATCCGCCAGCCGCCCAACCGGCGCTCCGTGCAGCAAAACATCGCGCAACGCAAAATACATCGGGTAGTCGAATACACTGGTCACGCCCGAATCAATACCGTCGTACCGTTTCTGTCCCCCTGCAAAAAACGAAGTCACGCTCGGGTCCGGATGAAACACCTCGCCAACAGTCGTCAAACGCAGATAAATTCTTCGCAGCCCCGCATTCCACCGCGACCAGAACGCCCGCGGCACATACGGAAACGTATCGAGGCGATACCCATCCAATCCCGAGGACTCCGCCCACCAGATCGCATTCTCCAACAAATATTGCGCGACGATAGGATTCTCCGTATTCATATCCGGCAAAATCCCAGAGAACCATCCATCCGTCAGCGCCCGCCACAACCGCGGAGGCGCATGTGGATCCACGAGCACCTCAAAAGGGTCGTGCCCTGAGAATTGATCCGGCGTCTCGCCGTAAAACAATCCAGGCAGCGGCGCCGAAGTACTCATGTGGTGTTGCGGGGTGCCGTGAAACCAGTCCGGCAGCGGTGGATTCGCCACCCAGGGATGCCGTGGCCCCACGTGGTTCGGCACAATATCGAACAAAATTTTCATGTGCTGCCGGTGCGCCGCGGCAACGAGTTCCTGATAATCCCGCAGCGTCCCCAGATGCGGATCGACCGCGTACAAATCCACGGCGCTGTAACCGTGATAATCCTCCGCGGCTCCATTCTTCACGACCGGCGTAAGCCAAAGGGTCGTCACGCCCAAATCCTGCAAGTACGGCAAATGTTCCTTTACCCCGCGCAAATCCCCGCCGTGATACGCCCGCGGCTTCATGCGGTCATGCGATCCCAGCGCGTCCGCCGGCTCATCATTCGTTGGATCTCCATTCGCAAAGCGGTCCGGCATGATGAGATAAATCACATCGTCCGGCGTAATCCCCTGGAATCGATGAATCGTCTCGGTCCGCGCGGCAATCGGCAATTCAAACGAGGTCACGCCTTCGGGACTCGTAATCCGGCACACCGCGGTGCCCGATTTCGTCTCCGTGCCGAATTTCAGCCACACAAATAAATACTTACCGCCCGCGCTGGCCTGCGTCCGCTCCACCAGCAAGCTGGCAAGATTGCACTCGACCGTCGTAGCGTCCAAGCCGCGTCCTGAAATCAGCAACATCACTTCCGGCGTCAGCCCGATCCACCAATTCGGCGGCTCGACTTTCGTTACAACGGGAGAATTCTGCGTGTCACCCGCAGCCTGCGACTCATCGCCGCCGCAGATGGCCGAACAGCAAAATCCGGCCAAGCACAAGAAGGTCAAAAACGCGCCACGGGCAAGCCGGCGCCAGTCACCAGTCACGAATCACCAGGGGCTTCCCTAAACACCAACCTACCAAACGCCTCCGGCACATGAAAATTCGGCTGCGGCGTCCGCGTAGGCTGCCAAGCCGAATAAAATCGAGGTTCCGCGGAGCCCTCCACCCGGAAAAAATTCACTCGCCAGGTCGCGCCGGCGTCAAACCGCTGCGTCAAACTCTTCATCGGTAAATCCAGCACCGCGCGCCACCGCCGCGCCGCTTCATCAATCTTCACGCGCCGCCGCAACCCACTCTGCAGGTCCCGCTTTTCCCCGGGCGCAATATCGAGGTCGATCCAAAATCCATTCGGCGCCACCTCAAACTCCTTATAGCCGGCGTGGGCAGGATCGCTCTGCAAAAACACCTCGCAAACATCGCGCTCCCACAAGTGGTCGCACCAACCGCGCGCATCAGCGTTAGGAAACACGGTGATGCTCCGGTACCGCGCCACAAACCTCAAGTACAAATTTTCAGGACTCCACAGCAAACGCACTTCGGTCTCGCGCTCGGCGTCGGCATGCAACCCCTGCCAATCCGCGCTGAAACGCAGCGGGGAAGCCGCCTCCCAGGCAGCCTCGGGCGGAAATCCCTCGGCATCCGTCGCGCCAGCCAAACGCACCGCGGTAACTGTATCGCCGCTCATCGCCTCACCCTAGCCCGCTGTCCGTGGTTGCCACGAATCCTCGCCCGCAAACTGTTTGCGCACGCACCCACCTACCACCCCTGGCAGCCCCGGACCCATGTGCTAGCATCGATTTTGGACAAACGAAACCCGTAAAAGCAGCAAGCCGCAACCCAATCTCCGGAGCCCTTCATGATTGAGCCCGTCAACGCCACCGATTTCAGCACGCAATCCGCGCGCCGCCACCCCAGCCAATTCGAGTCCATAAAGTTTCGCATCGACAAAAACGTCGCGCGCATGACGCTCAGCCGCCCCGAGCACAATCTTCTCAACGAATCCATGCTCCGCGAAATCGCCGACGGCATCCTCTTCGCCGGCGACTCCCAAGAAGCCAAGCTCATCGTCCTCGAGTCCGCCTGCAAAGTTTTCTCCGGCGGCATCGACATCGGTGAATACACCTCGAATCGCGTCTTCCAGATGCTCGAAGCGTTCCACGCCGTTTTCACCAGCATTCTCGAAATCGGCAAGCCGATCATCTGCGTCGTGAATGGCCCCGCCATCGGTGGCGGCGCCGAGCTGGCCGCGTTCGGCGACCTGATCGTCGCCACACCGAAAGCACGCTTTGCTCAACCCGAAATCACCATCGGCGTTTTCCCGCCGCTGGCCTCCACGATCCTGCCATACCTAGTCGGCCCCAAGACCGCCCTCGAGATCATCTTGACCGGCGAGCCGGTAACCGCCGAGCGCGCCCTGGAACTCGGCATGGTGAATCGCCTCGTCCCCGAAGTCCAGCTCGAAAAAACCGTCGAAGATCTCGTCGCCCGCATTTCGGCGCACTCCGCTCCGGTTCTCAGCATGGCCAAAAAAGCTGTCCTGGGCGGCATGGGCCTCTCGATTAAGGACGGCCTCAAGCAATCCATGGATATTTTTCTCAACCAGCTTTATCGCCTGGAAGATTCTCAGGAAGGCCTGCGCGCCCTGGTCGAAAAGCGCAAGCCCAACTGGAAAAATCGCTGATAAGATGCGGCGTTCCTGATCAGAGGAGATTCGTGCTGCGAAGTTCCTTGGCCAAAACTTTGCGTATCATTATTTTGCGCATCACCGCATGCTCGGTAGCGGCCATTCTCCTTCTCTCCGCGCCGTCGCGCGCTCAAGCTGCAGCACAAACTGCAGCCCCGGCCCACCCCGCCACTCAAGCGCTCCGCGAAGTGACCGACGAAACCGGCCGCACCATCCGCATCCCGCAAACCCCGCGCCGCGTCGTCTCTCTTGCTCCAGGCTTGACCGAAACCATCTACGCCCTGGGCTTGCAGGATCTCCTGGTCGGCGACACCGACTACTGCGATTTTCCCCCAGACGCCCAGCACAAACCCAAAGTCGGCGGCGCCATCAACCCCAGCCTCGAAGCCATCGCCGACCTGCATCCCGATCTCGTATTGGTGACAAAAAGCTTGAATCGCCTTGAGACCGTCAATTCCCTCGCGAATCTCGGCATCCCTTCTTACGCCATCGATCCGCAATCCGTCGCCGCCATCATCTCCTCCACGCAGCGCCTGGCGGACATCCTGGGAGCGCCGGAGGCCGGAGACGCGCTTGCCAAAGACTTGGAACGCCGTCTCGCCGGAATTCAACGGCGCGTCGCCCCATTTCCCCGGCGCACCGCTCTATTTGTCATCTGGACCCAGCCACTCATTTCCGTTGGCAAGCAAACTTTTATCGCTGACGCTCTCCAACACGCGGGCGCCGAATCCATCATTGACTCGTCCGAAAATTGGCCGAAAGTGAGTCTCGAGGAAGTCGCTCGCCTTCAGCCGGAATTTCTAGTCTTTCCCGACACGCATACCGAAACCACGCCGCTAAACATCGAATCTCTCTCTGAGCTCCCCGGCTGGCGCATTCTGGATGCGGTCCGCCACCATCACTATGCGAAAACCAGCGAGGCGGTCGATCGTCCCGCGCCCCGCATCGTTTCCGCCATCGAGGATCTCGCGAGACAATTTCATCCCGAAGCTTTTGTCGATCAGCCCGGCGCCAGCCCCGATCACCGCGAACGCCCCGAACGCATAAAGGATGATGATAAAGATAAAAAGGAAAACGATAAAGACAACGTGACCCCGCAAAATCCCGTCCCACCGCCAGTCATGTCCAAGCTCCGTGGCGCACTGTTCGGTTTTGCCGCGCAAAATCCAAGCCTGGCTGAGGAGCTCGCATGCGCCCGCTGACCTTCCAGGGCGTCGTGCTGCGTTGCGGCACCCTGGCCTTAGTCTTATTCGTCGTCGTGGTCATCGCCCTGAAGTTAGGCGCGGTCCCCGTCTCTCTCTACGGCTTCGGCCTCGACCTTCTTCACGTCCTGCTGCGCAAGAGCACCGAGCTCTCCAGCAACTACAACATGATCGTCTACGATATCCGCCTGCCGCGGATTCTGCTGGCCATCATTGTCGGTGCGTCGCTCGCCGTAGCGGGCACCGCGTTTCAAGCATTGCTTCGTAATCCCCTGGCCGATCCCTATGTCCTCGGCGTTTCCAGCGGGTCCTCACTAGGCGCTATCCTGGCCTTGATCGTGGAGCCTCATCTGGCGCTTCCCTTAGCGTTCGCAGCCCTCGTTACTCCGGTCGGTGCCTTTCTCGGCGCGGTGGCCACCATCGCAGCCGTTTATTTCCTGGGCCGCCGCGAGGGCCAGATCGACAGCAACATGCTTCTGCTGTCCGGCATTATTTCCGCTTCGTTTCTTTCCGCGATCATCATGTTCCTGATCACCACGTTGTCGGGCCGCGGCGATCTGCGCGGGATGTCGTTCTGGTTGATGGGCGAATTGTCCGGCGCGCTGCAACCTACTTTGCGCTGGGTCCTGGGGGTCGGCTTCCTCCTCGCCACCGGGATCATCTACACCACTGCCTCCGACTTGAACCTGCTGCTCGCCGGCGAAAAAGAGGCCATGCATCTGGGGGTCGATGTTCGCCGCGTGCGGTTGGTCGTTTACATCGCCGCTTCGCTGCTGACCGCACTGGCCGTTTCTGTCAGCGGCTCCATCGGCTATATCGGGTTGCTCGTTCCCCACGTCATGCGCCTGATTTTCGGTTCCGACCATCGCGTCTTGATTCCCACCTCCGCGTTCGGTGGGGCCATCGCGGTCGTCATCGCCGACACCCTGGCGCGTACGGTCGTCGCTCCCTCCGAGCTTCCCGTCGGTGCCATGACGGCGCTCGCCGGCGCTCCGCTGTTCATCTATTTGCTGCGTCGCAAATTCGCGTAAGCTCATCGCGACCATGGCCGCATCCTTCACCTTCGGAGAGAACCCCCGCGCCAGCGAAATTCGCCTCAGCGTCGAGCAGGTCAGCTACGCGTACTCCGCCAATCCCTCCCAGGCCCCGCTCTTCACCCTGGAAGCCACCAGCTTTCACGCGCGTCCCGGCGAAATCGTGGCCATCCTCGGCCCCAACGCCAGCGGCAAATCCACGGTGCTAAAGCTCATTGCCGGCACACAGCAACCTCTGTCCGGGCGCGTCTTGCTCAACGGTTTCGTCACCCACTCACTCACGCCGCGCATCCGCGCGCAGCGCATCGCCATGGTCCAACAGGAAAGTCCGCTGCTGTTCCCCTGCCGCGCCTGGGAATTTGTGCTGCAGGGCCGCCACCCGTACAGCCGCACGTTACACTTTGAATCCGGCGACGACGTCCTCATCGCGCGCAATGCCCTGGCCCAAGTCGGCGCGCAGGATCTTTCCGATCGCTGGATGGACCAGCTCTCCGGAGGCGAAAAGCAACGCGTTATCCTGGCCCGCGCCTTGTCGCAACAGCCACTCCTGCTCCTCCTGGACGAGCCCACCCTGCACCTCGACATCGGCTCGCAAGTGGGCCTACTGGACACCCTGCGCCGCCTGGCCGCGGAAAATCGTTACACCGTAATCGTCGTAACCCACGAGCTCAATCTAGCCGCCCAGTACGCCGACCAGATCGTCCTCTTGCATCGCGGCAAATGCCTGCGCGTAGGCCCTCCAGCCGTCGTCTACCAGCGCGAACTCCTCGAGCAAGTCTTCCAGACCCCCCTAGCGGTAGAATCCAGTCCCACAGGCCGCCCCCGTGTAACCATCATCCCCGTCTCCTGACCGCTCCCCGATCGATCAATCCTCCTCGATCTTCGGAAATTGCCATGCACACCTCAATTTGCTCCATTCACTGCATAACATTTAACCACTTCATACTCACATGCTATTCTTCCCCAATGCACACGGATTCCAAATTCGGACCTGAAACCGCCTTCTTTTACCCTGAGCCTCGAAGGGCCGAGAGGGCGGGGTTTAGATGAAGACGAGGCCCAGTCTAAGCCATTTAGAATGAACACTTGCAGAACTGTAACAAAACAAGCCACTTTAACCGGCTGTAGAATGAACACTTGCGTAAAAACGAGGGGGAGGGGTCTAAGCTCCTTACCGGCCAACTGGACCTGGGCCAAGTCCCTTCCGACCTGGACAGGCGACAGACACCCTGATGCTATAATTCTCACTCTTCCATGACGAAAGCGGCTCCAGACATGGCCAGCATCTCCCCCGAACTGCTCGCGAAATACGAGCCGGTCATCGGCCTGGAAGTCCACGTCCAGCTGCTGACCAAGACGAAGATCTTCTGCGGCTGCTCCACGCGGTTCGGCGACGCGCCCAACGCCAACACTTGTCCGGTCTGTCTGGGACTGCCCGGCACCCTGCCCGTGCTGAACAAGCGGGTAATCGAAATGGCTTCCCGTGCCTCGCTGGCGCTGAACTGCACGGTGCACGAGCATTCCCGCTTCGCCCGCAAAAATTATTTTTATCCAGACCTTCCCAAGGGTTATCAAATCTCGCAATACGAGCTGCCACTCGCTACAGGCGGCTGGGTTGAAATCGAACTCGACGGCGCAAAAAAACGCATCGGCATCACGCGTCTCCACGTCGAAGAAGACGCGGCGAAAAATCTCCACGAAGGGTTTTCGCAGTCCGCAACCAAGGCCTACATCGATTACAACCGCTGCGGCTCACCGCTAGCCGAAATTGTCTCCGATCCGGACATGCGCACGCCGGAAGAAGCCTACGCATATCTCACCACTCTGCGCCAAATTCTGCTCTACACCGGCGTAAGCGATTGCAATATGGAAGAAGGCTCGCTACGGTGCGATGCCAACGTCAGCGTGCGCCTGCGCGGCACGGAACAATTCGGCACGAAAGTCGAAGTAAAGAATCTCAACTCCTTCCGCTTCCTCCAAAAAACCCTGGAATACGAAATTGAACGCCACATCGGCGTGATCGAAAGCGGCGGGCGCATCCAGCAGGAAACGCGCCTCTGGAACCAAGCCGAAGGCCACACCGTATCGATGCGCTCGAAAGAAAAAGCCCACGACTACCGCTATTTCCCCGAGCCCGATCTGCTCCCTGTCCATGTCAGCGCCGCCTGGCGCGAAGAAATTCGCCGCACCATTCCCGAATTGCCCGAAGCGAAACGCGCAAGGTTTGTGAGCACCTATTGTGTCACGGCGTACGATGCAGAGGTGCTGACCTCCACGCAAGCAAGAGCCGATTATTTTGAAGCGGTTACCAAAGCCGGCGCATCCGGCAAAAACGCCGCCAACTGGATGCAAACCGAACTCCTCCGGCGACTGAACGATTCCGGCAAGGAGATCGAGTCCAGCCCGCTTTCGCCCACCGCCCTGGCCGAGCTGCTGAAGCTCGTCGAATCCGGCCAAATCACCGCCGCCATCGGCAAAAAAGTTTTCGCCACCATGTTTGAAACGAGCCGCCCCGCCGCCGAAATCGTGGCCGCCGAAGGCCTGGCTCAAATCAGCGACACCTCTGCGATCGAGCAAGCCGCGCGCGAGGTAATTGAGAAAAATTCGGACAACGTTGCGAAATTCCGCTCTGGCAACGAAGGCGTCTTCAAATTTTTCGTAGGCCAGGTCATGCGCGCGACGCGCGGCCAAGCCAACCCGCAAGCCGTAAATGAAATCGTGCGCAAGCTTCTCTCAGAGGCAAAATGAAGTCGTCCATCTCCATGATTCGAGGTAAAACTCAATGCTAAAAGTAGGCGATAAAGCCCCCGACTTCCGCCTGAAGACCGACGAAGGCACCACACTGTCCCTGGCGGATTTTCGCGGAAGACCGGTGGTTCTCTTTTTCTTCCCGAAAGCCAATACTCCCGGTTGAACGACCGAAGCGTCCGAGTTTCGTGACGCAAAGAAAGAGTTCGACAAAGCGGGCGTGCTGATCCTGGGCGCCAGCGCCGACGCGGAAAAGGATCTCGCCAAATTCCGGGCCAAGCAAAAACTCAATTTCCCGCTGCTCAGCGACCCTGACCACAAAATGCTCGAATCCTACGGCGTATGGCGCGGCAAAGAATTTCTGGGCCGCTCATTCCAGGGCATTGTCCGCAGCACCTTCCTGATCGGCGCCGACGGCAAAATCGAGCAAGTCTGGGACAACGTGAA
>Ga0185299_10001529_pt1 | contig 43455 bp, 42 predicted proteins | sample PaiPotPPA55metaG_FD_128002 | JGI IMG/M metagenome (GOLD analysis project Ga0185299, IMG submission 128002) | Iron sulfur acid spring bacterial and archeal communities from Banff, Canada, to study Microbial Dark Matter (Phase II) - Paint Pots PPA... ... | reverse complement strand
CCCACCGCTCCTTTGGGAGAGCTCACGCCAAAACAACTCTCCTTTTCCTGGAACTGAAATTCCGCTCATTTTTCCACTTTCCTTCCTCTTCCCTCCGAGAACCTCAACCAATTTCGTAACACCCTCCGAAGGGACTACAGGACTCAGCCCGGGGTTTTAACCCCGGGTACGGATAAAAAGGGAACCCGCCCTGAAGGTGGCGGTAGAGAAGCGTTTTCCGCCCTGGATGCCGAACGAGATCCTCAACGAATTTCTGCCGCCCCTTCAGCACCTCCAACCCCGCGGACGCGGGGTGCAATTCGGACTTGGCGCTTCCAATTGGGTTGACACGCCTTTTCTGCAAGCAACAACGTTCGAGCACGATTACGACCCTCTCCTGGTTCCTTGCTCTCACTTCGTCCGGTGAACAACCTCAAGACGATTGCCGTCCGGATCCTCAAAGAATACGGCGTAGTAATCCTCACTATACTCAGGCGTTAGGCCCGGACCCTCGAGGTTAAGCCCTCCAGAGGTCCGAACAATTCCCGCGATCCGGTCCACCTCTTGACGCGAATCGACCCAAAATGCGATACAGGTCGCATTCGGTTGATGCTCGGGTTTTTCGGTAAAACCAAAGAAAGCTTTGCTCGGAAAGGAGTCTTCGGTGGATGCGCCTCGCCATTCGCCACCCTCTTCCCCCCACCAAACCGTAAAGCCAAGTGCAGGGAGGAAGGCCCGATAAAAATCGGTGACTTTGGCGAAGCTGCGCACGCGCAGGTCAATATGGCTAAAGGGGTTTTTGGCCATTTTATTTTTCGGCAGTTGGGGCTCTGTATTACCTGTTATATATAATTTTCTTGGTCAATTCTTTGACCAGTAATTTGCGTTTATCTGACGTTCAAAAGCAGCATCAGTATCAGCGCGAAAGAAGCGATTCCACACACGCCAAACGCCATCGTTTCCAGCGTGTACCCGAGTTGAGGGACCTTGATCACTTGCCCCCCTTCCCCGGGGAAGAAGGCAATCCGCCGAGAGGAACCTGTCATTGGAGCCCGGCGAATATGCGCGCGCTGATCACTGATGGGCGACAACACTTCAACGATACCGGGGTCAATTCCATTCGTAAACTGGAGTGTCTTCATAGTATTACCTTCTAAAGGTTAATTTGATAGTGATATCTATTCTATTGTTTATCACCATGCAAGTGCTATTTTGGTGGTGATATGGAAAACGATGAGCCTAGGTTCGGCTGGATTGGCGGCACCCTTTGCCTCGATTTCGCCAACACGGTCTCCAATCACCGTGGGCTAAAACCCCGAGAAAAACTCAATACCTTCGAGGACCTGATCTCCTGGTGTCACGGAGCGGGTATCTTGGATGACGACGCCAGGCAAGAGATGCTGCGCCAAGGGGCGATGGTTCCTGGCCAGGGCGAGCGTCTCCTTCACCTCGCTGTGGATTTCCGGGAAGCGCTCTATCGATCGTTCCGCGACATCCATCAAGGCAGACGACCATCAAAATGCGATTTGGAGGTCGTAAACGCCTTGCTGGGGCGTACACCCATCACGTTACAAGTTGGCGCGGAGGGGGAACGCTTGGTCTGTGTCCGCACCGGTTGCATGCTGGACGAAGCTCGTCTCCTAGGTCCCGTTGTCTGGTCGGCTGCCGAGTTACTCGGATCCGAGGAATCGCTGAGCAAGGTTCGGGAGTGCGCCGGAGATGACTGTGGCTGGTTGTTCCTCGATTTGACGAAGAACCACAGCCGCCGCTGGTGCGATATGGATGATTGCGGCAGCAAAGCCAAGGCGAAACGGTATTATCGGCGGAAGACGGGGAAGGTGGAGGAGCAGGGAGCTGGGAGCTAGGAGCTAGGATTCACGAGGCGTTTGGCCACGGATGTCGTAATCGTCGTCGTCCTCGTCCTCGATTGTGGCGTGTGGAGTCCGCTGCAATACTACGCTGTTAATCGGAAGCCGAGGATTACCGTTTTATCGACCCAAACGCGCCGTTCGAAACTGTAAGCGCCTCAATCGGAAACAAGCTGCAGACCCGAAATCGAGGACGAGGACGATTACGATTGGGACTCGCTGCAGCGCTCATCCTGACTCCTTCTACTACAGTGGCTCACACACCAACCGTCAGCGTCACAGCTTGCCCACATGACAACCCGAGCACTTCCTCCGCCGAGGCATTCGCAACCGAAACCTCCAAAAAGCCGAGGCTTCCCCAGATCAGAAACGGTTGGCCTGACAAGACCGGCTCCTCGGCATAGAATCGTTTCTGTTTCTGAATCACGTGGCCACTACGCACCCGCAGACTAAAGCCGGGAGGGAGTATGTCCGAACCGAGGTGGCGGCGTTCGATACCGGTGATCCCATTGCCGAATCGATCGATGTGAATGATTCGCGAATGCACCGCTGTGCGTGTGACCTCGACGAGCGACAGGAGCCGCGTGATTTGACCAGTCGGATTAGCTAACTCCTCAACCTTTACGCCCGCTGCCAGAGCCGCTGCTACGGGAGCAAAAATATCTCGCCCATGAAAAGTGTTACTAACCATGGCTGGCAAAAAAGCCGACGGTTGAATCTCAAAAGCTTGAACCGATTCGGGCATGATTAATGAGAACAACCCATTGTCCGGACCTACGAAAACATAGCGGTCAGTTCGAAGAATAATACCGCGCCGGCTTGAACCGACGCCGGGATCAACCACCGCCAAATGAATGGTTCCAGGGGGAAATTGCGCGCAAGCGCCCAGCAAGACATACGCAGCGGACAGGACATTTTGAGGCGCAATAGTATGGCTGATATCCACCAGTTCGGCGTGGGGAGACCGAGAGAGGATAACGCCCTTCATCGCCGCGACATAATAGTCACCAATTCCGAAATCGGTGAGCAGGGTGATGATCAAAGCTTCGGCTCCCAGTTTTTCGTTTCCGCCTTTTCCTTCGTGTCTCTTATCATTGCGGGATTAGACTCATAAAATTTTCGTCGCTCCCACTAGCGGACTTGCTTGCAATGAGCGCAAACCTTGAGCCGTAAGCATTGACACTTGAACCGGCTTCGACGTTAATCGAACGCACTTTGCTTTACTGGATAGCACGCGCTCTTGGCTTAGGGTATCTGGTCTTTGAACTTTTCCTTTTGATTACCCGTCGTGGAAAACAAAAGGGTAGGCCGGATGACCGTGGAACTTTGCACGCTGCCTGGATTCTAATCGCCGGCAGTTGCTTCGCTGGTTTCCTTTTAGCCCCGCTGATACCAGCCCTCAGGTGGCCGCAGAGCTTATTCATCATCTGCTTGGGTGGCTGCTTCCTGGTTACTGGGCTAGCGCTGCGTATCTGGGCGATCCGGCACCTGGGAAAGTTCTTCACGGTTGATGTCGGTATTCAACTGGGGCACACCGTCATTCAGGATGGCCCATACCGATTCGTGCGCCACCCGTCTTACTCCGGTTCATTATTAGCGCTGGTTGGGGTCGGTTGCCTCACCTTCAGCTGGCTTGGACTTTTTTTGATCGTGACCTGCACGCTGCTGGCGTACGCGTTGCGGATCTCGGTTGAAGAAAAGGCGTTGCTCGCGCAGCTCGGAGCTCAGTACGCGGAGTACACCACCCGGACGAAGCGGTTGATTCCAGGGATTTACTGACTTCCTGGTTATTCTTCTTACCAGGCGCTGGTCTGCTTGACCCCCAGGAGCCATTGAAGGGAAAGGGAAAACCGGCCTGCCAGATCGTTGTGCACGATGCCAGTATGTTGGAGGAGGCGCCCGTTGAAGCCTTGATTATTCAGGCGTTACGAGCGGCGAGCCTCCCGTTGAACCGAAGAGCCATCACGGGCGGTATTATCAAATCGATCTCGATGAAACCGCGTCCAAGACGACCATCGGGAGCAAGCCCACCCCCAGTGCTGAGTACAAAATCTCTTGGCCCGAACTCGAGAGCCAGCCACCGTCGCCTTAAAGGCTTATCCCAACCTGTAAACGATGCGCGCCTTACCCAGGTCGTACGGCGACATTTCTAGTTTCACCCGATCGCCGACGGTAAGCCGGATGAACCTTTTTCGCATTTTCCCCGAGATATGGGCCAGAACCAGATGCTGGTTGGAGAGTTCAACGCGGAACATCGTTCCTGGCAGAACCGTAACAATTTTTCCTTCAGTGACAATAGAGTCCTCGGTCGGCATAGATCGGCTTTATAGGGCCAAAGTATTTGGGTCAGTTTAAAAAAAGGGGTTCCTGGTGGCACAACAGGCGAGGTTTTACCTCGCCTGCCAAAACTGAGCGGCTACTACTTTGCCGCTACTCAAGCCTTTCCTTCGGAAAGGCTCCTACTCCGATTGACGCGACAAGTTCTCGAAGCAAGAACTTCGCTTGTCTCGCTTAACGGCGGCGTTCGCTGAACGGGCGCTTGTTACCGCCTCCGAAGGACCGAGGGCGTCCCCCTCCCCCGCCCCCCTCTTCTTTGGGGCGCGCTTCGTTGACAGTCAAAGGACGGTTATCGAGCGAGTGCCCTTCCAATGCGCTGATCGCTGCTTGACCCTCGGCTTGATTGCCCATGGTCACGAAAGCGAACCCGCGCGAGCGGCCGCTAACGCGATCGGTGGCCACAAAAACGTCGGTTACGGTGCCGTATTGCGAGAACAGGTCGCGCAAATCATCCTCGACAGTGGCGAAGGACAGGTTTCCAACAAATAATTTCATATCTACTATTACGATGTATCCAAGTCACACAGCCGTTCCCGAACACCGGGTTTCAAATCACCACTGAGGCAACCCCACCTGACGATCCACCGGGCAATAAACTAGACCTATCGGAGCGCTAAACTCGGGTGGATTCAGAAAAACGCAAGGTAATCTTCAAACCAAGAAGCGCCTCGCAACGGTCGGTATCATCCTCTCTTGCCCAAGGTTTGCGTAGCCGTTTCGGGAGGGGACTCCCAGAATTAGAAGACCCCGACATGGAAAACCCCGGATCCGAAGATCCGGGGTTTTCGAACGTTGCGACTATCCAAGTGGTCACAACCAGGAGCCCTGGCATGGCCACCCAGTCAAGATCATCTAGTCGCTAGGCACACCGTCTAGGCCACTGACCTGCATATTGATCTGCCCGCCCGAAAGATTGAGGTCCAAACCCAGAACAGTCGAAATCGACAAGACCAGCGCCTTGTGGTTGAATGTTACAGGCGTCGAAATCGGAATCTGAACCGTATTGAGTAGCCCAAGCCCGATCAGAGCGCTCGTCTGACCAAGCACTTGCGACGATCCGCCATCAAAGTCCTGGGAATATAAGGTGAAAGTGGTTAATATTCCCAACCCCAAAGTTGTCGGAATGTTGACTGTCACAGTACCACCGGCACCGATTGTACCGGTCACAGCTGGAAACGTAGTCCAGTTCGATGTGCCCAAAATTGTAAGCCCCAGTACGGATCCGAACAGCGGCACTTGATTATCCATAGCGAACGTTGAATTGATGCTAGGTTCATCGTAGCCGTGCATATAGAACGTTACGGTATGGCTGGGCGCGAATGGTGGTTGGCCTTTTCTAACCCTCGTAAAGAACTTCTTAGCAGAGATACCCCCGACAAAGTAGTTGTTCGCATTCAAACCCTCTACCCCAGCTAGCTCAGCTTGAGGATCTAGGAGCGAATTGGGTTCGATCGTCCAAGCGCCAGTGTGCGTATTATACCCCTCGAGGGATGTCAAGTCTCCGGTCGCGGAATGCCCGCCGGCTACATGCAGAAAGCCGTCGGCGCCTTGAACAAAGGCAAAGTCCGAACGGGCCACGTTCATCGGAAACCAACCCGTCCAGGCGTTGCTGCTCCCAATGATGAAGATTTCACTTGATTTCAAGTAATTACCGTTAGCATCAAGACCTCCGGTGACATACATCACGTCCTGCGGACCAAGCACAGCACCGAAATGAGAACGGGCTGTAATCAACGAGGGACCGGCCGACCACGTATTTGTCGATACATTGTACTTTTCAACCGTGGACACCGATTTGCCGGTGCTATCGATACCGCCGATCGCGTAAATAAAGCCGTCGGTTCCCCTTACGACGGACAGGAAAGCCCGAGGGGTCAGCATCGGAGCTGCCGAACCCCAAACGCCAAATGCCTCGTTGTAGAGCTCAACCGTGCCAAGCACGTGGCCGCTGCTATCGACTCCTCCGACCGCGAAGAGTTCGTTTCCTGAGCTCGAAAAGGCTTCTACTAACCCAAGGCCTGCGCGTGCAGTGGGCAAAGGCGCCACCGTTGTAACGGTTTTTTTAGCTAAATCGAACTCTTGAACGAGGTTGGTCACGGTCGAACCAGTGGTCGAGAAACCGCCGGCAACAAACACATGTCCGTTTGAGTTCGTCGCTCCAGGCGATCTAACCGGTGACAGTACATATGAAGTACTGGATATCCCAAGATAAGGCGGCGTCTTAGCTGCCGCTGGGAGCACAAGTAACGTGGAAATAAACCCCGTGACGAGTGCCACTCGAGTAAAAGAGGGCAAGTTCATAGACCGGCCATCCTAGCAAACTGAATGACTATAATAGAAGAAGATTTTTCATATATCGGACTGGCAAGACTGGGTGGACGAGCTAATTCTGCGGGGAAAGCTGATGCGTTTTGCATGAGCCGTCTTAATAATAAGACCAGCTACTATATCATAACTTATTCATCGGAAGCTACTTAGATCTAATTACCATTAATTTAAATCGATCAGTTACTATACTATCACACTAGTGTTTATCAGTAGGTAATTCTACGTATGCGTTTATTGAAATTATCAAATCAAGTGCCGGCTCGGTTAACTATTTGAGCTCATTACTAAGTAGACCCGAGTCGGGTTTGCCCACAAGAAGCCCGGGCGTGACCAATGGTAGCGATTGCTAACGCCCAGTCGATATGGCGAAGTCAAGTAGGCGAAAGTTACAAAGTCGATACATGTCAGCGTAGGTCTGGTTTGTCCATTACAAATCGTTCTCCAGCCGACACCTAGCCCCTGGATTCTTCTTTGAGCCTCTCCCGATAAGCTCGCTTCTTAATCAACGCTCCGCAGGTGCTCATCGAGCACCAGCGGCGGATACCGGCCCTCGATGTATCGACAAAAGGCACGCCACACTCTTCGTTCTCACAAATCCGAACCCGATCTTTTAAAGGTGAATCGCAGATAGCAATCAGGTCTCGCGCCACCGTGGAGAGGACCGCTTCAAGACCGCTGCCCACCCAACGGACCTTGGCCGCTCCTGCCACCAGTTCCGGAGCCAACGGCGGTCGCGCTGCTATCCGGTTAATAATCTTGACATCGGAGGAACTAACCGCTCTGCCTACGGCCAAGCACTCTCCGGCCCGTTGAATGGTTTCGCGGAGTTGCTTGGCTCGGGTAAGATCAGCGGCGGAGCAATGCGGAGCGGTAACAACGCAGCCACTCTCAACGCACCAGCGAGACAGATCGGCAGGCGATCGGAGGCGTTCGTAAGGTTCCAATCTGCCGCGGTCCCCCAGCGTTCCGGCAAAACTGAAAGAAAGACGCGCATTCTGGAACCGGAAATCGGCTTTGGTGCGCCGGCCTCGGTTCGCTTTCGGTTTCATGTCCACCAGTCTAAGTGGTTGACATCTTTGTGCAAGCAGTCGAGCGTTTGGTTCGTCTACCTATTAAACAGGTGGACACTAATCTCGTAAATCTCTTACCCCTCTTAACTTTGGATAATCTCTAATCGTTATTAAGGAAAATCTATGTCCACGACTCCTCTAGCCCGGTATCGCCAGGTATCCGCCCCATCCGAGCCCAACCAAGAATCCATCGGTAAATCCATGCGGGGTCCCGGCATCAATTTGGCCCAATTCAGCAACGACACCCCTCCATTCAATCGCCTCTCCGCCATCGCCACCTGGGCTGCCGGCCTTGGCTACCAGGGATTACAGATCCCCACTTGGGATCGCCGGCTTTTCGATCTGGAAACAGCGGCTGCGAGTCAGACTTACTGCGACGAAGTTAAAGGAATCCTTTCTGAGCGAGGACTGGAAATAACCGAGCTATCGACTCATCTGCAGGGCCAGTTGGTGGCGGTACATCCTGCTTATGATGCTTTGTTTGACGGCTTCGCACCTCCCGAGGTAAGAGGTAATCCAATCGCCCGCGCCTCGTGGGCAGCAACCCAGTGCCGGTTAGCGGCGAAAGCCTCCCAGCGGTTGGGTCTCACCGAGCACGCCACGTTTTCGGGCGCTTTAGCGTGGCCCTATTTTTTCCCCTGGCCGCAAAGGCCATCCGGTTTAATAGAAGCCGCTTTCGACGAGCTGGCCAAACGATGGCGCCCCATTCTTGACGCGTTCGATGAAGCGGGTGTGAACGTTTGTTATGAGATCCATCCGAGCGAGGATCTACACGATGGTGTGACCTTTGAAATGTTCCTAGATCGCGTTGGTGGACATCAACGATGCCACATTCTCTACGATCCCAGTCACTTGCTTTTGCAACAGCTGGACTATCTCGAATACATCGACCTCTATCATGACCGGATCCGAATGTTTCACGTCAAGGATGCGGAGTTCAATCCGACCGGACGCCAAGGGGTTTACGGCGGCTACCAATCCTGGATTGATCGGGCCGGCCGGTTTCGATCACTTGGCGACGGCCAAGTCGATTTCAAAGCAATTTTCTCGAAGCTAGCCAAATACGGCTTTTCCGGATGGGCCGTTTTAGAATGGGAATGTTGCTTGAAACGGCCGGAAGACGGCGCTCGCGAGGGGGCACAGTTCATCAGCGAGCATATCATCCAGGTAACAGGGAAAGCCTTCGACGATTTCGCCAGCACCGCCGTCGATCAGGCCACCATCTTTCGCACGCTTGGCATCAACTCATAAAACCAAGGTGCCAATCACACAAAATCACTAAAGCCGTCTGTAACCAAGACCCGACAGGAAAACGAATATGACTACTACCTCGACCGAAGGATTCCGGTTCGCTGCGGAGGAAGCCGCCTTCGCCGATGCCTTTTCCGAAAAGTTTGCTGAGATCGAAAGCGATCGCATCCATTTCGTCGAAGGAGGCACTGGGACGCCGTTGCTCCTCGTACCCGGATGGCCACAAACCTGGCTGGCGTGGCGTAAGATCATGCCCGCACTAGCCAAGCGCTACCAGGTGTTGGCGATCGATCCGCCCGGCATGGGGGATTCAGATCCGCCGGCCAACGGCCGCTACGATACCCCGAATATTGCGTCGATCTTGAACCGATTTGTGCGTCATCTCGGGCACTCGAAGATCGTGTATGTCGGACATGACGTCGGAGTATGGATCGGCTACAGCTACGGAGCGCTTTATGGCGCCGAAGGTTTGGCTTATCTCGCTCTCATTGATGCGACTATCCCGGGTGTTTCTCCAGTGCTGGCTAATCCCTGGGACCCCGGGGCAGCCAACAGAAGCTGGCACTTCTTTTTCAATCAGTTGGACGGCTTGCCGGAACAACTGACAACCGGCCGAGAAAGAGGCTTTCTGGCCTGGTGGTTCCGTTCAAAGGGACGCCGTCCGGATGTGATTACAGAAAGAGAGATTGAGGCCTATTATCGCGAATATTCTAAGCCGAAGCGAATGACTCAAGCCTGGGCCTATTACCGGGCAATCCCCCAGACCGCGGAAGCGCATCAACGTTTGGCGGAGAAACCATTACCGGTCCCGGTCCTCGCCATCGGAGGTTCTCACTCCGCTGGACGGAATCTGGAGCGGGCCCTGACCGCCTCTTCGCCCCATACCGTCGGCGAAGTGATCGATGAATGCGGGCATTTCGTGCCGGAGGAACAACCGGAAAGGACCACTTCCGTCCTGTTGGAGCGACTGGGCACCGCAGGACTGTAACCGCGGTTCAGGGCTTTGGCCGGAAGAAAAAAAGAAACAGCCTGAGCGTTTTCCATCACCGGCAGGGATGAGCTCCCGCTCATCGCGTTTTGGTCTCCGGGCGAAGTTTCCTCCAAATTCCCCGGATGAGCGGGAGCTCATCCCTACCGGAGGTCATGGCGCGCTAATTGCTCGGCTCTGGAGCAGCCCTCCCTCGCCGGTTTCTTGAATCCAACCGGCCCGGGATTGGTGCACCCCAAATTTTGCTCCCACATGACCCGTCCTATGAAAATTGTCTCTAGATTCGTCGCGCGACCGGCAACGAGAAACCGCATCTCTACATGCTTCCAGATCGCGTCCACTTTTCTCACGATGGCGCTCTGCGGATTGGCAGCAACCGCCTCGGCCCAAAACAAAGCCGCGGTCCTCTTACCCGGGAGTATCAATGATCAAAGCTGGAACGCGCAAGGATTCCAAGGAGTAGCGGCCCTGAAAGCGTTGGGCTGGGAAGTGGCTTACTCTGAAAATGTGCAGCCGGCTGATATGGCGCAGGCATTGCAAGACTACGCTCGCCGCGGTTACACGCTGCTCATTGGGCATACAGGCCGGTTTCAGTCACCAATGCAGCTTCTCGGCGCGAAGTTTCCTAAAACGACTTTCATCATTGGCGGTGGGGACAAAGGGTTCGGCAAGAACGTCTCTTCGGTTGATTTCAACAACGTCCAATTCGGCTACCTGATGGGCGTTCTAGCTGCCAAGATGAGCAAGACCGGTAAAATCGGATCGGTCAACGCCCTGGAAGGGTTGCCAAACGTCGTTGCTCAGGTAGGCGGTTATAGAAAGGGCGCGAAAAGTGTGCGTCCGGATATCCAGATTAAGGTCATCTATATCCAGAACATTGAAGATGCAGCCGGCGCCAAAGAAGCCGCTTTATCGGAGATTGCTTGGGGCGCGGATTTTTTGACCGGAAAGCTGAATGCCGCCCAACTTGGGGTCATCGAAGCGGCAAAGGAAAAGAACGTTTATGTGAGCGGCCGCTCGTTGGAGCACACGGCGATCGCGCCAGACAATCTACTTACTAATATTGTCGAGAAATGGGGCGAGATGTACGGCACTGCCGGTACTCAGAGCAAGGATGGCACCATCGGTGGCAAATTCGAGCGCTACGGCCTCGATACGAAGAACTGTTCCGGAGCCGAATTGGGTTATAAAGAAGGGCAGGAATTCAATTCCGCTGTACCACCGGAAGTCGTCGCTCAATTGAAAGACGTCGAGCAAAAATTCGCGACCGGTGCTCTCCAGGTGAACGTCGTCTCGGATGACGCGAAGGGCGGCGTCCAGTAAATGCCCGGTCGAGGAGAAGACCACGTCGGTACAGAAAAGCCAGGCGCGCTTCAAGAGAGAGAAATGAACACAGAAGATTTTGCAAACACACGCAGCGCTTGGAGGGGAGCCGCTTTATGACTGGGCAGCTCTGTAATTTGGCAGCAAGCGGCTCCCGGGAATGGCCCCTGATTGTGCAGGTCTATCGAGAGGGCACCCATCGATCACCATCGGAACAGGGCGGCTGGGGAAAATATTACGCCGGGCTAATTCCGGGAGCCGCATGCCCTGCCCCGAAGGCTTTCGGTGGCTGCTATCCGGTAGAGCTACCAAACCGCAAAGCGGCTCCCCTCCACACGTTCGCCGTGCGATGACGCCGGGTTCATCAGAACGGGTTGCCGACTCAACCATGCTGAAAATGCAGGCAGTTTCCAAGCGGTACGGCAGCGTCCAGGCCAATCGGAACATCGACCTGGCTGTCCCTCGGGGCCAAATTCGGGGCCTGCTTGGCGAGAACGGCTCAGGCAAAACAACATTGATGAAGATGTTGTTCGGCCTCGTCAAAGCCGACTCGGGCACTATCGAGTTTAACGGGCGGCGGCTTCACGATCATACTCCGGCTGACGCGATTTCGGCTGGGATCGGCATGATTCACCAACAATTCATGCTGGTTGACGCGATGACGGTCGCAGAAAACGTCATGCTCGGCTGGCCGACGGCAGGGTGGTGGTTGCGGACCGGAAAAATGGCCGAACTGATCCGCTCGGCGAGCAACACCTATGGTCTGGATCTCGACCCCAATGCCGTCGTGAGCGATCTGCCGCTCGGGCGGCGCCAACGGGTCGAGATCGTAAAAGCGATTTTGCGCGGCGCTGAGTTGCTGATTCTGGACGAACCCACCTCCAACTTGAGCCCACCTGAGATCTCCGGCCTTTTTGCAGTCATGAGGCGTCTCAAGCAGGAGGGGAGGTCGCTCATCTTTATCTCGCATAAGCTCGGGGAAGTATTGGAAATTTGTGATGAGGTCGTGGTCTTACGGGACGGAGCCGTGACCGGACAGCGATCGGTCAAAGACGCGACCCGAACCGACCTGGCCCGCATGATGATCGGCCGTGAGGTTGATGTCAGTATCAGCCGAGGCCGCAACGATCCGGGGAAAGAAATTCTCTACATCAAGGCGCTGTCTACCTCCCAGCAAAATGGGGCCCAACCGTTGCGGGAAATTACGCTTTCTTTGCGGGCGGGCGAAGTGCTGGCACTGGCCGGCGTTGACGGTAACGGTCAAGCCGAGTTGGTAGATGCGATTGCCGGCCTCAGGGCGTGCATGGAGGGACGCATCGAGATCGGCGGTCAGGATATAACCTTCGCATCGGTGAAGACTCGGTTAGCAGCCGGCCTGGCCTATATCCCGGCAGACCGGATCAGTACAAGCCTCGTTCCTGACATGACCGTCGAAGACAATCTCGCGATGCGCGATTTTGATCGGGTCCCGCTGCGACGAGGACCGTGGCTGGACTACACCGCTTTGCGCAGCCAGGCTAGCACGCGAATCGCGGCGTTCGACATCCGTTGCGCCGGTCCCCGAGTGCCAGCGCGTACTTTATCTGGCGGGAATCAGCAGAAAATTGTTTTGGCACGGGAGATCGGTCGGAGACCGCGTGTGCTTCTCGCTTTGCAGCCAACTTGGGGCCTTGACCCAGGAGCCACCCGTTTTGTGATCGATCAGATAATCCGGTTAAAAGAGGCCGGCGCTGCCGTGTTGTACATTTCTTCCGAGCTTGAGGAAGTATTGATGGTCGGCGACCGAGTGGGCGTCCTGTGCAAAGGCCGGCTAATGGGAGTGGTGGACCGCGATAAAGTCGATCTGACTGCTATAGGCCTGATGATGGCCGGGGTAGAAACCGTTGATTCTGCTGGGAGCGATCGATGCTGAAGACCTTTATTAGCGCCAAGGCGCCGGGCCAAGAGAGACCAAAGGTCGAAGAGAAGCCGGTGGCGAGAGAAAAACGCCGGGCGTTACCGCGCTTATTTGATGTCACTTTGTGGCAGGAGCACCTGCTCGCTGCAGCCGCCGTCGGGCTCGCCCTAATCGTCAGCGCCCTTCCGATTTTGATCGCCGGAAAAAACCCGTTGATTGCTTATTGGGCGCTCGTTCGGGGAGCGTTTGGCTCCATTGATTCAATCGCCTTCGCGCTGAACAAAAGCACACCTTACATCCTGGCCGGCGTCGGAGTGGCGATGTGCTTTCGCGCCAAAGTCATTAATATCGGTAGCGAAGGCCAGATCGCGGTGGGCGGGATCGCGGCTTCATGGGTCGCTCTGAATTGCTCGGCGCTTCCCTCCTTTGTCGTGGTGCCGGTCGCCTTGATGGCAGGGGCAATCGGCGGTGCACTTTGGTCAGCTATTGCGGGAGTAATGCGCCTGAAACGTGGCGTGCATGAAGTGCTCGGGACCCTGATGTTGAATTTTATCGGGCTCTTGATCGTGAGCGAAATGCTGCGCGGACCGATGGGAGAGCCTGGCGCCGGGTTTCCACAATCGCCTCTGTTCGCTGACAACACTTGGCTTCCCAGCCTTTTCCCCGGGATCGACATGCATCCCGGTATTCTGTTTGCCATCGGCGCAGTGATCGTCTGTTTCCTCCTGCTTTGGTACACGCCGTTCGGTTTTCGGCTTCGTTTACTTGGAGCTAGTGCCAGCGCGGCAGCCTATTCGGGAGTGTCATTTGCTCGGACTGTAATGGAGGTCATGCTGCTAGCGGGCGGGTTGGCAGGGTTAGCCGGCGCAATCGAAGTTCTCGGAGTCCATTACCGGCTGATCGAGGGGTTCTCCCAGGGCTTTGGATTCAACGCCGTGGCCGTTGCGTTGTTGGCCCGGCTTAGTCCCCTGGCCGTATTTACCGCTGGTTTATTCTTTGCCTTCCTCGAAGCGGGAGCACTGGCGATGCAACGCGAGGTGGGTGTTCCTTCTTCATTGGTATACATCATCCAAGGGCTAACCATCATTTTTGTTCTTTGCGCTCTCGGCATCGGTACCAGAAAGCAGCGAACCTGACATCAACCATGGAAACCGACGTTATCACGGAGTTGCTGGCAGCATCAGTGCGGATTGCGACCCCGCTACTTTTCGGCGCGCTCGGTGGAGTACTCTCGGAGTCAGCTGGAACGTTCGCCGTCGGAGTAGAAGGGATGATGTTGGCGGGCGCATTTGGCGGCGCCATCGTCACTTTGGTTTCTCACTCGTTAGCTTTGGGGCTCCTCACTAGCGCAATGTGCGGAGCCGCGCTCGCCGCCATCGTGTCTGTCGCGACGGTATGCTTTCGCGCGGATCAAATGGTCACCGGATTGGCGGCTAACATTTTCGCGTTCGGAATAACCAGTTTTCTGTTACGCGGTTTTTTCGGTGGTAACGCCCCGGCGATTGTTCTACCAACTCTGCAAGCAATTCCGATCCCCTATTTGTGCCGGTTGCCGATAGTCGGCCCGGCATTTTTTGCACAACCGGCCCTAACTTACGCAGCATTTCTGCTGGCGATCGGGCTGCAGATTTTTCTGATGAAGACCCGACCCGGGTTGGCGCTGCGAGCGGTCGGCGAGAACCCCGATGCCGCTTTTTCTACCGGAACGAATCCAACCTTGGTTAGAATCAGTGCCACGATGGCGGGTGGCGCCATTGCCGGCATCGGTGGAGCGGTACTCTCGCTGCAGGAACTGGGAACGTTTACCGATGGAATGACGAACGGCCGAGGTTTTATTGCCCTAGCAGCGATCATTGTTGGCCGTTGGATACCATGGCGGGTCGTGTTGGGTTGCCTGCTCTTCGGCAGCGCTGCCGGCCTCGGACTTAACATTCAAGGCTGGGGTCTGCCGGTCAGTTCGTACGTAGTGCAGATGATGCCCTACGCGATTGCGCTCGCTGTTCTCTGCGGGATTGGGCGTAAGGCCAGGATGCCGGCTGCAATCGGAAAACCTTTCTCGCGCAGTTAAAACTTTTCAGGCGGAACTAAGAGAGAAATCAATTATGAAAATAGGTGTCTACCGGGTGGCTATGGCCGCCCCAAATGATGTGTCGGAGTTGACCCGACTGATTGATTCAAAACAGGTCAATCCCGCAGAAGTCATAGCTGTGATCGGCAAAACGGAGGGGAACGGCGGAGCGAACGATTTTACCCGCGGGTTCGCAACTTTGTCATACCAACTCCTCCTGGCGAACCGCCTCGGGACGTCGGCGGAAGAGATAGGCAAACGCGTGACCTTCGTCTGGTCAGGCGGCACTGAGGGCGTGCTGTCCCCTCACGCGACCATTTTCACTCGATCGGCGGAGTCCGGTCAGAACGAAGGTCCGAGACTCACTCTCGGGATTGGCCTGACGCGAGATATATTGCCGGAAGAGGTCGGCACGATGGCGCAAGTGAGTGAAGTAGCCGGCGTCGTCAGGGAATGTCTCGCCAAGGCCCAGATCACTGACCCGGCTGAGGTCCATTACGTTCAGGTAAAAGGTCCGTTGTTAACTCCGACGAGTATCGCCGACGCCGATCGTCGCGGCAAAACATTGGTTACCCGGGATCCAAACGGGTCGAAAGCTTACGCGCGCGGCGCCATGGCTCTAGGCGTTGCGCTCGGTTTAGGTGAACTCACCGAAAAAGAGCTTTCCGACGAGGTGATCGCGCGCCGGCTCGATCTGTTCTCTTCCGTGGCCTCGACCTCGGCCGGCGGCGAGCTTAAGAATTGTGAAGTGCTGCTTTTCGGTAATTCGCCGCAAGCGACCAGTGACTATCGGATTGGGCATAGCGTTCTCATGGACGCGATCGACGCGGATGGAGTTAGGGCTGCCTTACGGAGCGCTGGTCTCGAGTTCACCGGTAACCTTTCCAAGGAGCAGGCCGATCGCGTGGCTGCCATCTTTTCTAAGTCGGACTGGGGTGTGAACGGCGTCGTCCGAGGCCGTCGCACGACCATGTTATCTGATGCAGACATTAATTATGAACGTCACGCTCGAGCCGCGGCTGGAGCGGTCATTGCCTCGATTACTTATGACCCGGCCATCTTCGTCTCGAGCGGCACCGAACATCAATGCGCTCCGGGTGAGTCTGTGATCGCGGCGATTGTGCGGGTTTGAGGTTGCACGGACCAGCCGCCAATAGTGCCCCTCGGGTGAGAAACCAACAGGGAAAGTTTGCAAACCCGCAGCGCACAGAAGCCACCCACCGCCTGGAGGGGAGCCGCTTTAACAGTAAGCAGCTCTGTAATTTGCCAGCAAGCGGCTCCCGAGAATGGCACATTGCGGTGCAGTTCTATCGCAGCGCGTTCATTGCCCCTTCGCGATCGAACCGCTGGGCAAAAGTGTTACGCTGGGACATTCCCGGGAGCCGCCTGCTAGCCATGTGATAGAACTGCAACACTACAAAGCGGCTCCCCTCCAGACGTTGGGTATGCAACGGCGCGTGGTCCATTAAGAGGACAAAACGAGAAAACGGCCAGACGATGGCAAAGATCCGCTGAATGTAATATACGATGACAACCGAACTTTGGCGATGCTCTGCCACCGAACTCGCGGCCATCTATAGAACTGGCGAATGTTCGCCGGTCGAAGTCCTCGAGTCGGTATTACAACGGATCGAAAAAGTTAACCCGCGCATTAACGCAATCGTAACGCTGGACATTGACGGCGCTCGCGCCCAGGCCAAAGCCAGTGAAACGCGCTGGCAGCAAGCAGCGACATGGGGACCCTTCGACGGGGTGCCGATCACCGTGAAGGATAACATCCTGGTGCAAGGACTCCGCACGACCTGGGGTAGCAAACTGTACGCCGATTTCGTCCCATCGATTGATGAGTTGCCGATAGCCAGACTGCGAGCGGGTGGCGCTATCATCTTGGGCAAAACAAACTGCCCGGAGTTCACTCTGCAGGGGTACACGGACAACTTACTTTTCGGTCCCAGCCGAAATCCATGGAATCTCGGTCTTACGCCAGGTGGCTCCAGCGGCGGCGCCGTAGCCGCTGTTTGCGCCGGGCTTGGCCCGGTCGCAATCGGTACTGATGGCGGCGGTTCCATCCGCCGGCCAGCCTCACACGCAGGTCTGGTTGGACTAAAGCCATCACGAGGTCGCGTGCCTCGCAGCAACGGATTCCCCGCAATGCTCCTCGATTTCGAGGTGATCGGGCCGATGACCCGAACGGTTGCAGATCTCGCCGGCGTTATGCGTTTGATCACCCCTCCGGACCCTCGTGATCCTCTTTCTGCCGTCTTCTCCGATCGTCCGTTTGAAATTCCATCAGCGCCAACCACTCGAATTCTTTATGTAGCGCGTTTTGGTTCATCACCGGTTGATCCTGAGATTCTCTCGAGTGTCACCACCGCTGCTCGCTCGCTAACTGACCTCGGTCACGTCGTGATCGAAGGAGTTGCACCTTTTGATGTCGATTCTTTGGCCCAACCCTGGTCGACGATCAGCCAAGTTGGTCTGGCCTGGATGCTTCGTTCGCATTCCTATCGCCACGAAATTTTGACCTCTGCCATGGTGGAGTCGGCAGCAAAAGGCGCCGCGGCAACGGCCGCCGACTATTACTCGGCTCTGGAAGCGGTTCGAGTTCTCACAACGAACCTCAGCCTTTTTTTCGATCAATACGATCTGATCATGACTCCCTCTGCCGCAGCATTACCTTGGCCGGCCGAAGAGCCTTATCCTCGCACGATCGCTAATGAAGAGGTCGGGCCAAGAGGTCACGCTATATTTACCGGGTTTGTGAACATGGCTGGTTGTCCCGCAATCAACATCCCAGCTGCTCCTTCAGCCCGGAGACTACCAATCGGATTTCAATTGGTCGCAACGCCAGGCCGCGACGATCTGCTTTGCTCTATCGCGGCTCAGTTCGAGAGTGCGCATCCTTGGGCGGACCGGTGGCCGAAGTTATAGGCGCTCCGTCCTCCTAATGAACACCCCGGTTTCGCATGTGACCACCCCCGGTGTCGCACGTCCAACGCCTGGAGGGAAGTGACGTGAAGGACGAGTAAGCGAAACGGCGAATGGGCGACGCGGCGCGAGGCCCCACGACTGGTAGGGCGAAAAACTCGGCGCGCCGAGGATGTTGTCTGTTGAATAAGGTACTCCGCGCCGGTTTTGAGCCGCGCCGTGGGCGACGTTTGTTCAAAAACGGGGATCGTGCCTGAACGTATTGAATCTATTGTTTCGCGCCTATAAAACCGACCCACCCGCCGACACGCCCTTTCGCCGTTTCGCTCACTCGCCCTTCACGCCGCTCCCTTCCAGGCGTTGGGCGCCTCGTCGGCGTCGTGCGGAGTGTTGGAGGGCGGGAGTATTGGCGTTCTGCGCTCTTTTAACTATCAGTAAACGCGTGCAGGCAACGCCGGGAAGTTTACTACACACCTATCAACAGGCTTCCTGCCTCGCTCTACGTCCAATCGTTAAACGCTTTTTAATAATAGAATTTCCTTCCATCCATCGCGACGCGCATCTGCCGGAGACCGACGCAGTAGCAGCCTTCTCTTTTCGGGGTGCTTGTCAGATAGATGGGACCCAATTGGCGCCGCCGGCAGCTTTTACCGGCCCACGTGACGTTCTACGAACTCATGAACATCGACACGGTCACGCGGTTTTGCTCGCAACATTTACACCCGTCGGAGCCTACACTTTCTTGCGCTCGCCGCTGGATCAGTTTGCCGGTTCCACTGTCAGCCTCGAAGAGCTTGTACGGCGCCCGGACGAGCTCCAGCAAGTAAATGAACAGCTCGATGCCGTCGAACATCATCGGCAGCGCGTTGCCGTCGTGGAAGATTTTCTACTCAGCCGGGTTCAGGCTCTTAGTCCCGATCCCCTCATAACGGCTGCCGTCGCCTGGCTGGAACAAGCGCCAGCCCGCAGCAGAATCGACGATCTGACGCGGTACATCGGGTTAAGTCAGAGCGCACTGGAGCGACGTTTTCGGCGCATCGTTGGCGTGTCACCAAAGAAGTATGTTTCCTTGGTGCGGCTTCGGCGAGCAGTGCGTCTACACACGGCCGGAGCCGATCTTACGACCGTGGCGCACACTGCCGGTTACTTCGACCAATCCCATTTCATTAAGGATTTTCGGCGAGCAACCGGTCTCGCCCCATCTAAGTTCTTTCCTCGGATACCCGCAGAATAGAACGCCGAATTCTTACAATTATTGCCGGCGCCTCGATCGTAAGGTCGAGCATGAATGCATCTGAGTGCTTCCACTCAACCTCGAAACGCTGGCTTCGCCGAATAGCGCTGCTAGCGGCATGCCTCTGTGTGGTCAGCGTAGTGGCTCAATCGGCCACCACCACTCTTCCTTCTGCTACTGCTATGAAAACATTCGTCATCATTTTTCGCCAAGGTCCTCAGCAACTTACCGAGTCGGACAAGCAGCGCCGAGCCGAAGAAACGATCGCTTGGGCCAGAACTCAGAACGCCGCCGGCCACAAGCTTGATCCGCGCATTCTCGCTCCTGAAGGCGAGCGCCGCGGATCTGGGAACTCGGCCTCCGATGGGCAGCCGGTCACTGCGCTGCTGTTTCTTGAGGCCCGCGATTTAACTGAAGCCACCCAAGTTGCGGAGGCGCACCCAGCTCTTCACTATGGCTCTGAGGTCGAGGTTCGACCCTGGGCTCCGCCGGTGCCAGTTGGCGCAGCCACGGCGACTGCAATTTCACGGTGAGGTTTTGGAACTAGGATTACCGCGAAGCGGTTAAAGATCGTAGCCCAGGGCTTTAGCCCTGGGAACATCCCCCGGCGTTCCGCCCTGACGGGGCGACCGACGGGGATATTCGCGCAACTTATTTCTACACCAAAATCAAAAACGGATCCTATTAACCCCCGCCTCTCTTTCGGTCGCCCTTTCAGGGCGATTTCATTGGCTGTGCAACCCAGGGCTGAAGCCCTGGGCTATGATCTTTAACCGCTGCGCGGTAACTCCTGAAATTCGGTCGCGCTCGTTGGAATGCATTATTGTGGGCCAAGAAAACGGCTCCCAGCTCCTAGATTCTAGCTCCTAGCTCCTGCCTCTTCTGCCGTTACCATAGTCAGCCAGAACTCACTGAACGCCGCTCCATCCATTGCGCTTACTACTCTCGTTGGCTTTCCGCTCGGCGTGATTTTTTGCTGCATCCATCCGTCTTCTATGGCCGATTTTACGGGGACCTCCTGAATCACCACGCCTTCATCCCAACCCAAGGCAATCGCGCAAGCCAGTGGATCGTGTTGGAAATTGATCGTGTCTGCAGGTAACCCCCCACAGGTCTGGCCAAAAACCACTTCATAGTTCAGGTCTTTGGCAAAGGCCTCGGCCTGTCGCGCGATCAGCCTGCCCAATGATCCGGATTGCTCCAGATGCGGCAAGTAAGACCTCCTGATGAACGTCTCGATGGTAACTGAAAGTGGCACTAGCGTAGGGTGGGCGGATTTGAACACCAGGTTCGCCGACTCAACATCGACCTGCACATTAAAATCCACTCCGCCATCCCAAGCTGGGAAGCCCGTTCGCGGAGGAAAGATGTAACCGCCCATCAGAAAAAGTTGCGTTTCAGATAAAATACCAGGCGATCGTTTTTCTAGCAGGGCCAAGTTGGTGTAAGGGCCGACTGCCGCGATAATAGCGCCTTCCCGAATGCTCTTCTCCAGCAGATCCAGCGCCGATTCCAAAGAATTCGGCGCTGCCGGTACGGGCTCTGGCCAATAGCGATCCTCGTCTGGCAGACCAGGTGTGGAACGATAGCAATTCAGAGAAACATCGGCCCCAGCAGCGACCGGCACCTGATCCCGGCCTGCCAACGCTAAAGCGTAGCGAGTATAACCTGCTCGTTTTCCTTGATGATCAGCCACCGTCGTCACGCCGATCAATTCAATACCGGGCCAATTCAGCAACATCGCCAACGCGCAAAGATCATCGATGTCGCCACCCAAGTCGGTGTCTAAATGTATTTTCATGATAACAACCTAGTGAACAGCTTTGTCCGAAAAGTTGGCGACATAAGCATTGCTCCTATACACGAGCCGGTTCAACGTCACCGCGACAGAACCAAGACAACGTTCGAACACATTTGATCCGCATGGAAGACCCGATTAGAAGCGCTCTAGGTGACGAGGATTATGCTCTTGCCCAAGCCCTAGCCGACGACTGGTTGCGTCGAGAGCCAGACATTGCCGTAGCTCACTACTTCGCAGCGTGGGCCCGAGATGCGCAAGGTTCAGAAGCAGACGCTTTGACTCACTACGAAAAGGCATTTTCATTGGGATTGAGCGGAGCGGACCTGCGGGGTGCATTGCTCGGCGCCGGAAGCACCTACCGGAACCTGGAGAAATTCGACCGTTCGGAGGAGTTATTTCGAGACGGTATCCAGAAGTATGGCGATACCTCTGAATTTTCAGCTTTCTTGGCATTGACTTTGTACTCAGAGCGACGCTTTAAGGAAGCTATCTCCATTCTTCTCAAGCTATTAGCCGATACCGCTACAGACGTTCATATTAAACGGTACGACCGGGCATTGAGATATTATGCTGAGAATCCCGATGCTGAATAGCATCATGCTTATCCTTCTACCACTCTGCGACTGACCCATCTTGATTTCGCCAAACTGGATTTCTCCAATCGTGACCTTTCGATGCAGCTAAACGCACGGCCTCCTCGTTTATCTCAATCCCGAGCCCCGGTCCTTCTGGGATAGCAACGTATCCATCGGTGTACTTGAATATTGATGGATCAACCAAGTAATCACTGAGCTCTGCGCCCACGTTGTAGTGGATACCAAGGCTCTGCTCCTGGATGAATGCATTCGGAATACATCCATCAAGCTGCAGGCTGGCAGCCAATGTAATCGGTCCAAGCGGGCAGTGAAGCGCGACCGCAGTATCGTAAGCTTCAGCCATTGCGGCGATCTTATGAGTTTCAGTGATTCCGCCAGCATGCGAAACATCCGGCTGGATAATATCGACTATCCCGGCTTGAAAGAAGCGTTTGAAATCCCACCGGCTGTACAGCCGTTCACCGAGCGCAATGGGAGTAGTAGTATGACGGGCAACCTCGATCAATGCTTCCAAATGCTCAGAGAGAACCGGTTCTTCGATGAACATCAGTCTGAATGAATCGAGTTCTCTCACCAGAGCCTTCGCCATGGCTCGATGGACCCGCCCATGAAAATCAACGGCGATCCCAAAATCATTGCCGACCGCAGCTCTTACCGAGCCGATACGGCTGACGATCTGGTCCACCTTGCCCGGAGCGTCGATATAGTGGAGCTCAGCGCAAGCATTCATCTTGATGGCTTTATATCCTTGCGATTGCCTCTCTTTGGCGGCGTTAGCTACTTCTGCCGGGTTATCACCACCGACCCAAGCGTAGACTTGCATCCGATCCCGCACTTTACCCCCTAACATCTGATGCACGCTCAGACCGTACCTTCTGCCTTTGAGATCCCAGAGCGCCTGATCTATTCCCGCCAACGCGCTCATCAAAACCGGGCCGCCTCGGTAAAACCCTCCGCGGTAGAGTACTTGCCAAATGTCTTCGATTTGATCCGGATTTCGGCCCAATACGTACTGCCCTAATTCGGTTACCGCCGCGGCGACGGTCTCGGCTCTACCCTCCACTATTGGTTCTCCCCATCCGGCTATGCCATCGTCGGCAGTGATCTTAAGGAATAACCAACGCGGTGGTACTTTGAAGAGTTCGAGGCTAGCAATCTTCATAACAAACTTGAGAGCTGGGATACTAGACTATAAGGCAAAAAGCGATTTGGCTGCACCTGCTCGATCACACCGCGGAGAGCCCCGAGGCGATCGGTCTGCGCCGATTCGGCGCCTGGTGTAGCGTAGGCGAGCAGTTTTCGCGAAAGGATCATCTGTATGCCTAGGAAAGTATGGATCGCACTAACCATCGAAACCTTCGTGTTCGCCATCCTGCTGTTCGGCTCTGCCGGAACACCCAACTGGACCGCTGGCTGGGCGTTTATGATTCTTTTTGTAGGCGGTCTTTGGCTGCTCGTCCTCCGGCTGGCACGACGCGATCCAGCTTTGCTCGAGGAAAGGATGAAGATGAGGGCGCAGCCTGGTCAACCACTCTGGGATAGGATCCTGCTCAGGACCATCATAATTCTATGGTTTGCGTGGCTAGTCCTGACAGCATTGGACGCAGGTCGTTTCCATTGGTCAAAAGTGCCCGTTTGGATCCAATGGTTAGGCGGCGCCGCTATCCCGTTCGCATTCTGGATCTTTGATTGGACCTTTAAAGAGAACACATTCTCCGCGCCGGTAGTGCGGATCCAAAAGGAACGCGGGCACAAAGTGATTTCAACAGGGCCCTACGCCATTGTGCGCCATCCGCTCTATGCAGGTGCTTTGTTGCTGATGCCAGCGACCGCGCTATTGCTCGGTTCTTGGTACGGTCTGCTAGCTTCAATCATCCTTGGTGCATGTCTCAACGTTCGAACCATAATGGAAGAGAAAACGTTAATGCACGAGCTGGAAGGGTACCCCGAATACGCTCGACGTGTCCGCTACCGGCTCATTCCGTTTATATGGTAAACCCGCCTGCTCGAGTTTCTCACCTTATTGGTACATCGCTCTAACCGCCTCACGAAGTTCCGTTGTTCCAAAGCGGACTTCGCCGCCGGGCTCTACGTCAATCCGGCCAGCGTTGTGAGCGACATATAGCTCGCGAACCAACTCTGCGTAACTTTCACCTGCTCCGCCTCGGGTCAGCGTCGGAATCCAATCCGTTTCCGGGAGCTCGTGAGCAACGATTTGTCGTCCGGATATTTCACTCAAAGTCGCCGCCACATCGAGAGCACTATAGCGATGGGGACCTTCCGCGTGCACAATGTGGCGCCTAGAACCCGCGGGCTTTCCCAGCAATAGCTCAGTTGCAATTGCGCCAAGATCAGGGGCAGAGATCGTCGGAAAAATTTTACTGACCGGATGATGGAAACTTGGCAAAACGCCAGTCTCCAACGCGGGCTTAAATACGCGGGCCCAATTTTGCATGTGTTCTGCGGATCGAAGGAATATGAGGGCGCCGGGTAACGCACTTAGGCTAGCCTCCATATAATGGAAGATCATGGTGATACCGCTTCCTGACTCAACCTCGGCGCCGTAATCCGATATCGCCAGAACCGTCTCCGGATCGACTGCTATCAACGCAGCCGTGATCGAGTCGATGATATTTGCCATGTCTAATCCGGCATCTTGCGCTCGGGGACTCACCGGACAGATCACCTGCACGGCGCTGGCTCCTTTGATCGCATTTCTGATTGCGTCTTTGTCACGAAGATCGGCGAATGCGATCTCGCAGCCTAGTGCTTCTAGATCAGCTCTACCAGAGGTTTCTCGGACCACCGCTCTTACCTGTGCTCCTTGAGCTGTAAGCTTCTTAATCGTCGCTCGTCCAACCTTACCGCTAGCTCCTAGTATCGCTAACATATGAGCCAGCAGACTCGCTGCGTTGTTTCTCGTCAAGTGAAGCGCGCCTCCAGCCCCTTTTCTGCTTGTCTGGTAAATCATCTTTTTCGGTTGCCCTCCAGCTACCGTGGCTGTTCTTATTGATCATTCACAAGACAAGTCCATGACGATTACCCACCAGAAATTCGCTGGGTTCTCAGATGGAACCTTACGTTTCCTGGTCGAGCTTGCGCGCAATAACCGGCGCGAATGGTTTAACGAACGCAAAGGCTTCTACAAAGAAACCGTGGAAGAAGAGTTGCGTAGGTTGGTCTGGTCTACGTCCGCCGCGCTGGCTAAGAAGAAAATCCCGCTTTCGACTGAACCGAAGAAAGCGATTTTTCGAATCTATCGAGACACTCGGTTTAGCGCAGACAAAACTCCGTACAAGACAAACCTGGGAGCAGTATTTAACACCGGAGGTAAGCCAGGTTCGGGGGTACTGTATGTTCATGTGGAACCGAAAGCGTCGTACACTGCCCTCGGATTCTATCAACCTGATCAGCCCGGGTTGACCCGGATCCGAGAGTCCATCGCGGACCGCTGGAAAGAGTTTAAATCGGTGATCAATCGGCTCGACCGGGCCAGCCTGGTGTTAGGAGAAAGCGAGGCGCTTAAACGACTACCGCGAGGCTTTGAATCATTCGCAGACGCGGAGTGCGCCGAATATCTGAAATACAAATCGTTCATTGTGTCACAGAATCTCACCGAAACAGATCTGCGTTCTCCTGAGCTCCCTATCAAACTCGCGCTGTTCGCGTCGGAAGGCCTTCCCCTTCTCAAGTTCGGCTGGACCGCTTTGGGACGAAGGTGATGTAAGGCGATTCGTTCTCCCGACTTCGCCCCGTCGTCTGAGACTCCGGGAGGCTACGTCGGGCAGGCCGTCCTCGAATCCGGCCACGCGGAGTGATGGAGTGATGGAGGGATGGAGTGATGGAGTGATGGAGTGATGGAGTGATGGAGTGATGGAGTGATGGAGTGATGGAGTGATGGAGTGATGGAGTGATGGAGTGATGGAGTGATGGAGTGATGGAGTGGCGGAGTGATGGAGTGGCGGAGTGGCGGAGCACTGCGTCAATTGGGAATTGCATCCCGCGTCCGCGGGGTTGGAGGTGCACCTGTTACTGGACCGTGAGCTCATCCCTACCGACAAATTGACAAAATCGCGACGCTACGTATCCGGAAATCTTCCACGGATGAAAACACTTTGTGTCTTTTGCGGATCAAATTTCGGCGCTGACCCTGCTTACCGAGCGTCGGCGATTAAGGTTGGCTCTTTGTTGGCGGCTCGGGGAATAACCCTTGTCTACGGAGGCGGTAAGGTCGGGATGATGGGAGCAGTAGCGGATGCGTGCCTTTCCGCCGGCGGCCGGGTCATCGGGATCATTCCCAAATCTTTGGCAGCAAAAGAAATCGCCCACCAAAATCTGACAGAACTCCGGGTGGTGGACTCGATGCATGAACGCAAGAAATTAATGGGGGATCAATCGGACGCCTTCCTCGCATTGCCGGGCGGGTTCGGGACCTGGGAAGAATTTTGCGAGGCCATAACCTGGTCTCAGCTCGGATTGCATCGAAAGGCTTGTGCTCTGCTAAACGTGGCGGGCTTTTATGATGCGTTTCTGGCCCAGGCAGACAGAGCCGTGAAAGACGGATTCGTTTCTGAGGTTCACCGCTCGCTAGTGATTTCCAGCTCTGATCCGGAAGAATTACTGGATCGGCTCGAGCAATACCAGGTGCCTCAGGAAGAAAAATGGTACAATCGATAAGAAGGCCTCGCGCACAGTGAGCGTCCGACCCGTTTAGGTCGCGCTAACGCGGATCACGATTTTGCCAAATGCGCCACGATACAGGTGCTCATATGCTCGCGATGTCTCTGCGAAGCCATAGACGGTGTCAATTACCGGACGGAGCTTCAGTTTGTTGAAGGCTTGCGTCATGTCTTCCAGGGCTCTCCGTGGACCAACCATCACGCCTCGCAGAAGAATCTGCTTTTGCAGCAAGGGAAGGATTGGCATGTCGGTAGTAAAACCGTCCAGGAAACCGATAATTGTTATCTGACCACCTGCTTTGATAGCGGTGATGGACTGGACCAGGCTTTTGCCGCCGGCTATTTCGAGGATATGATCGACCCCTTTTTGAGAAGTAATGTCGAGCACCGCCCTCTCCCAATCTGGCGCCTTGACGTAATTGATTCCGTGAGCGGCGCCAAGGGATTGGGCGCGCTTGAGTTTTTCGTCGTTGCTTGACGTAACGATTACCCGAGCGCCTAAGGCCGAAGCGATCTGCAGACCGTAGATAGAAACGCCTCCTGTGCCTTGAACCAACACAGTCTGGTTTGGTTTGAGTTGACCCTTTTCAACCAGCGCGTACCAAGCAGTAAGGCCGGCGCACGGTAGTGTCGATGCTTCTTCATCACTTAGATACTGCGGAGCCTGGACAACTGCTTTCTCATCCAGCACGGCGTATTCGGCCAAGGCCCCTGAGATGGTATTTCCCAGCGTGTGCACTACTTCATCGCCCTGCGGTTCGCCGTCTATCCACGAGGTAGCGTAGTTGGTGACGACTCGCTCTCCCTTGCTGAATCGGGTAACATCCTTGCCGGCGTCCACAATTTCGCCGACGGCGTCCGCCACCTGGACCATCGGAAAAGAAAGACTAGGATTGTAGTTGCCCTCCATAATCACCTTATCTCTATAGTTGAGAGAAACGGCGTGAATACGCAGAAGCACCTCATTTGGCCGTGGGTTAGGAACGGTCTTGTCGACCAACTTGAGGTTGTCCTTACCGAAACCATGAAGTTCCCAGGCTTTCATATAAATACTTTCTTTGTTTTCTAGTTCGCCTAGATACGAACAAACAAAGAAAGAGCAACTAGGCACTTTTTTGTAACCTCCAGCCTTATTGGAAACTATCGCCCCCGTCGATTAACCTTTCCTGATTAGGAGGAATCGCGGGTAGTGCGCCAAGGCCGAGCCTCCGATTTGCTATTTTGCCATCCGGGTTTTGCTATTCATCCCCGTCCGCAGGGCCGGTCAATATACTCATCGCCAAACGAGCAGCCGCCATACGCGTCTCGACCCCGAGTTTAGCAAAGAGTTTGTTATTATGCTTTTTGATCGTGTGCAGGGTTGTGTCCAAGATCGTAGAGATCTCCGGATTAGTTTTCCCCTCAGTGATCCAGTAGAGCACCTCCGCTTCACGCGGGGTAAGCCCCAGAATCTGGAGCGCCTTGGGTCCCCAAGAACTGTTGCGCTGTTCCAGCCTCAATAGCGCCAGGCGTCTAGGGTCAGACGACGCCAAATGGTCAACCTGCAGCTCACCTTTCTGGGCATCATGGATGAGCAGCGGCCTTTGTCGTTCTATCGATGCCAACCAACCAAGAACGATATCCGGCAGCACTCTCATCGAGGTACCCGGAAAAAACGCCTGCAGCAAGATGGCGGCCTGCCGGGTGGAAAAATGAATTCCTCCCTCGTAACTGGCAATCACGAACGCCTGATCAAGCCTTGCTTCCAACTGCTTTTCTGCGTCTAACCGCAGCTCGATTTCTTCAGAAAGAGCTTGGTTCTTTTGTTCCAGCTCGGTCTGCAACTCCCGGATGCGCAGATGGGTTCGAACGCGGGCTTCCACTTCCTCCGGAAGAATCGGCTTGGTTACAAAGTCGACCCCGCCCGCTTCGAAGGCAGCCAGCTTTTGCGAAAGCTCATCGGCGCCCGTGATGAAAATGATGGGAACATATTTCCACTCTGGACGCTGCTTGATCAGTCGGCAGGTTTCGATTCCATCCAGTCCAGGCATTTTAATGTCCAGAAGGATAAGGTCCGGAACGGAGTGCTCTAACTGTTTGAGAGCGCGAGCTCCACTACCGGCGTAGAGCACTCGAAAGCCGGCCGCCGTCAGATGGCTGAGAACAACGTCAGCGTTAGTGGGAACATCATCGACGACTAGAACGGTGCTCATGGAGGCGAGGAGTTACAGGAGTTCAGGAGTTGCAGGAGTACCAAGTAGTTATACGGGGTAGTTTGGACAGAAACACTACATCGAGCGGCTTCCTTTTCGAACTGGGAGTTCTGAGTATCATTGGCTGCTACTGAACTCCCGCAACTCCTGAACTCCTGAACTCCTCTCGCTTCTCTCTCTTCCCAAAAGTGGACGCATTTACCGTTTCAGTTGCTTGGCAGAGGAGCTGTTGGAGCAAAGTCTCGATCTCGTCGATACGGTAAGCAGAAACCAGTATGGCCAACTGCTCGGCGAACCGCGCATGCGCTGGATCGGTCTCGGCAAGATTCAGCAACGATTGGCGAAGAGCCACTACATCGCCTTCACCGGCCAGTCTCAGCAGCAGCTGCAACTCTTCAGCCGGCACGGCCCGTCCTGCCATCAGCATATCGCCGATATCGGGTTGCACTCGATGTTTCGTTGCCGAGGCGTCGCTGCCTACCTTTTGCCTTAGAATCCACTTGATCCCTAAGTGCTGCCCGAGGAGCCGGAAAAGCTCCTGTTCCTTCACCGGTTTCGGTAGAAAATTGTTGAATCCAGCGGACTCAGCAGCCTGGCGGTCGCCCTCATAAACACTGGCTGAAGACGCTATCATCACGACCTCAGCTAAGGCCTTATCCGATCGGACCTCTCGGCAGAAAGTATTCCCGTCTTTACCGGTCATTCGAATATCACTAATGACGCCATCAAAACGATGGGATCGCATTACCCGGAGCGCAGCGTCACCCGAATCCGCTTCCTGTACGGAAAACCCGACTTCGGTCAGAAACTGTTTGAGGACATCTCGGTTCAAGGGATCATCGTCGACCAGCAAAAGCTCCAGAGGGCCGCCTTCATAGCCGATCACTTTTGAATCCGCACACAGCTCTGGCGCCTTTGCGACCAGATTAAGCGGTAGGTCGACCGAGAACTTGCTCCCCTGTCCGAGCACGCTGGCCGCATTAATCTGGCCGCCCAGGAGATGGACAATCTTATGGGTAATATATAGCCCAAGGCCGATTCCCTCGGCGCATTGCTCATTATTTACCGCCTGGTAGAAAGGCTTAAACAGATGAGGCAGGTCGGACTCCGCAATTCCTCTCCCGGTGTCAGAAACGACTAGTACTAGTTTGGAATCCTCGTTCGGTGACTTGTTCGACGAAGCCTTGGCGAAGTCGGAAGCCGCGGGGGACAAGTCAGTCTCTGGTCGCAGCGTTGACTCGGCGGAAGCGGAACCTGTCGCGCCGGGGTCTGCGGAGGCGGAACCTGTCGCGCCGTAGCCTGCGGAGGCGGAACCGGGCCGCCACGTCTCTTCAACCGAGTCCGACTTTAGTTGCGAGGCCTTGACGAAGTCGACAGTGGTTATTTCGAGAGATACGCCACCGGCGTTCGTGAATTTGAACGCATTTCCAACCAGATTATAAAGGATCTGCCGGAGCCGAAGCGGATCGGTCTCGATCCATTGGGGCAGGGTCCGGTCCATGGTGAATTCAAAGCGCAAGCCGCTTTGCCGCGCGCGAATTTCAAACTCAGCCACTAGCGATTGCAGGAAGGCCGGAAGATTAAGCGGCTCAGGATTGATTGCGAGTTTGCCCGATTCAACCCGGGCCAGATCGAGCAGCTCATTCATCATTCCCAGAAGATGGGTGCCGCTGTCGATGATCGACTGTAATTTTGGGCGCGGATCTTTGACGTTTTCACAGCCGCGTAGAAGGAGCTGGGCATACCCCAGAATACTATTCAGAGGTGTTCTCACCTCATGACTCATATTCGCTAGAAAGGCGGTCTTAGCGCGGTTAGCTGCTTCTGCATTATTTTTTGCTTCCTGCAGACGCTTTTTGCTTTGGCGCAGTTCGTCATAGTGCTGTCGAATACGCTCCTCGCTCTCGCGGAGTTCTCTAGTCCTCTCATCGACTACCGCGACCAATTCTTTTTCTCGGACCCGCATTTGCCACAAACGCCAGCGGATCAGGCCGAAAACTAACAATATGCCGCCACCGAGATAAACGGCGTACATCCAAGGAGTGCGATACCAGGGCGGGAAGATCGTGATGGCGAGGCTAAACTCGTTGCTATCCACGCCAGCGCTGTTTCGAGCCTGGACGTGCAGGATATATCTTCCCTCATTTAAGGAACCCGATTGCCAGATTGGCTCTTCCATGAAGGCAGACCAATCGGAATTCAATCCTTCTAGTTTTGTCCGGTAGCGGACTTCATCAGGTCCATCATAATCATCCGTTGCAAATCGAAGCCGAACATCTCGTTTCTCACAGGGTAGTTCCAAACCTGCTCCATTTTGTGGCAGGCTGACTCGCTCACCCGAAGCAGTTGTTGCTTCCCGCAAGTAGAGCTTGAGGGGGTGGTACTGACGGGACCGGGAAAGATCAACCCGCGCAATAGCGCCGTACTCTCCCGATATCCAAAGGGTTGATTCGTCCGGCAAGGGTTCCTCGTAGAACGACCTGACTCCTCCAAGAACTGATGAAATCGAACGCGGGAGGGCGTGATAACTTCCATCTCGATCCAATCGCCCGATCTCTTGGGTTTGAACTGAACCAAGCTCTCCGATGATCGTTTCCAGCCAGAGATGATCCGAGTCAGATGGGCTGGCTTGCACCGTATGAATTTCCCGGCCCATAATCTGTTTCGGGAGAAGATCGGGCCGGCAAAAAGAGCGATCGAAGTCTCGGAAGAGAAATACGTTCCAGTCCGTGCTGAACAGAAACAGATTACCCCAAGGCTGCACCTGGCACATTCCGCTTACTGTTGGCTTCGGAGCATCGGGCAGCGGCTCCCAGCGGGCGTCTTTGAACGGTGTTTTAGGATCCGGACCGATCTCAATCCGGAAAAACCCTTCTAGCCCGCTCTCGATGATTAGATCGCCGTTCGCCGTCTCCACAACCGATTCTACCTCCTGTTCAAAGCGCGGCATGGTTCCTTGGTCGACCCAACGACCATCAGTGAAACGAATCGCTCGCAACCCCGTATGGCCGCCTAAGTAGAATTGATCGGGATTCTTCTCAGACCGCACGATGGAGTAGGTAGATGGCACATTCGATATAACTTGGAAATCGCTACCATCGAAGAGATACACACCATTCTCCCCTGTCAGAATCAAACCGTGAGGTGGTGCCGCCACCACACGCGACAGCCAATCGGTCACCCCCGGAACCTTGCGAAATTGCGAAGACGCCAACCCACCGCCGCTAGACTCCAAACGGTAAAGACCATAACCAGTCAATGCATATAACGATCCGCCAAATCGTATGGTGGAGGCAACATTGGACTTAGGAAGCCCGTTCTCGTGATCAAATACCGAAATGCTTCGATGGGTATCGACCCGGGTCAGGCCTTTTTCTCCGAACACCCAAAGCCCGCCAGCGCGATCACGAATCAGATCATACAATCCTCCGCTTGGCAGACCATCCTCTTCCAAGAAAGTCTGCTGAATGTGCCCACTGGCGTCGAGGAATACCAGCCCGCGTCCTTCCACCGCCACCACGAAAAGGCCGCGACTTATGGGAACGGCGTGTTCGACAAAAGACTGCCGCGTAAGTAAATCGTCCGCGTCGGTCTTAAATGGAACGGCCTGAGAATCGTGGAGCTCGAAGATCCCTTTTTCCTTCGTGACCAACAAGATTTTGTCTTTCGCCAGCTCGATAGCGCCCGTGACCGTCGTTTCTCGGAGCGCGGGGTCGTCTAAAAGCGGCTCGAGATGATCCCCAACCACCTCAGAGTAGGGTTGATGCTTAGCATGGACAAAAAGGCGCCCAGAAAAGGACGAAAGATACCATAAGCACCCAACTTCGTACGGAAGGTGAATTACAGAAAACTGTTGCCCAGTCCAGCGGAGCAAGGTCTTCTCAAAAAGGAAGTACACATCATCACCGTGAACAGCGATATCCCTGATCCCTCCAAGGTGCAGCACTGAAGCGGGCAGGAGCGATGTGTACGATTTATACCGGTACGTGCCGCCCTCCAGCTCCAACACTCCTAGTTCCCCATGACCGTCGACGTAGATCTTCCCTGACTTGTCGCAGGCCAATTTTTCTATATATCCACTGTTCGGAATCGGGATCGCCGTCCAGCGCTGGCCATCATATTCCAATACGCAGTTCACACTGCCGAAAATCATTAACCCGCGTGGATCCTGAACGCCGGTGAGGATCTTGTTTACTATGCCTTCGTCTCGCCGAGTGAACGTCCGATACAAAGGCCGGCCGAGCTCGCGGACCCGTTGTTCTGGTTCAGGTCCGGAAGAAGAACCGCTGACGCTCGAATCGCCTAACTCATCAAGGGTCGGCGACGTGTCCTCAGCTTTAGCAACCGAGGAGCCCGAAGGCAGCATCAGCAGAAAAGCGCCGAGGAGAATCGGGTATCGGCCAATCGATCCAACATGAAAAATGACAGATGACAAATGACAGATAGACAGCCCTCCTCGAGGGTTTTGTAAAGGGCCGCGCTTTGTCATCTGTAATTTGTCATCCGGAACATCTCACACTCTTGGCAGGACATTCTTTAAGCCTCGGGGAGAGAGAGTTGTGAGACATTCAGGCAACGTTGGCACACTTTCGGTTAGCCCGCTGCTTCATTTGCCATTTCACATCGTCCCGGCGGCAGCCACCGAGAGGGATACCAGTAAGGATGCCGACGCGAGGAGCACCACCACAAATCCAAGCTCTAGCCATGCCCAGACTCTCGGTCTCGGCAACTCGATTCGCCTATCCGGAGCTTCGAGATCCGGTCTCGAACCAGAGAACGGAACGACAACTCGCTTCGGCTTTCGGGCCGGTTTACGGACCGGCTCAAGGACAAGGGGGATGGTATGCTGGCTCAATCCAGCGTACCCACTGTCAACCAGTACTGCCGTCTTCATTGTTGTCACGATGGCAGGACTTCGATGAACCAGCTATTCCACCTTGGTTTACCAGTGTCCCGGAGGGACTGATGATGGTAGCCAGGCATGAAATGCCTGGGAAACATCGCATCAAGAATCCGTCCCGGAGGGTACGGTATGATCGGTCGAGGAGAACGTTCGATACTCTTGAATGGTGGACAGAGCCCAGCGCCACCGATCAGACCGTTCCCTACGGGACGGATCAATTCTGCTCATTTTCCAGGCATTTCATACTTGGCTACCATCATCTAGTCCCTCCGGGACAAAGTCACGCCGTCTTCCGAAAAGCCAGATTCAGTCGGCACTGATTACTGAGCAACTGATTGCTGATTACTTTCGACACCGAAGCCGATAATACCCGAATTCCCAGCGACCCCCGAAAGATTTGCTATCTGTTATTGCTATCTTATAGACGCCTATGACAGCTGACCTGAATATCTGGACTGCTTTACTGGCATTCGCCGGCGCTGCCGGACTTCTAACGATTGTGCCAGGACTCGATACCTTGCTCGTGCTACGAACCGCCACGGTCGAAGGTCCGGGGCGCGCCATGTTTGCCGCGCTGGGCATTTGTACCGGCTGTCTGGCTTGGGGGATTCTCGTTTCCGCGGGTCTAGGCGCGGTGTTCGCCGTATCGAACCTCGCCTATCAAATCGTAAGGATCTCAGGGGCAATCTATCTGGTTTATTTAGGTGTCCGCTTGCTGATCCAACGGGAGAAACCGTCCGCACTGGACTCGGCCGGGGAAATACCATCCGCGCGCGGCAGCTTGCGCTGGTTTATGCGCGGATTACTCACCAATCTATTGAATCCGAAAGTTGGCGTGTTCTACGTCACGTTCCTACCCCAATTCATTCCCAGCCATGTGAATGTCATCGGGTTCAGCGTTTTGCTCGCCCTGATCCACGACGTCGAAGGTGTCCTCTGGTTTGCAGCGTTAATCTTTTTGACCCAACCCCTGGCTCGCTGGCTCCGTCAACCCAAGACTTCAACGGTGCTCAATCGAATCACTGGCGGTGTCTTTATTCTCTTTGGCGCTCGCCTGGCCTTAGAACGAAAATCTTAGACGAGCTAAATTGGTCGCGAATAGGCTGCCACCAATGTTGTTTTTTACGCGCGGAGCGATCGTGCTGCTCCTATGGATCGCGTGGTTGGCCTACTGGGGGCTGTCGGCGGCAAACGTAAAGCGGGCCGTGCGCCATGAGTCGAAGTGGTCGCGCGCGAGCTATATCATACCGATCGTGATCGCGTCGATCCTGCTTTCCATCCCTCCGATGGCGGGAGGTGGATTCCTATTTTCGCGTTTTCTACCACCAGGAATTGATGCGTATTGGCCGGGAGTGATTTTAATCGCTGCAGGTTTAGGTTTCAGCATCTGGGCTCGCCAACATCTTGGCCGCAACTGGAGTGGAACCGTTCAGGTAAAGCAGGATCACCAGCTGATTTGTGATGGACCCTACCGGCTCGTGCGCCACCCGATTTACACCGGTATACTGGTGGCATTTTTGGGCACCGCCGTAATAATCGGTCACTGGTGCGGGATACTTGCGGTGCTGATTGCGTTCGGATCTTTCTGGCGCAAGCTTACGCTCGAAGAACGCTTCATGCGGGAGACATTCGGTTCGGCGTACGAGGAGTATCGAGCCCGAACCGCGGCGCTAATTCCTTATCTCTTTTAAAGTCTTCTAGGCCGAAGTTCGTTCCGTTGCCTCTGGGCCCTTTAGCTGTCGCCTTATCGATCGATCAACCGCTTCTTTGGCGTTACGCTTAATCTCTCCGCGTTCCCAGAAAGGCGAATAGATAGAATCAAAATCGAGGAGCTGAAGACGCTGTCCGATTCGCTCTACCTTAGCTGCCGGTAACGGAACGTTGTTCGGATACGACCACATGAACGACACGTGTCTTTCATCCGGCGCCACCAACATCGTGTCACCAGGGAACAAGGCCTGCCGGCCAAGCCAATGCAGAACCGTGCTTCCAGGAAAGTGACCGCCGAGCCGGTGAATCGTGATTCCAGTAAGAATCTCCTTCGATTCACCGGTCCAAAACTCGACGGATGCGTCAGGCTCAACCACCCATTGCCTGTCGGCTTCGTGAACGAATATTGGACATTCGAAGGTTCGACCCCAGGTAACCATCGCACTATAGAAATGAGGATGAGAGATCGCGATCGCTTTGATTCCGCCCAGCAGTCGTATGATCTCGACGGTGGCGCTGTCCAGAAAGCTAAGGCAGTCCCACAGTACGTTTCCGGAAGGAGTAATGATCAGAAAGGCGCGTTGTCCGATCCCGAACCGCGGCATGGTGGAGAGCGCGAATAACTCCGGTGCGATTTTTCGGAACGCGTTGAAGTGGTCAACGGCCAATTTCTCCGGCGTCGTCCAACCTTGCCCTGTCTTCGGAACGAACTGTCGCGGATCCTCGCAGATAATGCAATGCGATGGGGGTATCGGGCTTTCGGGATATTGAACCCCGCAGGCTGTGCACAGAAATTTCGGCATATGGCACCCGCTTTTCGTCATCAACTAGGCTTGAACGAGCGAAATAGAAAGAGCCATTTAGGGCGATTTCCACGGCTCGCGAGCAAGACGACCGCGCCAGATCGAAAGGATCATCAGCAATCGGCGGCATCTCGTTCAGAGCCCAGAGTTGCGCTGATTTTCCGCGCCTAATTCTCCCGGCTTTCACGCTTCACTTCGCCGGCGCCATCCGTCTTTGGTATACGAGCTCGAACGGTTGAGGACTCACGCTGATTTCACCCCGGAACGGATTATCCAACGCGCCTAACAGAAAGATCAGCAGTCCTAACAATGAGGAAAGCATTACGGTCATCCAGAAATGCATTCCTTCGCTTTTCATATGGAAGAACCAGGTGACCGCTATGCTGAGGAAAGCGCCAACCAATACGACAGCCCACAGTGGCCCTGACAAGCCTTCCCGCACACTTTGCAACCGTCTGCCTCTAAAGTCCGCCAAGCGATTAAACCCGACGTAAACTTGCGAGTAGAGCGCTTTCTGGCCTTCGGTTTGCGGTTCGAATCCCTGAAGATGATTCTCGAAAATGCTAAGCACGTTACCTTCGCTCTCCGGTACAATACCTTGTCGTTGCAAGGGCCAGGCCACATCGACTACCTCGCGTGCGTACCGACGAAGATCTGACTGAAGGTCGAGCCGATACGGCTCAGGAAAAGCGCTCACATCCCGATAAAGCACACCGACAGCGGCGGCCTCTTGGCCGACCCTGGTTTCTACGTCAGTGAAGTTTTGCCAGGTTGCGATCGACAGCAGGCCCAGCGTGATCCCGTAGAAGACGCAAACTGCACCCAGATAAAACCCGACCACGTCATTGTGTGAGTGCTCATCGCCGTGGATTCGCCGTACCCATTTGCGAGTAGCAAAGAGGCCCGCCAGACCCACGGCAGCGGTCACGGCAATCGTCAGTACGGCAAATAGCCACGTCGGGAGGCTGTACACCCAGTAGAAGTTCATAGGGGTATGGGAGACGGGGAAATCTCACGCAAAGGCGCAAAGACGCAAAGAGACTTGAGAGGAGACGTCAGAACTTTGCTACCTTTGCTTACCGTTGGGCTAAGCTCAGGACATTCGCCGAGCTCAGTCGTGTCGTCGAAGCCTTCTGTTCAAGAATCCGTCTTCGCGGTCTTCGGTCAGCGCACAAGATTGGAGACCTGTCGAACTGCATTCGGAATGACCGGATGGCGGGTATGCCATCGAGTGGATTTTTGGAATGCGTGTACGGTTCGAAACAACAGCCCCTCCTCTAATTGGCGGCCGGCCAGTTGCATTCCAATCGGCATACCAGACGACGAGAATCCCGCAGGGAAACTGATCGCTGGATTCCCGGAGCAATTGAACAGTGAGGTAAACCGAAGGCAGGCAGAATAGAGATCCTCGGGGTCGCTGCCGGCACCGCCGCGCGCGATGGTCATACGTTTGAAATCAATTGAATCCAGACGAGGCACCGGGAACGGAAGCGTGGGGGCAAGCAAGAGATCAATCTCGCGGAACATCGTGGAAACATTATCCACCAATCGGACTCGTTCTTGCAGGCTTTCAGCAAGCTGCACCGCCGAAGTCTGGCGACCTCTTTCTATTAGTTCAGCCAATTCGTTTCCGTACTCCGCAGCGTGAACCGGGTAAGTTTCTTTGTGAGCAGCCGCGGCTTCGGTGCTGCATACGACTAAAAAGAGATCTGACAAGCGGTCCGAAAAAGGGACGGTGACCTCACGTACATCCGCGCCAAGTTCGATGAGCGCTGCCTCAGTCTCACTTAGAGCGGCTACGACCTCTTCGTGTACTCCTCCAGTTGCGAAAGCGCGGTCGACACCAATACGCAGACCGCGGATATCGTCGCTGATTTGGTTCGCGTAATTCGGCACAGGGGCCTTAAGCGTAGTTGGATCGTTCGAATCGCTGCCGGCAACCACGCCAAGGATAGCAGCGGCGTCGCTGGCCGATCGCGCCATTGGTCCGACGGAGTCCAGTGAATCGGCCAACGGAAAGACACCGCGCCGGCTGACCCGGCCCCAAGTTGGCTTGATGCCAGTCAATCCACAGCAACCGCTGGGCACGCGAATCGACCCGCCGGTGTCGGTCCCAAGTGCACCAAAACATAATCCAGCCGCGACCGCGACCCCAGGCCCGCTAGAGGAAACGCCCGGCCAATAGTCGATGTTCCACGGATGGCGGGGTGGAACAACTGAAGGGTGATGAGTGAAGAGCGCGCCCTCGGTCGTTTTAAGTTTTCCCAGAAGCACAGCACCAGCCTGATCAAGTCGTTGCACAACGGTGGCATCGAAGAGTGGCACATCGTCCTTATGCAAAGACATGCCTGCGGTGGTAGTGAAGCCTTTCGTTGATATGAGATCTTTCAACGCCATAGGAACACCGTGGAGAGGACTACGCCAGTGGCCTTTACTGATCTCTTGTTCCGCTATAGTGGCCTGCCTTAAGGCCAAGTCAGCGGTGACGATAACGTAGCAGGTTAGCATGGGATCGAACTCGTTAATCCGCTCCAGCAAGTGACGAGTCACCTCCACCGGAGAGATGGATCGCATCCTTATTTGTTCGGAGAGTTCCGTAAGAGTTTTGAAATGGAGATCGGTCATCGAACAAAACCTAAACCGCCATAACGGAATCGCTGGCCGTTTCCGGACGCCCGGGTTGATCCCCGCGCACACCGCCCTAGCGAAACATGCGACCAGGCTCTCGATCTGGAGGAAGTCTTCTTTTATTCGTTGCTTTCCAAAGCCGAAACTTACTAGGCTGCCTCTGCGGTATCGGATTGCCTCTAATCGCTGGAAAGACCTTTGCAGTGAAAATGCGACTCAAGGTCAATTTGCTTAACAGCTTAATGATCGGCTACTTGGCGACTACGTTCGTATCTACCGCGCGTGGCGATTCCGAGCTGGTCATTGCCATTCGTTATTTACAAGCAGCGGGCATGAGCCACTCACATCTTTACCTGTATCGCGAGGACGGAAAACTTTTGCGACAATTGACCAACGACAATTCCGGACAAGATGTCGACCCGATTTTCTCGCCCGACGGAGCGATCATCGGGTTCACGCGCGAGAAAGCAAACGACGAACGGGAGTTTTGGAGTATTGAGCCGCGCGGGACAAATTTGAAGCACCTCGATAACGCGCCGGATTGGTACAAGTCCGCCAAAAATTCGCCCTATTTCACAAACCAAGAAGAACAGGGGACAGAATCCGGGTCACCTTCCCCGGCGCCATCAGCCGAAGAATCTCCTTCGGCATCTCCATCACCCGAGATTCAACAAACGCAGCATCCGAGCGGGACCGCGTTAGACGCCGTCGTCAGCGCCGAAGATCAGCCGCCGGCGAAGATCGATGCTCCGGACGGTTCCGGCGAAATCTTCTGGCGCAAAGGCAAAGACGAGAAAGATCCGCTTGATTGGGTTATGTGGTTCCGCGATTCAAAATCGGGGCGCGAAAGTAAAATTGGTCGGCTCCCGGGATTTCCGTCTTTCGACCCCCTGCAAATCGAGCCGGGCAAAGACGGACAATTTCTGTTTGACGGGCCGCTGCGACTTATATTTTTCAACTCGCACCTGAACAGCACAGATGGCGATACCGTCGTGGCTTTCGATTTCAACAAGCGAAAGCTCATTAAATTATCTCCGAACTGGGCGACTCCGATTCCCCTTGCTGGAGAAGCGGCATTTCTCACACTCACGGAAAATCGTTACGTCCAGATTCCTGGTAGCTCGAAGACAGCGAACTGTTCGTACATGGAGCGATGGAGCGAGAATCTTCACGAACAATGTTATCAGGGTGACAGCGAAGAGGAATCCATTTGCGATGGTCATCCGGACGTGCGTTACGCCCGCAAAGAAAGCGCGGCCATTTGTTACGGCGCATCAATGTACCGACCCGGGAAAAGTCCTGCCGTCATTATTACTCGTGACGCAACGAACTAACGGCGTGAGGGCGGCGTGCCCGCTGGATTATGGCGGAGGATCAAACGAAAGACGTCAAAGCGATGAATGAACCGCAAATCCGTTTTTTAAATCGGGCGCCGGCAGGTTATTCCCAGGTAGTAGAGGTTCGCGGTGGGCGTACACTTTATATTTCGGGTCAGATAGCTCTCGACTCGTCGGGTAACCTGGTAGGTTCGGGCGATTTCACCGCCCAAGTTAAACAAGTGTTCGCCAATTTGAAGGCTCGCCTCGATGAAGCCGGTGCATCGTTTAATGACGTCGTGAAACTAAACTTCTACCTGCTCGATGCCGGCAATCTTCAGATCGTCCGCGATGTCCGCGACGCTTATGTGAATCGTGAGCATCCTCCAGCCAGCACGTTGGTGGTTGTGAAGCAGTTGTTCCGGCCGGAGCTAATGTTTGAGGTGGACGCGATTGCTGTTACTAAGGATTGATGCCTTGTGCAAGATCGCGCGGATTTGCCAGGAAACAGACGAAACGGTCGCGCCTGCGAATCGGGAAATAACATGTTATTTTTACGTTCCTACTGCCGGTTAGGTTTGTGTTGGCAAGTCAAGGCTCACCTGTTTTCATCGGGCTGATGAAAGATCAAGGAGGCGAATGGAATCTCAAAGAGCGCCTAATAGCAACCATCGGGCTTGTTCTCGCCTTCGGCTTCGTTTTGAGAAAAGTAATATTCGGAGGATCGGGTAGCCTGGACCAGGAAGCTCTTATCTCGATAGCGGTCCAATGGACTACCCTCGGGATCGTAGCTTTCATCGCGTTTCGAGGATTAAAGCTTTACTTCGATGAGTTGGGATTGCGCGCGTTGAAAGCACTCGATTGGCTGCTTATTCCAATCACCCTGATCGTTGGGATGGTCGTAGCCGGTATGGTCAGCCGTCTATTTCCGTCTCCAGGTTTCGCGGAGGCGGCCAAGCTCGTTGCTTTGCCCTTACCGACTCGGGTGGTACTGGCCGTAACAGCGGGCATCTGTGAAGAATTTCTATTTCGCGGGTATGGGATTTCGGTTCTGACACGCTTTGTTGGGAATCGATGGTTGGCTGGGTTACTATCGCTGGTTGGATTTACGCTGGCGCATGCCGGCTTGTTTGGATGGACATCGGCGCTCCTGGTTCCCGGTCTCCTCGGATTGATTCTTACGCTTCTATTTCTTCTTCGCAGAAACGTGATTATAGGAATGATCGTCCATGTGCTGATTGACGGAATCAGCCTGGTCCTCGCGCCCTTGGCAGCCGCGAAGGGCGGTTGATGCGCCAGGGTTTCGCCATGGCATTGCGACCACTCTGGATCCCTCTGTCGGAATCTCTGTTGTTAGTTAAGGTGTAGGATCGGCTTTACCAGGATTACCGTTCGAAGCTAATCTTCACAGAACACAACGCTTTCGGACTTCTGCACCCAGAACGTCGCCGCGCCTACGACGCTGAGGCCCATTGACCGGCGATATTTCGCGCCGTAGAGGTCAGTGATGGTCACTTTGCATACGAATCACGGCGACATTGTTGTAGAGACTTTCGATGAAAAAGCCCCGGTAACCGTCCAGAACTTTTTGGCCTATTGTCGGTCTGGCTTCTTCGACAACACGATTTTTCATCGGGTTATCAAGGGATTCATGATTCAGGGCGGCGGATTTGAACCCGGAATGACTCAAAAGCCGACCAAGGCGCCGATCAAGAATGAAGCGGACAATGGGTTGAAAAACGATCGTGGCACGCTGGCCATGGCGCGCACGAGCGATCCGCACTCGGCTACGGCTCAGTTCTTTATCAATGTGGTCGACAACGGTTTTCTTAATTTCAAATCTCCGAGTCGAGACGGCTGGGGTTATTGCGTATTCGGTAAAGTTACGGAAGGCCTGGAAGTGGTTGACCAAATCAGGAGCGTGGCAACCGGAAGCTCCGGCGGGCATCAGGACGTGCCAAAAGAAGATGTGATCATCCAGAGCGTAACCGTTAGCTGATCACACACAGAAGCCGTCAAAAGCTGCACCGGCGTGCGATTACTCGCTTAGTTCAAGCTAACGGACGACAGCCATAGCATTCGGTGGATTTTTGGAATGCGTGTGCGGTTCTCAACAAACAGTTCCTCAGGCAATTGGGGGGCCGCCAATCGCATGCCGATGGGTAATCCGGATCAGGAAAAGCCTACCGGTTCCTTACTCCACGGAAGAAGGGCTAAAGTCAGTGGAGACGGCCAAATCCTTTTGAGCTTCGAGCCGGGCGAGACGTTCCGTCAATGCTTCGTGGATCATCGTATAGGCGTCACTTCCCAACACCAAACGTTTGGGCGCATTCTCCTCGTCAACCGATGAGATTATCGCCCGGACCATCTTAGCTGGGTCACCCGGCGTACATAGGATCCTCCTTCGATCCTCTTGCGTGCGGCTCCGGCTGGGATGTTCGCGTACTCCGGGAGCGCCTGGCCATAGACCGTGCTGCCCGACGCCGATGAGGCCGTAGCCAGCATTGTTAACAGTCACATCGATGCGGCCGCTGAACGCGGCGAACGCCGCATCGACGACGCGGTGGATCGCAGGCAGGTCGGTTAAATCGAGGGAGCCGAGCCAAAGCTGGACCTGGTATCGTGATTTCAGGTCGTCGACTGCTTCCAACTTGCGGGCGGTGCCGGCGACCTGGTCGCCGCGTTCGAGCAGTTGCTCGGTCATCAGGCGGCCAAAGCCACCGCTGATCCCGGTGATGAGCCAAGTGAGATTGGGCATACCCTCCTTGTTATTGGCGTGTAGGCGGTTGCCTTCTTCAAGTATCTGGTACCTTGGTTCTTCGATTTAACAAGTTCCGGTTGGATGCACTCGCATTGGCATCGGCGAAAGCGGCTCCTCTCCCGTTGCCACCAATACTCCACATCACTCCCAATTCTTTTCGAGCACGAACACTAGGGCGATTATGGCAAAAAAAGAACCCCAGATTCCTTTCGGAACCTGGGGTTCATAACTCTGGCAATGTCCTACTCTCGCACAACCTATAGAAGCACTACCATCGGGGCTGCAGCGTTTCACTTCCGTGTTCGGAATGGGAACGGGTGGGTCCACTGCGCTAGGATCACCAGAAAGCTGGTGAAGTCGAAGTTAGCCCGAGGGGGGATGGGGGGCGGTCTCGCCTCAACTTCACCAGAAATTCTGACGACAAAAATGTATGGGAATGTGGTTAGAGGCTGCGGATCAACATGGATCAACAGAAGCTAACCACGCAAACTCTTCCCGGATGAGCCGGAGCTCATCCCTGCCAAAAAAAATTGTTAAAAGAACCGAGGGTTCTCTGAAATCTGCACATTAGGGTAGAGATTGGCGCTGATACTAAACAGATCTATTACAGATAGATCATCAAGCCAGACGAGTAATTAGTACTACTGAGCTGAACACATTACTGTGCGTACACCCGTAGCCTATCAACGTGGTGGTCTACCACGACTCTTCAGGGAGAAGCCATCTTGGGAGGGGCTTGGCGCTTAGATGCTTTCAGCGCTTATCCTTTCCGGACATAGCTACCCAGCACTGCCG
>Ga0185299_10001528_pt1 | contig 43474 bp, 32 predicted proteins | sample PaiPotPPA55metaG_FD_128002 | JGI IMG/M metagenome (GOLD analysis project Ga0185299, IMG submission 128002) | Iron sulfur acid spring bacterial and archeal communities from Banff, Canada, to study Microbial Dark Matter (Phase II) - Paint Pots PPA... ... | reverse complement strand
CCTCAATCTCGATGGGATTGGAATCGGGAGAAAGCCGCCGGATCAGCCAATTGCCAACAATTGTTTGGTACGGGTCGCGTGATCGCACCGCGCTTCGCATGGCCTTTTCGTAGTACGACTGGCCGTGGCCCACGTTCCCGTTCAGCCATACACACGCGGACGGCAACGTCGCTTTCGCTTCGCGCGCGATGCAACCCCCTTGCCAATCGGCAATGGCCACGAAGCGTTGTTGGCCGAGGCTGCCCATGCCGGCTTCGCGGCGCACCACTTTATAATTGATATGCTTGTCCGGCAGCGTTTTCTCCAGTGCCTGCCTGGCTTGCCGAGGCAGGCTGTTCACCGCGGGATGCTCGATGAGTTTTTCCCAGAATCGTGGAGGCGGCTTGATGGCCTCGATTCCCAGGCTCTCCAGGTTGCGTTCGCGTTCCGCCAGCACGACGGGGCAGCCTCCGTGCTTCAAAGACTGTTCGTACCCTTCCAGAATCGCGTCGCAACCATCCTTGAATTTGGTCGTGAGCGTTTCCGCATCGATGACCATCTTGACGCTGGCCGCCAGCCGCACCAGATCGTTGGTATAGGGCAACGGGTACGAGTCGTCGAAATCATCGACGCCCCAAGCCATCCGCCCTTCCGCGTCGCGCCAAGTGCCGAAACTCCCCACGTGAAGATCTCCGACGGCCAAGACTTTCGGCGCATGGCGCAGGTCAGGACATACCTCGGGGAAAAGTTGCGCCCAGCGATAAAACGTCCCCCGAAAAAACAGGAAGGCGTCTTCCTTCATCTGGGCATGCTTCGAGCGCAGGTCGCTCTCGATCACTTTGGTGCAGCTGCGCATCCACGCCTCGTAGCTTTTGGTGGCCTGCGCAATATTCATCTTTTCGGTCGCCATGCTCCTCCCAAGTTGAACAGATGAGGATGGTCCTTTGCGGCCTTAGCAGCAATCCAGCATCGGCTTGGCTTGCATGGCGGAAATCCCTGTACCGCGACCGGCGTGCGCGGCGAAGGCTGAGGATTCTGGTTAACAATTTGTACCCTCCCCCCACCCTCTTTCGTAAGTGCGGATTCTAAGTGAGTTACGCGGCTATTTTTTGGAAGTGCGGATTCTAAAGGACTTAGGTTTTTGGGCTTCGCCTGGTGTTCGCTTTTTCGGTACACCACTCCCCGGGGCATTTGTAAGACTATCGATCGATGGGAGTTGCGGAATGCGGCATTTGCAAGCGCAAGAATCTGAATGGTTTGAGGAGTCCGGCGCGGCGAGAACGTAAGGATTGACCATCGGTGCGCTGATGGCGATTTCGGGTTTGGCCCGACTCGTTGGAGCAAGGGTACCACCAAAATTGTCAGATGTTAAATAATAACTTGATGGGTATCATTCGAACGGAACAAAGCCGCACTCGAACAGCTCGTTAGCGCCTAGTTCATCCTCCGCCTTCGCTCGTGCTTCGACGGAAATCGCGGCTATTTGAGACTCTCCACGTAGGCAATCAGCGCCTTCAAATCGTCGGGCGAAAGATCGACCGGGGGCATACCTCCAGCGGTCATTTTTGCTGTGGGATGTTTGAAAAATTGAGCGAGCTGGTCTGCCGGGACTTTAGCGGCGATTCCCACGAGAGCGGGGGCCGCGGCCGTGCCCACACCACCCTCCCCATGACATGCGTTGCAGGACTGCGACTCGAAAATCGCTTTTCCTTTCGCGGCTAGCGGGTCGGCCAGCGCGACGTTCGCAGCAGCCAGTGAAGACGATGAAAGCTCCGGCTCAAATGGCTTGTGCATGTATTCCCTCTCTTCCGATCTTTGCTTGGCCAATTGTTGTGCAACTCCAGCGTCGTGCTTGTCCACGTACTGGCTGCGAAGACCCAGGCCTACGAGAGCGAACAAGACGAATGCGTACGCGCCCATGGCGACGGGGCGCTTCCAGGGGCGGCGCTCGACGCTGCGGTCAAAAAAAGGCAGAGCGACGACGGCCAGAACAAGGACCGTCGGAATCACCAGGATGCCGACAATTGAAGCCGCGCCATGCCAGTATTTTAGCCATTGAAAGATGGGTAGGTAATACCACTCTGGCCGTGGAATGTATTGCGCGTCCGCGGAGTTGGCAGGCGGGCCAAGCTGCACGGGCACAAAAAAGCACAGCAAGCCCAGGCCGATGATCAGCAGCGCGGTCAAGGAAAGATCCATTACCACCTGGCGCGGATAAAAGAGCTCGACTTTCTGCTTAGGCTCGTAGGGATCTTCCGTGGATGGCCCAGCGGCTCCCGCCTTGCGGAACAGAAAGATGTGGGACGCGACAAGCGCGAAAATAGAGGCGGGAAGGAGAAATACGTGAGCGACAAAAAATCGCGAAATGGTCAAAGTCCCCATCTCGGTGCCGCCGCGCATCATGCGCTTCAGGCTCTCGCCGATCCAGGGAATCTCGCTGGCGGCGTTGGTCCCGACGGCCGTTGCAAAATACGATCGCTGATCCCACGGCAGCAGGTAACCAGTGAACGCCATGCCTAGAACGAGGGCGAAGAGCAGGCAGCCCGAAAGCCACAGGAGCTCGCGCCGACCTTTGTAAGCGCCATAGATATAGGTTTGAGACAAGTGGAGGAGCAACACGACAATCATCGCGCTGGCGCCGTAGGCGTGCAGGCTGCGCAGAAACGAGCCGGCGGTAACACTTTTTGTGATGTAGGCGACGGTAGTGTGCGCGTGATCGGCGGAAGGAACGTAGTACAGAGCCAGAAAGACGCCGGTAATCACCTGCGAAATGAAAATGAACAGAAGTGCTGAACCGAACACGTATGCGAGGCGGGCGCCGCCGGGTATAGGCTCGTAGAGCGCCGTCCGAAGCAAGCTGTCAAGGCCGGTGCGGCGGTTCAGCCATCCCCATAGCCCAGGCTGGCGCACCGCATTCGCATTGCTTTCGTTTGTTTGCTCGGATTGCATGACTGGAGGAGTCATCTTAGCCAATCACTTCTTTGTCAGATACCAGTTGCCGGAAGTATTGGAATCGCACCAGGAGCTGACCGTCTTGCACGGAAGTCTCCAGGGTGTCCATTCCGCGGAGCGATGGCCCGCTAACGCGAGCTCCCTCTTTCGTGAAAGTGGCGCCATGGCAGGGACAGACGAACTGATTCTTATCTTTGCTCCAGGGTACGGTGCAACCTAGATGTGGGCAGACTGATGTCAACACGCGAAGCTGGCCGTCCTTATTGGTCGTTACATATACGGCCTTTTCGAAGATCGATTTGCGCCAGCCGTCTACTTGCTCAATCCGGATTGTGCGCATCACGGGTTCCGTCAAAGCAGAACAGTCGCTCATGGCTCCCACTGGGGAACGCTTGAGTTCCGTAGTGCGACGTATCAGAGGGAAAAGCGCGAAACGAGCGAGCGGCACCGAAAGAAGGCCGCCGACAAAAACCGACCCGACCCCGAGCAATGTGCCCAGAAACGAGCGCCGGTTGTCGAGAAAGTACGGAGGGGCCGCAGGCTTCTGAGTTGCGCCTTCAGAATCGCTCGCACATCCGCACATTTGAATTCCCCCTGCCATGCCCGCAAAACGCGCTGCGTATTGGAACGCGCGCAGCGTCTTCGGTTTTTGCTACTTGCCTTTCGGCAGCGCTCTTATATAAGCAACGAGCTTCGTGATGTCCTCAGGTTTGAGCTTCTTGCCGAAAGCAGGCATCTTCCCTTTGCCCTGTGTGATGTCTTCCGTAAGCTCAGCATCAGTTTTCTTCTGTACCACTTCCGATCGCAGATCCCTAGCCCCCAGTGCCTTGCCGGACGAGGAATTCCCGCTGCCGTCGGCCGCATGACACAACACGCAATTCGTTTTGTAAATCTTCTCCACATCGTTTTGTGCTCGCAGTAACCCTGGGAAGGCCAGCGTTATAGTGCAGACTACGATGATCATAGATAGTAGGGGTCTCATAAGTTCTCCGTTATTGATTGCACCCGCGAGCCGAGTCTACCGCAAAAATCACGGCGATCTCACGTGCTCACTCAGCTTGCAAAAAGGAGCAGATCTTGTCCTTAAAATACAAACCGACCAAGTAAGAAGACGGCGTTATTCCCGCCCGCATTGCGGCCCGCGCCGTCGTAGTTTGTCCCGGCGCCGTTGAATCGCCAATAACCCGTGTACTGGACAGCAAGATCGATGTTTTGCTCAGGCCACCACGAAAGATTCAGAATGTAGCCGTTGCTATGCGGACTTCCGTTGGCGCTTCCAAAAACAGAAGCTTGAGGAAAAAGCAGCGGATCCGTTGTCCCAGAAATGTTAAACAAGCCGACCGTCCCAGACAATTTCGTCCCGTAGTGGTACTCGACATTGCCTTGTACCGTGTTGAGATGGTGGCTTAGCTGTGCTGCTGCGCTCGGTGTCAGCGCGAAAGTGGCCCCGAGGGATGAGTTCTCGCGAATATACGTTCCACGGAACGAGAGAACGTCATTCTTGAGTTGTGGAATCGTGCGATCGAATTGAAAATCAAGAGCCCAGTCTGTGTGGCTGTCCGTCGGACCGGTGATCGCATTGGGAGAAGTCTTCGTGTGCATTCCGTAGGTTCCAATTTCCAGGTTGTTATTTTTTGTCGATGTTTCCCAAGCTACGCGCCAATAAGGAGCAAAGCCGCGAATATTGAATCCGAACCCAGTCCCAGGATTCGGCTGAGGTCCACCGAGATGCTGGCTACGGTAAACGGTGCCGCCTATGTACAGGTGCTCATCCCACATCATGTATCCGCCGAGTCCCGCCACATCCTGACTGAGAGATCCGCTAATAATGGCCCTCGCCGTCGGAGTCGGAGAAACATTCGACGCCGTAAAGGGAAATCCCCAGGCCGGAGTGCTGTTCCACAGGTCCTCAACCGTAGGATTGTTGTTGAAGGTCACTCCGTAAGTCAGTGATTTCCCGAACAGTTGATGATCCGCGTTGGCATAACGGAGGTCAGTGTTGTCCCAGCTGAAATGGTTTCCTTGCGCGGTGTAGGTCACTTGCACAAAGCTTCCCACGTGACTGCCCCATGCTCCCGCCAAAAACAGAGAAGCGTCTTGAGGGAATTGGAAGCTGCCATTCTGCGTTGTTGGCTCGGGTGAGTTCGTGGATGTGAACGAGGTATCGAATACCACCGATAGAGGAAATGCTTCGAGCAGTTTCAGTGCGGCGTTGTGATCTTTCTTGTCGTCCGTCACTTCGGGCTTGGTTGTGAACACATAGCCGTCGAGCTTGAATTTCCGTCCAAACGCATTCAGCTCCGGGGGCGCGAAATGGCAGGAGGCGCATGGAAGGCCGGTCTGGCGTGAGTAGCTCGGAACCGCGTGCGCTTCCGGCTTGAGGATCATGAGTAACAGGGCGGTAACCAGTATCGGACCCAAGCTCTTGAGCAACAAGCTGCCCCTAGCGGAGACGACTATGTTTGTGGTTCGCATCGGATTCTCCCCACCTCCACTTGCACTTGCACTCTAATTCCGCATTAATCTACCAGCTCAGTTACTGTTACAGCATAGCGCGGCACGAAACTCCGTTCTGTGACGAAAGACACATATCCGTATGTGCGGCGTCACATCACCACAAAAAGTCGCTTTACTCCGAACCTGTTGCGGTGGTTTTTGATCATGCAGCAGGGTTACAGCATGTAGGAGAGAGTCTGGCCAGCCGAAGGAGCTGGCGAGCTAAACTCGCCGCTACTGGAAAAGTCAAACCAAGACCCAGGTTCAAATTGGGAATTGACAATGTGCGAGAGTAAGACTATTTTGCTCTAGGCCTAGATGGAACTAGGCTATGGCTATGGCGCGGCGAGTCGGCAAGTCACGAAAGTACCGGCCGCGTCCCGCAGCCAAAAACGCGCGGCTTCAAACGCTGTCGTTTGAGCGGTACATGCGGGTCGTAATTCTATGAAGAAAGACAAGCAGCGGGACCTTTTTCCCGGGGCGCTGGAGATGATGATTTTGCGGACGCTGAAGCGGCAGCCTTTGCATGGCTATGCGCTGGTGCAGCACATCAAACGAAACTCCAAGGATTTGCTGCAGATTGAAGAAGGGTCGCTGTATCCGGCGCTGCAACGGCTGCTCAAGGAAGAGTTGGTGAAGGCGGAATGGGGCGTTTCTTCGACGAATCGGCGCGTGCGGATTTACCGGCTGACGGCGGCGGGGGCGAAACATTTGGAGCATGAGGTGTCGCGGTTCGAAACGATGCTTGAGGGGATTACGCGGGTTTTGGCGCCGGAGAAATCGTGAGGTGCGCAATTTGCGGATTTGGGGAATTCGCCTATTTTCCGAACTGGGGACGGGCGCAGCAATGCTGTGCCCCTACTTGGCGCTTTGATCGCGGACAGGTGCATGTCGAAAGGAAGGAGGCGGGGCGATGAGTTGGCTTAGACAATTATTTTCGCGGCGGCTGATTTACGGCGATTTGTCTGATGAGATTCGGGAGCATCTGCACGAGAAAGTCGAGGAGTTGGTGGCGGGCGGGATGTCGCGGAAGGATGCTGAGGCGGCGGCTCGGCGGGAGTTTGGCAACGTGAGTTTGGTCGAAGAGGACGGGCGAGGCGTTTGGCGGTGGCCGTCTGTCGAGGACTTCGTGCAGGACATGCGATACGCGTTGCGCATGCTGACCAAAGCGCCGGGCTTCACGATCATCGCTATCTTGACGATTGCGATTGGGATTGGAGCAAACACCGCGGTGTTCAGCGTGGTCAATAGCGTGGTGTTGAAGCCGCTGAGTTATCCGCACTCGGAGGAACTGGTGTCACTGCATCAGGTTGCTCCCGGCGCGGCTGGGTTGGCGGATTTCGAGACCGGCCTGCACTTGTCGCCTTCGATGTATGTCACGTATGCGGAGCAAAATCGGACGTTTCAATCGGTGGGCGTGTGGAATACCGGGACGGCGAATGTTACCGGGCTGGCCGAGCCGGAACGAGTGCGCACGGCGGAAGTGAGCGATGGCGTACTGCAGGCGTTGCGCGTGCCTCCCGAGGTTGGGCGTTGGCTCTCGGCGGCGGACCAGGTGCCGCATGGGCCGGAACGCGTGATGCTGAGTTATGGGTATTGGCAGCGGCGGTTCGGGGGCGAGCGGTCGGCGACTGGGCGCAACTTGATCGTGGATTCGCGGCCGCGAGAAATCGTTGGCGTGATGCCGCGAGACTTCCGGTTGGTGGATACCGACTTCGACGTGATGGTGCCGCTGGCTTTCGATCGCGGCAACCTGATTCTGGCGGGGTTCGGGTATTCGGGGATCGCGCGGCTGAAGCCGAACACGACGATCGCACAAGCGGATGCGGATATCACGCGCATGCTGCCCATTTGGATGGACTCCTGGTCGAACGGGCCGGGCACGAACCCACACATATACGAGACCTGGAGAATAACGCCCGATCTTCGTCTGCTGAAAGAGGAAGTGATCGGGAACGTGAGCGAACTCTTGTGGGTGGTGATGGGGACGATCGGCGTGGTGATGCTGATCGCCTGCGCCAACGTGGCGAATTTGTTGCTGGTGCGAGTGGAAGCGCGGCAGGAAGAGTTAGCGGTGCGCGCGGCCCTGGGGGCAGGGTGGATGCGCATCGTGCGCGGACTGTTGGTGGAAAGCTTACTGCTGGGTTTGCTGGGCGGAGCTGTGGGCGTAGGCTTGGCGTATGCGGGTGTACGGCTGCTAGTGACTGCTGGCCCGGCGAATCTGCCGCGGCTGAGCGAAATTTCTCTGGACCTGCGGACGATTGCATTCACATTGTTTTTGTCGGTGCTATCGGGATTGTTCTTCGGGCTGATTCCGGCGTTGAAGTATGCGGGGCCGCGCGTGGCATTGGTTGTTCGCAGCGCGGGCCGCACGACCGGCGTGAGCCGCGAACGTTACCACGCTCGCAACGTGCTGGTCATCGGGCAAGTGGCGATGGCCTTGGTGCTACTGGTGAGCGCCGGGTTGATGATTCGCACCTTCGTGGAGTTGCGAGGCATCGATCCGGGATTCACGGATGCGCGGCATCTGCAGACCATGCGCATTTCCATTCCGGATTCGCTGATTGCGGAATCACAACGGGTTATGCGCACACAAAACGAAATTCTGGATAGGTTGCAGGCGATTCCGGGGGTGCAGTCCACGGGATTCGCCAGCGAGATGCCGATGGAAGGCATTGGGTCCGACTGGGACGAGATCTTTGCCGAAGACAAGACGTATCCCGACGGTGAGATTCCGCCGCTGCACTTGTATAAGTATGTGTCGCCCGGTTTTTATGGGGCGGCTGGGACGCGTATCGTTGCCGGGCGCGACTTGACCTGGGCCGAGGTGTATGCAGTTCGGCCGGTGGTCATGATTTCCGAGAATCTGGCGCGCGACCTGTGGGGTTCCGCATCCGCGGCGATCGGCAAGCGGCTACGCGAATTCAAGAGCATGCCGTGGCATGAGGTGATCGGCGTCATTCAAAATGTGCGGGAAAATGGGGTGCAGACGAACGCGCCAGAGATCGTGTACTGGCCGGCGATGGTGAACAATCGGTTCTCGCCCGTTACGCGGACGGTGACGTTTGTTATACGGAGCGAGCGCGCGGGGACGCAAGGCTTTCTCGATGAGGTGCGTCAGGCGGTGTGGTCGGTGAATTCGAATTTGCCGCTGGCGGACGTGCGCACGATGCAAACGGTGTACGACAAATCGCTGGCGAGAACTTCGTTCACGCTGGTGATGCTGGGGATCGCGGGGGCGATGGCGATGGCGCTGGGGATCATCGGGATCTACGGGGTGATTTCGTACACGGTGTCGCAACGGCGGCGGGAAATTGGAATTCGCGTGGCACTCGGCGCACAAGGCAGCGACGTGCTGCAAATGGTGCTGAGCCAAGGGGCCAAGATGGCGCTGGCGGGCGTGGCGATCGGGACGGTCGCGGCGCTGGGATTGACGCGGCTGCTGGCGAATCTTCTCTTCGGAGTCAGTGCGGTCGATCCGATTACTTTTGGAGCTGTGGCGGTGCTGCTGACGGGTGTCGCGCTTGCGGCGTGTTATTTGCCGGCGCGGCGGGCGACCAAGGTTGACCCCATGGTTGCGCTACGGCACGACTGAGAATCTTTGGCAGAGCCAGGCGCCAGAAGGACACTTTTCTTGGGCTAAAGCCCTTGAGTTGGGGGCCTTAGCGGTACGGCCGAAGCCGTGCTCTCCCGAGCTTTCTTCGGCACGGCCCTTCCCTCTCAGGGTAAACACGAGCCTGGCCTCCTAGAGATAAAGACCGCAGGGCTCCGCGGACTCCGCGCTGCGCTACAGGACTTCGCCAAGCCGGTTCCGCGACAGCTTGTCCCGTAAGCGGACAGTTTGCGGTCGGCACCGCCGTCGCCAAAACCCCTAAATAAGGCTGACACAGAGAGTTAAGAAAGACGCAAGTGGAAGCATATTTGCCCTTAACGCACCAGAGTTGAGGGGACGTGGCCTATGCACACACTTTGGCGGGACCTCCGGTACGCGGTTCGCATGCTGCTGAAAAATCCCGGATTCACGGTGGTGGCGGTCCTGACACTGGCGATGGCCATCGGCGCGAACGCGGTGGTGTTCAGTGTGTTGAATGCGTTGATACTGCGTCCGCTGAATGTGCCTGAGCCGCAGAGCCTCTACGCCATGGAGAGGACGAGCGATCAGAGTGGGAATCTGTCGTATCCCGACTACCTTGATTTGCGCGATCGCAACCGCAGCTTTGACGCATTGGCCGCCTTTAACGTCGATCAGGCCGCGCTGGAGATCGGAAAGAAGACCTCGCGGGCGTGGATCTACGAGGTCAGCGGGAACTACTTCGATACCTTAAAGGTACAGCCTTACCTAGGGCGGTTCCTCCGGGCATCGGATGAGCACGGACCGAACAGCGCTCCTTACATCGTGCTGACCTATGCCTATTGGCACAATAATTTCCAGGATGACCGAGGCGTGGTTGGGCGCGTTGTCCAGCTCAACAAGCATCCGTTTACGATCATCGGTGTAGCTCCACCTGGATTCCACGGGACTTTGCTGATTTTCTCTCCCGAGTTCTTTGTGCCCATCGTGAACCAGGAACAAGTGGATGGAGTGGACCTTCTCAATGGCCGCGGAGACCGTTGGATCTTCGAGGCGGTCGGACGGCTGAAAACGGGAGTCACTCCGGCACAGGCGGCTGCCGATCTGAACTCGATCGGTTCTTATCTGGAAAAGGCCTATCCGAAAGACGATGGCCAAATGAAATTTGCGTTGGCGCGTCCAAGCCTCTATGGCGACTATGCTGCCCGGCCACTGCAAGCATTCATGGCGGGATTGATGCTGCTGGCGGGCCTGATTTTGCTGGCTGCCTGCGCCAATCTGGGCAGCTTGTTTGCAGCGCGCGCCGCCGATCGTTCGCGGGAAGTGGCCTTGCGACTGGCCTTGGGAGCGAGCCGCCTTCGCGTTCTGCGGCAACTCTTCACCGAAGCGCTACCGATTTCGCTGATGGGCGGAGCGGTCGGATTGTGGGGCAGCGTCGCGCTGTTGGCGGGGTTGAGCAGGTGGCAGCCATATCCCAGATATCCCGTTCAATTAGCGGTCAACCCGGACGTTCATGTTTACGGAGTGGCGCTGCTATTGACGTTGGCGAGCGGCTTCCTGTTTGGCGCAGTCCCCGTGAGGCAGGTGCTACACACCGATCCCTACGCGATCGTCAAGTCGGGATCCATCGTCAGCGTTGGGCGGCGGATGACGCTCCGAGACTTGTTACTTGTCGCCCAAATCGCGATATGTGCGGTGTTGGTCACCTCCTCCATGGTTGCCGTGCGCGGACTGGTCCGCTCTATGCACAGCAACTTCGGCTTTGAGCCGCGGAACGCCATGCTCGCCGATACCGATCTGACGATGGCGGGCTACACCGGCGACAAAGTGCCGGCAATGCAAAAGCGCATGATCGACGCATTGGCGACCATTCCCGGTGTGCAGGCGGTGGGATTAACGAACCAGGCGCCGCTGCGCGACTGCTGTGACGTCTCAGGTGTTTTCACTGACAAAACTGCGGATCTGAGGCCTGCGAACGTTGCTGCGGACGCCGTCAGGTACCTCGTGTCTCCCGAATACTTCCAAGCCGCGGGCACCGCTGTACTGGCTGGAAGGGCGTTCACCTGGCATGACGACAAAAATGCGCCGCGCGTGGCGGTTGTGAATCGACAGTTCGCTAGCAGAGTCTTCGGATCAGCAACGAACGCATTGGGCGAATTTTACAAATTGCCGGACGGAACGCGCATTCAAGTCGTGGGTATTGTCGAAGACGGAAAATATGACACGCTCACCGAGGACCCTAAGTCGGCGATGTTTCTTCCCATCTTGCAATCGCCGGCGACGAATACGTATCTGGTGGTCCGCTCAAGCCGCGATCTGCAGCAACTCGCTCCAGTTGTCAGAAGCACTCTGCAGAATCTGGACGCAGCGCTGCCCTTCTACATCCAATCGTGGGACAAAGGTGTGGGGGACGCTTTGTTTCCCTCACGCGTGGCGACGGAAACCCTCGGTGTGATGGGCGTCATCGGCGCGATGTTGTCTGTAACTGGCATCTTTGGAATGGCCGCGTATTCGGTGAGTAAACGGAAGCGAGAGCTGGGGATTCGTATGGCTCTCGGCGCGCAGCGTAAAGAGGTGTTGCTGGCGGCGCTGGGACGCGCAGTCAAATTGCTCGCTTTTGGTTCAGCGGCCGGACTGTTGCTCGGAATTTTGGCCAGCCGAGTGCTCGCTTCTCTCGTGTATCAGGCAACTCCTCGCGATCCGCTGGTATTGGCTGGTGTGGTGCTGGCTATGGCGTTGCTAGGGTTGCTGGCTACGTGGATTCCGGCGCAGCGCGCGCTGTCGGTGGATCCGATGGTGCTGCTACGCGAGGAGTGATTCGGCCTTATCGTCGTTCCTCTTTGCCGAGGATTACAGTCGCACAGTCCCTTCGACGCTGAGGGCACGCACGAGCCCGCTGCTTTCGTTTCCACGCGCACGCTCACCGCGTGCCGTGCGGCTAATTACCTGTTGCTTTCCCAAAGGAACAATGCCATGCTTCCTGTTGGAAACCCAAATGGCGGGGTTATAACGCAAGAAATAAGGGTCGGGGTATGAAGCAGGCTTTGTTATGAAACAGAAAACGGATGTTCTGCAAGGCACGTTGGCGTTGATGGTGCTCAAGACTCTCGATGTGCTGGGGTCGCTGCACGGGTACGGCATTGCGCGGCGGATTGAGCAGATCAGCGGGGATGTGCTGGCTGTGAATCAGGGGACTTTGTATCCGGTGCTTTTGAAGCTGGAGCAGGAGGGGGCGGTCGCGTCGGAGTGGGGGGCGTCGGAGAATAATCGGAGGGCGCGGTTCTATCGGTTGACGCGGGAGGGACGTAAGCAGTTGCAGGTGGAGACTCAGGATTGGGAACAAACGGCGGCCATTATCGGGCGGTTCTTCGAAGTGAAGGCGGAGGATTTGTCATGAGAGCTACGAGGCGGTTGCTGGCGCGGCTGGTTAACTTTGCAACGGGGCGGACACAGGAAGCGCGATTGCGGGAGGAGATTGAGGAGCATATTGCGCTGCAAACCGCGGAAAATGTTCGCACCGGTTTGTCACCGATTGAGGCGCGACGCCAAGCGATGCTGAAGTTTGGCGGGATGGAGGCGATCCGACAGGATTATCGAGCCGAGCGCGGGCTGCCGTTGATCGAAGATTTGCTGCAGGATTTGCGCTACGCCTTCCGCGTCTTGCGCAAGTCTCCCGGCTTTACCGCGGTGGCGGTTGCGACGCTGGCATTGGGCATCGGAGCCAACTCCGTGGTTTTCGGGGTGCTGAACGCGCTGATACTGCGCCCATTGAATGTGCCTCAAGCGCAGAGCCTGTATGCAATCGAGCGCGGGACCGACAACGCCGTGAATCACTCGTATCCCGACTATCGCGACCTGCGCGAACGCAACCGCAGCTTTGAGGATCTGGCAGCGTATAACGTCACCTCGGTAGGGCTGGATACTGGCCACAATCCATCCGCCTCCTGGATCCTGGAGGTGACCGGGAACTACTTTGACGCATTGGGCGTTCACCCGTATTTGGGGCGTTTCTTTCACGCCGCCGATGAGCATGGCCCAAACAGCGCTCCGTATATCGTGCTGACGCATGCGTTTTGGCACAGCCATTTTCAGGACGATCGCGGCGTGGTGGGCCGTGTCGTTCAGTTGAATAAACATCCCTTTACCATCCTGGGCGTAGCGCCACCTGAATTTCGGGGAACGCTGGCGTTTCTCTTTCCCGATTTCTGGGTGCCGCTCGTGAACCAGGAGGAGGTGGAGGGAGAAAATGTGCTGGATGCGCGCGGGAACCGCGGCCTTCTGATGGTGATGGGACATCTGAAGGCGGGCGTCACTCCGGCGCAAGCAGTTGCCGATCTCAACTCGGTTGGCTCGTACCTGGAAAAGACCTACCCGAAAGACGACGGCAATATGACCTTTACCCTGGCGCGTCCGGGTCTTGCCGGCGACTGGCTGGGCCGTCCGCTGCGGGCATTCCTCACGGGACTGATGCTCCTGTCGGGATTAATTCTGTTGGCCACCTGCGCCAACCTGGGCAGCTTGTTTGCTGCACGCGCCGCGGACCGTTCCCGGGAAGTTGCCATGCGACTCGCGCTGGGATCGAGCCCGATGCGAATTCTGCGGCAACTCTTTACCGAAGCGTTGGTGATCTCGCTGATCGGAGGCGCGGTCGGTTTATGGGGGAGCATTTTGTTGTTGGGCCAACTGAGCGTGTGGGAGCCGCTTCCAACGGCGCCCCTTCGGATAGCTGTAAATCCAGACGCAAATGTTTATGCAGTAGCTTTGCTGTTGAGTTTCGTAAGTGCATTCCTCTGTGGCGCGGTCCCGGTAAGGCAGGTGCTTCGCACCGACCCCTATAAGGTCATCAAGTCCGGATCGACCGGCGCGGTGGGGCGGCGGATGACGGTCCGCGACCTGTTGCTGGTGGTGCAAATTGCGATCTGCGCGGTGCTGGTGACTTCGTCGCTGGTCGCGGTGCGCGGACTGGCGCGCTCGCTGCACAGCAATTTCGGTTTTGATCCCCAGAATGCCATGTTGGTCGAGACCGCTCTGAACATGGCCGGTTATAGCGGCGACGGGGTGCCCGCCATGCAAAAGCGCATGATCGATGCGTTGGAGACCATTCCCGGCGTAAAGTCCGTGGGGGTGGTCGATCGTCTGCCATTGTATTACGGCGCGAACGGCACAAATGTCTATACCGATAAAACGACCGACCTGAGGCCGGTGAACGCCGCTGCCGAAGCCATGGTGTACAACATCTCACCGGAATATTTCGATGCTGCCGGGACGAGTTTATTGGCGGGCAGGACACTGTCGTGGCATGACGACAAAAACGCGCCGCGCGTGGCGGTGGTCAATCGCGAGTTTGCGAGCAAGATCTTCGGCTCCGCGACCAAGGCGATCGGCAACTATTACAAGGCGCACGATGGGTTGCGCATTCAAGTGGTCGGCATTGTAGAGGACGGGAAATATGGCAGCCTCGCCGAGGATCCCCAGGCGGCGATGTTTCTCCCCGTCCTCCAATCACCTTCGAGCCAGGTATGCCTGGTGGTCCGCGCTACTGGAGACAATCCGCAACTGGGGGCAGCCATCAAGGATACCGTGCAGGGCCTCGATGCTGGGCTGCCGTTTACCGTCCGAACGTGGCGCCAGGAATTAGAGAGCGCTTTGTTTCCCTCGCGTATGGCGACGCTGTCGCTGGGCGTGCTGGGCGCGATGGGCGCGGTGCTGTCGATCACCGGCATCTTCGGTATGGCGGCGTACTCGGTCAGCAAGCGGCTGAAAGAGTTGGGAATTCGTATGGCGCTCGGCGCTCAGCGTAAGGAAGTATTACAGGCAGCACTGGGCCGCGCACTTAAACTGTTGGCCTTCGGTTCAACGGCAGGATTGTTGCTGGGAATTTTGGCGAGCCGGGTGCTCTCTGCCATCGTGTATCAGGCGACCCCGCGCGATCCGCTGGTATTGGGTGGCGTCGTGCTGGCTATGGCGTTGCTCGGGCTGCTGGCTACGTGGATTCCAGCGCAGCGCGCTCTCTCGATTGATCCGATGAAGCTGCTGCGCGAGGAGTGAAGCACCTTACAGAAGGCTCCCCTCGCGTTTAAGTGTTGCCGCGAGGCCGAAACATTTTGGCGGCGATGGATGTCACCACGCCTCGTGGGACGAAGCGCTGCGATTGGGCGCCGAGGTAATTTCGCGCGCCGGAAATTACGTAGCTCCTGCCCGCGGCTAGCGCTTCCAGACCTGTTCTGGCGACCTTCTCGGCGGTTTCTCGCTTGGTGCGCAGGGCAGGCAGATCTGCCTGGTTGGCGACTTCGTGAAACTCCGATTCCGTGGATCCTGGGCAGAGAGCGCAGACGCGGATGCCGTGGGGCTTCACTTCCTCCGCGAGGCCTTCCGCGAACGAGAGGTCAAACGCTTTGGTGGCGGCATAGGTGGTGATGTAGGGCACGGCCTGGAACGAAGCCGTCGAGGCCAGGATCAAGATGTCACCACTGCGCCGCTCGATCATGCCAGGCAGAAATAAGTGGGTCAGGTGCACGACGGCGGCGCAGTTGACCTGAATCATCTCCAGTTGGCGCGGAAGATCCGAGGTCGCGAACTCGCCGTAGGCGCCGAACCCGGCGTTGTTGACCAGCAGATCGACGTGAATGTTTTTCGCGCGAGTAAACGCCAGGATTTCTGGCGGGGCGGCAAGCTTGGCCAGGTCAGCGACAAAAACCTCCGCGCGAATTTTGTGGGTCGTGGAGAGTGTTCTCGCCAACTCCTCCAGGCGTTCGCGACGGCGAGCGGTTAGAACTAGATTAGCGCCGCCCGCGGCCAATTCTTCGGCCAGGGCTTTGCCGATGCCGGCGCTGGCGCCGGTTACCAGCGCCCATTTCCCCTGCCAGTGCGCGATTGGTTTTGCCAAGGCTGCGCTCCTCATAGCGCGGGCATCGTGTCTTTGTTGAGCGTGCGGTACTGCTGCGCCTCAACTCCGCAAGTCGGCCCACTAGTTCTCGCGGTCGAGGATGAAGTCGGGGAGGGTCAGAAGGGCGCGCGCGTATTCGGAGTCGTTGCGGCCGTTCAAGCAGGCTTTGGCGCGGCGCGCGTAGTCGTGCGCCAAGGTGCGCACGCGATCTAAAGCGCCGGATTCGTGTACGAGCGCCACCAGCGTTTCCGGGCGCACGGAATCAAATTCCTTTTCCTTGAGGATGCGGGCCACAAGTTCGCGGGCATCGCGGTGCCCGTTTTCCATGGCGTAGATCAGGGGGAGCGTGACCTTGCCTTCTTTCAGATCACTCAGAACTGGCTTGCCGAGCTGCTCCGCGGAAGCGGTGAAATCGAGTAAATCATCGACCAGCTGAAACGCCAATCCCGCATAGCGGCCGTATTCCGCAAGCGCCAATTCGTTGGTGCCTTCAAACCCACCCAAAACCGCCCCAAGCCGCGCACACCCGCTGAACAGGCACGCCGTCTTGTACGTAGCGAGCTGCAGCGCGTCTTCCTCGGTTATATCCATGCGCCCAATCTTCGCGAGTTGCAGGAGTTCGCCCTCGACCATTTTTTGCGTGAGGTCGATGAGCACATCGAGAATGCGGAAGTTGCGCTCCTCGAGGGCCATCTGGAACGACTGCATGTAGAGCCAGTCCCCTGCCAGCACGCTGCGATGGTTGCCCCAGCGGGAATTCGCGGAGGGTCGGCCGCGGCGCGTGTCGGCACTGTCGATCACGTCGTCGTGGATCAGCGTGGCGCTGTGCAGGAGTTCGACGACGGCAGCCAGCTTGATCGCGCTGGGCCCGCGATGACCGGCGTACCGCGCGGAGAGCAGCAGCAGCGCCGGGCGCAAGCGTTTACCGCCTCCACCCAACAGATAGCTGGTGATTTCGGAAACTGGCTCGAAGGCGGTGGCGCTCTGTCGCGTCAGTTCGTCTTCCACGAGCACGAGGTCATCTCTGACGAGATCGAAAATCTCCCTGGCTGTGAGCAGCGCGATGGCCTTCCTCCTGGCCTGCATGAACGACGTTGTGGCTTGTGAGGCGCACAGTATCCTGTGTGCCCGCTAAGCCGTCAATCGAATTAGTCGGCCTGAAGCCTACCTATTAAGTCCTCGTAAATCCACCCGTTAACCTGCGCTTTCCGGCTGCGGGCTCGCCGAGGCTCCGTCAAGGCCCATCTTCCAGTTTCAAGAATCCAGCTTGAAGAAACGCTGGAAGTTCGCAGTGGTCGCGGTGGCGATATCTTCCGGCGCTAAGTTTCTCACACTCGCGATGGCCTTTGCTACCTCGCCCACGTAGGCGGGCTCGTTGCGCTTTCCGCGATAGCCCTGGGGGGCCAGAAACGGAGAGTCCGTCTCGATCAAAATATTCTCCAGGGGCAAAGCTTTTGCCACCTCGCGAATGTTCGCAGCCTTCGGATAGGTTGAATTCCCCGCAAAAGAAATCAGGAAGCCCATGTCCAGGCCGCGCTTGGCGTCTTCGAGGGTGCTAGTGAAGCAATGGAGAATGCCGCCCAAACCCGTGGAGCGCCAGGCTTCGTCGAGGACATCGAGAGTGTCGGGCCACGCGTCGCGGCAGTGGATGATGATGGGAAGCTTGGCTTGTTGGGCCAGGGTCAATTGTTGGCGAAAAACACGGTCTTGCACATCGCGGGGCGAGTGGTCGTAGAAATAGTCGAGACCTATTTCGCCCCAGGCGATGACTTTGCGATGCTTCGCGAGCTCCGTCAATTGATCGAGGTGTTCTGGCGTCAGCTGCTTCGCTTCGTGGGGGTGCACGCCGATGCTGGCGTAGATCCAGTCGTGTTCTTCGGCGTAAGGGATGGCGGCGTCCAGCTTTTCGGGTCCCGGGCCGGTGCCAATGGCCAGGATTGTTTGGACTCCCGCCGCGCGGGCACGGTCGAGCATAGCGTCGCGGTCTTCCGCGAATTGCGGAAAGTCAATGTGCGCGTGGGAGTCGATGAGTTGCATGGGCTACTTGCTCTGTCTGCCGCTCGAGTTGTAGCGGCCGCCGTCCGTTTACCCTGAGCCGCGAAGGGTGGCGGGCCTCCGTCCCGGAGCAGAGAAATCTCTCCTCAACTCCGCAATTTAACGCCAACCTGGTTCACGAAGCGCTACGCGCGGCAGTCCGCTGCCCGCCCGCCTGGACTCGAAGGAACAGCATGTACAAAACGATCGCCAGGTTCGCTAGCAGAATGGCCCACTTGATGGGAAGCGGATGGCGCATCAGCGAATACATCTCCCACGGCAGATACAGGGCACCGGACAGAAGCGCGAACCACTCGGCCCATTCGCGATCGTTCCAAAGACCGTAAGCCTCGGCGAAACGTACGATGGCGTAGACCAAAGCGGCTCCGGCCAAAGCCCACAAACTCTTATCGTTAGCGTGACTCGCTGCCTTGATGAACAAGTTGGAGATGTGACCTCCAGGGCTGGCATGCAGGAACCGTATAATTTGGTCTGCTAAGTCTTCCAGATTCCTGTGTACAAATCGCAACAGGCCCAGCCCCAACGCCAATACCAGGACGCCCTTGGCGGCCTCAAACACGGCGACACTACGGAGTGCGACAGTCTTCTTGTTGGGGTGCATAGGCCAGTTGCCAGCTAGGACGGTACGGTCTTGCGGCCAAAAGTTCAAGTCGTGGGCCCGTGCGGAAGGTAGGGACGTGAGGAGCACTCCTCCTACTAAGCCCAATTGCAACCCGAGTCTGTACGACGCTTATTATTTTCTAGCAGTAAGTCCGAGCCAGTTTGCGACACTCATACCCAGCACTGTCATCACTCTCAATTGCAACTCGAGTCTGAACCAGTTTCCGACGCATCCCGCGATGTCACCCTGGGGCGATCCGACGAGGATCGCTGAAGGACCTCAACCGATCCGATTTGCTGGGTGCTCACCCTAAGTTTTTGAGGGCGGTCCTCCCACCCTTGGGCTTCCTAGGTGTTGGGTGCCCCACCCTCGGCCGTTTGAGGGCGGGTCTTGGTTCTGCCTCTAGCACACACCACTCTCGAATTCCTCACCATCTTCCAACCAAATCATTCGAATCACCAAACTTTTACCTTGACGACTCAATTACTATCCTGCTAAAATCCTTTCCGTTTACAACTGTCTCTCGCCCCCGCGAGAAATCCCAAACAATCAACTTCCACCCGCCGCCACAGGCCCCCGCCTGTCCGCGGGCGGGTTCATCTGGAGACCACATGTCCGCCAATCTCTCCAAGGACCGCGCGTCCTTGTGTCTATTCTCGTTCGCCGATGGCCGCCGCTGCCGAACCCCACGCAACTCCGCCCATCCGCATCTCTGTACCTTCCACGCCCGAAAAGAATCCCAATCCCGAGCCGCTCAACAAGTAGGCCGTCACCTCTCCACCTACTTCTCCGGCCACTATCTGTCCGCCTGCGACCTCAGTTCCGCATTGGGCCACCTCTTCTCCGCCGTAGCCCAAGGCCAAATCAAACCCAAAACCGCCTCCACCCTCGCTTATCTGTCCCAAACCCTCCTCCAATCCATCCACCTGGCCCAGCACGAATACATCAACGCCTTCGGCACCGACTCCTGGCGCAAAACCATTCGCGCCTCCTTCGACCGCCCGACCCCGCATGAACTCCAGCCCGAGCCCCGGTTCAGCTCCGATCCCCAACTCGAGTCGGAACCCGAAGATGAACCTCAGCTTGAGTCCGAACCACTTCCGGTTGGCTCCGCCTCCGACTCCGAACCAGTTTTGGGCGTCTCCGACCCCGAACCAATCCTGGACGCTCGCTCCTACTCCGAGCCACCTCCCAGCCTGCCCTTTTCCTCCGGGCCACCTCCGAACGCACCCGCTTACCCCCAGCCATCCGCGCACGCACCCAGCACTGTCGTTCTGAGGCGATCCGACGAGGACCGCCGAAGGACCTCAACCAGTCCGATCTACGCCCAACACAACAACGACCCCCTCCCAAGGAACGCAGCAAGTTACTTAGAATCAACACTTGCAAAACTGCAACAAAACAAATGACTTTATCCACCTTTAGAATGAACACTTATGCAAAAAGAGGGTAGCCAGACACTCGTGTCCGTGCCAACAACGGCGGGAGGTTTCCGGTCAGCGACGTCAAAAAGCGGAACCATGAAGTAAGTCGCGCTTCCTTAAAAAAATGGGTGCGCCGAATCGCTCGAACAAGCCGCTAGCCCTGGGCCGATGCCCCGGCGAATCCCGCAGGCCGCTGGTCCGGCGGCAGGCCCGCCGCCAACGCATCATGCACCCGCCGATTCAATTCGTCGCGCTGCTCATAGCTATACCCCGACGCATCAATCGGCTCCAAAAATTCCACCACGATCTCTCCGGGATAGATCTTCAGCGAGCGTTTCTTGATTACTCGATGGGCCCCCGAACACGCTATCGGCACGATCGGCACGCCGGCCTTGATGGCCATGACCACCGCGCCCTTCTTGAACTCCTGCAACCTCCCGTCCGGACTGCGCGTCCCCTCGGGATAAATCAGAAACGATTGCCCGGACCGCAGAGACTCAATCGCTTTTTCCAGGCCCTCCAGCGCCGAGTCCCGTTCGCCACGCTTCACGGGAATGAATCGAGCCAAAAGAAATGCCTGCCCCACGATCGGATACTTGAACAGCGATGCCTTCAACAAGATCGCGATCCGCCGCGGAATCGCGCCGACCACGGCCGGAGCATCGGCCGAACTCGTATGATTCGCCACAAACAAACAGGTCCCCGCCGGAATGCGCTCCTTCCCAATAACGCGCACCCGCACGCCCACCGCACGGACGAAGAACATCACTCCATTGATCCCTGCCCAATACAACGGATCAGGATTGCGGCTGATGAGCGTATACACCAGCAGCGGCGGCCCAACCAGCACGATATAAATCGACAGAAAAACTCCAACGAAGAGCGCGCGAAGCATGAATCCTGAAAACTCCGGTTTTTCGTCAGGGCACGGCTTCAGCCGTGCCGTAACTGACGCCGAATCAATAAGGCTTTAGCGGCTGAGAACTTTCGCTCTCACTTCTCACACAGCCTATTTATTCCTGACGAACCTCTTCTCGCCCAACCAGCAAATGAAATCCGTTCTCAGTGGATCGCTGCCGTGACCGGCTGCGTCACCCCGCGCAGCAGCCCTTCGCGAATATGTTTGGCCTTCTCGCCGGCCCGCGCGTCTTCGGCTACGCGGTAGCCAATCTCCACAACCTCGCCCACGCGCAGCTCGATCGAAATATTCTTCTCATCTCGGCGCACGCCAAGCCGCAGTGAGTTCCCTTTTTTCTGCCCGTAAGCCCAGCGCTCGATATTCTTTGGCGGCTCGGTTCCGTTCCAACTGGTGATCACGTCATCCACGTGCAAACCCACTTGTTCCGCGGCGCCTCCCGAATCAATGCCGCGCACCACCAGCGACCCGGCTTCGTCCCGCACCGCGTAAAAGCCAACCGACGGACGCCTTCGCTCCTCGGTCCGCAACTCCAGCCCCGCGAGCGCAAACACACGTTGGTACGGCAACGGATCCGCGGCGGCAACATATTTCTCAAAGAAATCCTCGAACGATCCACCAGCGATTTTCTCCGCCGTCAACCTAACGTCCAGGCTATCTCGATAGCTGCGGCCCTGCTTGGCGAATTCCTCGTTCATCGAGCGCAGCACGTCGTCCAGGCTCCGCTCATTCTCGGTGCGATCGCGTATCAAAATATCGAGCAGCACTCCTAAAACTTGCCCCTTCGTATAGTACGAAACGCTGTTCTGCGGCCGGTTGTAGAGCGGATAGCCCTCGAGCCACGCATCCAGGCTGGACTGTTCCGCGCTCTGCCACTTGTTCGCGGGACGCCCTTCTAGTTCGGTGATCTGCTCGCCCAGGTCCTCGTAAAATCGGTCCTTGCTCCAAAGCCCGGTGCGCACCAACGTGTAGGACGCATACGTATTGGTCACGCCCTCGGCGAACCATAACGCCCGCGTGTACTGCTCTTTCGTGTAGTCCACCGGGAAAAGCGTCGCCGGCCGAATCCGCTTCACGTTCCACAAATGAAAGAATTCATGCGCTGCCACACTCGCGAAGTCCTCGTCCGATCGCGTCGAAATCGCCGTCGAGTTGGCGTGCTCCATTCCGCCGCCCGTCCCACTCGAAGGCTTTCCAAAATGCAAAATAAAGTAGTACCGCGAAAACGGTGCTCCCTCCATCAGCTTCAGTTCGTAAGCGCAAATCCGCCGCAAATCCTCCTGGACTCGTTTCTTGTTCCATCCGTTGCCGTGAACGATGGCCCACACTGGCGGACTGATACCAGGAACTTCAAACATCTCAAACTTTCCGGCCTCGATGGGCGCGTCCGCAAGCTCGTCATAGTTCGCTGCGTCGAACGTAAAGTTGCGAGCGCGGCTAATCTCCTCCATTAACGTTAGGGATTCTGCTACCGGAGTCCACTCATAGGGCAGATCAGAAATACTGAGGTGTACGGCTTCCGAGCGCCGGTCCGGCACGTACATCAAAATCATCGCCGGATTGATGAAGGCGTGCTCGCGATTCAGTTGCGTGGCGAATGGGCCGCCTTCGTCCCAATAGGTTGCGTAGCGAACCGTAATCGTGCCGCTGCCGCTGACACGCCAAGTCTGCTTGTCCAATTTCTGAATGGGAGCGGATTCTTCGCCGGCGAAGGCCTCCACGCGTTGTACGTGCGCGCTGAAATTGCGTATTTGATAGAGCGCGTTCCACGCGGCCATCTGCACGACCACTTCGCTCTTCACGTCCGGGATTTGTATCGTGACGTGAAACAGATGTTGTTCTGGTTTCGGGAAGGCGATTTCATAGCGAATCGCGCCACTCGCGGTGGCAACGATGCTCAGCCCGCAGAAAATTCCTGGAAGCGCCGCCAGCAAGAGACGGCGGCCCAAGCGAGAAAATCTCACCGGCTGGTGGCCTCGGAGGGAACCTCGCTCCCGATCTTCTTCAGCAGCTTGTCGCACAAGCCATCGAAGCTGCCGTTGGACATGACCAGCAGAAGATCGCCGGACTTGGCCTCGCCGGCGAGATAGTCGGCAATCGCATCCGCGCCTTCAAACGCGCGCGCATCTTTGCCTAACTCGCGCACGCTTTTCGCGACGCTCTCCGGCGCCAGCCGATTCTCGTCGCCCAACTGTTGCGCCCGAAAAACTCCGCCGAGCACCACGCGGTCCGCAAGAGCGAGCGCTTTGGGCAGCGACTCCTGAAAGACTTTGCGACGCATCGAGTTTGACCGCGGCTCCAGAATCGCCCACAACCGGCGTTTCGGCCAGCGCCCACGCGCCGCCTCAATCGTTGCGCGCACCGCCGTCGGGTGATGCGCGAAATCATCCACAATCAAAATTCCGGCCCGCTCGCCCTTCACATCCATGCGCCGCTTCACGCTCCGAAAAGTCGATAGCGCCTCAGCGAGCGCGTCCGCGCCAATGCCGCGCCCATGCGCCACCGCGATTGCCGCCACCGCGTTTAAAACATTGTGCCGTCCGGTCGCCAAAAGCGAAAAATCCCCAAGCAACTCGCCGCGATACTTGAGGCGGAATCGCGTTGTTTCACCTTCCGCCGCAATCTCACTCACCACCCAATCATTCTGGGCCGAAAAGCCGTACGTTTCGACCGGGCAAAAGGCCTTGGCCGCAGCCGCGCGCAATTCCGGTCCCGATTGCTCGGTATCTCCCCACACCACAACGCGCCCACTTCGCGGTACCAGATTTACCAACCGCCGGAATGCCAACTGGTAGGTCTCGAAGTCCGGGTAGATGTCCGCGTGATCGTACTCCAGGGAAGTGATGATTAGATCGTCCGGGTGATAGTGGAAAAATTTCGGCCCGCGATCCCAGAACGCCGTCTCGTACTCGTCGCCCTCGAGAATGAACTCCCCGCCGCCCTCAAGGCCATAACTCTTGCCAAAATTCTCCGCCACTCCTCCCACCAGAAAATTCGGCCGCTTCCCCGCTACATGGAAAATCCACGCCAGCATGGCTGTGGTGGTGGTCTTGCCGTGTGTCCCGCTCACCACAATGGAATGCCGCCCCGGCAGAAATTCCTCTTCGAGAATTTCTGGCAACGAGCGATACGGAATCTTGCGGTCGAGCACTTCCTCCAATTCCGGGTTGCCACGCGCAATGATGTTGCCGACGACCACGAGATCCGGCTCAGGATTCAGGTTCGCCGCATCGAACTGGTGGAAGAACGAAATGCCCAGGCTTTCGAGCAGCGTCGATGCCGGAGGATAAACGCCCGCGTCCGATCCGGTAACGCGGAATCCCTTCTCACGCAACATGCCCGCCAGCGGAGACATCGCCGACCCCGCGATTCCGATCACGTGAATATGCTTCACTTTGTTTCCGATATTGTTGCCAGTATCTTTGCCAACATTGTTGCCGGCTTTTTTATTGAGATTGTTCATGGCCTCGCTCATGGCGCCACCGCAGCCTCCAGAATCTCTAGTGTGCCCGCACCTGACGCACGGAGGCGCGCACGCACCCCCAGCGGAAGCGTCAGCATCGGCCGCGCGGTATGCCCGACTGGCGCCCCAAACAGAATCGGAACCCCCATCGGCTTTAAGATTCGCTGGCACACATCCAGGACCGTGGGACTTCCCGCGACGGGTGGCTCGCACTCAGGAAAGTCTCCCAACACAATTCCGCGTACACTTTCAAATTTGCCGGCTTGTTGGAGATGCATCAGGGCGCGATCCACTTGCCACCACGGTTTCATTCCGCGATCTTCAAGCAACAGAATCGAATCGCGAGTATCCAGTTCCCACGGAGTTCCGAGCGTAGTTTCCACCAAAGTCATGCACCCGCCGAGCAGAGTTCCCTCCGCGTCTCCAGACGCAATTGGTTCGCCTTGCAAAGAGATTTGCCACGCGTCGGTCGCACCAATCGCGCTCAGAAAACTCGCCTGATCGTATCCTTTTGGTGCACCGGCTCCGGCTTCGAGTCCAGCCGCAACCATCGGACCGTAGATGGAAGTCCACCCGCAACGCTGCCACAAAAAAATCTGCAGCGAGGTTATATCGCTGAATCCGACCAGACATTTGGGCGCGGCAATTGCCGCGCTCAACTCGGCGTCCAGCAAATAGTTGGAGCCATATCCTCCGCGCAGCGCGATCAACCCATCGATTCGCGGATCAGACAGTGCGTTGATCAGATCCTGTCTTCGTTCTGCTGTTGTGGCGGAAAAATATCCTTCGGAGACTCGCGGAACCCTGCGCTCCACGGAAAAGCCGAGCCGCGCCAGTTCCGCCAACCCGCGTTGTTCCGCGGCATCGTTGCCCGGCGACGCTGGTGCAAAGACCGCGAGACGCGATCCTGCTCGCAGCGCCTTCGGCTTCCGCGCCGATACAGACGACGAATGCCCCGTTGCGCTCGCGAGCGAAGGGCGACTCATGCGCCCTGCCTCTCGACCGGCAGCATCTCAAAGTTCACGCCCGGCTTGGTCATCGCAGCCAGAATCTTCTCCTGCTGTCGATGGCTCACGTCGGCATCAAACTGGATTAAGTTTTTCTCTCCCGCCACGGATACCTGGAAATTGTCGAGCGCGATGCCCAACTTAGAGAAAAGGTCGTGAACGAACGGCACCAGATCCTCGGCGCTGCTCGTCGAAATCCGAAACAGCATGTAGCGGGGCTTGAGATTCAACAAGTCTTCGGCGTAAATCAGGACGACCAGCACAAAAAGGATGATCAAGAATGCCACACCGGAAACCGCATAAAAACCGGCGCCCGCGGCCATTCCGATGGCGGCTTCTCCGAAAATTGCAGACGCGGTAGTGAGGCCGACGACACTGCCACGTTCGCGTAGAATCACGCCGGCGCCGAGAAAACCAATTCCCTGAACGATGTTGGAAGCAATTCGCGTCGTGCTGGCGTCGCCCGTCGCCTTAGCGATCTCCACCGACATGATGGTGAAAAGAGCCGCTCCCATCGTAACGCACACGCTGGTACGCATTCCGGCGGGACGCCGGCGCACGCTTCGCTCGATGCCAATCACCGCACCCAGCAACGCCGCCCACAACAAGCGATAGCAAATCGTCGTCAGTGAAAGCATCGTCGGTTCAACGCAAAACGCCAACAATGACTCGATTTTTACACACTACAACTTGAACTGGGTCAATTTCGAGAAATGGCGTGCCCTGGCGTGTATCTCTTTGAGCTTTAGCGTCTTCAAGCGATCCAGGCCGAATTTTTCGACGGTGAAGCTGCCCATTACCGAACCGTAGACCATGGCGCGGCGCAGCGACGCGTCACTCTTGTCGCCGGCGGCGGCCAGGTAGCCCATGAAGCCTCCGGCAAAACTGTCGCCAGCGCCGGTGGGATCGTGGGGTTCTTCCAGCGGAAAAGCGGGGACGCAGAAGACGCCGCGTTTGTCGACCATCATGGCGCCGTACTCGCCGCGCTTTACGACCAATGTGGAAGGACCCATCTTGAAGATGTGTTTCGCGGCGCGCAGCAAGTTGTGCTCGCTTGATAGTTGCCGCGTTTCCGCGTCGTTGATCATCAGGATGTCAACGTGGCGCAATGTTTCGCGCAAGTCTTCATTGGAGCGCTCGATCCAATAGTTCATGGTGTCGAGCGCCGCAATTTTCGGCCGTTTCTTGACCTGCTGCAAAACATCGCGTTGCAGGTCGGGCGCGATGTTTGCAAGGAATACGTACTTCGATGCGCGATAGCGTTCAGGAAGCTTTGGTTTGAAATCGGCGAAGACGTTCAGTTCTGTCGTGAGGGTCACGCGCTCATTCAGATTCTCGGAATACTTGCCCGCCCAGAAAAATGACTTCCCTACCGCGCGCTCCAAACCCTCGCAATCAATCTTGCGTTCGCGAAAAATCTTGGCATCCAAATCGGTGAAGTCGTCGCCGACGATGCCCACGAGGTGCACCGGCGTAAAAAAACTCGCCGCAACCGAGAAATAAGTGGCCGCGCCGCCCAGCGTGCGGTCCACCTTGCCGTACGGACTTTCCACGCCATCAAAAGCCACCGAACCCACCACAAGTAAGGACACTATGCTCTCCTAGGAAATATATTTGCCGATGATCGCGGCCAGCTTCTTTTTTGTCGCCGGTGGAACTAACTTCATATCGGTGATCAGGGAATGCCGGAGCGCGTTTCCACATTTGCAGGTGCGTTCCGCGGGCATCGTCCGCACGGCTTCGCGCAAGACGCGCTGTGCGTTACCGGCGTTCTGGTTCAACGTCTCCACAATCTGCGCGCCGGTGACCGATTCGTGCTCGGGGTGCCAGCAATCGTAATCGGTGATCATGGCAATCGTTGCGTAGCAGATCTCGGCCTCGCGCGCGAGCTTGGCTTCGGTCACATTGGTCATGCCGATGACCTCAAATCGCAACTGGCGGTGGACGTGCGCTTCGGCCAGCGTCGAAAACTGGGGGCCCTCGATGCATACGTAGGTCCCCCGACGATGTACCTTGACGCCGCAATGCACGCTGGCATCCGCGAGGACGGCGCTGGCCTGCGCGCACGTCGGCTTCTCGAAGGTCACGTGAGCCACCAATCCGTCGCCGAAAAAGGTAGAAACGCGCAGCTTGGTGCGGTCAAAAAATTGGTCGGGGACCAAAAACTCTCCGGGCTTCAGATCCTCCTGCAACGAACCTACGGCGCTTACGGAAATGATGCGCTGGACGCCGAGCTGCTTCATGGCGTAGACGTTGGCGCGGAAATTAATTTCGCTAGGCAGGATGCGGTGCCCGCGGCCATGCCGCGCGAGAAAGGCCACCCGCTTCCCTTCCAGCATGCCGAGAACGATGGCATCCGAAGGCTCGCCGAAGGGTGTCTTCACGCGAAGCTCGCGCGTGTCGGTCAGTCCGGTCATGGAATACAAACCGCTTCCACCGATAATTCCGAGCGTGGCCATAGGGGACGCCTTCGCGGGCGTGCGCTTTTTCTTGTCCGGCTTATTCGACGCTGCCATTTCACCTCTGCTTTTTAAGGACGAGCCTTGACTCGCCCGTTTACCGCAAAACTTTAAGTCAACGCTCAGCGCGGGACAGCTTGGCCGAGACCGCTTTGCGCGAGAATTTCATTCACCGCAGCGAATGGATCTTTCTTGCGATCCGCGACCTCCGCCGCCAAGGCCTTCAACCGAGCCTCTCCGCCGGCTCCGCCGAGAGCTTTTTGCAGCAACCGTGATTCGACGAGTTCGATCAACCGCTGCTTCCAATGTTCGACATGTTTGCGGCGACGCTCGCCGCTGGATTCAAAATGGGCACGAAACTTAGCGATGGTCGCGGCCAGCACATCGATTCCCTTGTTCTCGCTGGCAACCGTGCGCACCACCGGCGGTTGCCAGCCGTCCCTGGGCATGACCAGCGACAACATCGCGAGGAGTTCTTGTTCCAGGCGGTCGGCGCCTTCGCGGTCGGACTTATTCAACACGAAAATATCGCCGATCTCCATCAACCCGGCCTTCATGTTCTGGATATCGTCGCCCATGCCGGGAACCATCACGACCACAACGCAATCGGCTAAGCGCACGATATCAACTTCGTCCTGTCCGACGCCAACGGTCTCGATGAGGACCTGATCTTTGCCGGCGGCGTCGAGGAGCAAGGCGACTTCGGCGGTCGCGCGGGCCAGGCCACCGAGGAATCCACGCGTCGCCATGGAGCGGATAAACATGCCCGCGTCGCCGGCGTGTCCTTGCATGCGAATGCGATCGCCAAGGATTGCTCCGCCTGTGTACGGGCTGGTGGGATCGACGGCGATCACGCCTACCGCTTCGTTTTGGCGCCGATAAAAGGTCGCGAGACGATCGACCAGGGTGCTCTTGCCGGTACCCGGCGCGCCGGTGATGCCAGTGAGATAGGCTTTGCCCGTTCGCGGGAAGACGACGCGCAGCAGCTCTTCCGCTTCCGGTTGACGATTCTCAATCGCAGTGATCGCCCGCGAAATCGCGAGCACGTCCCCGGAGCAAACGCGCTCCGCCCAATTCTCAATCGGCGGCGACATGATTTTCCCGTGGGGTGCGCGGCGAAGCGTGAGGCATCACCCTATTATTTCTTGCCTAGTAGCTGGCGGGCAATCACCAACTTCTGGATTTCGCTGGTGCCTTCGCCAATGGTGCATAGCTTCACGTCGCGGTAATACTTCTCGGCCGGGTAGTCCTTGATGAAGCCGTAGCCACCGTGGATTTGCACGCACTCGTTGGCGACGCGCACGGCGACTTCGCTGGCGAAAAGTTTCGCCATGCTGGATTCGCGGGTGAAGCGGACGTCTTTGCGGTCGGCCAGCCAGGCTGCCTGATACACCAGCAGGCGAGCGGCTTCGACTTGTGTGGCCATGTCGGCAAGTTTGAACTGGATGGCTTGAAACTCGCTGATGGCTTGGCCGAATTGTTTGCGTTGCTTCGCGTATTTCGTGGCAGCGTCCAGGGCGCCTTGAGCCATGCCCAAAGCCAGGGCGGCGATCGAAATGCGGCCGCCGTCGAGGATCTTCAGGCTGCCGACGAATCCTTCGCCTTCCGGGCCCAGCAAGTTTTCGGAGGGGACGCGACAGTCCGTGAAAATAACTTCGGACGTGTCGCTGGCGCGCAGACCCAGCTTGTTTTCTTTCTTTCCGGGCTTGAATCCAGGCGTGCCTTTTTCCAGGATGAAGGCGCTGATTCCGTGGGAATTTTTGGACTTGTCGGTTAAGGCCATGGCGACGCAGACGTCGGCGTAGTGGCCGTTCGTTGTGAAGGTCTTGGCTCCGTTCAGGATCCAGTGTTTGCCATCGCGCACCGCCGTGGTGCGCGTGCCGCCCGCGTCTGAGCCTGCTTCGGGTTCGGTGAGCGACCACGCGCCGATTTTTTTGCCTTGGGCGAGGGGCGTCAGATACTTTTTCTTTTGCTCTTCGGTACCAAACTTGAAGATGTGATTGCTGCAGAGTGAATTATGGGCTGCAACGATGATTCCTACCGAGCCGTCGACGCGCGAGAGTTCTTCGATCGCTAGGGCGTATTCGATGTAGCCGAGGCCGGCTCCGCCGTATTGTTCGGGGAAAATTACGCCTAGCAGACCCATTTCGGCGAGCTTGGGCATAATTTCGGAGGGAAAGTGTGAGGCTTCATCCCATTCCATTACGTGGGGAGCAATTTCGCCTTCCGCAAATTCGCGGATGCTGCGGCGAAGTTGTTGCTGTTCGTCGGTAAATGAGAAATCCACAGTGATCCTTTGTCGGCCGGGATTTAGCGCAGCCTATAGTCGGCTAAAGTTTGGCTTATATAGTTTACATGAAGCGGTCGGGGAGGAAGGATCGGGGCCGCGGGATTATTGTCAGTCCGAGGACAAAATTGGCGGGTCTGCGGGATGGGGCGAAACGAAGAACGAGGAAAAGAGAAAAGCGAAAAGATAACGCAGCGACGCTGAGGGCACTGAGGTTTCGCGGAGAAGACGAGATTTACCCGGATAAGAGCTGCGAACGCGGGCTTCAAGCCCGGCGCCCACATTGTGCGCAATTTACCAGGCTGGGCGAATTACCAGCCTGTTGGATAGTTGTCCTTTTTGTTTTGTTCGTCGAGCCAGACTTTTAGGGGGGCGAAATAGTCAGCGATGGCTGTGGCGTCCATTTGTTTCTCGCCGGTCATCGTTTCTAGCGCTTCTTGCCATGGCTTGCTTGCACCTAACGCGAGCATTTGGTTGAGTCTCTGGCCTGCTACTTTGTTTCCATAAATCGAACAGCGGTGCAGTGGGCCGGAGTAGCCGGCTTCGCGACAGAGCGCTCGCTGAAATTGGAATTGCAGGACGCGTGCCAGGAAATAGCGCATGTACGGCACGTTGCCGGGCACATGATATTTTGCGCCGGGGTCGAAGTCAGCTTCGGTGCGCGCGACCGCTGGAGCGACGCCCTGATATTTCAGCCGGAGATCCCACCAGGCCTGATTGTAGTGGTCGGGTTTGATTTGGCCTGCGAACACTTCCCAGCGCCATTTGTCGATCAGCAAGCCGAATGGCAGGAAGGCTACTTTTTCGAGGGCCTGCTGCAGGAGATAGTCGATATCGCCGGACGCCGGCGGTACGGCCTCGATCAAGCCGATCTTTTTCAGATATTCCGGGGTGACCGAGAGCGCGATGGTGTCTCCCACCGCTTCGTGGAATCCGTCGTTGGCGCTGCCCTGGAACAATGGGGGCTGCGTGTTGTAGGCGCGCTGGTAGAAGTTGTGGCCGAGTTCGTGGTGAATGGTTACGAAATCTTCCTGCGTGATCTGAATGCACATCTTCACGCGGAGGTCGTCTTTAGAATCCACGTCCCAGGCGCTGGCGTGACAGACGACGTCGCGGTCGGCAGGTTTGGTGAACAGCGATCGCTCCCAAAATGTTTTTGGAAGCGGCGCGAAACCCAGCGAAGTGAAGAAGGCTTCGCCGTAGCGGACCATGCCGCGCGCGTCGGTGTTGCGATCCTGCAGAATTTTTGTCAGGTCGTAGCTTTGCGGAGGTTTCGGCGAATCCATCAGAGGGTAGACGTTGTTCCACTCTTGCGCCCAGATATTGCCGAGGAGGTGCGCGGGAATCGGGCCTTGCGCGGGCACCACGTCTTTGCCGTACTTCTTGGCGAGTTGCCCGCGGACGTAGGCGTGCAGCGACAAATAGAGCGGGCGCAATTGATCCCAGAGGCGATCGACTTCTTTTGCGAAGGCGTCCGGCGGCATGTCGTAGTTGGAGCGCCACAACGCGCCGGCGTCGGCAAAGCCGAGCTCGCGCGAGCCTTTATCACCAAGCTCCACGAGGCGCGCATACTTTTGGCGCATGGGCGCGCCGACGGCGTGCCATCCGAGCCAGGCGCGTTTGAGCTCGGCTTCATCGCGGCTGGTGGCCATCAATTTTCCGACCGCAGTTACATCTAGGCATTTGGCGTTTGCGCCGTCGGGGCACCATTTTCCCTTTCCGTAATCTCCATCGAGCGACGCGGCTACTTGGGCCAATTCTTTTTGCTCGGCGGGATCGCTGGGGGCGGGGAAACCGGCTGCGAGCTTCAGCAAGAGCATTTTTCGCATCATCACCGGCGGGAGGGTGACTTTGTCCCAGCGCTGGGCTTTTTTCGCCAGGTCTACGCTGAGAGCGTTTAGTTGCTGATTGGCGTCCGCGGAGATCTGCTCGGTGTCGTCGGTGATGAAGTTTTCCTGGACCCAGGCGGCGCGCGAGGCTTTTACGCCCAAATCAAAAAGTTGCGACTCGGCATCGTCGAGAAAGGCCTGCGCTTCCCCCGCTGTCGGGGCTGCGCCGCGATCGCGTACGGCTTTGCGGACGTCGTTTTTGGGGGCTTGCGCCACGACAGCAATGGCCGAGAAACACACAATCGCTGCCGCGGTACTGCTGAACCGCCAAGATCGTCCCATCAAGCCCCCACCTTTTGTGTTTGCATCGCCGCGTCTTGCAATACAGTCAGCGCGCGCTCGATGCCGGCTTCATCGACATCGCAGTGCGTCACCAGGCGCACGGAATGCAGCGCGGTGTCCTGCGCCCACACGCCTCGCTTGTACAAGATGTCGCACCACTCTACCGCGGTCTTCCCGGTCTTCGAGCAATCGAAGATGACGATGTTGGTGCGGACCTTTGCCGGATCGATGGCGAATCCCGAAATTTTCGCAACCCCTTCCGCCAGGCGGCGTGCGTTCTTGTGATCGATGTGCAGGCGCGACGGAGATTTCTCGAGCGCCAGCAATCCGGCCGCGGCAATCACGCCGGCCTGGCGCATTCCGCCGCCAAACATTTTGCGGTAGACACGGGCTTTGTCGATGAATTCGCGCGAGCCTGCGACCATCGATCCCACTGGCGCGCCTAATCCCTTGGAGAGGCAAAACATTACGGAGTCAACTTTGCGGGTCATTTCCGCGACGCTTTCTTCGAGCGCGGTGGCGGCATTGAAAATGCGCGCGCCATCGAGGTGTACTTTCAGACCTATGTCGTGGGCGCGATCGCAAATGTCGTTGACCTGCGCGGTGGGATAGACCGTGCCGCCCGCCATGTTGCTGGTGTTTTCCAGGGATACCAGCGCGGTTTGCGAGTCGTAATAAATTTTGGGGCGGATGACCGCTTCGATCTGTTTCCAGGAAAGAATGCCGTCTTCGGCGCGGGCGATGCGCGGCATGCAGCCAGCGATTGCGGACATCGATGCCAGCTCGTACAGATTGACGTGGCTGCGCTCTTCGCAGATCACTTCGTCGCCGTGATGGGTCCACACTTTGATCGCGATCAGGTTGCCCATGCAGCCGGTGGGGACGAAGAGCGCCGCCTCTTTGTCGAAGATTTCCGCGGCGCGCGTTTCCAGGCGATTGACGGTGGGGTCTTCGCCATACACGTCGTCGCCGACTTCTGCTTCGGCCATGGCGCGACGCATTTCTGGCGTCGGGCGCGTGACCGTGTCGCTGCGTAAATCCACCACCTGATTGAATCCGTCGACTCCACCCGACATCCTAGTCATCCTCCAACTCCGTGGCCTCTGTACTCCGATCTCAGTGCCCTCTGTGTTAAATCCTATTCCGCCTCTTCTTCTCAGCGCGTCTCAGCGGACTCTGCGTCTCCGCGTTATATTTTTCCTCGGCGGGGTTTCCTTTGCTTTCTTACCGCATCAACTCGACGAAGACTTCGTTCGCTACGCTCAATTTGTTTGAAGCCAAGCGCATCACGTTGCCATTGCGTTCTACCATTCCCGCGGACATGAGCCGATCGAATCGCGGGGCCACCGCGACGCCATATTGTCGCTCAATTCGCCCGACATCGATTCCGTCAAGTTGCCTCAAGCCTAAAAACAACTCTTCCTCCAGCGCACTTTCCGGCGTTACGGCTTCCAACTGTTCGGCGGGCAATCGCCCGCTCTCGATCGCGCCCACATAGGCGGCTGCGTCGTGCGCGTTCGCCCAGCGTTGCGTTCCTGAAAATGAGTGAGCGCCGGCACCAAAGCCCAGGTATGGCTCGCGCCTCCAATATTTCAGGTTGTGGCGGGACTCGAAGCCTTGCTTTCCCCAGTTGGAGATTTCGTAGTGGTGGTAGCCGGCCCGTTGCAAAAGCACGCACGCAGTTTCGTAGAATTCCGCCATGTCGTCGTCGCTGGGAATCGTGCTTGCGCCATACTTCGCGCCACCACGTAAGACTTCGGCACCCAGGCGGCTACCCTCGTCGACCTCAAGCAAATAGATGGAGACGTGCTCCGGGCTGAGCGCCGACAATTCGTCCAGCGAGGCGCGCCAACTCTCCCGCGTCTGTCCCGGCAATCCCGCGATCAGGTCGAAGCTGATATTTCTGATGCCCGCATCGCGCAAAATCGGCACCGCGCGGTAAATATCGGCGCGACGATGCATGCGGCCCGTGGCCTTCAACTCCGCATCGGAGAATGATTGCACTCCAAAACTGACGCGATTGATTCCTGCTCGAACCCACGCTGCAGCCTTGGCGGCCTCGACAGTCTCGGGATCGGCCTCGAGCGTGACTTCGGCTGAGACTGACGCGAACCTTCGCCGAATTGCATCCAGCATCCGCTGCAAATGAACTGGATCAAGCAGACTGGGCGTTCCTCCACCGAAGTAAACGGTATCAGCAACGGCATCAACAAAGGTCGCCGGGAGTTCGACGCCCGCATTCGCGTAGAAATCGCGATGCTTTTCGATCTCTGCGCAAACCGCGCTAACGTAAGGCGCAAACCGCGCGGAAGACACCACGCCGGTATGAAAATTGCAATAGGTGCACTTTGTCTGGCAAAACGGAACCTGGATGTAAATCCCGACTCGGGTCATCACGCAAAACTCTAGCACATCCTCAGCCACTGCAGCGGCAGGGTGCGCTGAGGAAAGTGCTACGTTCGCCGCTCCTTCGTTCCGTCGTCTACGACCTTCACCCAAATTTCTCTTTCGCGCGGGCCATCGAACTCACAAAGAAAGATTCCTTGCCAAGTCCCCAGGGCCAGCTCGCCCTTCTCGACAAAAATTACCTGGCTCGCTCCCACCATCACCGCCTTGGCGTGGGAATCCGTGTTTCCCTCGGCATGGCGGTAAGGGCCGCCGTGCGGCACCAACCGATCAAAGACGCCTTCCAAATCGGTGGCGACGTCGGGGTCGGCATGCTCGTTAATCATTACACCTGCGGTGGTATGCGGCACGTATACATGGCAAACGCCTGTCACTACTCCGGAGGCAGCTACGACCCGCTGCACTTGCTGCGTCACATCCAATAGCTGCGTCCGGCGCGCTGTTTTTATCCGCAGAGTTTGCATGGTGTCCTTTCGTAGCAGCAAATAGCGTCAAGGGCGTCGGACGGGAAGCACCCGAAACTGTCGTTTGCCCTCAATCCTGTAAGTTGCAAAGTCGCCTTGATCAACGGTCAGAATTACCGATAACGACTCACGCTTCGCGAGATACGCGAGCGTCGCGTCGGCAAAATCCATGGGCCTGTCCCAATAGCGCGACATCAGTGCATGAAGCTGCGGTAATTCCTCGTGGTCGATCGCGCCGACTACCAGCGCGCCGGACCGGACGAATTTCCACGCGGCTTCCATCTCCTTTTGGGAATCGCCGACCAGGTGGAACAACTCGGTGAGCACGGCCTCGGAGGTCAGCAGCGGGAGGCGGAGTTGCTGGAACGCGTCAACGCAAGACTCGTGCCATCGGTCGTCTTTGTCGAGCAATGCCAGGATGGCGCCCGTGTCGATCAGAGCGTCAGCGGGCACGGCGCTTGCGGAGACGCTCGCGGAGCGTTGAGCGCGCGTTCTCGGCGCGACGCGGATTGTGGCCGGAGAGAGCTCCGAAGTGGCTGGCTGCGGAATGGTGAAGCTTACGTTGCGCCTCGTCGCCCTCGGCGTCGCTATTGTTCTGCTTTAGCCAGTCGCGGACCGCCATGTCCAAAATCGACGAGACTGGGACCCTGCGCGAACGGGCCTTACGCTCGAGCTCCTCCTTCAATTCATTCGGAAGGCGCCAACTGTAGACTTCTGTCTTCATGCACCACAGTGTAGTGCATCTACGTTTTCTATGCAATCCTGGCGTGGCCTCTGCCCTGAATTCTCTCCGTTCAGGAAATATGCCAACCGCCGCGTCCAAGGTTCAAATGGCAGATGGGGAATAATTGCCGAGGGCTGAGGCGGGTGCTACGAGATTCGCGCTATGCGGTGTTCTTTTAGGTTGGCGGAGCCGGCGAGGTCTTTTAGTTCCTTCAAACCTTCGTTGCCCCATTGGGCGAGAAACGGCAGGAAACTCAGCTCGCGCGATTGGAGGACTTTGTTGGGGTAGAGCAGGTTTTCGAGAAACTCTACGTGCTCGGCGATCAGGCCGGCGCGTTCGTCGAGCGCTCTGCCGGTCTTCTCTCGCAGCTTGTCGAGTTGGAAGGTCATCTTCTCGCGGGTGGTGGCGACCGCTCCAGCCAGGGTGGGGTCAAGCTTCTGGATGTCCGCGGTTAATTCCGTTAGCGTGTTTTCGATCAGCGCTTTCTTTTTGTCGAAATCTTCGGCGAGCTGCTTGGGAAGCGAGACCGATTCCATCTGCTTACGTAATCCTTGGGGTCCGGCCCAAATATTCTCGATACACAGTTGGTATTTCTGGAGCAGTTTATCGGCTTTGGCGTCCAGTACGGTGAAGTCCGCGCGAGGGAGCAGCACAGGCATGCGCCCGAGGATGTGGCGGTAAACGACTTCCGATTGCGCGAGGTAGGAAATCTCCGCGGAGCCCGCGAAGAACGCGACCGTGGGGAGCAGGAAATCCTGCACCACGGGCCGCAGCAGCGCGTTGGGGCTCAGCGTTTCCGGAGCGGCCTCCGCGAGTCGCGAAATCTCCTCGCGCGCCCAGGAAACTTCACCCGACTTGAACTGGCCGCCTTTCGACGCGGCGCCGTTTTCCGGAATATAGGCGATGGGCTGCCGCAAGCCATCTTTCATGTGGAACAGCAGCGTGCTTTCCGGCGTCACCTTTACTTGCGGATCGAATCCTGCTGCTTCCAGGTCTTTGCCGCGTTGCAGCAACTTTGCGCTTAATTCGTCGCGATCCGCCAGGGCCTTGCGGTACACCGGAGCTGCGACCTGATGCAGCCGCGCATCGAGCGGATCGAGCAAAATCAATCCATACTCGGCGAACACGCGCGCGAAAAGTTTTCCAAAAGCGCTGCCGTAGGTTTCTTCCGGCGTGTAGCTCTCCAACAGGAAGTTCGCAACGGTCTGGCTGCCCGGGCCGATCAGAAGTTCCGAGGCACTCTTCGTCAAATTGGAAATCTCGGGGCCGAGTTTTCGCTGTCCGACCGGCCGCCCAGAAGGTCCCTCGATGGGCAGCTCGAAACGGGTGAGCTTCCCGCCGTGAAACCAGGATACGTGCCGTACCTCGTCGAGGTCGTGATCTTCGGTCGCCATCCAAAATACGGGCACGGCTGGTATTCCGGCCTCGCTCAGCTCCTCGGCGAAGCGAATGGCGCTGAGCGCTTTGTAGAAGGCGTACGCCGGTCCGCCGAACAGTCCGACTTGCTGGCCGCTCACCACGGCGACGGCGCCATTTTCCAATCGGTCCAGGTTACGGCGAGTGGCATCGCCGGAGCCTAGAGACGCGTTGATATCGCGCAAAACGGGGGTAACTCTGGCCCTGCGTTCGGCCGGAAAATCGAGGGACTGCGGGGACTCCGTTACATTTTCAAATGTGGGAGGATGCGCGTAGAAGTTCGAGACGCTCGGAAAATCATCGAGAAACCGAAGGAACAGCTTCGGTTGGTGCGGCAGGCGGCGGAACGGTAGGGAAACACAACCCATTGAGACTTAGATGATACCTACGCGAATAGGTCACGGCAAATCGCCAGCCTAGTTCGGTCACTCGGAAGAATGCCCGACCGACTGTTCACCCATTGGACGAAGGGCAGCCGGGAAGGAGAGCGCCAAAGGTTAGAGGGGAAGCCCTGGTAGGTTGCCGAAAAATGATCGGAGGGAAAGCTTTCTTCAGGGGCTGAAGTCCGTTGAGAGCAAGCGCCTTATGTCGGAGCTAAAGCTCCGACCTCCTAAAGAAAAGACCAAGAAAAAGCCTCTATCGCAGCCCCCCGCTAGGCTCTGGCGGCTATCGGCTCGTGCTTCGCGAGCGAATCTAAAATACGTTGCTGGTAGGTTTCGGGTAGAGGAACCAACGGCAGGCGCGGTATGCCGCCTCGATAGCCTCGCTGGTCCATCACGAATTTCACGCCGGCAATGGCGTGTTCCGACGCGACCACCTTTGATATCTTGAGCAGCACGGTCTGCAGCTCGCGAGCTTTCTCGATATAGCCGGCGCGCGCAAGCTCGAACAGTTCCACACACTTTTCCGGCAGCGCTGAAGCCAAAGCCAGGATTGCGCCCTTCGCGCCCACCGTCAGACCCGCGAGCAGTGTCGGCGCCGAGCCGGTCAGAACCTGGAAGTCCAGTGGCGTCTCCGCGACCATTTCGGCTACGCGCATCACGTGGCCCGAGCTTTCCTTGATGCCGACAATGTTCGGATGCTGGGACAGGATCGCAACTTCGGGCGCTTCGAGCGTAATCCCAGTGAAGATGGGCACAGAGTACAGCAGCACCGGAATTGGCGAAGCGTCGGCAACCCGCCGGTAGTGCGCGATCAAGATGTCGGGCTTGTACGCAGGCTTGTAGTAGTGCGGCGTCTTCACCAATGCGAGGTGATACCCGAATTCGGCGGCGCGCTTGGTGCGCTCGATGGTTTCCGCCGTGGATTCCGCGCCGGTGCCGGCGATCAGGCGCTTTCCCTGGCCTGCGGTTTCCTTCACGGTCGCGAGGACGCTGTCCATTTCGGCGGGCGACAGCAACACGGACTCCCCAGTCGATCCGAGCACTGTGTAGCCCGCAAGGCCAGTAGAGTTGTAGCGCTCGATGTTGTACTTCAGGTCGGTCAGCGATACCGAGCCGTCCTGGGCGAATGGCGTGGTGAGCGCTGGATAAACTCCGGAAAGGTTCATGGCCTAGTCTCCTGTCGCGGTGCTGCCCGACGCGGGCACGCGCCCGCGATGCAAATCCTGCAGCGCGCCTACCTCGGGCTTATGATCGAGCAGCGCGCGAATACCGAGCGCGGCTGCGCTGCCGGCGGCCAGCGTGGTGATACACGGAATGTTATGGCGGATGGCGGCGCGGCGGATCGATTTTTCGTCGTAGAACGATTCGCGGCCTAGCGGGGTGTTGATGATCAGATCGATCTTGCGCGTTTTGATGAGGTCCACGATGTTGGGACGGCCCTCATTTACCTTGAAGACGGGCTCGGCTTCGATACCCGCGGCATCCAGCGCCGCTGCTGTGCCGCGCGTTGCGAGCAAACGGAAGCCCAGCGCGAGCAGATCTTTTCCGAGCGGTCCGACCTGCCGCTTGTCGCGATCGTTGACGCTGAGAAACACGGTGCCCTTTTGCGGCAAACGCTGACCGGCCGCAAGCTGGGCTTTCGCGAAGGCCTGGCCGTAGGAAGTCGAGATGCCCATGACCTCGCCAGTTGAACGCATCTCTGGTCCGAGGATGGTATCCACGCCGCGGAATTTGTTGAATGGGAAGACCGGCGATTTCACCGCATAAAATTCGTGGACGGCAATCTCGGAAACGCCGTTGTGTTTCACGAGCGGGAGCTTCATGTCGGCGAGTCGTTTTCCGGCCATGAGCCGCGCGGCTACTTTCGCCAGCGGCACTCCGGTTGCCTTGGACACATAAGGAACGGTGCGCGACGCGCGTGGATTCACCTCGAGAACGTAGACGGTGTCGCGCTGGATGGCGTACTGCACGTTCATCAGGCCGACAACTTTCAGAGCCAGGGCGAGACGCCTCGTGTAATCGCGGATCGCCTCCAGTATCTTTGGCGACAAACTTACGGGCGGCAACACACAGGAGGAGTCGCCGGAGTGCACTCCGGCTTCCTCGATGTGCTCCATGATTCCGCCGATGACTACATCGGTGCCGTCGGCCAACGCGTCGACGTCCACTTCGGTGGCTTCTTCCAGGAACTGGTCGATCAGCACCGGCCGCGCCGGGCCCATGAGCGCCGCTTGCGCGACATATTCTTGCACGGTGTTTACGTCGTACGCGATCACCATCGACCGGCCGCCCAGCACGTAGCTTGGGCGCACCAGCACCGGCAACCCGATTTCTCCGGCGACGCGCGCGGCTTCTTCGGGCACCAGCGCGGTGGCGTTGCGCGGCTGCGGGATCTTCAGCTCTTCGAGCAAGCGCCCGAACCGGCGGCGGTCTTCGGCCAAATCGATCGATTCGGGCGTGGTGCCGATGATGGGTACGCCGTTGCGCTTCAATTCGAGCGCGAGATTGAGTGGGGTCTGCCCGCCGAATTGAACGATGACACCCTGCGGCTTTTCTCGCTCGACAATCGCCAATACGTCTTCTAGCGTGAGCGGCTCGAAGTACAACCGATCCGAGGTGTCGTAGTCGGTGGAAACGGTTTCCGGGTTGCAATTCACCATGATCGTTTCGTAGCCGTCTTCGCGTAGCGCGAATGACGCATGGCAGCAGCAATAGTCGAACTCGATTCCCTGCGCGATGCGATTAGGCCCGCTGCCGAGGATCATGATTTTCGACCGCGGCTGCGGATTGGACTCGTCCTCTTCTTCGTAAGTGGAATACATGTACGGCGTGAAGGACTCGAATTCGGCAGCGCAGGTATCGACACGTTTGAAAACCGGCGCAACGCCGTAGCGGGCGCGTTGCAGGCGCACCGCGGCGGGAGTCGTCTTCCAAATCTGGGCCAGAACTTCGTCGCTGGTGCCGTAGCGTTTCACTTCGCGCAGTAAATCGCGTGACGCCGTTTCGACGGTTACGCTTGCGGCCCGGCGGTTCATCGCCGCGATCTCTTCGAGTTGCTGGATGAACCACGGATCGATTTTTGTGAGCTCACATATCTCGCTCGCGGGAAGACCGCGTTCCACCGCCGTCATCAGCCAGTGAATGCGGTCGGCACGCGGAGTGGCAAGCTTTTCGCGCAGCAGCGAGTGCGGCGTCTCGGCGGGCGCGCGCCAGGGCGTGTGCGGTTCCAGCGAACGGATGCCCTTTTGTAACGCCTCTTTGAAGGTTCGGCCGATGGCCATGACTTCGCCTACGGATTTCATCTGCGTTCCGAGCGTGGTGTCGGCGCCTGGGAATTTCTCGAATTGCCATTTCGGGATTTTTACGACCACGTAGTCGATGGTCGGTTCAAAGCACGCTGGAGTCTTCTTCGTAATGTCGTTGGGGATCTCGTCCAGCGTCATCCCGACGGCGAGACGTGCGGCAATTTTCGCGATGGGAAAACCCGTGGCTTTGCTGGCGAGCGCGGAACTCCGCGACACGCGCGGGTTCATTTCGATCACTACCATACGGCCGTTTTCGGGGTTGATTCCAAACTGCACATTGGAGCCGCCGGTTTCGACGCCGACTTCGCGCACGATGGCCGCCGCGGCATCGCGCATGCGTTGATACTCCTTATCCGTCAGGGTCTGCGCGGGAGCTACGGTGATCGAATCGCCCGTGTGCACGCCCATCGGGTCGAAATTTTCGATGGTGCAAATGACCACGAAATTGTCGCGAAAATCGCGCATGACTTCGAGTTCGTATTCTTTCCAGCCGAGGACGGACTCCTCCACGAGGGCTTCGTGGACCGGGCTCATGTCCAACGCATGCGAGATCGCTTCGCCGAACTCTTCGCGGTTGTAGGCGATCGATCCGCCGGTGCCGCCTAGCGTGAACGATGGGCGGATTACCAGCGGGAACCCGAGTTGATCGCATAGGCGTAGTGCATCTTGCGCATTGTTTACCAGCGCTGATGCCGGTACTTCGAGCCCGATCTTGCGGCAGGCATCCTTGAACCAGAGACGATCCTCCGCAACCTTGATGGCGCGCAACGACGCGCCAATCATTTCGACTTTGTATTTTTCGAGGATGCCGCTCTCGGCGAGCTCGACGGCAAGATTCAATGCAGTCTGGCCTCCTACCGTGGGCAAAAGCGCTTGCGGCCGTTCGCGCGAAATAATCTCTTCGAGATATTCCTTGGTGAGCGGCTCGATGTAGGTGCGGTGTGCCAGCTCGGGATCGGTCATGATCGTGGCCGGGTTGGAGTTCACCAGCACGACCTCATAGCCTTCGCTGCGCAGCGCCTTGCAGGCTTGCGCGCCCGAATAGTCGAACTCGCACGCTTGCCCGATGACGATCGGCCCGGAGCCGATGATCAGAATCTTCTTGATGTCTTTACGTTTTGGCATGAATTTCTCGAAACGCTCGACACGTCAGGGGCACGGCTTCAGCCGTGCCGAGCGGCGACCCTTTCTGCGGGCTTCAGCCCCTGAGGTGGCGGGTCGAGCTCAAACGTACCAACCGCTGATGGCCGGCGATATTCAGCCTTCTGCGCGCTTAGCTTTTTTCGGACAGGATTTTGTTCGATGTATCGAACATGAATGTCGTAGTCGGCAGCGTCGCGGATGCGGTGGTCGGAGAAACCGCGCTGCCAGACCGGAAATCGCAATTGGCGCTCTTTTCCGAGCGCGTGTGCGGAACCCCCTTTGATCAGCTGGACGGCGCGCTCGAGAGGTTTGTCCGGTGCAGGAGTTAAAAGGACGTGGAAGTGATCCGGCATCAATACGAATGAATGCAGAGTGAAAGCCCCGTCTTGGCGGTATCGCAAAAGAGTATCCACGAAGATTTTACACATGGGTTCGGCGATGAATAGTGCTGGGCTTTCCCACGTGCGGGACGTGACGAAGTAAGTGCCTGCGACGTCGCCGTGTCTGCGCGGAGTTGACATTCCCTCAGCGGCTAAAGCCGGCCTCCTCTCGCGCGTGGTCGGCACGGCTGAAGCCGTGCCCTGACGGGGGAATACGCTTCGCGCACATAGAGAAAAACGGAGGCGTGCGGCGTTTGGAGAACGGAGTAGCAGTCTCGCACCGGTACCCTCAGCGGCTGAAGCCGTTCTCTCTTACTTGCGTTTCGGCACGGCTGAAGCCATGCCCTGACGGGGGAGCACGCTTCGCGCAACGGCACAAAAACGGGACATCGATGGTCGAGGCGGCCGAGGTTGAGGCAGTGGCCGAGGTTGAGGTAACGGCTCATCGGCGGGAGCTTCCTGGTTGCGCGAATTCCTTCATCAAATCCGTGAACTGCGTGAAGAGGTAGTGCGAATCGTGCGGGCCTGGGGAGGCTTCCGGATGATATTGCACGCTGAACAGCGGTAGCGATTTGTGGCGCAGGCCTTCGTTGGTGTGGTCGTTGAGGTTGAGGTGCGTGACTTCGACCTCGCTGGATGGGAGCGAGTCGGGGTCCACGCAGAAGCCGTGATTTTGCGAAGTGATTTCCACCCGATCGGTGAGCAGGTTCTTTACGGGATGGTTCGCGCCGTGATGGCCGAACTTGAGCTTGTAGGTTTTCCCGCCGAGCGCCAAGGCGCACAACTGGTGACCCAGGCAGATGCCGAAGACGGGAATTTTGCCCAGCAGCTTGCGGATGCCTTCCACAGCGTAGGTCGCGGGTTCCGGGTCGCCGGGACCGTTGGAAAGAAACACGCCGTCAGCGCCCATCGCGAGCACATCTTCGGCTTTGGTTTGCGCGGGGACCACGGCCACCTCACAATGGTGGTCCACCAGCAATCGGAGG
>Ga0185299_10001521_pt1 | contig 43611 bp, 43 predicted proteins | sample PaiPotPPA55metaG_FD_128002 | JGI IMG/M metagenome (GOLD analysis project Ga0185299, IMG submission 128002) | Iron sulfur acid spring bacterial and archeal communities from Banff, Canada, to study Microbial Dark Matter (Phase II) - Paint Pots PPA... ... | reverse complement strand
ACCATTCGTGGCAGAATCGACAATCTGCTGGCTGAAAACGGGGCATCTCGGTGTTCGCTTTGTTTCGCTTTCATCGGAACGCAAATCTGAACTACAACAGTGGCTGTCACGAAAGCTGGAAGAGGCGCTTCCGGAATCCATTGCGCGTCAATTCCAGAAGGCTGAGAACTCCTCTCTAGCGGTCTTGGCGATTGAAAACAGGATTGAGAGGGTGGGTATACCGTCATCCTAAGTCCTCAATCGTCTTGTGCAGCCAGTGCACACTCCGATTAGAGGTGTGTTGGAAACCCAATTGGTTGCCTGAGACTACGCTTTGCCATCGCCAGCTTTTCCCCTGCCGTCCCTTGCTGGCAATCGGCACTCCCCACTCCGCTGCTAGGCTGCTTCCTGCTGCGCCGTCATAAAGCTACGCACGGTTTCTGTGAGTTGCCGATCTGCCTCGTCAGCAATAATCATGACGTCTAACAACACCTGATTCTGGTCCAGTTCGCTTTGATGAAGCTGTAATGTGCCGAAGGTGCTGACCTGAAATATCCGCGACTCCTCAACTAGCATGGAGGGAGAGTAGCCCTGCACGAACCGTAGTCTGCCGTGCGCGGATGCAGTGATGGAAACGGGCGGCTCGGCATCCCTCGGAAGTCGCAGTCGGCAAAGCAAGTCGTCGAACAGTTTAGGCAGATGGCCCGTGCGGTCTGAATCGCTGAGTGAAATGTCGCTTAGGTCTGGAACCAGTTTCACCTGCCTCAGCCATTCCTTGATCGTAGGACCGAGTTCCCGCTCGATTATGACCGCTACACTCTTTAATGTCTTCAATGTGTCCTTATGGTTCAGAAATGGCCGTGGCGTTCTTATCTGCATTCTCGCAAGTTGGCGATTCCAAAAGTTGGTCAAAACAGACCAATCTGGGTTGAAAACTTGGGGCGGGCCGGGGGGGAGGCGTTCAACTGACTGCGAGATACAACCCCCGTTTCGGCGTCTTATACCAAGGCATAATAGATTTTCGTCGCGCTGCGATGGTAGGTTCTCTCGTATGGGTGCCGAGTGGACTAGAGTTCTGGGAAATAAAGCCCCAAACCATCCACGACCAATATTCCAGTGTTGATAATTAGCAGCCTGTCAGAAAAGAATGCCGAGAAGCTCATCCAAGCAGGGGCGGCTGGGTACTTTGAAAAGGGCTCCATGACTCCAAAGACACTGGAGAACGCCATTTCCGGAATCCTGAAGAAGCGACTATTGGTTCCCTACGCATGAGCAGGACCAGAAATGAGTACAACGGACACGTAATCCATGTGACCTCATTTCCACTGGCCGATGCTAGGTTTACAGTCCATTTCGATATCGAGGCGCATACTGGCGGACCTATCGAGGTAAGACACTTCGAGTTATGTCAGTCGTTTGCTAGTGACGCCGAAGCGATTGAAGCAGGGTTGCGAATGGGACAGGAAAAGATTGACACCGACTACTGACCGGCGTGCTGACCGTGACGGAACAGCGAGTCGATTTTTGAGGGCCATCCTGTTCAATCTTTTGCTTCAACGCTTCAACTCGACAGAGGTCGCAGAACGCATCACTGATCGCATCATCGAGGAAGCCAAGCATGGAGAGCAGCACGTTCGCGACTACCTGCGAAGAAACCTTGAGTTCAACCAACTCGCAAGCGACGAAATAGCAGAGATTCTGTTCCGTTCCGAGGGCGAGTAAATCGCTGAAGGTCAATCGACCGGGGTGAGGGCGTTTTTCCTTGCTGTCGTCGGACTAGTCCGAATCACTTCGAGACTCAAGGAAGCTTCGTACTCGATTGCGGTCCGCCCGAGGCATCGCGAGAAATTGAATGCAATTGCCACTGTGGAAAGCAAGTTACGACTATCGCGTGAATCATCACTTTCTCTGCTCCACCGAGCTAAACTCAATTCCGTCTGCGTTTAATTTTCAGTCCATCGGCATAAGTTCCGACTCAAGCAGCTAGCGCGTATCGGCTGTTGGCATACGCCAGAAGGGCCATCATTTCCTCGAATGAAGGAATGTAGAATTCTGCAATCGATCTGGCGCGTTTTAGTGCGCTCTGAACTGATTCGGATGGATTGAACAGCAGGAACCGGATGTTGTTTTCCCGTGCCCATCGTTGCAGAAACACGAGCATACCGAGGCCGCCGCCGCCGATGGCGCTCACTTCCGAAAGCTCAAGGACAACAATTTGAGCATCCGTTAGCGAGGTCACAACTTTGCGCAACTTGTACGCCGAATCGCTTTGTACAATTCTGCCCTCGCACTCGACGACCGTAAGTTCTCCGATTTTGTCAACCGTCACATTCAGCATGCTGGCTAAGCTAGAGCACGGGCAGTACCGTTCCTTTATTTTGTGCATGTTGGATCATTGCTTTCGAGTTGGCGCTGGAATTTCCAGAAGAAACGAGCACATTTGGCCTACAGCAACGGCAAAATCTCCACGACACCAGCGATCCCACGCCTTGCATTTGGTTCGGCTCGGCAGGACGAGGATAGACTGGCGTTATGCGCAAGCGCCTGATCACGCCGATTCCGCAGAATGTTCCGCTTCCTGACGAAGGCTGGCTCAACCTCGACCGTGAGGCCGTGGTCGAGGTCACATCTGAACAGAAGGATTATCCAGTTGAGGCTGCGCTGGTCGCAGGAGAAATGCGGGGCTGGCGTGCCGCCGACTCTGGCACTCAAACCATCCGGCTAATCTTCGACAAGCCCCAAAGGCTTACACGCATCGCGGTCGTCTTCGAAGAAACCGAGACAGAGCGCACCCAAGAGTTCGTATTGCGATGGTCTCCGGATAGCGGACGCTCGTTTCGAGAAATTGTGCGCCAGCAGTGGAATTTCAATCTCCCCAACTCGATGCGCGAGTCCGAGGAGTATCAGGTTGGGTTATCGGATGTCACCGTGCTTGAACTGGTCATCGTGCCCGACATCAGTCGGGGATCGGCTCGCGCCTCGCTCAAGAGTTTGCGGGTGTCTTGATCCTGACGCGCCGCGTCAGCGCCGAAAACCACAGTAAGCAAAGCAAACAACCACAAAGGGGGTCCGTCATGGACTCCCTTAATTTTGTCAGGAGAACAAATGAAATCAGTGATGGGAGAAAAAACAGGAGACAAAAAGGAAAAGGAACTGCCGGAAATTCTGCGGTTTCTTTTTTCCGGGTTCTTGGGACGGGATGGGACGCCGGAAGAATATCTCGCCGCGATTGCCTCCATGCAGAAACGCTACTGGATTACGCCGCCAGAACTGAAAGCCAAACTGGAAGCTGAGTTTGGGCCAATGTATGACCCATGTCCGCACCCCAGACCCGAAGGGTTCGACGGATTGAGAGTCGAATGGCAGAAAGTTAACTACATCAATCCACCGTTCCGCAAAGGTGTTGACGGGGCGGCCGGAATCAGCGAGTGGGTGAAGAAAATGATTATCGAACAGGCCAAAGGGAAAACAAGCATCTTGGTTTTCCCAAGCTATAGCTGGTTCCATTTGTTGCTGAATGCGGCTGCGGAAATGCGTTCGCTTGGGCAAGTCCATTGGTTGGCAATCGAGGACGGGTCACCACAGAAAGCATCGCTACCAATAGTCATGTTCGTGCTGCGAGGAAAGAAACGATAACGCAAAACTTTCATGAAAGGAGAATCGATGACATACGCAGAACAGAGCAAAGCAAACGAATCACGGGACGAGGAACACATGATTTACGAGGTGATGAACGTCAGCCAGTACGAAGACGGCTCGGCGCTCGAATGCCAGATGATGAGCACCTACACGACGGCGCAAATCGTTTCAGGAATGAATGTCCGCTGCGCTGCTTCGCCGCAGACCCCCAAACTGGTGAACAAGGATTTGGTTCGCAAAGCCAAGGCCGCAATCAAACACGAAAAACTGAAAACCTTGCACCGAGAGTGAAGGGTAAAAACCTAGCACAGTGCAAACACCAGCGGGGCGGCCCCAAGAAGCCGCCCCTAATTTCTTGAGAGAGGAGGGAAACCATGCTGACGCCGGATCAAGAAATCCCAGCTACCACTTTTCATTCCAGCGCCAGCACTGGCGTGCTCCTCACCGTAGCCCAAACCGCAGAGTTTTTGCATGTCTCCACCAGTTGGGTGCGGCGTCATTTGTGTGATCTTCCCGCTATCCGTTGCGGGCGGCTTTTGCGCTTTGATTCGGAGGGTCTTAAACTAGCGGTCGGGAAGTCGCTGAAATCGGAAAGGGTCAACATGACTCCTCGACGATATCAGCGCGGAAGCATAAGTTGGAAAAGTGGAAAGAACGAAAAAGTGTGCTATGGGGTTTACCGAGTAGATGTACAGACCGCAACAGGAATCAAGCGAATACAAAAGAAAGTGCGACTTGGGACGCGGAAGGAATTTCCGACCGACTCCCAAGCCCGGACAAAATTGAACGACATCATTTCCCAAGCTGAGACCGGGCCGCCTGTGCCGGAGAAAATGAACTACGGCGAACTTGCAAAATGTTGGCAAGAATCCGAAGGCCCGACTCAAACTAAACCAACCGCCGACCGCTACGCTCAGGTTCTTCGAGCATGGCTCATGCCATTCTGGAAGGATCGAAACATCTCGTCCATCACCCGCAACGACGTTCAACTATTTTTGAACAGCAAAGCCTCGATGTACAGCCGCAGTTCCATTCGTGCTATGCGTCTGGTACTGCAAATGACGTTGAGTTTTGCTCACTTGAATAGTTGGATCGCCACATACCCGTGCGTGAAAATCAAGACACCACGAACGACGAATGAAAACCGAGGTGTCAAGCGTGCGGAGATGACTGAGCTACAGAAACTCGCCATCGTCGCCCGACTGGACGAACCATATTCGACGCTAGTTCTTCTTGTGACCCGCATCCCCGTGCGAGTCGAGGAAGCCATCGGCGTCAAGGGAACTGACTTGGATGGTCATGTTCTAACTCTGCGCCGAGTGGTGTACGAGGGGAAGGCGTATGACCTGCAACCGAGCGAGCAGCGCAAGATTCCAATCATGGACATCGAACTGCTCGCCCGGTTGAGGAGTTGGGAACAGGTAGAGAATGGGTGTTCCAATCTCGCAACGGAACGCCGATCAACCCATGCAACGCCCGTCGCCGTTTCCTCAAACCCGCTGCGAAGGAACTGGGGATCGGGCTGTGCGGCTGGCACGATTTCCGCCACAGCTTGACAACTGAGCTTCGACGCAACGGCACGCACCCGAAGGTGATTTCGGATTTGTTGGGGCACAAAAAAGTGAACCTCGCGATGGATGTTTACGACCGCTCGAACTTGAAAGATTTTGAACAGGCTTTGGGTTCCGTGGGCAACCAGTTGTTACCTAGTTGTGACCCAACGCTGAGGACACAATGAAAATTTGTCAACTGTCTGGTGGTTTGGTGGGCCCGCTTGGATTCGAACCAAGAACCAACAGATTATGAGTCTGCTGCTCTAACCGTTGAGCTACGGGCCCCCGCGCTTCCCATATCTTACACATTCACCTCAAAGGTGTAGCGCCGGGCATTTCCTGCGGTTTCGCCCCAGGGCAGGCGCTGCCCGTGAAAGCTGTCGGACCCTCGCAAAGCTCGTTACCACGGTCACACGTCAACGATGGCAGCGTCATCGTATGATTGCGCTAGGGAACATCTACCGGGATGAAAAAGCTACGCTTCCTGCTCTCGCTCACCAACGACGACAACGATTACCAGATCGAGCAGACCTCCGCTGCCCAACAGGCAGCCCGCAAACTGGGCGTTGGTCTCGATATTGTCTATGCTCGCAACGACGGCATTGTGCAGAGCCAGCAACTGCTGTCCAGCATCCATTCCAATAGCGCTCAGCGACCCGACGCCATCATCTTCGAACCGGCTGGATCTACTGCACATCCACAGATTGCGCGGGCCGCCGCCACTGCTGGCATTGGAGTGGTGCTGCTGAATCGCGACGCCGACTACATTCCCGAACTCCGCCGCGTTTTCCATATACCCGCATTTACTATCACCTCGAACCACGAGGAGATTGGCCGCATCCAGGGCCAGCAACTGAGCGCAGTGCTGCCCGCTGGCGGGATGGTGCTCTACATTCAAGGTCCCAGCGAAAGTTCAGCCGCCAAACAACGCTACACCGGTTTGCTCGAAACAAAGTCCGACGGCGTGCAACTTCGCGTCCTCAAGGCCCATTGGACCGAAGCCAGCGCCTACAAAACGGTCAGCTCGTTTCTCCGTCTCCCCACTTCGCGCCAGGTGCAGATTGGAGCCCTTTGCGCGCAGGACGATTCCATGGCCATGGGAGCCCGCAAGGCCTTCGAAGAATGCCGCGAACTGCATGAGCAGTGGCAGAAGATGCCGTTTTTCGGTTGCGATGGCCTTCCCAAGACTGGGCAAGAGTGGGTGCGCCGCAATCTGCTGACCGCCACGATTTTCATTCCGCCGAATGCAGATCAGGCGATTGAGATGATGGTGAAATCGATTGCCACCGGCGCGCTGCCGCCGGAGCGCACATTCACGACGGCGAAATCCTTCCCCACCGTGGAAGTCCTCAAGCAGCAATCATCGGCACGAGCCCGTGCCGCATCCCGCTAAGCGGAATCGCCGTCCATACGGATTTATGCAACGAACTTGCCGGACACGACTCTAGTGCGTGGTGGGTGGCGCGGGGGGTGGCGGCGCTGCCGGAGGAATTACCGCCGCACTATTATTCACCAGATCCTTTAATTCCTTGCTGGGTTTGAAGAACGGAATCTTCTTTGCCGGAACTTCCACTCGGTCCCCTGTCTTCGGGTTCCGGCCCACGCGCGGCTTGCGCTGGCGTGTGCGGAAGCTGCCAAACCCACGTATCTCGATTTTGTCGCCCACTCGCAGCGAGCGCACCACGCTGTCAAAGATCGTATCCACAATCACTTCGCTGTCTTTGCGGGTGAGTTCCGCCAGCCGGGAAACTTCTTCGATCAGGTCAGCTTTCGTCATAAGCCTTTGCTCCCTTTGGGCCGGTTCCGTTTTTGGGCTCCGTGTGCCGGGGGGGTGCCGCCCCGGCTTACTGCGCCTGTCTATAACCTTCTCAAATTTAAGGGGTTCTATGCAAGTAGGGAAGCGGGCACCCGTTTCAGGCACGCATTTCTCAGGCACTCATTTCCAAAGATAATAGAAGCCGACTTGCTGCTCCAGTAGCTTCTCGCGGGTCGGCAAATAGTCGGAAACATCACCAAACAGCAGATCAAGCCCTGACCGCCGCTGTTTTGGCGGGTAGACAAGGGTCGGTTCGCCGGAAATATTCACCGCCCGGGCTGTATCCTTCACCGCCCCTTCGAAATCTGCAATCTGATCCACCAGTTTCAGCGAACACGCCTGCTCGCCGGTCCATACTTTTCCGTTCGCGATGGCGCGGACGTCTTCTTCTTTCGTATGCCTCCCATCGGCCACCGCCTTGATGAACTGGGTATGCATGTTGTCAATCAGGCCTTGCATGTACTCGCGTTCCGAGGGCGTCATTTCGCGCGTCGGGTTGCCCACGTCTTTGAATTCCCCCGCCTTCAGCGTGATGGCGTGCAGTTTCGCCCAGCGTAGGAGCTCGCCGTAGTTCACCCACTCGGCAATCACTCCGATCGATCCCACGACGCTGCCTTTGTCGGCATAGATCTTGTTGGTTGCAGACGCCACGTAATACGCACCGCTGGCGCCCACCGTCTCAATCGAAGCCACAATGCGTTTCTTTTTTTCGTCGCGAATCCGCTTCACTTCACGGTAGATTTCCTCCGACGCGGCTACGCCGCCTCCGGGCGAATTCACATGGATGATGATGGCCTTGACGGAATCGTCATCGGCAAACTTCTTAAGCTGTGGAACGATCTGCTTGGGCGAGAAAATTACGCCATCGAGTTCCACCACGGCAATCCTGGACCCGAAGCCGGAAAACGATTGTTCATTCTGGCCGCCGAAACTCAGGAAAACCAGCGTAAACACGGCGACGACGAACAGCGCAAACAGCCCGCCGCCCACCAGAAGCCATATCCAGATCCGCGAACGCCCTTCAGCCATAATTAGACGAGTGTAGCACTGGGAGAGAGGTCAGAGTCAGATTGCAGAGGTGAAATCTGATGTGGGTCGCCTTTGCAATCTGACCTCGGACCTCTGACCTTACCCACTCTTGGCGTACACTCTTGTTTTCTCATGCGTGATCCCATTGAACTCGAGGTCTTCAAGAACCTCTACCACTCCATCGCCGAAGAAATGGGAGCCGCACTGCGTCGTACTTCTTTCTCTCCCAATATCAAAGAGCGCCGCGACTACTCCTGCGCTGTCTTCGATTCCGAAGGCCAGGTCATCGCCATGGGTGATCACATGCCGGTGCACCTCGGCTCCATGCCGATGTCGGTTGCCGCCGCTGTGGAGGATTGCGAACTCGAACCTGGCGACGTCGTCATGCTCAACGATCCTTTCCGCGGCGGCACGCATCTCCCGGATATCACGTTGGTGATGCCGGTGTACGTGAGCGGAATGAGGAGCGGCGGGCGGGGGCGCCCGCCCTACACAACACCCGATTTCTACGTCGCTTCCCGCGCCCACCATGCCGATGTCGGCGGAACTTACCCGGGCTCCATGGGCCCCTGCCGCGAGATCTACCAGGAAGGCTTCCGCATCCCGCCCGTCAAAATCATGCGCGACGGAAAACTCGTTGCCGATGTGCTGGCCCTCCTCCTCAGCAATGTCCGCACGCCCGAAGAACGCGAAGGCGACCTCGGCGCTCAAATTGCCGCCTGCCAGACCGGAGCTCAGCGCCTCCGCGAAATCTGCACCCGCTATGGAATCGACCGCGCCAGACAAGCCGCCGCCGATCTACTCGTCTATTCCGAACAAATGATGCGAGCCCTCCTGCGCACCATCCCGCCCGGCAACTACCAGGCCGAGGACTTTCTCGATGACGATGGCGTCGACGACAGGGCCGTGCGAATAGCCGTGACCATCCGAGTCGCGGGGGCATCCACCAGAAAATCCCCCGTAGAGACGCGGCTCGCCGCGTCTCCGTCTGGGTCGAGAAGGATGCAGCAGCCTGCTCCAGTCACAATCGACTTCACCGGCAGCGACCCGCAAGTCCAGGGCGCGATCAACGCGGTCGAGGCGATCACCGACTCAGCCTGCTTCTACGTCTTCCGCTGTCTGCTCCGCGAAGACGTGCCCGCCACCTCCGGCCTCATGCGCCCCATCCTTGTCCTCGCCCCATTGGGAACCGTGGTCAACGCAAAGCCCCCTGCCGCTGTTGCTGGTGGCAACGTTGAGACTTCGCAGCGCATTGTCGACGTGCTTCTGAAAGCGCTGGCGCAGGCGATTCCCGACCGCATCCCGGCCGCCGCCGCCGGCACCATGAACAACCTCACCATCGGCGGCATCGATCCACGCTCGGGCGATCCCTTTGCCTATTACGAAACCATCGCCGGTGGCATGGGCGCGCGCTCTACCAAAAACGGAGTCTCCGGGGTCCATACTCACATGACCAACTCTCTGAATACCCCCGCCGAGGCTCTCGAATACGCCTATCCGATTCGCCTCCGGCAGTATTCTTTACGCTCCAAAAGTGGAGGCACTGGCCTCCACAGAGGTGGCGACGGAATTGTCCGTGAAATCGAAGCCTTAACCGATGCCCAAGTCACTCTGCTCGCCGACCGCCGTTCCCGCGGCCCGTACGGCCTGGCCGGCGGGGTCGACGGCGCTTCCGGCCGCACGCTGATCATCCGGCGTGACGGTTCTGCGGAGGAAATCCCCGGCAAGATCAGTGTTCGCCTGCGTTCGGGAGAAAGAGTCCGCATCGAATCCCCGGGCGGCGGTGGCTGGGGAAGAGCAAACGGCTGAACCGCAGAGGGCGCAGAGTTCTCGTTGGTGGAGAGCCGGGCGTCCCCGCCCGGCCGCCGCGCTGCTGGACGGGCGAGACGCCCGTCGCTCCCCCGCCTTGACTCATCACTCGATCTGCGGTAAATCCCACTTTTCGCTAGAATTCAAGCTGCAGACTTTCAGGGAGTACCCATGATGAGATTTTTGCGTACTTTTATTTTCGCACTTGTTCTTGCGTCAGCCTTCTTCTACTTCACTACCTATCGCAGCGGACATCTCCACCCCGTCAACGGGACCAGTGGTCCGCAGCACATTGAAATCACCGAAGCCGCCGGAGGCGAAGGGCTCGACTCCGAAGAGCAGAACAACATCGGCGTTTACCGCAAGAACATCGGATCCGTGGTCAATATCACCTCGCGCGTCATGACCTACGACTTCTTTTACGGCCTGGTCCCGCAGGAAGGCCAGGGCTCCGGGTTCGTCTTCGACAAAGCAGGACACATCCTCACCAATTATCACGTCATCGCCGATGCGCGGCAGGTCGAAGTCACACTCCACAACCGCAAGAAATATAAGGCCACCATAGTCGGCACCGACAAGTCTCATGATTTGGCCATCGTCCAGATCAAAGCTCCCGACCTGCAGCCGATGATCCTCGGCGATTCGACGAATCTGCAAGTCGGCCAGAAAGTTTACGCGATCGGCAATCCCTTTGGACTAGCCGGAACCCTCACCCGCGGCATCGTCAGTTCCATCCGCCAGGTGCAGGAGCCCGACGGACTGGTCATTGAAGAAGCCATCCAGACCGATGCTGCCATCAACCCTGGCAACTCCGGCGGCCCGCTCCTCAACTGGCACGGCGAAGTGATCGGCATTAATACAATGATCGCCTCCAGCGTCGGACAAAGCGCGGGTATCGGCTTCGCCATCCCCATCAACACTGCCAAGGCCGTGGTCAACGATCTGGTTACGCTCGGACGCGTGCGCCGCCCCGCGCTCGGCATTCGCACCATCCCCATTGATCCCGAAGTCGCGAACGAACTGGGCCTCGCCGCCGACTACGGATTGCTTATCGTTCAAGCTGTCCCCGAAGGCTCCGCCGATCGCGCCGGACTGCGCGGCGGTTCCGACCGCGCCTACCTCGGCAACACTCCCATCATGATCGGCGGAGACTTAATCGTCGCCATCGACGGAGAAAAAGTTGAGAGCCAGCAAATCCTGGCCCAGATCATGAACAAGCACCGCGCGGGGGACACCGTGAAAGTAACCATCTTCCGAGGCAAGAAGCAGCTGGAAGTACCAGTGGTGCTGGGAGAAGCCAGAGACCAGGTGTAGCTCGTGTGGCCCGGGCACTCTTGCCTGCGGGCACTTGCTTGTTCTGATGGAGGCCCACCCACCCGCGCTATCATCTCCCAAATGCCAGACGTCGAATGGATCCGGAAACTCTGCCTCTCCCTCCCCAACGCCACCGAGAATCTTCAATGGGGCGAGACCCTGTGCTTCAAAGTGGGCGGCAAGCTATTCGCAACCATGCACCTCTCTGCAGGCCAACTCGCTCCTGTGGTATTGAAATGCACTCCGGAAAAATTCTATGAGTTAGTTGAAGTCGAAGGCATCTCCCCCGCTCCATATGTTGGCCGTTACAAATGGATCCTCCTGGCAAACTCCAACGTCCTCCCCTTCGATGAACTTGAAACCCTCATTCGCCAGTCCTACGACCTGGTCGTAGCAAAAGCACCAAAGAAAAAAGCCGCGCGCCAGCAAGCCAGACGCCGCAAGAAGTAAGCACCTTTCCCCATGCGCCCCTCCGTGCCCTTGGGGTTTGGCTTTTCTCGGCACGCTCCGCGTCTCTGCGGTGAACCGGTTTGACTCTCCGCAACCCCCTGGGCTAGCCTCGTACTTTCGCCCCATTTTCATGCGCGTTCAACATAGTCCTCTAGAGCGTTTTCTAATCCTCTGCAACCTGTGCGCTCTATCCATCGCCACCGTCGCGGCCGCGCCTCTGCGCCCCACGCACGCTCCGCACGCCATCGTTACCAGCGTCCACGAACTTGCCTCTCGCGCGGGCGTCGAGGTGCTACGCTCCGGTGGCAACGCAGTCGATGCCGCCGTCGCCACCGGCTTCGCGCTCGCCGTCGTCCATCCTCGAGCCGGAAATCTTGGCGGCGGCGGCTTCCTTCTTCTCCGCAACGCCAGCGGGGAAACTCACTTCCTCGACTTCCGCGAGAAAGCGCCCGCCGCTGCCACTGAAAACATGTATCTCGACGCCCAAGGCAACGTGATCCCAGACTCCGGTAAAGACTCCGGCGTCGTTGGATACAAATCCATCGGCGTCCCCGGGTCCGTGGCTGGCCTGGTTTATGCGGAGAAGAAATATGGCAAGCTGTCGTTGGAAAAAATAATCGCCCCCGCCATCAAGCTAGCCCGCGATGGCTTCCCCCTCGCCTACGAAGACACGCAAGATCTGAAAAAAGATGAATACCTCGCCCAGTTTCCCGAATCCAAACGCATTTTCCTGCGCGACGGAAACTACTACCAGCCTGGCGAACTACTCAAGCAACCCGAACTCGCTCACACCCTCGAACGCATCGCCAAAAATCCCGACGAGTTCTACCACGGCGCAATGGCCCGCGAACTCGCCGCTGCCATCCACAAAGGTGGAGGCCTGATCACTGCCGAGGATCTCGCCGCCTACGAAGTCAAAGAACGCGAGCCCATTCGCGGCTCCTATCGCGGATACGACGTCGTCAGCGCTCCGCCTCCATCCTCCGGCGGAGTTGCGCTCGTCGAAATCCTCAATATTCTCGAAGGCTTCGACCTCGCGAAATTCGGCAACCGCTCCGCCGACGCGATCCACCTCGAAACCGAAGCGTTCCGCCGCGCCTTCTACGACCGCGCCGATTTCATGGGTGATCCTGACTTCGCCAAAATTCCTGTCGCGCAGCTCATCGATAAAAAGTACGCTGCCGCCTGGCGTGACTCCATCGACCTCAACCATGCCAGCGTGAGCAAAGACCTGAAACGCCCATCGATCTTCAATGAACTGGAGCGCGTAGCCCAGTTGCGCCCCACCACCATTCGCGAAGCTGAAAACACCACCCACTATTCCGTCGTCGATGCCGAAGGCAACGCCGTCGCGGTCACCACTACGCTCAACGACTCCTTCGGCTCTCGCGTCACCGCCGAAGGCCTGGGCTTCCTGCTCAACGACGAAATGGACGATTTCGCCGCCAAACAGGGCGTCCCCAACACCTACGGACTTATCCAGGGCCCCGCCAATGCCATCGGCCCCGGCAAGCGCCCGCTCTCCGCCATGACCCCGACTATCGTGCTGAAAGACGGCAAACTTTTTCTGATTCTCGGCTCGCCCGGCGGCCCCACCATCATTAGCACCGTCGCCAACGTCCTCATCGGCGTCGTGGATTTCTCGCTCGATATTCAGGAAGCCGTAAACGCGCCCAGGTTTCATCATCAGTGGCTCCGCGATGAGATTCTCGTCGAAGACCGCCTCTCTCCCGATACAATGAATGTTCTGCGTTCCAGGGGACACAAGCTGACGGTCAGGCATTTTTGGGGAGACGGCGAGTGCATCATGATTGACCCCACAACCGGCGAGCGACTGGGCGCCAGCGACGGACGCAACAACGGGAAGGCGGTAGGTTACTGATGCTGAGGGCGGTATCGACGTACGTCTATGTAAAGGAACGGCTCCATCCGGGCTTGCTCGACGAGCTCGTCAAGGCGGGAGCCCAGTCGATCGAAATCTTCGCCGCCCGCCAGCACTTCGACTATGCCAATCGCAAGCAGCATGTCCGCGAAATTGCGGACTGGTTCCGCTCCACCGGCATTCCGCTCAATTCGGTCCATGCGCCTTTGTACTCCGACTATGAGTGGGGACGCGCCGGTTCGCCGCCCGTCAACATCGCCTCCACCGACCGCGGCGGCCGCATCGATGCCATGGACGAGATCAAACGCGCCCTGGAAGTCGCCGAGCACATTCCGTTTCGTTTCCTCGTCCAGCACATCGGCAATCCCAACGACGCCTTCGACGAAAAGAAATTCGAAGCGGCGATGACTTCCGTCGAGCACCTGCGCGCCTTCGCCAAACCGCTCGGCGTGAGAGTGCTCATTGAAAATATTCCGAATGAGCTTTCCACGCCCGAGCGCCTCGTCGAGTTCATAAAAACCATGCATTTCGACGACATCGGCGTCTGCTTCGATTGCGGGCACGCACACATGGCGAGCGGCATTCCCGAAGCCTTCGGCATTTTGAAGAGTCACATCTGCTCGACCCACGTGCACGACAACAATAAAGACAAAGACTCTCACCTCTGGCCCGGCAACGGATCGATCGACTGGAAACAGACCATGGAATTGCTGCGCACCGCGCCGCAAAAGCCGCCCCTGTTGCTCGAAATCGACGGCGAAGAAAAAAAGAGTCCCAGCGATGAAGTAAGCGCAACTTTCCAAAAGCTGGAAGGGTCGTAGAGCGAGGTCAGAGGCCAGAGGTCAGATTGCAGAGGTTTAACCCCCAACCCAACCTGGTTTTTACCTCTGCAATCTGACCTTTGACCTCGAACCTCCTATGTCACCCATCAGCACCATCGCACAAATCGGAGCCCACGAAGGCCAGTCCGTCACCATTCGCGGATGGCTCTACAACCTCCGCGAAAGTGGCAAGCTCCTCTTCCCCCAATTTCGCGACGGCTCCGGCGTCATCCAGGGCGTAGTCCCGAAGAACGCCGTCCCGCCCGAAGTATTCGACGCCATCAAAGGCCTCACCCAGGAATCGAGCGTCATTGTCGAAGGCAAGGTCCGCGCCGATAAGCGCGCTCCCGGCGGTTATGAACTCGATGTCTCGAACGTCCAGGTCGTGCAGCGCGTGCCCGAGTCGACTCCCTACCCCATCACTCCCAAAGAACACGGCGTTGACTTCTTGATGGAGCACCGCCATCTTTGGCTGCGTTCCCAGCGCCAAGCTGCCATCCTGCGCGTGCGCGCCGAAATCATTCGCGCCGCCCGCGATTTCTTCGACACCAACGGATTCACTCTCACCGACCCTCCCATCCTCACGCCCGCTGCCTGCGAGGGAACCTCTACGCTCTTCCCAGTGGACTACTTCGAAGAGCAGGCTTACCTCACGCAGTCCGGTCAGCTGTATATCGAAGCAACAGCGATGGCGCTCGGCAAGGTCTACTCGTTCGGTCCAACTTTCCGCGCGGAAAAATCGAAGACCCGCCGCCATCTCACCGAATTCTGGATGGTCGAACCTGAAATCGCCTACGGCACACTCGACGATCTGATGGAACTCGCCGAAGGGTTGCTGACTTTTCTGGTTAAGAGATGTCTCGATCAACGTCGGCCCGACCTCGCAACCATCGGCCGCGACCTTGCGAAGCTCGAGAAAATTGATGCGCCCTTTCCGCGCATCACCTACGACGAAGCCGTCGGCAAATTGCAGGAAGGCCATGCTCAAGGCAAACTCGAAAACAAATTCGAGTGGGGTGGAGACCTGGGCTCGCCCGACGAAACCTATCTCTCGTCGCTCTATGACCGTCCCGTCATGATCCATCGCTACCCGGCCAGCGTTAAGGCGTTCTACATGGAACCCGATCCCCAGCGACCCGAACTCGCCCTCTGCGTGGACGTATTAGCCCCCGAAGGCTACGGCGAAATCATCGGCGGATCGCAGCGCATGGCCTCGCATGACTTGCTCCTCCAGCGCATTCGCGAGCACAATCTGCCCGAAGAAGCCTTCAAGTGGTATCTTGATCTCCGCAAGTACGGCAGCGTTCCTCACTCCGGCTTCGGCATGGGCATCGAGCGAGCCGTAGCGTGGATTTGCGGATTAGAGCATGTGCGCGAGACCATCCCCTTCCCGCGCATGTTGCATCGCCTGTATCCGTAGTTCAGTTCTCAGTTCTCAGCAAAATCTGCGGACTGGGTTACTGAGAACTGAGAACCGAGAACCGAGAACTGCTTCTATGCCTCTACGAAGCACGACGTTCAGCAGCATCACCCCGCGCCAGATCCGCGTGATTGGCGTTCCTCTCGACCTCGGCCAATCCCGTCGCGGCGTTGACATGGGGCCTTCCGCAGTCCGCGTCGCCGGACTCGAAGCCCGCCTCGAAGCCATCGGGCACATTGTCGAAGACGCCGGCAACATCGCCGTCGCCATCCCCGAGCGGAAAAAAGAAGGCGCGGCCAACTCCAAATATCTCAAGGAAATCACCGCCACCTGTGTCAAGAGCGCCGACTTGGTACTGAAGACGCTGGAAGCCGGCAAAGTTCCGCTCATTCTGGGCGGCGATCATTCTGTAGCGGCCGGTACGGTGTCAGGCGTGGCCGAGTTCTACCGTCGCAAGAACCAGAAAATCGGGCTCCTCTGGATCGACGCACACACCGACATGAACACGCCCGACTCTTCCCCCAGCGGCAACGTTCACGGCATGCCGCTCGCGTCGATCATGGGCCTTCCTCCCGCCGAACTTGGTAACATCTACGACTTCTCGCCCAAAGTGCAGCCGGAAAATTGCGTGCTCGTCGGCATCCGCGACGTCGACAACTTCGAAAAAGAAAACATCCGCAAATCCGGGGTCGAAGTCTTCACCATGCGCGACATCGACGAACGCGGCATGCGCGCCGTCATGGAGGAAGCTCTCCGCATGGCTGGACGCGGCACCGCTGGCTATCACGTCTCGCTCGACATGGATTGGATTGATCCCGAAGACGCGCCCGGTGTCGGCACTCCAGTCTGGGGCGGCGCCACGTATCGCGAAGCGCATCTCGCCATGGAAATAATCTCTGATCATGGACGCATGACGAGCTTCGAAATCGTCGAAGTCAATCCAGTCATCGACGAGCACAACCAGACTGCCGACTTAGCCGTGGAGCTGGCCCTCTCGGCGTTTGGAAAGAAGATCTTGTAGGACTAGTTGAGAACCCTATGGGTTTATGCCGCGACGCTTGCGGGAACGTTCTAGCGCGGCGAACAAATCACTCGCAGCGCGCCCGCTGCAACCGAAATCTCGGCAGGCGTCTCGCATACAAACTCGCCGTCGGCGTAGATCTCAAGTAGAGTCTCAGTCTGCACCTGGACTCGCTCGGCCCGCGAATACTCCACTTCGGGCAGAAGGAGATGACGCCCGAAGTACACCGTCGGAAACATGCAAAACAGTTTGAAGGGATTCAGAGTGGTGATGCGGCAGATGTCGAGCTTGCTATCGGCGAAATCGGCCTTTGGAGCGATGCGCATGCCGTCACCGTAAAACTGAGTGTTGGCGAAGGCGGCGAGCAGAGTCAGTCTTTCGGCTTCGGTACGATCCTTCCCATTGAACTGCGTCAGCCGTATGGAATATGCCGGAAGTTTGAGCAGCAGCGGCAATAGCGCCAAGGCATAGCCGCCGTGTCGGCGCAGCCAGCGCGGCATCTGATTGGCGCGCCGAGAGGCCGCGGAGTCCAGACCGCACCCGGCGACGCCGCAGAAATAGTGGGTCTGCTCCGGCGAAGCGGATGGGACAATGACCCCAAGATCAATTGCCCGCGCTTGAATTTTCCCCGATTCGAATTCACGCCAGACGCGCAAGGAGTCTCGCGTCGAGCGCAGGTTCAGCGCGCGGGCAAAATCGTTTCCACTACCTGCGGGGACGATCAGTACCGGAAGCTGGAGCCGCACCAGCGCTGGAAGGTGACGGTGAATGGTGCCATCCCCACCAAAGATGAGTATGGCGTCGGCGTCGCCGGAAGCGGCGGGCAGGCCTTGGAGCCACTCGGTTGTAGAGCCGGTCTGAAACGGCTTTAAATCTGCCGGTGAAGTTCCCAACCCGAAGATGACGGCGGCGCGCATGAGCTCGGCGTTTAGCGTTCAGCATTGTGGCGAAATACAGAGTGACTCCGGGCGCAGGCAACTGCCCAGCTGCGCTCGGCTTGGACCCTTCGACTTCGCTCAGGGCAAGCTCGCGAGGGCGCCCGTCCCCACACGAGCCTTTCCACGCGGCTCCTACTTCGGCAGGCATTTTTCCATGAAGTCGACCAGATCTTTTTTCATCTTGTTGTGCTCGGCGCGATCGATATACACCATATGTCCGGAGCTGTAAGTGGCGTACGAAACATTTTGGCGGAGCTGCCCATCGAGGTTCAGGTGATCCATAGTCCAGTTGGCAGCGGCGAAGGGCGTGGCCAAGTCATAGTAGCCTTCCATCACCAGAATCTTCATGTACGGATTTTTGATCATGGCCGACCGCAGGCCGCCAGCCGTACTGGGAAAGCCTTCTACCGCGTTGCCCCACTCCCACTTCTGGAATCCGGGTTCGTCGTAGGCGAAGACCCGATAGGGCATGTCGGACTTGTAGTTCAGTTCGGTGCGCAAGTAGCCGTTGAACGCGGAAGTGTAAGGCGGCAGAATGGCGGCGCTGGTTGGATCATAGAAGAGACGATCTTCGTCCGGATTTGGACTGCTGAACCGGCCATCGAGGCGGCCGGCGACCAGTTTCTGATCGAGCAGCAGTTCGTGGGTGAAGGTGGGAACATCGATGCGCAGGCTATGCGCTTCGATGACTTCCGGACGCAGCCCTATGTAGCGTGAAAGTTGGTCAACAATCTTACGGCGTTCTTCCGCTGTCAAGGCGTCGCCTTTGCCGAGAGCAAGGGCGTAATCATTGGTGGACCAGCGTACGACTTCGTCGCGCGTCTTCGCCATATCCTGAGTGAGATCGGCCGACAGCTTGTGGTGGTAACCGGCGATCATGTTGAATGTGGGCACCAGCAGAAAATAGGGCAGGTCGTTCGACTTATTCCATTCGAGCGTCTGGAAATCCACGGCCATCGAGAGCAGAGTCACGCCATTGAAAGCGATACCGTGGTCGGCTAAATATCCGGCGATGCCGGCGGCGCGCGTCGTGCCGTAGCTTTCCCCCAGCAGAAACAGCGGAGAGCTCCAACGATCGTAGCGGGAGATGTAGAGGCGGATAAATTCTCCGAAGGCTTGCACGTCGCCTTTTACGCCCAGAAACTTCTTGGCAAGTTCGGCGGTCGCAGCGCGCGAGTAACCGGTGGCCATGGCGTCCACCATGACGATGTCACTGCGATCGAGGAGCGTGTTGGGATTGTCTTCCAAACGATAAGGCGCTGCCGGCATAAAGCCATTCGGCTGCAGGACTACGCGCTTCGGTCCGAGTGCTCCCATGTGCAGCCAGACCGAGGCGGAGCCAGGGCCGCCGTTGAACGAGAACGTCAGCGGACGCCTTCCGGTTTCCTGCCCATCGAGCGTGTAGGCGACGAAAAACATTTCGGCTTCTATCTTGCCGTCGCTGCGCTTGAGGGGAAGCCTCCCGGCCGTCGCCGTGTAACTGAGCGTCTTGCCGTTCAATGCGACCTGGTGATGCGTGACTATGGGAGGAACTTCTGCCACATCGTAATGTTCTTCCTTGTCTTTATCCTTATCGGCGGCTTCGCTCGATTCGGCTTTGGGCGGTTCCGCAGGCTTGCCGCTTTCCGCGGACTTGTCCGGAGTTACCGTGCTCGCCGGCGTCGGCTCCTTCTTGCCCCTATCTTTCCGGGACGTGAGCGGCTTCGCGCTCTCGGGCGTCGTGTTCTGTGATTGGTTTTGTTGCGCCAGTGTAAACGGAATCGTCAGCATGGCGAAAAGGAAAACTATCAGAATTCTCATCTTTGTCTCCGGGAGAAAAGAGTTGGACCAGCATTATAAAGCGTGTTCGCTATTGCACTTGGAAAAAGCCTCGTCCGAGGTCTACAATTTCGCTGGCCCTGGACAATCACATCACAATTTCCGGGAGTTTGTGTGCGCAAAGACCATTCAAAGGAGCATCTGAATATGAAAAGAGTACTCGCCTTGCTGTTCACCGTTGCTCTCTCCGTCTCGATGTCGTCTTTTGCCTTTGCCCAAGGTGACAAGTCGGCCTGCAAACCGATGGACAAAATGGACAAGCCGATGGATAAAAAAGAAGACGCCAAAGCAAAGCGCCACCACAAATACCACAAGAAGGAAAAGAAAGAAGAAATGAAGAAAGACGAAATGAAGAACGACCAACCGAAATAAGCTCACCATCCTTCTCGTTTTAGGCCCCGGCACTGGCCGGGGTTTTCTTCTTGCGGCGACAAACCCCGCGTCCCGCTGGAGACTGCTCCAGACGTGCTAGAATTTGTTGCGCCTGAAACGCTTCCACCGGCTCGTGGCACATCGAATCTCTCCACCCCGGCAATGACGGACTGAACAGTGGCCCAGCGTCCCAACCCACAAGGCGACTCGATCACCTACGCCGATGCCGGTGTCAGCCTCGATCGGGGCAACCGCACCAAGCAGCGCATTAAGTATCTTGCCCACAAAACCTTTACCAAGGGAGTACTGAGCGAGATTGGCGGCTTTGGCGGCTTGTTCTCGGTCGATAAGAAGTATCTGGACCCGGTGCTGGTTTCGAGCGTGGACGGCGTGGGCACCAAATTAAAAGTGGCTTTTGAAATGAAAATGCACCACACCGTCGGCGCCGACCTGGTGAATCACTGCGTGAACGACATCGCCGTGCAGGGTGCGGCGCCATTATTTTTTATGGACTACCTGGCCACGGGCAGGCTCGACCCCGAAGTCGCGGAAAAAATTGTTGGCGGCCTCGCCGAAGCCTGCAAGCATAACGCCTGCGCCCTGATCGGCGGCGAGACTGCCGAAATGCCAGGGTTTTATCCCGAAGGCGAATACGATCTTGCCGGATTCATTGTCGGAGTGGTCGAACGCGACCGCATCATCAGCGGCAAAGATGTGCAGGTGGGGGATTGCGTCCTCGGGTTGCCCTCCAACGGCCTGCACACCAATGGATACTCGTTGGCTCGCAAACTGCTCTTTGAAATCGCGGGCTATTCCCTCGAGACCTTTGTCAGCGAGATCAAGAACAAGGTCGGCAACGAACTCATGCGGACCCATCGCAGCTACTGGTCGATCATTCGGAAGATGATCGCGGGCGAGTGCGTCGCGGCGTTGGCACACGTTACTGGCGGTGGCATCACCGAGAACCTGCCCCGAGTGCTGCCGAAAGGCACGTCGGCTGTGATCGAACTCGGTACCTGGCCGGTTCTGCCCGTTTTTGAACATCTGCAGAAACTCGGCAACGTCGCTGAAGAAGAAATGCTCCGCACCTTCAATATGGGCCTCGGTATGCTGATCGTGGTTCCCGCCAAGAAATTCAAGAAGGCGCAAACGCTGCTGGAACGCGCCGGAGAAAAATTTTACAGCGTCGGCCGCATCGTAAAAGGTGATCGCAAAGTGATGTTCAGCTAGACTCAGTCCTGTAGAGACGCGGCTTGCCGCGTCTCCCGCGCCCGCGTAGATGCTGCATCCAAAAGTGACGGGGCAAGCCCTATCTCTACTCCCGATGGTGAATAATGTTGTCCTATGAAGAATCTCGGCATCCTTCTTTCCGGACGAGGCTCCAATTTTGTGGCCATCGCCGACAGCATTGCGGCGGGCAGGATACCCGATGCCCGCATTGCGGTCGTGATTTCGAACCGCGCCGATGCTCCCGGTCTTGAAGGCGCCCGCCAGCGAGGGCTCAATGCGCTTGTCATTTCATCGAAAGGTAAGCGACGCGAGGAGCACGATCGCGCAGTTGTAGCTGCACTCCTGGACAACAAAGTCGATCTCGTCTGCCTCGCCGGTTACATGCGCCTGCTCTCACCCTGGTTTGTGCAGCAGTTTCCGGCGCGGATTCTCAACATCCATCCGTCATTGCTCCCTGCCTTCCCGGGTCTGGAAGCGCAGCAACAGGCTTTTGCCTATGGGGTGAGAGTGTCAGGCTGCACCGTGCACTTCGTGGACGAGGAACTCGATCACGGCGCCATCCTCGTGCAGAAGACCGTCCCCGTGCTGGATTCCGACGACGAGCAGACGCTTGCAGCGCGCATTCTTGAGCAGGAACACATCGCATATCCCGAAGCGATCAACATTGTGCTGGAAGGGAAATTTGAGATCGCGGGCAGGCGGATCGTGAGAGGTCAGAGGTGAGATGGCAGAGGTAAAAACCAAAATTCCAGCCGGCGTGGGCTTTTACTTCTGCAATCTGACCTCTCACCTCTGCAATCCTACATAATGAGTTCGTTGCTCATCCGCGCAATCGGGTGCTGCATCACCTCGAGTTCGTTCTTCACCAGATTCAGTCCATAAACGCACTGTTCGAATCTTTGCGAGAGTTGCGCGAACAATGGCGCCACCTTGGCATATTCGAAGTGTTCGAACTTTGAGACGATGTAATAGCTTTCTTTCCCAGCTTTCATCCAATCCACGAAACTCTCGACCCGCTGACGGCGCAGGCGGTAGTGGTTGATGCTCTCCGGAAACATGCCCGCGTAAAACAGGGTAAAGTCGCCAATGTGCTTGCGGACCTGGCGTTCACGATCGAACGAGGGCGCTGGACCATAGATCGGGTCCGATTCGATCAACATCTCGCCCACATCGTTCAACGGTTTCCCCGCTACATTACGGATTTTCAGCAATTGCTCGGTATCGCAAAACTCCGACAGCAGATGCGCGACGTAGTTCACGAGTTGCGGATCGCGAATTCCGATCTCCTCGGCATAGTGACGGCCGACCAGTTCAAGAAACAACTGCTGCAGCGGATGCGTCTCCGGAATCATTTCCCTGTCCATGGCCCCACTTCCCCCTCAAACCGGACCTCTAATGGTTCCAATCGGCACAAAACCTTCTGCGGATTAGATACCGCGAATCGGGATCCAACGCAAGTGACCATTGGAGTCCTGTGTGTTTAGAAGCACGCGCGGGGCGAGGGGTTTTCGGTGTATCTATTGGCAGCCAAAGCAGGCGGCTGCTAATTTCCGCATCGCGTGGATCGAAAATTTGGTTTCCCGAATCTATCTACACAAGAAGAACAGGAAAAGGGAGGCAAAGTGGAGCGCGTCAACATTTCGAGCGGAACACCGTGGGAACCGATCGTCGGTTACTCTCGTGCGGTTCGCGTGGGTGCCTATGTCCACGTTGCGGGCACAACTGCAACTGGAACCGATGGCAAGATCGTCGGCGCGGGCGACGCGTATGCACAGGCGGTTCAGACCCTCAAGAACATTGAACGCGCGCTGGAGCGGGCCGGAGCTTCACTGAAAGATGTCGTCCGCACTCGCGTGTTCCTCGCCAACATTGCGGATTGGGAAAAAGTAGGAAAAGCCCACGGCGAGTTTTTTCGCGAGATTCGTCCCGCGAGCACCATGGTGGCGATCACGGCCCTGGTTTCTCCGGAGATGCTGCTGGAAATCGAAGCGGACGCAATCGTGCCCGACGGAAAATAAATGAGATAGCGGAAGCCCGGAAAGAGCGTCGGACTTCCGCCAATCATTCGGTCTGATGGCGTTAACCGCTATCGGCGACGGCTCTTCTTGCGTGCAGTTTTTTTCGGAGCCTTTTTAGCAGCCTTTTTCTTGGCCGGCCTCTTCGGCGATTTCTTCTTCGCCTTTTTCTTCGCTGCGGGTTTCTTCCGAGCGGGTTTCTTCGCGGCCTTTTTCTTCGCCGGCTTCTTTGCCGCCTTCTTCTTTGTCGAAGGTTTCTTGGCGGGCGCCTTCTTCGGAGGCCCACCCTGGCTGCCGCCACCGCCCGACGGTGTTACGGGCACAGGTGCTCGCACAGGTTCCCGCGCTGGCGCCACGGGAATCTCGTCGTCTTCTTCTACGAGGACGGGTTCTTCTTCCTCTTCTTCCTCTTCTTCCAAATCCTCTTCCAGCGATTCGCCGTAGGCGCCGCTGTCACTGTACTCATCCGTCTCATCGTCCCGACCATACAGAGTGGGATCATTGAAGCGCATATCTCCTCCTACAAGTATTTCGTCACCCCGCGCATCCGCGCGCAGGGTTAGGGAATTAGGACAACTCGCTGCGAAACTGCATTGCGTTCGGGTACGGGGCGTGATTATAGCACGGCAGTTTCACGGGCAGTATCGTGCATTCTCACACGATTTGCGAGAAAAAATTATGACCAAATTATTAAGAACGGAAAAAATCGCGTAAGCCCAGGCGAACTAAAACCGAAAATGGGGGATAGATGCCTTACCTTTGCCCTATTCGTATGCCAACGCGTCGATGGGATCCTTCTGCGCCGCCTTGAAGGCCGGATACAGCGCGCCGGCAATCGCGCCGGCAATCGCAATCAGGGTTGCGCGCACGATCCAGCCACCGGCCACCACCACCTGCAGCAGCGGGAACCTCTGTGCCAAGGCTGCCCGGGCTGCCAGACTTACCACGATGCCTAGCACGATGCCACCGAGCGCCAGCAGTACCGTCTCCCGCAGCACCACATTCACGATGTAAAGCTTCGACGCCCCCATCGACTTCAGGATGCCGATTTCGCGTGTCCGCTCCATCACGGCCGTGTACATGGCTTGGAAAATTACGATGAATCCAATGACCACGGAAATACCGACAACCACGTCAATGAAAGTTGAGAGCCCTGGATAATTGCTAGTGGTCATCATAGCCAGGTAGGAAGCCATCGAGGTCGCCACGTGGCGCTCCATGCCCGGCACGTGCTTGATCTCGTCGACCACGGCGTCGGCATTCGCCGGATCGTCGAGCTTGAGATAGAAGATCGTGGCCTTGTCCTTGGCGCCGATGAGGTCCTGCAGAGTGCTCAGCGGAATAAATTTACGGGCTCCCTTGCCCCTTTCCACGATCCCGGAGATGCGAAACTTGTGGTTCAGAATCTCAACCGTGTCACCTACCCTGGCGTGATTGGATTTGGCAAAGAGATCGTCGACCAGCACGTCGTACGGTCCCTGAAATGGACCGCCTTCCAAATAGTGGAAGCCCGCGGACATGCTTTCGTAGCTGGGCAAATCGATACCCGCGATGATCTCGAGCGTCCCGGTCGAAGCTACTTGCGTGATTACCGGGGCCACGCTCTTCACGTGCGGCAACCTGGCCAGCACGTCTCCGACCTTGACGGGCATGGGCGCGCCCGAGAACGCACCGATGAATGAAGATCCCGGCGGCCGTACCAGCACATCGGCCCCGATACCAGCGGTTCGCGTGCGGCTGTCTTGCAACATGCCCAGGGAGAGGCCTACGATCAGCAGGATCAGCGTGACCTCGAGAGCCACAGCCACGACGCTGATCAACGAGCGCAAGGGCCGATGCACCAAATTCCCGACGATCATGCGATTCATCAATGTCTTTTGGCCCTCGGCCCTAAAGAGGCGTCTGATTGCGGCGGCTTTCGGCATCGCTAAAGCGACGCCCTGATACGAACCGGGACACTCTCGGGACCGCTAGAGCGACGCCCTGATTCGAACCGTCTGATACTAATCGTGTTTTTTTCGACAGCTTGAAGAGTCCCTTTCTTCTTCGACAATCCTAATTCTAGGGGACGCGTTCTACTTGCTTGGGCCACGCAACGCCTTCGCCGCGCTGGGACTGGGCGGATCGAGATGCACCACGTCGGCCCCTGTTGGCTGCTCCAGCGCAAACTGGTCGTCGGTCAGCGCTTTATTGATTTCCAGCTTAATTATGCTCAGGGTAATATCGTAATTTTCCCGCGGCCGTTCGATCTCGATCGTGCTCGGGAATGTAGTTCCCGCGTAGTCTTTGTAATCCTGATAGTGTACGTCGGTCACGACGTTTCCCTGCTGGTCATAGATCCTTTGCCGGTGCGGCAGCAGATCCGTTCGACTGAACTCGACACGGCGCGATAGATACCAGCCCTTGGGACCGTTGCGGATGACCGCCAATTCGTAATCGGGCTGCTCGACCCGATGCTTCTTCGCGTCCAGAACGGTTTCGTATCCGTTTTCAAGCACCGCAATTTCATCCTGGCCGATTGCCGGAATGAGCAGCGCGTCGTAAATGTATTGCGGCCGCATGTTCTCCAGCCGCTTGTCGGGCTGGTAGTTGTCGGCATTATTCGCGCCAACGACGAATTTATTCCTGGTAGGAAGCCATAGTTTGAATTCCTGCCCATCGCTAACCATATCGAAGGCCGTGTTCCGCACCAGCGGAAGCAGTCCCTTCATGCGCAGCATGGCCGGCTTGCGCGCCAGCACGTAGCCGCGAATCTCTTTGTAATCCGTGACCCGGCCATTTTTCAGGTCGGCGGCCGAAGCGTCAATATCCACAGTCGCCTGCATGGACTGAATCTTGGTGGCCTCGTTGTTGACGTATTCGATCAGATCCTGCTGGGTCGCGGCTTTCAGCGGCCGGTCGGAAAGCTGACGATCCAGAGTACGTGTCCGGAACAGACATCCACCGAGCGGAAAAGTAGCCGTCGTCAGCAATAAAAGCAAGAGGATGCGGAGATGAGGGCGATACATTCCTATGCCGGTACCCAGAAAGACTTGTCCCACATTTGTATTTGATTAGTATATGGCAGCGAAGGGTTCCGCGTTTAGGGCGGGCCGCGGAGTAAGTACGGTTCATATCGGGCACGCCTTCACAGGTTCGCTCTACAGGCTTGCGTCAATCGATCATTGTGCCAGGAATTTCCCCGGTCTGTTTTGTCAGGGATGGGCCGGGTTTGTAACCCCCCCAAATTTCTGCTAAAGTATTCTAATTAAATGGACTTAATTGTAAACTCTTCCGGAATAAGGACTTAGGGAGAGATTCTTCCCCTTCTGCGCGCAGGGTCAGGATTTCGGCAATGGGCTCCCGTTCCGCTCACTCCCGTTAGTCGCCTCAACTTAACTTGTCAAACCCGCATGTCCCATTGACACCTTGTTGACACCTGGGGCCATGAAAATGGCCGGTTCAGCTCGGTGCCCCCTGTTGTTATCCAAAGATCGTCCCCGCCGAAGCGAGCCCTCCTAAGAGGTATTTTCGAAGCCAAGAGCGCTGAAAAATGGGTTTGAGGCAGCTTCAAGGGTCGTCATGGTTGACGGGTGCACCCGGACTGCCACAATTAGACGAATATTGTCCCACGGCGCGGATTACCTGTCTGCGACGGGCGTCACCCAATGTGGTTTGTGATGAAAGAGGGCGGAGTGCAGGGGTGAAATCCGACAAACTGCAACCACAGGGGACACAGGGACACACCCACAGGGGAGGGCGGAATCTCGACATGGGCTGCTACCGCAGGCCGAGTGAGTGGCGATAGGCGACCACGTTGCGATTGTGCTCTTCCAGGCTGCGGGCGAAGCGGTGGTGGCCGTTGCCGTCGCTGACAAAATAAAAGAATTCCGTGCTCTCGGGGTGCAGAGCTGCTTCCAGAGAGCTTTTTCCCGGATTGCCGATTGGCCCCGGTGGCAATCCCGGGAAACGATACGTGTTGTAGGGCGAGTTCACGGCCAGGTCGGCGTGATGGAGGGTTCCCTGGTAGGTGCCCGTCAGCAACTCCGCGTAGATCACGCTTGGATCAGCATCGAGCGCCACGTTTCGCGCTAGCCGGTTGTAGTAGACGCTGGCCACGCGGGGCCGTTCCTCGGGAGCAGCCGTCTCTTTTTCGACGATCGAGGCCATGGTCACAATCTTGTGCACATCCTGGTGCACATTCGAGTTTGAACCCGAGTTTGAACCCGAGTTGGAGTCTAGCCCAATCTGTTGCGCCACCAGCCGGAACTGATGAACCATTGCCGCCGCCATTTCCTCGAGGCTCTGCGTGCGCGTGAACTGGTAGGTGTTGGGGAAGAGGTAGCCCTCGAGCGACTTGGCCTCCGGCGCCAGATCCGAGATGAGCTGGGTCTGGGTTTCGGCAATGTGCAGAAAATCGGCTGCCGGCCCGAGCCCGGCGTCCTCCATCGCCTTGGCGATGTCGAACATCGTGTAGCCTTCGGGAATGGTGACTACGTGGAAGTAGATATCGCCGCGCGCGATGCGCTCGTAAACCTGTGGCAGACTTGCGGCCCGCTCGAAACGATATTCGCCGGCCTTCAGGGATGGCTTGGGGTGCAACACGTGCCACAGCCCGAAAACGAGCTCGCTGCGGATCACTCCCGCCCTTTTCAACTCCGCAGCAATTCGACGCGTCGAATATCCGGGACGCAGCAGCAAAGAACTATTGGCCGGCGGCGTAAGCGGAACATAGAGTTGCCAAGCGGCCCAGCCGGCAACGGCGAGAACGACAATGAAAAACAGTTTGATCAGCGTGCGCAAGGTTCTAGTGTAAAAGGTTTTCAGAACCCCAGATGGAAAACATCTACGACCACTAACGTCCTGCGATTCAGGAGCACAACGTGTCCGCCGATAAAGACATGCTCGCAATTCGGAGGAGGCGGAGGCAGCTCCCGTTCAAGATCGACGGGAACAGCATAAATCCTCCCCCTTAAACCGGGTGGCAGCGTGCCCCGAAGTTCCAGTTGCCGTTCCAGTCCAGGCGACAATCGATCCTTTTTTGCGAGACCCGGCGGCAAGTTTCCCCGATGGCTCTGGTACCAGCCATGCATAACCTCGTGGTCGCGGACATCATACCCATGCCCATGCCTATGGTCTTGATAGCCGTGCTCTTTGTTGCTGTTGCTGTTACCCTTTCGATCTTTATCGTTATCTTCGTCTTCGTTGCCATGTTTATCGTGACCGCGCCCGTGTCCCTGATCTTCATGTTGAGCAAGAGCCATGCTGGTGCTTAGCGCCAGTATTGCTATGGCGACAGTATGCAACCATCGGCTCGATTTCATGAGTTTCCTTCCACGCATCAGGCTTTCCACGCATCAGGCTAAGGCGTGACGCGGGCTTCCGCAAGAAACCTCGGTACGTGATCTAAAGTTCTATTACGCCCTGACTTCGAACCGCCGTTCACCAACCTTGTTCACGAACCTTGCGAAGGTTCTCGCCTCAGCCGAAACGCTACAACGCCCGTTCCGGTTCCTCCAAATCAACCCGCCAACCAATCATTGGACCATCGTAACTGGACCACTTCTCGATGCCACCCGAGAATAGTGGCTCATTCAGCAATGGACCCGGTAGAAGAAGGGCAACGATTTGGGCATCTGGCCATTACCGGGCGAACCAGCGGCCATGAGGTACCTGCCAAAGGGGGGCACTATTCATGAAAGTTTACTCTCGTCTATTCGCGATTTTCGCTGGTTCATGCTGGCTTGCGGTTTCCGCGCTCGGTGAGGCCGTGCCTGCTGCGGCAAATAAGACTGCGGTTGAGAAGGGCTTCACCTTAACGGAGACTTATGAAGGCAGCGCCGATACCGATGGGTTCATCAGCGATATCAACTCGTCGGCGGGCTATGTGTTCAATCCACACTTCTCGATAAATATGGGCGTGTCGTATCTGTTCGTCAACCCATCTACTTCGAAGACGGGCACGACTTCCGCGTCCGGCATGGGGAACCCGTCGTTAGGTTTCAGATACTCCAGGAAAGGGCAGATGCTTGATTTCAGCACGGGCGTGAATGGAGCGTTTCCCGTAGCGAGTTCGGCGAAGGGGTTGAGCACTGGCCGCGTGACTTTTGACTGGGACAATCATTTCGCACACGGTTTCGATCTCTTTACTCCGTTTTTCGATTTCGGCGTTGCCAACTCGGTTCCTGACACCCGATTCCTGAAACGTCCCTACACTTCTCTCGGCACGCTGGCGCATTTTGAGGGCGGCTCCGAGATGGACCTGGGTGACAAGTTCAGTGTTAGTGCTTCGGGGTATTACATACTCCCGTGGGGCACGCAAGAAATCTTCGTTCGTGGCAAGAAAAGCTCTCCCGGTTCAACCAAAGGGGGCGTAAGCCTGACACGGGACGACGGGATCAACCTCGGGCTCGATTACAATCTCACGCGCTTCGTGGATCTGAGCGCCGGCTACAGCTACAGTGTGTACAGCGTCGTTAATACGGTTTCCTTCGGGGTTGAGTTGAATGTCGCGTCGTGGCTCAGGAAACACCGCGGGGAGTAATTTTCAAACACGGGAAGCTTGATCCCCAAATGGACCCTACAGTAAACACTGTAGACAGCAACAATTTCTAAAAAAAACCGCGTGTCGATTTTCAGCGTGTTTCCTACTATTCCCCCAGCCAATCCGCATAGGGTTTCATCGACTCGACGTGGTCGAAGACAATCTTGATTGCTCCCGTGATTGGAATGGCGAGCACCAGTCCGATTGCTCCCCAGACCGCTCCCCAGAACAGGAGGGCGAGCGTGACCGCCAGGGGATTGATTTTCAGGCGGCTGCCCAGCAGCTTCGGATAGAGAACATTCAGCGCGAAGAGATGCAGGCCCACCACGCAAAGTACCACCACCAACAACTCTCCGGGCTCCAGTTGTCCCAGGCCGACCAGGATCGGCGGAACCATTGCCAGCACAATTCCCAGGTACGGAACCAGACTGAGAAAGCCGCTCAGAAAACCAACGAAGTAGAAGAATGGAACGTGCAGCAACCCGAAAATCGCCACGCTCACGCCCGAAATTAGTAGTCCGATCATCAGGTTTCCTACAATGAAGCTTTGCAACATTTTTCCGATCAGCCCCAGCGTCACAAATGCCGTGTGCCGGTGATGCAAGGGAAACAGCATGACGGTGGCGGAACGCGCGTGGCTTTGCCAAGTCAGCAAAAAGTACGCCAGGAACGGGATGAACGACGCCGCCAGCAGGATGTCGGTCAAAGTACCGGCTCCGTGGGTGAGCACCTCGGACCAGCTCTGCACCTGCCGCACCGGCACTACATCCGTATCCTCTGAAGCGCCGACCACCTCGCCCGTCTTCTCGAGCCTCTCCGCTTCCTGGCGGAAGGGCTGGAGGATGGAGCGGATTTTCTGCGAATACTTCGGAACGTTGTCCGCGAAAATGACGGCTTGGTTGTATGACGCGGCGCTGATGCCATAGAGCACGGCCAGTAGAACGACCACGCTGATCAGCGCCGCCAGAGCTCTCGGAAGGTGCAAATATTCTAACGCCTGCACCACCGGAGAAAGCATAAAGCTCAGCAGAACGGCGAAGAAGAGTACCGCCAGCACAGATTCGCCGTAATACGCGAACATAATGACCAGGGCCATGCCAAGTAGTGTCAGCGACCAGTGATGCCCGGGTTGTGTTTCAGAGGTTTCCATAAGGGCGCTGCGTGCCCCGCTCCGACTGGGCAATCATTCTGCCTTACTGGCGCGGGAATTGCACTATTGGAATTTGAAATTGCAGATCGGACATATTCAGCATTCCAAAAACCTCACCACAGGGGACACAGAGGTTCACAGGGGAAAGGAACACAAGGGGACGCGGGGCGCTCCGCAATTTACAATTGATAGATGGATGCACCTGGGATGATCGGCCATAGGCGCATCATGGCCCTGGATGTTGGCTCGAAAAGAATCGGAGTTGCCGTTTCGGACCCGCTGGGGATCACCGCGCAGGGGTTGGATACGATCCAGCGTCAGAATAAGCGCCGTGATCTGGAGGCTTTGGGACAAGTGCTGGCGAAATACGACGTCCAGGAGATTGTGGTCGGGCTGCCGCTGCGCTTGAGTGGAGCGGAAGGCACCCAATCGGAGAAGATGCGCCGCTTCGCCGACGATCTGCACGCGCATTTTGGGTTGACTGTCCATTTATGGGACGAGCGTTGGACGTCAACCGAGGCCAACCGGCTGCTGAGGGAAACCGATCTTTCGATTAAGAAACGGGGGCAGGCGGTCGACCGGATGGCCGCCATTCTAATTCTTCAATCGTGGATGGAAGCGCACACCGGTCTCCGGTAGAGACAGGGCTTGCCCCGTCTCTGTTAACGCCTGATATGCTGCACGCAGGAGACGCGGCAAGCCGCGTCTCTCCCCGAAAGCAGGGGCGAGCGCATGTGAAGATCAGAGGCGAGGGTGAGCGCAATTAGGAGGCTAGTTCGCTAATTTCTGGGAAGCGCAGATTACACTTTGTCAGAGCCTTGGTTAGCGCCTGTTCAATCAGATTCTCCTCGCAGTTCCGCGAGATGGCGATTTCGCTGACCAGTAAATACCGGGCGCGCTCGAGCATCTTTTTTTCGCGGAAGGAAAGCGACTTGCCTTGGCCGAGGATCAGCAGGCTCTTCAGCACTGCGGCTACGTCAGAGAGCGACCCGGTGCGCATGCGATCGGAATTTTCTTTAAAGCGGTCTTTCCAGTCGGCCGCGTTGATGCATTCGCCGGAGGAGAGGTAGTCCACGATCTTCTCCACCTCGCCATTGCGCACCACCGGACGCATCCCTACGTTGCCCACGTTGGCGAACGGCACCATCACTTTCAGACTGCTGGCTGCGATTTTTAGCAGGTAGAATTTCTCGACCGTGGTTCCCATGGTCCGGCTGCTGATTTGTTCAATAATTCCGACGCCGTGGTTGGGGTATACGACCTTGTCGCCGATGTGGAAAACGCCGTTGCCGTTCATGGAGGGGCCCTCGCCCGAGGGAAGCTGGAGAACTTCATCTAGTCTAGCCGAGAGGCGCTCCTAAGGCAATCGAGAAGGGGCGCCCGGAGGCCCGTTTAACGTAAGTCATTTCGGCTGAGCAGGTTGGGCCGGCGCCTTCGGGCGTGAATCGGGACCCGCGCGCCAGTTCGTGGCGGTCGAGGGTTATAATTCCCAAAGCGATGACGGAAGAGATCAAGAAGAAACTTCGGGAAGAGTTGAACACGCTCGAGCATGAGCTGGCTTTCGATATCCCGAGAGAGCTTAAAAAGGCCGTGGCCCTCGGAGACCTTAGCGAGAACGCCGAGTATCACACGGCCAAGCAGCGTCAGGAGTATTTGAAGGCGCGCGTCCGGCAGCTCGGTCAGCGGCTCGCCGACCTGTCCCTGGTCAACATGAACAATATCCCCAAGGATAAAGTTGGCCTAGGCTCGACCGTGACGATCTTCGACGGCACCAAGAATGAAGAAATGACATATGAGTTGGTGGCCAGCGAACAGTCGGACGTGGCTGCGGGCAGAATCTCGACGACCTCGCCGATCGGGCGCGCCCTGTTGAATAAAAAAGTTGGCGATACTGCCATGGTGGTCACGCCGGGTGGAAGCCGTGAAATGGAAATCCTTAAGCTCTCGACGATGCACGATCTCGCCGAAGCCAAGCTGGAAATGGAATCGAAGCCTAAATCAGAATGAGTTGCAAAGCGACGAGCTGCAAAACAATGAGTTACAAGAGTCGCGCGCTATGAGTTGGACCAGCGGAGTTGGACGAGTCTGCGGCGTTCTGCTCGATGCCATCGTGCGCTTGCTCGCGCTCTCGCGGATCAATCCCAATGTCCTGACCCTGATGGGACTGGTGGTCAACACCTACGCCGCGTTTTTGTTTGGATATGCCAATGGCGGCAACCAGCGCCGCATGTTTTTCTATGCCGGTCTGGTCATCATTGGATCGGGATTCTTCGACCTGGTGGATGGCCGGGTCGCTCGCGCCTCAAACAAGGTCACCCGCTTCGGAGGATTTTTCGATTCCATAGTAGACCGGTACAGCGATGCGTCGCTCTTCCTGGGATTGCTGGTTTTCTACGGTCGAGGCAACCGATTCTTCTACGTCGTGCTGGCCGCGTTGGCCATGATCAGCGCCATCATGGTGAGCTATGCCCGAGCCCGCGCCGAGTCGCTGATAGGCACCTGCCGCGTCGGCTTCATGGAACGTCCTGAACGTCTAGTGCTGCTGATTATCGGCGCTCTGTTCAACGTCATGGCTCCGGTGTTGTGGGTGATTGCCGTGCTGTCGACGATTACCGTAATCCACCGCATTATTTACACCTGGCAGCGGACGACGGAGATGGACGCCCCCGCGCGGGCCGCCTGACGGCCGCCTGATCCGGTGCCCGAACCATGGAGCGACGGGCGTCCCCGCCCGTCCCACCGCGAACTATTTTCCTAATCGCTCGCTCATCGACTTCCGTTTCTTCGCGTGCCCGCAGGCCGCGGGAAAACGGATAATGCAACTTAAGTTCCTTTCCAGCTTGCAAAATTCTTTTTCCTTGCCTGTGTCTTCAGCTCAGCTACACTCATCAACGTGTATTCGGCAGCGGCGATAAGGCCAGCAGGATGGCTCGCGACAACGCTTTTGTTCGGCGTCCCGGCCCTGGTCTTCGCGCTCCTATTTCATTGGCTGGGGCCGGATCTCTGGCGACGAGGGACTTCATGGTGGTGCATTTTCCACCTGGTGCTCGTTTTGCCGCTTGCCCTCATGCTGGTCGCCGCGCTTCTAGGCGCGGCGCTTGACCTGCGTTCTGTTTCGTGGAAGGGCCTCCAACAACGGCTGCGCCTCGGAATTCCAAGTGGCACGGTTTGGTTTTGGGCAGCGGCTCTTTCCGGGTTTATGCACGGGGGTACCTGGGCGGATATCTTTGCCGTTGCAGCGTCATGGTTCGCTCTATGGAAAGAGGGGACGAGGCAAAAGTGGCTGTTCGTTGCGATTTTAATAGGCATGCTCGTCAAGCGTAACGCCAGAATCGTTCAACCCACGCTACAGTCTGTGAGACTTTTTGATCCTTCTGGCTTCCACAGCGAGTTCTTCAGCCATTTCGGCCCAAACGATTTCATGGGCATCCTCTTGCACGGGACCTGGTGGATCCCCGTCTACTATGCGGCCGTGATGCTGGTGTGCAACATCGGCGGGGAGGAACTGTGGTGGCGCGGTTATGTGTTGCCCCGGCAGGAACTGGCATTCGGCAGGGCTGCGTGGGTTGTCCATGGCATCTGTTGGTCAGCTTTCCACCTTTTCATGCAGCCGACTCTCTGGGACACGGTACGGATGGCAATCACAGGTGTCGCGCTTTCCTTTGTTGCCCAGCGCACAAAAAGCACGTGGCCGGGCATCGTCGGCCACAGCTTCGGCAACTTGCCCTTCTTTTTAAGCTTGGCGAAGGGCGTCATCTCCCAATAAGGTCGTTCTGAGTTTTTCCGCAGCCTGCTAGACTAATTTCCGCAAAGTTGCGCGGAGTCTTCGAGTGCCGACAAATCCTGTTCTGGTCGTTCACGGCGGTGCGTGGGCCATTCCCGACGATATGGTCGAGGCGCACCTGAACGGTGTGCGCAATGCCGCTGCTGCTGGATGGCGCGCGCTGGAACACGGCGGCTCCGCTCTCGATGCGGTTGAAGAAGCCGTTGTCGTTCTTGAAGACGACGAGACGTTTGACGCTGGCCGCGGCAGTTTCCTGAACCGCGATGGCAAGGTGCAACTTGACGCTTTCATCATGGACGGCGCGACGCTGCGCGGCGGCGGCGTCGGTTGCGTCGAGCGCCTGCGCAATCCGGTTCGTGCCGCCCGGAAAATTCTTAGCGACAGTCCTCACGTCTATTTTGTCGCCGAGGGCGCTGAGCGCTTTGCCGCCGAGCACGGCATTGCTCTCTGCCGCAACGAAGATCTCGTCATCCCCAGGGAGGTCGAGCGCTTGCGTGCATATCAAGCCCAGGCCGCAGCCGGCGGCAACGATCTGTTCGCGCCCACCATCTCGCACGATACTGTCGGAGCTGTCGCGCTCGATCGCGCCGGCAATATCGCGGCTTCGACCTCGACCGGGGGCACGCTCAATAAAGCTCCGGGCCGTCTCGGCGACTCTTCGCTGATCGGCTGCGGCTGCTATGCCGACAATCTCAGCGCGGCCGCTTCCACTACCGGATGGGGCGAGCCCATCATGAAGCTGGTGCTCGCCAAGTGGGCGGCGGATCGCGTCGAATCCGGCAGCCTACCCGAGTGGGTCGCGTCGGAAGCGATGAACTATCTGAAGCAGCGGCTCAACGGCCACGGGGGAATCATTCTGCTCGATGCTCTGGGACGTTTCGGGATTGCCCACAATACTCCGCGCATGGCTTGGGCGATTCACACCGTGGAAAAGCAAGAATGCGGAATTACACGAAACGGCTGACGCGGGAATCCCGGGGTTGGGGATGCTTCGTCTCAGTTCCCAGCTAAATGCAAAAACTTGGCCACAGGGGGCACAGAGGAGCACCGGGAAGAGCACAGGGGGGAACAGAGACGCGCGAGAGAGAAGAGTCCGGGCTCTAGAATTCCACGTGAGCCCGGAGGCTCGGCACCACCACCGGGCCCCGGTCGCGATTGTAGCCGGGGTTGACGATGTACTGCACGCCGGGAGCGATATAGATTCCGCGCCAGACGTGCGCTGTGTAATACGATTCGACGATGTTCTCCCGCCCGTAGTTCAACTTTCCATCGCCCAGGAGAAAACCGTTCCCGCCGTCGGCCAGATAGATCTGGTGATCCTTCTTGATGCCGTTCGACACAAAGGCAATGCCGGCACGGTCCTGCCTGCGATGCCATTGCGCGCCATTCACCCCGATGCCGTCGTCGAAGGTCGAATCAATTTCCGTGTAGGCAAATGACTCGGTTCTTCCGTTGTCCCATCCCCAGCGCGCAAACGCGGTGACGTTCCGAGTAAGATTCTGTTCCAGGTTGACGCCGAAGCCATATTTGCGGGTGACGTGCCATGGGTGGTTAGTGATGTCTGGGGCCGGGACCAGGCCCTCTTTAAACTGAGCAACCGCATCGCGGTAGATGCCCATGTTGGCGTAGTTCGTGTACGCGAGCAGCCGCACGACGCCGGATTTTTTCGGTAGGACGCCATGGCGCAGCTCATATTCCCAATTTTCCGCATGAACTTGCCACGGCCGCCATACCAGATCGATTCCGTTCGCAACCTTTGGCATCAGCGCTTCAGCGAAGCGGAAACCCCAGTTGCGGTCCTCGTAATCCGCCACGATGCCCACGGTATAGCCGCGCGTATCGGCGGCGTAGTCCCAGGCGCCGTTGTTGTCCACGGACCAATTGGAGAATTGAAAATGCGTATCGGTGCCGACCGAATTCAGATCGAAGAAGTCCGGCATGCTGAGCTTGCCGAAACGAATTTCGAGGCGGCGCCTCGGCAACTCGTCGAACAGGGACAGAAAGGTGCGCTGGTTCTCGCCCCTGTCCTTGCTCAACGCGAACACTTTGTGGATCATGGCGCGCCCGAGGTACGGCGCCTTGCTCAATGATGGATTGCGCACGATGTCCAGATCCGTGTTCCCGGCCAAGCCCAGGCCGGTGCTGAGCGCCTGGCCGCCGGCTTCTTCAATGTCCACTAGAATCTCGGTGGAATGATTGAGGCGGACGCCGGTGTAGAGCGTCATGACTCGCGAGGTGGCTTTCTCATAGTGTGGACTGAGGCTGTTCGGCCCGCTGTAGTCGGCGTGAAAATCGGGATGAGTCTGGAAGATGAAGTTGATCTGCCCGGAGAGCCAGAAGCGCGTGTTCTTGAAATGCGGGAGCATCGATTCGGGATCGGCAGTGGCGGGCGGGTTGTCGGGTGCCTTGGCCGCATCGTCCGCACTTGCAGGGGGAGTGTCGGTCTTCGGAACTGGAACTGGAGTTGGAGTGGGTGCTTCAGGCTGCTGCGCGTATGCCGGGATTGCGCATGTCGCGGCCGCCATCAGCGACAACACGGCGAGGAGCGTCCCTGCCGTCCAGCGTATCGATTTGCGATTTCGCTTCCCCATTTGCCCCATAGTCAATCTATCAGCATGCCGCTATCAGTATGATGACTGCGCCGATGATTAACAAGAGCATATCACAAACAGTTAACCATGGTTAATACAGGAGCGCATGCATTCGTCATCGGCGGAGCGGCTGATCGCGAGGAGAGGCTGGCCAAGTCGGACTCGTGCCTGAGACTGGGTGGCGACGAGCCCTGGCAAAAATAAAAAGGACAGCCCGGAGCCCCCCAAGGCCGTCCTGATAAACCCTCCCGGTTAGAAGGGCAACTGGCGTCAGGATAGCCGCCACAGATTGCAGGAATATTGCAATTTTGTGAAAGTCCGATGAATTCGATTCAGTCTGGCAGGGCGTCGCCACAGCCGTGGAGGCGCTGCGAACCATCGCGCCGCCGCTGTTATATTGTCTGAGTAGCTGAGGCTCCGCGCACTTAGCGACCGTTGCTGTGGAGGAATGATGGGCCGCAAGACAGAACAATCCCGCAAGCTGCAGAAACGCGCTGAACAATTCATTCCCGGAGGAGTGAACTCCCCGGTGCGCGCCTTTCGTGCGGTGGGAGGCGAGCCGCTGTACATCGTGCGCGGCCAAGGTCCGCACATTTGGGACGCGGATGGCAATGAGTATGTGGACTACATCGGGTCGTGGGGCCCGCTCATCCTTGGGCACGCGGCGCCCACTGTCATTGAGGCGGTGATCTCGGCGGCGCGTAAGGGCACCAGCTTCGGAGCTTCCACTCCCGCAGAAGCGGATCTTGCCGAGCTGGTGATTTCCGCCTTTCCGCACATGCAAAAAGTTCGCTTTGTCAGTTCGGGAACCGAAGCGACCATGTCGGCCATCCGCCTGGCGCGCGCCTACACCAAGCGCAAATACATTGTGAAATTTGAGGGCTGCTATCACGGACACGCCGACGCGTTGCTCGTGAAAGCTGGATCCGGCGTGGCGACGCTGGGCATTCCGGGCTCGGCGGGCGTTCCGGAAGAATTCACGCAGTTCACGCTCGCGCTTCCTTATAACGACGTCTGTGCGCTCGATCAAGCCTTTGAGAAATTCAAGCACCAGATTGCGTGCATCATTGTGGAGCCGGTTGTCGGCAACATGGGATGCGTCCCTCCGGCGCGCGGATATCTCGAAGCTTTACGCGCCATTGCTTCGCATGACAAGGCGCTGCTGATTTTCGACGAAGTCATGACCGGATTCCGCCTGGCATATGGTGGAGCACAGGAACTCTACGCGATCCAACCCGATCTTACGACGATGGGCAAAATCATCGGCGGAGGTTTGCCTGTGGGCGCCTATGGCGGACCGAGCGAAATCATGGATCTGATTGCTCCGCTCGGCCCCGTGTATCAAGCCGGAACGCTCTCTGGAAATCCTCTGGCGATGGCCGCGGGTTACGCCACGCTCAGCTACTTGCGCGAGCACAAAGATGTTTACTCCAAGCTCGATAAGCTTGCCGCAGAAGTGGTCGCCGGAGTAGCTACCGCCGCCAAAGATGCGGGCGTGACCATGTTCCACAACCGGGTCGGCTCGATGTTTACATGGTTCTTCGCGCCGGGCCCAGTCACCGATTGGACTTCTGCAACCAAGTCCGACACCGAAGCCTTCGGACGTTTCTTCCGAGCGATGCTCGAAAACGGCATCTACCTGCCGCCGTCGCAGTATGAAGCGGCGTTCCTGAGCGCAGCCCACACCGAACACGACGTGCAGCAAACCATTGCGGCGGCGAAGCAGGCGTTCGCGTTGGCGGCGGCGTAGGAAGAGCGGGCCGCCATCACCACAAGGCAGCCACAGGTTCTTCCTTGAATACCGGCGGCGGGCCACCCTTGTTGGAGAGTCGGATCGTGCCCAGGAAAGGTTTGACTTGGGGATCGTAGGTCACGGTGATCCTTCCGCCCTTCCCTGGCGAACCATCAAAGCCGCTTCGTCCATCGGAGCCGTTGCTGCCACTCGATCCGCTAGGCGTTCCCATACCTCCGGAGCCTCCCTGGCCTCCACGGCCGCCTCTTCCGCCGGCGCCTCCGGCGCCTCCATCAGCCCTCACGGTCAGCGAACCTCCCCGCGGATCTACCAAGTACAGTTTCTGCTTGCCCGCTGCGGAGACGCTGACTTGGAGGAGAGGATTGCTGCCTGATCGGAACGCTACTCGGACCTCGACGGGCGGCGCGTCTCCTCCATTCCCTCCATCTCCGCCGTTAGAGCCATCGGTGCCGTTTCCGCCGTTTCCGCCCGCCGAGGGATTATTCGGATCGTTAGAGCCCATGCTGCCGCTCGAGCCGGCCATTCCATCGCTGCCGCTCATGCCACTGGAGCCGCTGCTGCCGGAGAAATTCGAGGTGAAGGCGTAGTTGTACCGCACGGGAATGTCGAGCTCGGCGCGGAGGTCTGGATGGCTCGGCACCGTGATCGTGACGTGCCCCAACTTCCCTTCGCTTTTCCTGGGATCATGGGGAAGCGACACAATGCCTTTCTGATTGGCAGTCACAACACTCGGCGTGACAGTGAGGTCCTTCCACAGAACTTTGCCATGGCCTGCACCTTCCGTCTGTAATACTTTGCCGTCCGGCTCAGTCAGCGCCACCACTAGAGGAGACTTCTCGCCCGGCGCGATCCCCGAGCCGTTCGGCAGGCTGGCCGCGATGAACGTGACGGGGGTCTTGTCGAGATAAACCTTCATTCCCAGCCGGACCTTTATAGGTGTGCACCCGCTCAGCGCAAGCTGGCAGGCTATCCACAGGCACGCCGCCCAGCTTGTTTGCATCGGATGTGGGACGCGGATTTTGGCAAACCTTTCATAAGAGTGCCGGTTTCGGGTTAACACAGGATTGGGAGCGACTATTCCGACCATTTCTAAGATAGGTAAAGAGGCCGGTGGCTTAAGCCTGCTCATGATTGGACTCCGCTAAGCGCTCTGGAACGTCCAGATGCCGTCTTAATTAAACACAAAGGCAATCGAAATATTGTGTGATAACCGTCATCGTAGGTAAAGTTATGTGAAGCGATTTCGGTTCATTGTCAGTACAAGTCAGGCTGCTGACAGGGGATGGCTGATCGCTAGCATCTCTTCCACGGGCACGAACTCATACCCCTCATTCTTGTAACGCCGGATCAGATTGTCGGTGGCAATCACCGTCTGCGCGCGATCCGCACCCATGGTGCGATGTCCGCCGTCGTGCAACAGGATAATGTCGCCGCCGCGCATTTGGCGCGCGACTCTCTTTTCGATCACGGCGGCGGGCGGAGCATTCCAGTCGTAGCCGGTCACCTTCCACATCACCGTCTGTAGTCTGAGTTCACGCGCGATCCTGAGCGTTGCCGGTCGTCTTCCCCCAAACGGTGGACGAAACAGATTTGAATGCTCGCCGACTGCGTCCTCTAACGCCTGATGGCAGTCGACAAGCTGCGTCCGCGTCCGCACTCCGGATTCAAAGATGAGCAACGGATGCGTGAACGTGTGATTGCCGATGACATGTCCCGCCTGCGCCACCGCGCGCGCAATATCGGGACGCTCCTGCACGTAGCGGCCGATCATGAAGAACGTCGCCCGCGCACTGTGCTTCGCCAGCACATCGAGCAACCTCAGCGTATGCGGATCGTTCGGCCCGTCGTCGTAGGTCAGGGCGATTTGCTTGCTCCCCGGAATCCCTCCAGCAAATGTCCGCCCGTACCACTGGCCTGAGGCTGCCATCGACTGATATCCCGCAGCAGACGCAGCGGCAGCGGCGGTCAGGCCGATCAGAACGGGGAACATGAAGGAGATTCTAGCTGGTGGAGTGACGGGCGTCTCGCCCGTCCGGCAGCGAGGTGGCCGGGCGGGGACGCTCGGCTCTCCACTGGCAACGGATGTTAACCTTTCCCGCAATTGCGCCGGGAGGCGAAGCGATATATTCTGCTTTCCAGTTCCTGACGACAGTCGCCAGTCGCTAATCACAAATCTATGGCCAAGCTTTTCGAGCTTCCCCGTTACATTGCGGTCGAAGGTCCCATACGAGTTGGGAAGAGCACACTGGCGCGGGTTCTCGGAGAGCGCCTGGCGGCCCAGCGCGTCGTCGAGCCGGAAGACAATCCATTTCTGAAGGCATTCTACGAAGGCGAGCCTGGCGCTGCCTTCCAGACCCAGTTGGCATTCCTGATCCGCCGCTTTGAGCAACTGCGGGCGCTCGATCTGGGGCCGCGCTCGAATAAGACCGTCGTCTCCGATTACATTTTTGAAAAAGACAAGCTCTTCGCCTGCCTCAACCTCAACGATCAGGAACTCGATACCTACAATCGCTACTTCAATTATTTTCGCGAACAGATTCCGACGCCCGACTTGGTCATCTATCTGCAGGCCACGCCGGAAGTGCTGAAGAAGCGGCTGAAGAAAAAGAACGCGGCCGGCGAGAAGGCCATCAGCGAGGATTACCTGATGGAAGTTGTGAAGGCCTACGAACATTTTTTCTTTCACTACACGCAGTCCGACCTGCTGATCGTGAACACGTCCGAGATCGACTTCGTCGACCGCAACGAGGACTTGCAGGAGTTGCTGAAAAAAGTCTCCGCCCCGATCAAGGGCACGCAATATTTCCTGCCGCTGGGGAGCGAGGAAGCCGCCAGCGCGTAGGTGGTCGTTGGTCGTGAGTGTCGGTCCGCAAACGGCCGTCTCCTTCCCGGACGGTTGTACAATTGGCCACGCACGGAGGTCCTATGCGTTCCCTAGCGGCAGTTCTTGCCTCGATTTTGTTCTTCGGCCCGTTCGCACTCTGCCAGGAAGAGCATCATCACGCGTTGACTGAAGAGGAAGTCGGCTCGGTCCATTTCTCGACGTCATGCCGGACCGATCTCGCGAGCAGTTTCAATCGCGCCGTGGCGCTGCTGCACTCCTTCCAGTACGAACAAGCGCGAGAGGCCTTCACCGACGTCGGGAGTCGGGACCCGCTGTGCGCGATGGCGCAATGGGGCATCGCCATGTCCCACTATCATGGGATGTGGGACAACGGCGACTTGGCGGCAGGACGTGTGGCGCTCGAAAAGGCGAGGCAGATCGCGGCGAGCACCGGAAAGACCACATCTCGCGAGACTGCCTACATCGAGGCGCTAGCGGAAATCTACCGCGAGGATGACAAAGGCGTCTCGGTGCACGCCCAAGCTTTTGAGCAGAAAATGGGAGCGCTGCAGGCGGCCTACCCACAAGACGATGAAGGCGCGATTTTCCATGCTTTGACTCTCGCCATCGCCGCCCCCAAGACGGACAAGACCTTTGCCAACCAGCGGAAATGCGGCGAGATCCTCGAACCCATCTTTGCCAAACAGCCGCATCACCCCGGCATCGCGCACTACATCATCCACTGCTACGATAATCCCATGCTCGCCGAGAAAGGTCTGGGCGCGGCTCGCCTTTACGCCAAGATTGCTCCCGCTTCGGCCCACGCCAACCATATGCCTTCGCATCTGTTCACGCGGGTGGGCTCCTGGGACGAATCCATCAGTTCCAACCTCAAGTCGGCGGAACTGGCGTCGGCGGCTGAGGGTACCTCAAAGAACGGCGAGGCTCGCGATCAACGGCTCCATGCTATGGATTACATGGAGTACGCGTACCTGCAGAGCGGGCGCGTGAATAAAGCCAAGGCGGTGCTCGACCAAATGAACTCGCTGCCCCCAATTCCTGGCCTGACGCTGACCGGAGATTACGCATTGGCTGCCATACCGGCGCGCTACATGATCGAACTCGGGGATTGGGAGCATGCGAGCCAGCTTCGACCACGGGAGGGTAGCGTGCCCTGGGCAGAAGCCATCACGTGGGCAGCGATCGGAATCGGCAGCGCTCGTTCGAAGAATGTGGAGCGGGCTGTTCAGGCTGAAGCGAGACTCGCAGTCCTGCGCGATGCCACCGCGAAAAGAGACAATCCCTACTGGTCGAATCAGGTGGAAGTCGAGCGGCGCGAGGTGGCGGCGTGGATCGCGGAACAGAACGGCAAGTCTGCCGACGCCTTGCAACTGGCGCGGTCAGCCGCGGTGCTGGAAGAAAGCATGGACAAAGCTGCGGTCACGCCAGGGGCTGTCACTCCGGCGCGCGAGATGCTGGCGGAATTGCTGTTGCTGGAACATCACGCGAAGGATTCGCTAACCGAGTACGAGGGTGCCCTCAAGGCCGCTCCCAACCGTTTTGACGCGTTGTATGGGGCAGGGAGGGCGGCGGACGGAGCGGGAGATGCAAGTGCAGCAGCAAACTACTTTCGGAAGCTGATCGCAGTTGCCGTCGGCGATGAGCGGCCGGAACTGAAAGCGGCACGGCAGAAGCTGCTAGCGGAAAAGGCAGCGAAGTGAGACTCGTCGCGAGTCCCGGTATGTTATTTCAACGGTAATAATAACTTCCTCGAACTCCACGGCTTCGACTTGACAGCTCTAGACTACCGGATGCGGGAGTTGGTGCCCCTGGCGGCAGAGTAACCTCAACGGAGACATTGCCCAGTGACCATCGACTAT